>Ga0114951_10000537_pt1 | contig 51607 bp, 40 predicted proteins | sample AM7aDNAmetaG_FD_88677 | JGI IMG/M metagenome (GOLD analysis project Ga0114951, IMG submission 88677) | Freshwater microbial communities from Finland to study Microbial Dark Matter (Phase II) - AM7a DNA metaG | ecosystem: Environmental > Aquatic > Freshwater > Lake | place: Finland: Lake Alinen...
CATTTTTTCGTTATGGAGAGAATTTCGTACTTACGGAGCGAATTGTTCCTCATTCCCAACTGGCTGCCAAGATTGCACTCCCCTGGAGAACGGGAGATTGCCCCATCGTATCACATTGAATGGGCTGAATTTGCTGATCTTCAGCCCTTTCAGGGCGGAGATGTCCGGGGCGGTCATTTCAATGATCGGAAACATTACTTTTCCCCAGGTTACAAAAATGTCAGCCCATGCCATCACAACCTTTACTGGTGCAATTGTGATCAACCGGACAAAATTATGCACCCGGATGATGATCTGCTATTATTTTCACAACAAATCTGACTATTTTTGTAAAAATTCACAAATTCAACTCATTCATGGAAAAGATACTGGTAATCGGATGTTCGGGTCAAATCGGATCGGAACTCACCCTCGCACTGCGCAAAATTTTTGGTGAATCAAAAGTAATTGCAACCGATATCCGTCCCGCCCCGCCTGAAGTTTCAGGTACCGGCCCGTTTGAGATCCTCGATGTGCTTGATGCCTCCAAACTTCAACTCATCCTCGACCACGAAAAGATCACACAGATTTATCACCTGGCGGCAATCCTTTCCGGCAATGCAGAAAAACGTCCGCTGGCCTCCTGGGACATCAACATGCGCAGCCTGATGAATGTGCTGGAAATTGCCAGGGAGCTGAAAATCCCAAAGATCTTCTGGCCCTCCTCCATTGCCGTATTCGGCCCGTCCACGCCAAGGATGGGGACCCCGCAATACACCATCATGGAACCCAATACAGTTTACGGCATCAGCAAACTTGCCGGTGAACGATGGATCGAATACTATTATAACAAGTATGGGGTAGATACCCGCAGCCTGCGTTATCCGGGCCTGATCAGTTACAAAACGGAAGCAGGCGGAGGAACAACCGATTATGCCGTGGAAATTTTTTATGAAGCGGTTAAACACAAAAAATATGAATGTTTCCTGGGCCCCGAAACCATGCTTCCAATGATGTTCATGCCCGACGCCATTCAAGCCACCATTGGCCTGATGCAGGCGAATGCTTCACAACTTAGTCTTCGCTCAAGTTATAACGTGGCAGGTATTTGCTTTACCCCTCAAATTCTCGCAGAGGAGATCAGGAAGCACATCCCTGAATTCGAGATCACTTATAAACCCGACTTCCGGCAGGCAATCGCCGATTCATGGCCGGCATGCATCAACGATGATGTTGCAAAGAAAGACTGGGGCCTGCATTGCGAATACGACCTGCCCCACATGACCGAAGTGATGCTTGCTGAAATCAGGAAGAAACTTTCGTGATCAATAGTTGTCTTCTCTCATTTGCATATAGGCTTTCGGATGCAGGCATGCCGGGCAGTTTTCCATCGCCTTTTCCGATTCGTAAACATACCCGCAGTTGAGGCACTTCCACCATACCTTCCCGGCTTTCATGAAAACCCGGTCTTCGGAAATATTCTGCAACAGCTTTAAATAGCGCCGTTCGTGTTCTGCTTCCACCTTTGAGATCATTTTAAAGGCAGTGGCAACATCCATGAACCCCTCCACTTTGGCGACTTCAGCAAAATGAGGATACAATTCGCTCCATTCCTCATGTTCACCTTCGGCTGCAGCTTTTAAATTCTGACTGGTTGTTCCGATCATCCCGGCAGGATACATGGCGGTAATTTCGGTCATGCCCCCTTCCAGGAATTTAAAGAACCGCTTGGCGTGTTCTTTTTCCTGGTTCGATGTCTCCATGAAAATGGCGGAAATTTGTTCATATCCCTCTTTTTTAGCAACACTGGCGAAAAATTCATACCGGTTGCGGGCCTGTGATTCGCCGGCAAATGCTTTCAGCAGGTTCTGTTCGGTCTGGGTACCTTTCAATGATTTTGTCATGGCTATCTGGTTTTTAAGTGATTATTTCCACGAAATCCTCCTTTTCCGACCCGCAGGAAGGACAAATCCAGTCTGCCGGCAGTTCAGGAAATTTTTTTTCTTCAATGACTTCATCGTATACATACCCGCAAGCCGTGCACTGGTACTTTTTGAAAACCGATGTGTGTGGTTTCGGTGCAAGTTTTGATCTGTCGATGTAAGTCGGGGCATTTTTGGGCGCGACTCCCTTGCGCATCTGCCTGTAATACAGATAGGTCATCGGTACATTTGTGTCATCCAGGACTTCCGCGTGCAATAATTCGCCAATGAACAGCCAATGGGTTCCAACGTCTACTGTTTGCACGACGGTGAATTCCATGCAGGCAATGCTGTCGTTCAGGATGATGGGAACACCTGTTTCTCCGTATTTTACCTGCATGCCATCCAGTTTGTCAATATCTTTTCCGCTCCTGAATCCAAATCGCCCAAAGAGATCGGGGGAAGCATCCTGGCGCAGCACAGAAACTGAAAAAAAACCGGTGCTGGAGATAAACCCTGCCGTGTAATTGTTTTTATTGCAACTTGCTGCAAACCGGGGAGGCTCAGCCGTTACCTGGAAAACCGTGTTGGAGATAAAACCATTTCCATGATTTTTATCACCGGAACCTACAATGTATAATCCATAGGAAATATTAAACAGCGCTTCAAAAGCAATCATGTTGTATTTTCTTATAAAAATACAATTAATTTTTTAAAGCCCGGGAAGAATTTTCGATAGCACGATCAGGCATGCCGTTCCTCGGGAATGATGATCCAGGCGATGATATACGCGAGAAAGCCCACACCGCCAACGAAAAATGAAACAGCCCACAAAACCCGTACAAGAACCGGGTCAATGGTAAAGAAATTACCTAATCCACCACAAACACCGCCCAGAACGCGGTCATTAATTGAACGATATAATCTTTTAGGTTCCATGAAGTTGAAATTTGAAGATTAGATGAAGATATTTGAATGGCGTTACAAATCTACGGAAATAAAATTTTTTGGACGATACTTTACTCCATGCCTTATCCCGGATGGGCTGGCTGAAAAAACATTTCACGCAGATTTGCACGGATTTTATTCGCGGATTTTCGCAGTATATGCTGTCCGTTTGTCCCCTCGTCCGTGCAACCAAAATCCTCCGTACTTTTGTCCAAAACTCTTCCCATGGAATGGATTGATAAACTGGACGGCAATGTGATCGTTAGCGATGCGCAGGGCAAAATAATCTATATGAATGAAAAGGCGATCGCCCATTATGAGAAAGACGGAGGCAGTAACCTGATCGGCCGGGACCTGCTGGAATGCCACAATGAATCCTCCCGGAACAAGATCATGGAGATCATGACCTCGGGGGAGAAGAATGTTTACACCATTGAGAAAAAGGGGAAGAAAAAGTTCATTTACCAGTCTCCCTGGTTCAGCAACGGCGCATTCAGGGGGATCATCGAGTTTTCACTCGAAATTCCCGCTGAAATGCCTCATTTTATAAGGGGATAGGGGTTTTGGATTATTTTGCGGCCTTCTTTTCGTCGGCAATCTTTTTCAGCACCTCTTCCTGAAGAAGCTTTGGCAACGGGGTATATTTGTAAAATTCCATGGAATAGTTGGCACGTCCGCTTGAAATATTTCTCAGCTGGGTGGCGTAGCCGAACATTTCCATCAGCGGTACAAATGCATTGACTTTTTGAGATCCTTTGCGGTAGCGTCGCATGGCTTCAATTTTTCCGCGGCGGCGGTTGAGGTTTCCCACCACATCGCCGATGTATTCGTCGGGGGTGTTTACCTCCACCTTCATCATGGGTTCGAGCAGCACAGGGTCGGCTTTCATGAATCCCTGCTTGAACGCGATGGATGCACAGGTCTGGAAAGCCATATCGGAACTGTCGACCGGGTGGAAACTGCCGTCGAGCAGCACTACCTTTACATCAACAACAGGGTAGCCGGCCATTACGCCCCGTTCGAGGGTTTTCATGATCCCCTTGTTTACGGAGGGAATGTATTCGGCAGGGATGTTGCCCCCCTTGATTTTTTCAATGAATTCGTAACCCTTGCCTTCGTTCGGCTCCATGCGCATCAGCACATGGGCAAACTGTCCCTTGCCCCCGGTTTGTTTGGAATGTTTATAGTTCGATTCAACTTCGCTGGTGATGGTTTCACGGAATGCCACGGCGGGTTCACCCACGATGGCTTCAACCTTGAATTCGGTCATTAAACGGTCTACAATGATCTCGAGGTGCAATTCACCCATGCCGGCAATGACGGTTTCTTCCGTTTCGTCATCAAAGCGTACATTGAAGGAAGGGTCTTCCATGGTCAGCTTGTGCAATGCTTCTCCGAGTTTTGACTGGTCGGCACGTTTGGCGGGGTTGATCTTGAGTTCAATGACACTGGGCGGTACGTGGATTGATTCGAGCAGCAACCGGTGATCATCACCGCACAGGGTGTCACCGGTTTTGGTGACTTTCATCCCGATGAGGGCAACGATATCGCCAGGGCCAGCCTCCGAAATTTCTTCCCGGTCTTTGGCGTGAATCCTGAAGATGCGGCCGATCCGTTCGTGTTTCCCCTTGGAGGCGTTATAAACCTGCATCCCGCTCCGGATGGTTCCGGAGAAAATACGGGTGAATGTTTGCTGACCAACAAACGGATCGTGGATCAGTTTAAATGCCAGGGCCGAAAATGGTTCTTTCGGCGAGGGGTGGCAGGTATGAAGCTTTTCCGGATCATCAAGATCGGTGCCAGTTACGGCTCCGACATCCACGGGAGAAGGAAGGTAATCAACCACCGCGTCGAGGAGCATCTGCACGCCTTTATTTTTATATGCTGCGCCGCAGAAAACAGGGGTGATCAGCAATTTAAGCGTGGATTCGCGAAGGGCCTTCTTCATCAGTTCAGGTGAGACCTCTTTGTCTTCCATGAACAGTTCCATGATCTCATCGTGGAATTCGGCCAGTTTTTCAACGGCCCAGGCACGTGCTTCTTCGGTTTTCTGTTTATATTCTTCGGGGATTTCGGTTTCAATCTGCTCCATTTCCTGGAACATATAGGCTTTGCGGTAAATGATGTCGATGATTCCCGAAAAATGTTCTTCTGCGCCCATTGGGAGGTGGAACGGAACCGCATTGGCATCAAGATATTTATTCATCTGCGCTACAACCGCAGAAAAATCAGCACCGGTGCGGTCCATTTTGTTGATGAAGGCAAAGCGGGGTACCCGGTAACGGTCGGCCTGGTTCCACACGGTTTCGCTCTGGGGTTCCACACCGCCTACGGCGCAAAAAACGGCAACCATTCCATCGATGACGCGCAGGGACCGTTCCACTTCGATGGTGAAGTCAACGTGTCCCGGGGTGTCGATCAAATTGATCTGGTGGCCTTTCCACGCACAGGTGATGGCCGCAGATGCAATGGTGATCCCGCGCTCCTGCTCCTGCTTCATGAAGTCCATGGTTGCAGCTCCGTCGTGGACCTCTCCCATCTTGCGGTTGGTCCCGGAAAAAAACAGGATTCTTTCGGTAACAGTGGTTTTTCCGGCATCGATGTGGGCAGCGATACCTATATTTCTAAGCTTGTTTAATGGCATGTTGATTGGGTTTTTTAAGGGGGTGCAAAGGTACAATAAATTTCGGACATACTGCAAAAAGCTCAGGATTAATTAATTGTTAATTTTGAAAAACGTGATACGTGATAGTGACGCGTGACAAATTGTCCCCCTGTCACCTTGTCACCTTGTCCGCATAAAATTAAAATTGTAGTTTTGCTCCCTGGTTTCCAGAAGTTTTTCCTCACCGGTATACCTTAAATTTCAACTTTTAACTTTGCACTTTGCATTTTGAATTATGAAAAAGATCCTCGGAATGGGCAATGCCCTGGTTGACATCATGATCCCCATCGAAAGCGACAACATCCTCGACCTGCTGGCGCTGCCCAAAGGCAGCATGCAACTGGTCGACAGGGATCGCAGCAACGCCATTCTGCTGGCATTAAAGGATTACAGGAAAACCCACTCGGCAGGAGGATCAGCGGCCAACACCATCCACGGGCTGGCCATGCTTGGCGCCCATACAGGATATATCGGTGTTGTTGGTGAGGACGAACTTGGCGGTTTCTTTGTGCGCGATCTCATCCAGGCCGGGGTTGACCCCCATATGATCCACAGCCGGCAGGAAACCGGGCGTGCCATTGCCCTGGTGACGCCTGATTCTGAGCGGACCTTTGCCACTTTTCTGGGTGCGGCCATTGAGCTTTCGGCAGAGCATCTGGGGATGCAAAATACAGATATTAAAATGCCAAGTGCAAAATCGGGCCTTTTTAGTGGTTATTCTTATTTTCACATCGAAGGATACCTGGTTCAGAACCATGAACTTATTCGCCGTGCCGTTGAGTTGGCAAAGCTAAACGGCCTGATTGTTTCGCTCGACCTGGCCAGCTACAATGTGGTAGAGGCAAACAGGGAATTCCTCCAGGAAATTATTGAAAAATATGTAGATATCGTTTTTGCCAACGAAGAGGAAGCCCTTGCTTTTACGGGCCATCCGCCGGAGAAGGCCGTACATGAAATCTCCAAATTTGTCGAGATCGCCATCGTAAAAACCGGCAGGCAGGGTTCGATGGTGAAGACTGCCAGCGAATATTGCGAAATTGGGGTGATCCCGGTGCAGACAATCGATACGACCGGAGCCGGCGATCTGTATGCGTCAGGGTTCCTGTACGGGCATTCCATCGGGCTGCCTTTGCAAAAATGCGGTGAGATTGGTGCACTGCTTGCCGGCAACGTGATCGAATGCATGGGATCGAAAATGGACCAGGACCGGTGGAATAAAATGCTACTGGAAATTCAGCATGCATGAAATGGGGGTTCGGCTGGGTGTTTGAGGGAGTAGCTTACCGTGTAGCCGAGGGAACCTATATTGTGTCAGGTCCCGGGTTCTTCAATCAGGGGGGCGAGACACGGTTTCAGATCTTCCGTCAAAAAAAGAACGGCAATTATGTCATTGAAACTGGCCGTGACCTCTGGAAAGCATTTATCCTTGAATTAAAGGATCCTGCGCGTGGCATGTGACGCGTGACCCGGGACGCATGTCAGTCAGGTAAGCCATACCCATCTCTATTGTCTTCATTATCTGCATTTTTTACATTGTTTGCACAACCTGCATTTCTTCCATAATTCCATCAGGGGGGTCTTGGTTAATTGCGGAATAATTCCTAATTTTGTGGCCCTTTCACGAAAACAATAATTTTCAATCACTTATATAATTAATTAGCTGTCATGAAGGTATACCAAACCAACGAAATCCGCAACATCGCACTCATCGGGGGTGCAAAATCAGGAAAAACGACGCTGGCTGAAGCCATGCTGTTTGAAGGAGGCGTCATCAGCCGCAGGGGATCAGTGGAAGACAAGAACACGGTTTCCGATTATCGTCCGATTGAACTGGAGCGTCAAAACTCTGTTTCTGCAACGATCCTTTATACGTTGAGCGACAATAAAAAAATAAACATCATCGACACGCCCGGTTTCGATGATTTCTGCGGAGAGGTGATTTCTGCGCTTCGTGTGGTTGATACGGCGCTGATGATGGTTAACGGACAGAATGGCGTTGAAGTGGGTACCGAAATTACCTGGAGGTATGCCAATCGCGCAAATACCCCTGTTATTTTTATTGTGAATCATCTTGACCAGGAAAATGCAAATTTCGATGAAACCCTTCGTCAGATGAGGACTCAGTTCGGCAAGAATGTCACTTTGCTCCAATACCCTGTGAATGCGGGATCGGGATTCAATACCGTCATCGACCTGCTGAAAATGAAGCAGTATAAATTTTCATCCGGCGGAGGAAAACCGGAAATTTCCGACATTCCTGCAGGAGAAAAAGATAAAGCAGAAGAAATGCATGCTGCACTGATGGAAGAACTGGCCTCCAAGGATGAGGCGTTGATGGAGATTTTCTTTGACACGGGAGCGCTCACCGAAGAGCAGATGCTGCATGCCCTGAAAACAGGCCTGATCAACCGCATGATCTTCCCGGTTCTTTGTACCTGTGCCAAACAGGATATGGGCGTTGGCCGGCTGCTCGAATTTATCACCGGCAGTGTTCCAGCCCCGAACGAAATGCCCGGAATAAAAACGAAAGAGGGCAAAGTACTGACCTGTAAATCAACTGATCCCGCCACTGCATTTATTTTCAAAACATCCATTGAACAGCATCTCGGGGAGATATCCTACTTTAAGGTTTATGCGGGCGAAATTACCGAGGCCATGGATATGGTCAACCCCATTCGCCAGTCGAAAGAACGCCTTTCTCAACTTTTCGTGATCAATGGAAAGAACCGTGAAAAGGTCGAAAAAATGGTGGCCGGAGATCTGGGTGCCACCATCAAATTAAAAAATTCCTTCACCAACAACACACTGAATTCTCTTAAGAATCCCGACGATGTGATTGAACCGATCACTTTCCCCGATCCCAAGTTCAGAACAGCGGTGAAGGCCAAAAGCAACACCGACGATGAAAAGATCAACATCGTGCTGCACGAACTGGCCAAGATGGATCCGACGCTGATCATGGGATATTCGCGCGAACTGAAACAGATGATCTTACAGGGACAGGGGGAACTTCATCTCAACCTGGCCAAATGGCATGTTGAGGTTCTTGAGAAGATCCCCATGGAATTTTATGCACCCCGGATCCCTTATCGTGAAACCATCACCAAATCTGCAAAATCAATGTACCGCCATAAAAAACAATCAGGTGGTTCAGGACAGTTCGGAGAGGTGCACATGTCAATCCAGCCTTACAAGGAGGGAATGGCAGATCAGAATGAATTCCCCATCCGTGGCCGCGATATTGTTGAACTCGACTGGGGCGGACGCCTTCAGATGAATAACTGCATCGTCGGGGGCGCGATTGATGCCCGGTTTTTACCGGCCATCATGAAAGGACTCATGGAGAAAATGGAAGAGGGACCGCTCACCGGTTCATACGCCCGCGACATTGTTGTGAATGTTTACGACGGCAAGATGCACCCGGTTGATTCCAATGAAATCTCGTTTAAGCTTGCAGGCCGCAACGCCTTCCGTGAAGCCTTTAAAAATGCCGGCCCGAAAATCCTTGAACCGATTTACGACGTGGAGGTCATTGTTCCCGAAGATAAAATGGGCGAAGTGATGACCGACCTGCAGGGGCGTCGTGCGGTCATCATGGGCATGGACAGCGAAGGAAACTACCAGAAAATCATCGCTAAAGTACCACTCGCTGAATTGAACAGGTATTCTACCGCGCTCAGCTCCATCACCAGCGGCCGAGCAACCTACAACATGAAGTTCGCCGAGTATTCGCAGGTTCCGGGCGACATCCAGGACAAGCTGCTGAAGGCATACGAAGACCAGGAGAAGGACGAAGAATAACCGTGCCGACCGGGGAAGTTTCTACAGGCAAACATGATGCCTATGCTGTTTTAAAGGTAGGTGATTTCAGGCTGTTCCTGACATTTCGTTTTTTTACAACCATTGCATTCCAGATGCAGGGCCTTATCGTGGGCTGGCAGATGTATGAACTCACGAAAGATCCGCTGGCACTGGGGCTGATCGGGCTTGCCGAGGCATTGCCGAATATTGCAACCGCCCTGTTTGCCGGCCATGCGGCCGACCGTTACAACCGCAAACGCATCATCATCTGGTTTACTTTGCTTTTCCTGGTCGGGACAACCCTGCTGTTTTTGTTTTCCATCAAATCGCTGGGGATCATTGCTGCCCTGGGAGTGTTCCCTATTTACCTGGTTGTTATGATTTCAGGCGTTTCCAGGGCATTTCTTTATCCATCCATCATCGCCATGATGTCGCAGCTCATTCCACGGCACCTCTATACCAATGCATCGACATGGAACAGTACCATGTGGCACATCGCGGCCATCACCGGCCCTGCCCTCGGGGGCATGATCTATGGGTTTTTCGGGGTCCGGATCGCATACATGAGCGTCCTCTTCTTCCTGCTGGTTGCCCTATCCCTGCTTGGTTTCGTTAGAAACAGGCCGGTACCTCAATCCCCGGCCGGTGAAACCCTGTACCAGCGCCTTTCCTCGGGGCTTAAATTTGTTTTTAACAACCAGGTGCTGCTCGGAGCCATGTCGCTCGACATGTTTGCGGTGCTTTTTGGCGGAGCGGTTGCCATGCTCCCGATCTTCGCGGCCGAGGTGCTGATGGTCGGGCCACAGGGACTTGGATTCTTACGTGCTGCCCCCATGCTGGGTGCCGTAGCGATGTCGCTTGTCATGGCGCATCGCCCTCCATTGGTACATGCCGGAAAGTACCTGATGATCGGCGTGGCCGGTTTCGGATTAAGCATCATCTGCTTTGCATTATCCAGGAATTTTTACCTTTCCCTGGGTCTGCTCATGCTCAGCGGGATGTTCGACAACATCAGCGTCATCATCCGGGCTACGGCAATGCAATTGCTCACACCCGATGAAATGAGGGGCCGCGTTGCATCCGTGAATGCCATATTTATCGGTTCATCCAATGAAATCGGATCCTTCGAATCAGGTGTCGCGGCCAAACTCATCGGACTGATCCCTTCGGTGATTTTCGGAGGCATCATGACCCTGGGGGTTGTGGGATTTACTACCCGGTTTGCACCGAAGTTAAGGAAGTTGAATTTAAGGGAGATTTAGAGGGGGCAGGGGAATAGGGTGACAGGGTATCAGGGTAACAGGGTAACAGGGTAACAAAGTAACAAAGTAACAGGTGAATAGGATCTTTGTCATTCTGACATCTGTTTCTATTATTCTTTTCATTTGAATTTTTCATTGAATTATCCCCGGGTAAAGTATCCATTTAATAACCCGATTTTAAGCCTAACCAAAAATCACCCTGTCACCCTGTCACCCTGTCACCCTGTCACCCTGTCACCCTGTCACCCTGTTACCCTGTCACCCTGTCACCCTGTTACCCTGTCACCCTGTTACTTTGTTACCCAGTCACCCAGTCACCTCAACAAATTCACCGACCCGTTCGCATGATAGGTAATCCCAGATGAATCATTGAGGGTATAGGTGGAGATGAACACATAAACGCCATCAGCGCATTTTTCTCCGTTGTTCGTGCCATCCCAGCCATCTTTCAGGGCCGAGGTTTCAAAAACCTTTTTTCCCCACCGGTCATAAATAAGCAGGGTAAATTGCTTCACTCCTTCCCCTGCAGGGTGAAAGGTATCGTTCAAACCGTCTCCATTGGGAGTAAAAACATTGGGAAACCACAGGGGCGACATACATTCCCTGATTCGGATGCTGTCGGTGGCTTTGCACCCCTCTTTGGTAACATTTACCCAGTAGTTGCCAGGACCAAAAACGGTATAGGTTGAATCAATGGCTCCATCCTGCCAGAGATATCCCGCAGCTGGCACTCCGGTGTGCAGGACAATCGGGAAGCCATTGCAGAATGTGGTATCCTTTCCCAGGGAAACGGGAATCTCAGGCTTGTAGCTGAGGGTGGTTTGAATGATGCTGTCGCAATGGTCAACTGAAGTGATGGTGTCATAATAGATCCCTGGCTGGGTTCGCATTGCTCCGCCGGTGTAATACGGAACACCAAAACATAGAGTCGTATCCACATATCGAGTCGATGGTTTGCCGATTACCACGATCTTTTTGCAAAGGCTTGCCTGGTCGGGCATTCCTTCGTTTACGATCAGTTGTATGTTATACGTTCCCGGAAGATCGTATGAATAGGCCGGAGGGTTAACCAATACCGACGACGAAACCGAGGCATTGCTGCAGGGCGGGAAACGTAGCCGAGTGAGGGTGAAATCCTGCCTGTTCGTGGCATACAGGAATAAGGTATCGCCGACCCTGAAGAGTTCTGAAAAAATGGATGGACGGCTCAGCGAGCCTGTATTGCCAAGGGAGGTCCCGGTTACGGGGCCGGTAATGCCATTGGGAAAACTGAGCCGCCAGATAAGGTCGGCAGATGATGTTGAATAGTTGAGCTGGAATCCTGTTGTTGATTCGCAGTCGCGGATCAAAGCGATACCACCGCTAATGATCGATGGACATGCCACGCCAAGGTTTTCCCCGGTTGGGTTATTCAGCAGTGAATTCCCAAATGATAAACGGGTCATCGTGTTGTTCCCGTAATTAACCACCAGGCAGTACCATTTCCCTGCTTCGTTGACAAAGCGGAATGATGTCGGCAGGTTCATCAATCCCGGGGTTCCCAGGTCGGTAAGCACTGGAGGATTCAGCAGGCTGTTCCCAAAGTTCAGCCGTACCAGTTTATTACCCCATGAACAGGTGAGATACCCGATCCAGGTGCCCCCTTCCTTGAAAATGTCGAGACAATGTGCTGTATTCAGCATCGGATAAGGCCCAAGCAAGGTTGCAGCGGGAATATTTGCCAGTGATGCGCCGAAATTCAGCCTGACGATCCGGTTGTTGTTGTTCAGAAATCCGATCCATTGCCCATTGTCCCTGAGAATTTTGATTCCCAGGACAGTATCGCTCAACATGCCAAAACCACCAAGGTTTGTCCATGAAACGGGATTGTTACCGAAACTCGTTCCAAGGTTATACCTCACCAGCGACTTTGATCCCTGGTTGGTGATGAATGAATAGCATGTTCCGCCATCTTCCACCAGTGTATTGTAACCAGGGACATTCAGGAGATTCCCGGGATTTCCGATGTTGGTGCCCAGGGGCTCCGAAAGGGCATTGCCGGAACAAAAACTCCAGTAATATTTTAATCCCGAAGTGGATTGGTTGATAATATTGACCTGGTTCCCTGCACAAATGGTATCCGGAGCGGTGAATGCAGCCGCAACAACAATGGGGGCATCAACAACGACGATATCTTTACAAACAACCGACTGACTTGATAATCCTTCATCCATGATCAACCGGATATTGTATGTCCCTGGCTGGTTATAGGAAAAGGGAGGCGGGTTGAACAGGTTTGAATAAGGAATGGAGGCATTGGTGCAGGGTGGAAATGTCAGCCGCGTCAACGTTCCGTTTTCCCGGTTGGCGATGTAGGCAAATAAGGTATCGTTTTGGCGGAAAATCTCAGAAAACAGGCTTGGCCGGGAAAGTTCGCCTGTGTTTCCCAGCACTGTCCCGGTGACCGGGCCGGTAATTCCTTCCGGGAAGTTCAGTTTGCCCAATGCGCCATTCACAAGGTAGTTTGTCCAGTAACCGGTCGTGGATCCGCAATCGCGCAGCAGGGTTAATCCCACTGCAAAATCAAACCCTCCGGGATTGCCAAGGTTGACACCGGTTGGACTGTTTAACAAGGATGTTCCGAAGGTTAGCCGTGCCAGCGTATTTTCCCCGGCCATGACCAGAGCGTACCAGAGCAGGTTCTCCTGGACCAGGCAGATGGCGAATGGTTGGAGGAGCACACCTCCCAAACTGCCAAAATCGGTAGCAACCGGGATGTTTGTGAGGCTGTTCCCGAAATCCAGCCGTACCAGTTTTTGTCCCAGCGAACAGGTGACAAATCCAATCCAGGTGGTTCCTTCACGGGTGATCACCAGGCCGTGGGCCATGTTGAAGGCAGGGAAGGGCCCAATATCAATGGCCGTTGGCAAATTCCAGAGTGAATTCCCGAAATCCAGGCGGATGATGGTATTGAAACTGTTCACGAACCCATACCAGTTCCCGTTATCATTTTTAATCTGAATCCCCTCCTCATTGAAATTGATCAGTCCGAATTGACCCAGGTTTGTCCAGCTCAAAGGGTTGTTGGAGAAACTTGTTCCATGATAATAACGAATGACCCCTACCCCCTGGCAGCTGATGAATGAAAAGCAGTCATTCCCCTGTTTAACCAGGGTAATATAGGTGGGAATACTCAGCAATCCCCCGGGGTTGCCAATGTTTAAGCCTGTGGGATCGTTGTTTGCGCTTCCGGAACAGAATCCCCAGTACCACGAATTTCCGCCTGACGAAGTATTGGTAATATTGACCGGCTGCCCTGTATAAACGGTATCGGGCATAAGGAAACCGGCTACCTGGGCTGAAAGGTCCGGTAAAAGCAAGAGCAGGATCAGGATACTGGCTAGAATACTTTTCAGCGATCTTACGGAGTTCGTGAACGAGTTCATGGCAGGTGAATAGCTTGTAAAGTTAGGAATTTTAACCGTATTACCTCACCCTCCGGCCCCTGCTCCGCGAAGCAATACCTCACCCCCCGGCCCCCTCTCCTTCAGGAGAGGGGGAGGATGGGCCTACAAAAACAACGCTATCAACGCAGCATAATCCTCCTCGTTCATTTTAACATTACCTCCATTTACTTTGTTGTGTATCATCGATTCAAGGATGGGTTTGCGAAGGTCGCCGGCAATTTTCAGGTCTGACACATGCGTCGGGCAACCGAGCGATTTGAATAAGTCTTCGATGTGGTCAATGGTTTCTTCGACGGTAAGTTGTTTATCAAAAAGACCGGAGCCAAGCTGTGCAATGCGGTTGCCGGTGCGATCGCGGAAATGCCTCATCCACGCGGGATAAACGATTGTGAGTGAAGCGCCGTGGGGGACATCGTAAAGCAGCGAAAGGATATGTCCGGCGCTGTGCACGCCCCAGTCGCCTGTCGACCGGCCATACATGGTCATGCCGTTCAGTGCCATGGTAGCTGCAAACATGATCTTTTCACGGTACTTATAATTTTTAAGGTCGCCAAGCAGTTTTGGCCCGAATTCCATGGCTTCTTTCACGATCGAGATAACGAACCGGTCGGTGAGGGTGGTCTCCCCGATGCCGAACCATGCTTCGAAACAGTGAGCGATCAGGTCGGCCACGCCATAGGCCGTATAATCAAGTGGAACAGTGATGGTTAATCCCGGATCCAGGAATGAATGTTTCGGAAAGGTAAGGGGTGACCCGAAAGCCGATTTCTGTCCCAGTGCATGGTTCGTAACTACGGCAAAAGGATTCATCTCAGTGCCGGTTGCCGCAAGGGTGAGTATCGCCACCAGCGGAATGGCGCTGACGGGTTTCGCTTTTCCCGTAAAAAAATCCCACGCCGGATTCTGCACCGGAATGGTGACCGAAATGATCTTGGAAGAGTCGATCACACTTCCGCCTCCCACGGCAAGAATGACATCTACATGCCGTTCACGGCCGATTGCTGCCGCCGCCTCCACATCTTCGATCACTGGATTTGACTTTATCCCGCCGTATTCCGATACCACAAAACCCTGCATTTTCAGGTCTGCCATGATCTTGTCATATAACCCGCTTTTTCTTACCGACCCCTTGCCATAGACCAGTAATACGCGGTTGCCATATTCTTCCAGGGTTGCTCCCAGGATGGTGAGGATGTTTCTCCCGAAATGAAGGGTGGTGGGGTTGTATGCGATGAAGTTTTCCATATTTAATAATTATTTCACGCGGATTTCCGCAGATTATTTCACGCAGATTCCGCAGATTTGAGTGTCAAAAATACAACTAAACTTCAATTTTACATGACTTTCGACAACTGAACATGAAATGGGAACACGTGAACCATGATACTTGAAATTTGAGTGTCGGCTTGTCAATTTGTTAAATTGTTCACAAAAAAAACATACTGAAGATAAAATCATTGATATTTTAAATATATTTGTTTGGTATTTATTGTGTTTATTATAAGATATCCCGCTCGAATGGAAACTGCAATACTCCTAACAGGCGCTGGTTTTAATTTCCTGGTTGCATGCAACCAGCCGCAGGAGCAGAAAAACACAAATTCTTTTTCTCCCAGAATAGCTGAAGACCATGGGTATTTGGTTCTAAAAGACAGGATGTCGGAACCCAAAATAGTATTGGCCGGAAAGCCTGGGCTTCCCGCAAACGGCCTCCGGTACAAAGAAATCGGCGATCAACGCTGCATCAGTATCAAAACAGTCAGGAAACACAATAACAACATAAACCAGAAACTCCATGTACAATCCGGCATTGATGCGGCAAACAAGATCTTCGCAGGCAGTGGCTGATTCAACGATAAACGTCACACACCAGTGGGATTGTATGGTCATCATTATGGATATAATTTTTCTGTACACCAAATAAATCAACAGCCATGAAAAAGTTCTACCTGCTTATTTTTCTTTTCTATAGCTTATACAGTGCGTACAACCAGACCCCGATCACACTGACTTTCAAGGCAAAAGATTCATTGACCCAGAATCCTTTGGCGCTGGACAGTGTCAACATTAAAAATCTGACGAAAACCTGCGACACCACCCTGTATGATTCAGTTTCTGTTCTGGACTTTGTTGCCTTGTGGCCGGTGGGGATTGATGAACCAGCCTCACATGGATCTGAATCTTTGGTGATGATGCAGCCTGTCCCCAATCCATTCCAGGGATCCACGTTGGTACAGATCTGGCTGAAAAATGACGGTGAACTGAACCTGGCCATTGATGACAACAAGGGGAAAATCCTTTCGCAATATCACAACCGGTTTGAAAAAGGATGGCATCTTTTTAGTGTTTCGGCCAACGGGTCCGCCTTGATGTTTCTGAAAGCAGATGACAATACCACCGAAAAAACAATCAAGCTTCTGTGTTCCGGACCGGGCAGCGGTGGAAACCGGATTTCCTACCAGGGACAAGCTGGAAAGACATCTAAGAGCCTCAAATCCTCCGCGGATGGTGCAGGATTCATCTATTACCTGGGAAACCAGCTTCAGTATACTGCTTATAAAGGCGGATACCAGGAAAGCATCCTCATGGACAATCCTGTAACCAGTGAAACGTATACTTTTGCCATGTTCTCTCCGGTTTTTATATGTGGTTCTTCCATCACGATCAATCATGTGGCCGGAGCTGTGGCGCCGGTTAATAAAACGGTTACCTACGGCACGGTTACCAATATCCCCGGTGAACCCTCCAAATGCTGGATCACCAGCAACCTGGGTGCCGACCACCAGGCAACGGCTAAAAGCGACGCTACCGAAGCCTCCGCTGGCTGGTACTGGCAGTTTAACCTGAAACAGGGTTACAAGCATACCGGTTCAGTCAGGACACCCAATACCACCTGGATAGACCCCATCGATGAAAATTCCGACTGGATGCCAGCCAACGACCCTTGTACCCTTGAACTTGGCAATGGATGGCGCATTCCAACCCAAACCGAATGGCACAATGTGGTTTTAAGTGGAAACTGGGCAAACTGGAACGGCCCATGGAACTCCGGATTGAAACTCCATGCTGCCGGGTACCTCCTCAACATCGATGGTTCACTGCACAGCCGCGGCTCACAAGGCTACTGCTGGAGCAGTACGCAGGGCGATAACCATGAAAGTTGGTGTCTGGAGTTCTACAGTAGTATGGCCAGCAGTCAGAACATCAGCGACAAGGCGCTAGGCTTCTCCGCCCGCTGCCTCAAAGAACCAGGCACTTCAACAATTCCTACCGTTTCTACATCTCCGGTTATTGATATAACTCCATCAACAGCAACGAGTGGCGGTAATGTGACCGCAGATGGCGGAGCGCCTGTAACCGCAAGGGGTGTGTGCTGGAGTACAACGCCAACCCCGACAACTGCCGGAAGCCATACAACCGATGGCAGCGGCATTGGTTCATTCGTGAGCAACCTTACCGGGTTAACCCCAAACACTCCATATTATGTAAGGGCTTATGCTACCAACAGTGTTGGAACGGCTTATGGCGATGAATTGAATTTTACAACACTTCCGGCCGCCTTTACCTGCGGTTCTTCCATTATCATTTATCACGTGGCAGGAGCAGTAGCCCCAGTTGATAAAACCGTTACCTACGGCACGGTTACCAATATCCCCGGTGAACCCTCCAAATGCTGGATCACCAGCAACCTGGGTGCCGACCACCAGGCTATGGCCAAAGATGATGCCACCGAACCCTCGGCAGGCTGGTACTGGCAATTTAACCATAAACAAGGATATAAGCATGATGGAACGACCCGCACACCCAATACTCCCTGGATACAAACCATCAACGAAGATTCGGACTGGACCTCCGCCAACGACCCCTGCACCCTTGAGATGGGAAGTGGCTGGCGTATTCCCACCGAAACCGAATTGACCAATGTGACCGCAATCGGAGGCTGGACGAACTGGAACGGACCCTGGAATTCTGCTTTACAAATGCATGCTGCCGGGTACCTCCTTGACTACAGCAATGGTGCGCTTTCTGAGCGTGGCACCAATGGCTATTATTGGAGTAGTGCGCAGGTGACTAACCTGCACGCCGACGGTCGCAACCTGGGCTTCGGGAGTGGAGCCTGCCAAATGATGGGTGGTTTCAAAGCGTGGGGTCAAAGCATCCGATGCATAAAAGATTAATAAAGAATAATCCAACAATTAATAAAATCAGCCATGAAAACAAAAACTACAATCGTAATTGCCGTTATCCTGATCCTCGGGGGACTTCTTTTCCCGGGACATGTTGTTTCACAAATAACCAAGGATCATATCACAGGAAAACCATCCCTTAAAAAGCCCGAAAAACCCACAGACCAATTTTCGTTTTCATATGTCAGGGATTTCAAAAAGTTCGACTTCCGCAAAAAGCAATCCCCTGGCATTGGCGACCCCCACCCGGATACCATCATTTCATACAGTATTTCATCATCGAGCATGAAAGAGCTCTATACATACGACAGTCATGAAAATACAGTTGCCTATCGGCGTCAGTATCTGAATCCCGGTGCCTGGGTCAATGCATTCCAGATACTCAATACGTTCGATGCGAACGGGAACGTTCTGGTATCGCTCCTGCAGAACTGGCAAAACAACCTTTGGGTCGATTCCAGCCGGATAACGAATACTTACGACGGCAGTGGAAATATGCTTACCAATCTTCTTGAGAACCGGGCCAGCGGAAACCTGGTAAATGTCAGCCTGAACACGTATACCTATGACGGCAGCGGCAATAATTTAACCGAAACGGAACAGCAATGGGATGGCACATCCTGGGTAAATACAACCCTTTTTACAAATACATTCAACAGCACCAAAAATATGCTGACTTCCCAGTCACAGCAATGGGATGGAACCGGATGGGCCAATGGAATGCTTTCAACCTGGACCTATGATGGCACCGGGAAAAAACTTACTGCAATGGTCCAGCAATGGGATGGGGTCAGCTGGGGCAATTCCACACTTGAAACATGGACCTATGATGCAAACGGGAACAACTTATCGTATCTGGCACAAAACTCCTGGGATGGCATCACCTGGACAAATAGTTATACCATTATTTATACCTACGACGGCAATGGGAACCAGCTGACAGAATTGGACCAGATGTGGCAGGACCCGGACTGGATGAATTACTCTTTACTGACAGCGACCTATGACACCCATGGAAACCGGCTGACCTATTTATACCAGGTTTGGTGGGATTCCTGGACAAATTATTCGCATGGCACAAGTACGTATGATGAGAATCGAAATTGTCTTACCTCCATTCACCAGTTGTGGAATGCAAACGCCTGGAGAAATTATGTAAAGAGTGAATACACCTATCGGGATAACATGATCAATGGCGATGGTTTCGGTTGGAATGGCGGAGACTGGGTACCCGGTGAATCGTTTTTGTCGCTCTTAATTCAAAATAATGGCAACCCGCTCATATTTTTTGGAAACCAGGCTTATAATGCCAAAGCCTACTACTCTTATTATCCTACCGGTACAAAAGACAATACTCATTTGCCCAAATCATTGCTCATGATCTATCCGAACCCGGCAACCAATTACCTGACCATAAAAACCAATCTTTACGAACAGGCACAATTAACTATTGAGGTGGTAGATTTTTCCGGAAGGGCTGTTGCTACTTATAATGAAGGAATTGTCCAACCCGGTATACAAACAGTAACGATCAATACTGGAAACATCCCTGAAGGGGAGTATCTGCTGAAGATGAGGGCTGGAAATACCATGGAAAAACAAAAGGTCACCCTGATAAAATAACCTGGAAAACTGTTCTTACGGTATTTTCTGCAGACCTACAGGAAGGAGGTCTCCAAATGGTGCATACGGGTTGACAATATTCCGGTGTAATTACCTACTTTTGTTCCCTGATTACCAACAAATAGAACCATGTACGGGAACTTTAAGCAACATCTTCAAAAACAACTGGATTCAATCATATCCGAAGGATTATATAAAAAGGAACGGGTCCTGGTCACCCCGCAGGGAGTCGAAATAAAAACCGACCACGGGCACAAGGTCCTTAATTTCTGTGCCAACAATTACCTCGGTTTGTCGAATGATCCGCGGGTGATGGCAGGTGCCAACTATACTTTTTTCCGTTACGGCTTCGGGATGTCGTCGGTGCGGTTTATTTGCGGAACACAGAAGATCCACAAAGACCTGGAGGCAAAGCTGAGCGAATTCCTGGGAATGGAGGACACGATTCTCTATTCTTCAGCTTTTGATGCCAACGGCGGGGTGTTTGAACCGTTGCTTGGCGAGCAGGACGCGATCATTTCGGATGAACTGAACCACGCCTCCATCATCGACGGGGTAAGGCTCTGCAAGGCGCAGCGTTTCCGTTACAAGAACAACGATATGGACGACCTCGAAGAGGTGTTGCAGGATGCCGGCGAAGCCCGGTTCAAACTGATCGTAACGGATGGCGTTTTTTCCATGGACGGCATCATTGCAAAGATTGATAAAATCTGCGACCTGGCCGATAAATACAATGCCCTGGTGATGGTCGACGATTCCCATGCCACCGGATTCGTTGGCAAAACCGGCCGGGGAACCGTCGAACATTGCAATGCCCAGGGAAGGGTTGACATCATCTCCACTACATTTGGCAAAGCGCTTGGGGGCGCATCCGGCGGTTGCATCTCAGCTAAAAAGGAGATCGTCGAGATCCTCCGCCAACGTTCAAGACCATACCTGTTTTCCAACACGCTGGCGCCGGCCATTACCGGTGCTACCCTGGAAGTGCTGAACATGCTTTCGGAAACGACAGCGCTCAGGGATAAGTTATTTGAAAACACGCAACTGTTCAGGAAAGGCATGGAGGATTTCGGATTCCGGATCGTCCCGGGCATCCATCCGATCGTTCCGGTGCTGTTTGGCCACCTGCCCAACGATGCAAAATTATCCCAGGAATTTGCCAACGAGCTGCTCGAAGAGGGCATTTATGTCATTGGTTTCTATTATCCCGTGGTTCCGAAGGGCAAGTCAAGGATCAGGGTGCAGATCAGTGCCGCACATTCAATGGAACAGATCGGCTTTGCGCTGGATAAGTTCAGGAAAGTCGGAAAGAAGTTGGGGGCGATTTGATTTGCGATTTTGGATTTGCAGTTGCCCCTATTCTTCTGCAGCCCGTCTGTACCCCATCTGCCACCCGGGTTCTTGCGTTAAAAGCAATTCACGCATTTTCGTGCATTTTTTTGTCCTGCAAATTGCAATGTCCGGGAGGATCAAAGTGATTTTCCCTCTTCATCCGTTTTGCAGGAAAAGGTAATACAGGTAAGAAGAAAAGTTATCAACAAGAGAACTTTCCCTGATAAATCAAGCGTAATTGCATGAAAATCTTTTCCGCCAAATACCAGGCACAAATAAGTTTTGAATCAGAAAAAGGGATTGCCTTTTATATAAAGTTGATCTTCATCTTCCCGGCAATTCTACCATCCCTGCCGGTGATGATAAGCAGATACAGTCCAGCCGGCAGGTTGTTGCGGTGAAGAATAAATTGCCCAACGGCAAACGCTCCCTCCTGTACCTTCATTCCCGAACAGTTGTACAATCCATAATGGAAGTTCTCATCCTGCCTCGCATTGACCAGCCGTACCCGCGTTTCTGATCCGGCAGGATTCGGAAACACTTCAATTGCGGGTTCACTGGCAAAGTCTTTGTCTTCAAAGCCAACGAGGGTAGAACAATCCGTTGATACCGGGGTTCCCCAGGTCTCTTCCCCTTTTTTGAAATAGACAAGATCATTGGAATAAGCTTCAATGGTAATATCAGCGAAAGAATACATGTTGTTGGTGAGGCCCAGGCCGGGCACGTACCAGTAAACGGGGCCCCACGCTTCAAACGGATCGGAATAGCAACTGTCAGACCCGTAATAATAATATCCTGAGATGTCAAATATCTGAGCCTGGCGGTGGTGGTAATCACTGTATTTTCTTTTGACGGACCGGGCCACAAAGCCCGTGGTGGAAAATTCATCCGGCAGCAGGCTGAGGGTCAAATCACCTGAAAGCTGGATGAAATCATGGGATTCAATAACGGTATCGTGGAGTGTAGCCGTATTCGGGGGCGGTTGGGGATACCAGGTTTTTTTACACATTTCCACCTGGTAATGAACAGAGTCCATGTTGCCGTAAACGGTCTTTCCCAGGATCCTGCTGATGCTTTTCCAGGATACAGCAGCTGAACCATAAGAATGGTGCCCGGCATAATGAAACACATCGCCGACATTAAAATTATAAACATCGGCCCAGGTGAAGGGCTGGGCACCTATGGGCGGTGATGTTTTGCCGGCCAGGGCCAAAGACAGGGTATCGAAAGGGATCCAATAAAGATCATAGAACTTTGACAGACCGTAATGCTGGCTGAGCCTGATCGTTTTCTGGTTGAAAATGCAGGGGATATTCAAATTGAGACCATCCTTGGCCTGAAGGGTGATCACCTTCACCATATCCGTTGTTCCGGCCACACTGTCCATCATGATGGCCGTGACTGTTGCCTGCAGGTAACCGTCCTCAGGAACGGCTGAACTGTCGGGAAGGGAACAAAACCTCCATGATTCATTGAGTGCGGCCTGGGTATTCAGTTTAATGGTATCGTTCATCTTGTTGAAGAAACTGAACCATCCGTCGTGGGTTTTAATTACTTTTCTCCCGAGTGCATCCCCGTTGGTAGTATCCCTGCATATGAAATTAGATCCGGAAGAATCCCGGATGGCCCGGTAAGAGTAAAATAGGGTGTCAGAATTCCCGACAGCCAGAACCGAATCCTGTCGGAATGCTTTAAAGTACCGGTCGGGTCCCTCGTACAAGGTGGTCCCCGGGCTGCAGATGTTTTGAAAATTTTGTGAGGAAAGGGTATTTGCGCAGAAAAAAAACAAAAAGAGCAGCGTCTTGTTCATGGCTTTCCGATTTGCTGTTGTAAATATAGTGAGATTTTATTTATTGCAGTTTCATACGTCAAGGCTGATAATATTGTTTTTTTTATGTCGGATTCTTTCTTCCGGCAAAAAGCCCGATAAATGAAATGAATGTATTTATTCCGGATAATCCGTCATGCCAATAAGTGGCTATTTTTACCCGGTGAAAAGTTTTCAACAAGATATCCTTCACCTCAAGTTTGGTTTTAGCTTTGCACTTTGACCTTTAACTTTTCATTATGATTTTCGGTATCGGAACAGACATCATCGAAGTAGGGCGCATCCAGAAAGTGATGGAGCGTGACATCGGGTTCAGGGAAAAGATTTTCACCTCCGGGGAAATTGCATATTGCGAAACCAAAAAGCATAAATTTGAAAATTATGCTGCCCGTTTTTCAGCCAAGGAAGCCTTCCTGAAAGCCATCGGTACAGGCTGGCGGTTTGGTATCCGGTTTGGAGATATTGACGTTTTTCATGATGAACTTGGGAAGCCGCACATCAATGCCACCGGGAAGGCAAAAGAATTGCTTGCAGAATTGTCAATCACAAAAATACATGTATCTTTATCGCATCTAAAAGAGATCGCTACGGCTATTGTCATACTCGAATGTGAAACTGCGAATCCCAATGCCTGACCTGCTGCCTTCATCAATTTCTTCGATATCCCGCTTCTTCATCTTTTCTCCTGCGTGCCATTTTATCATATCCGATATCACCCTTTCACCCTTTCACCATTTTTAATCCCTTGCCTATGTCAAACATCGGATCTTACGAAGAACGCATAAAAAACTTTGACTGGCAAATTGCCGAAAAGGAATTGGATTACGAGCCTGGAAATATGATCAATATTGGCTGGTACTGTTCCGACCGCATCTGTGAAAAAGGATATGGCAATAAACCTGCACTGATCTGGGAAGGATCGACCGGGAATGAAAAACGTTACACATACAACGATCTCCGGATCAACAGCAACACCATCGGCCACTTTCTCCGGGGTCTCGGGATCAAACCCGGGGACAGGGTGTGTTTGTTCATGGATAAAATTCCCGAGCTATATATCGGGTTCCTCGGAATTCTGAAAATGGGGGGGATTGCCCAACCGCTCTTCTCGGCATTTGGCGATGAATCCCTTTATGTTCGTCTCGACAATGCCCAAACGACGGCCATCATCACGCAAAAAAAACATGCCCCGAAAGTCAGGAAGATCATGGATAAAATGCCCTACCTGAAACACCTGATCATCGTGGATGCCGACCCGTCCAAACCCCTTCTCGACCGCGAAGTTGCCTTCGACATGGAAACAGCCGAGAAGGTCGAAAAGTTTGAAGTCCATCCAACTTATGCCGAATCTCCCTCCGTGCTGCATTATACATCCGGCACCACCGGGCTTCCAAAGGGAGTACAGCATGTTCACTACTCATTGATCGCTCAATATTTAACCTCAAAATGGGTGCTCGACCTGCAGAACAGCGATATTTACTGGTGCACAGCCGACCCGGGATGGGTTACCGGCACATCCTACGGGATCATCGGCGCCTTTAGCAACGGGGTGACCCAATGCGTGCTGGATGCAGGTTTTTCTGCCGACAACTGGTACCGGTTCATTGAAAAGCATAAGATCAGCATGTGGTATTCGGCGCCTACCGCCATCCGCTCGCTGATGAAAGCCGGGGATGAGGTGATTAAAAAATATGACCTTTCCTCCCTCCGGCATCTCGCCTCTGTGGGCGAACCCCTCAACAGCGAAGCGGTGATCTGGTCAGAAAAGGTATTTGGAAAACCATTTCTCGACACTTACTGGCAAACTGAAACGGGGTCGATGATGATCACCAATTTCCCCGGCATGAAAATCAAACCCGGTTCGATGGGAAAGCCCTTCCCGGGAATTACCGCCACCGTGATCGATCCCGAAACATACGAACCCTTCGGCGAAACAGGGAAGATAGGCCTGATTGCCATCAAACCCGGCTGGCCTTCGATGATGCGCGCCTATTGGCGAAATGAAGAGACCTATAAGAAGAAGTTCCAGAATGGCTGGTATTTGCCTGGCGACCGTTCCAGTATCGACAGCGAAGGCTATTTCTGGTTTGTCGGGCGCGATGATGATGTAATCAACACCGGCGGACACCTTGTCAGTCCATTTGAAGTGGAGTCTGCCTTGCTCGAGCATCCGGCAGTGGCCGAATCGGCAGTGGTTGCCAAACCCGACTTCGTAAACATGGAAGTGGTAAAGGCTTTCGTTACCCTGAAGCCCGGGTTCACCGGGAGCAAGGATCTTGACCTGGAAATCATGAACTTTGTGCGTAAGAAATTGTCGCCCCTGGCCATGCCGCAGGAAATTGAATTCATCGACACCCTCCCGAAAACCCGCAGCGGGAAAATCATGCGAAGGATCCTGCATGCAAAGGAATGGGGGGAGGAGATCGGGGATACGTCAACACTGGAGAACGATTAAAAAATGAATATCGAATATTGAACAGCGAATATTGAAGTTCGAACGAAAATAATGAACGTCCTCATCGCAAGCGACGGGGAATTAACCCAACCACCTCAACCTCCGTCCCCTTCTCCTGAAGGAGAAGGGGTGCAGGGGATGAGGCAATTATTAACCAATAAAATATAGGAGAAACATCCCATGGACGAAATGCAAGAAATTATCAAGAATTATGTGATCAAGGAATACGTGGAGGATGACACGGAATTAACCTACGATTCCCCGCTGATTTCGGGCGGAATCGTCGACAGTTTTTCTATGGTTTCTTTAAAACGTTTCCTGGAGAACAAATACAACATCGCTATTCCCGACGATAAGGCAACTCCGGAAGCCTTCGACTCGGTGAACAAGATTTGCGCACTGGTTCGGGAATATGTAAAATAAGGAGGGAAAAATGGCCTATACCGAAAATACCCGCGGAATGTATTCCGAAATCCTTACCGGTTTGCAAGATGCCGGTTTGTTCAAGCAGGAACGATACATCCATTCATCACAGGCAGCCGACATCGAGGTCGAATTCCCGGCAGGCGCCCCGTTGAAAAAAGTCATCAACATCTGTGCAAACAACTACCTTGGGATGTCGAGCCATCCCGAGGTGGTGAAGGCGGCCCATGAGGGGCTTGATTCACACGGCTATGGCATGTCGTCGGTGCGCTTTATCTGCGGAACCCAGGACATTCACCGCACGCTGGAACAGATGGTCACTCAATTCCTGGGAACAGAAGACACCATTCTTTTTCCATCATGCATGGATGCCAACGCCGGGGTATTCGAAGCGGTACTGACCAAAGACGATGTGATGATATCCGACCGGCTGGTGCATGCCTCCATCATCGATGGAATACGCCTCTGCAGCGCCATGCACGACACCTTCAAACATTCCGACATGGAGCACCTGGAGGAAAAACTGCAGTTGCACAACGACAAGCGCCTGAAATGCGTGATCACCGACGGCGTTTTCTCCATGGATGGCGATACCGCCAAACTGGATAAAATGGTTGAACTATGCGAAAAGTACGATGCGCTCCTTTTTGTTGATGATTCGCATTCCAGCGGCTTCATCGGAAAAACCGGCCGCGGCACCCATGAACAGTATGGGGTGATGGGAAAAATAGACATCATCACCACCACCTTCGGAAAAGGACTTGGCGGCGCTTCCGGCGGATGTGTGTCAGGCCGCAGGGAACTCGTGGAGATGTGCCGTCAGAAAGCCCGTCCCTACCTTTTTTCCAATACCATTGCCCCTCCTGTCGTTGCCGGCGTGATCAAAGTGCTGGAAATATTATCCGCGTCAACCGACCGCCGCGACAAACTTGAAAAAAACACCGAATTCTGGCGCAAAGGGCTGACAGAAGCGGGGCTCATCATCAAAGCCGGTGATACGCCCATCGTCCCCGTAATGCTTTTCAATGCAAAACTGGCACAGGATGTATCGCGCGACCTCTATGACCAGGGCATTTATGCCATCGGGTTTTTCTTCCCGGTCGTTCCGCAGGGACAAGCCCGGATTCGCACCCAGATATCCGCCGGTCACGAGATACACCATCTTGAAAAAGCGCTGGAAGCCTTCAGGAAGGTCGGAAAGAAATACGATATCCTGGGAAAAAGCAAGCAGGAGATCATTGAACGGTATGGGATGTAAATGAACATCCTCGCCGCAAGCCGGCGAATGAACCCAACCACCTCAACCCCCGGCCCCTTCTCCTGAAGGAGAAGGGGTGCAGGGGATGAGGCAATTATAATTCACCCGAAAATCATACTTTAATGGAGAATAAATTAGCAAACCCCGCCCCGCTTGGTCTCATGGGGTTCGGGATGACCACGGTTCTGCTGAACATCCACAATGCCGGATTTTTCCCGGTGAGCGCCATGGTGCTGTCCATGGGAATTTTTTATGGCGGCATTGCCCAGGTTATCGCGGGTATCCTTGAATTTAAAAAAGGAAATACCTTCGGGCTCACCGCCTTTACCTCCTATGGCATGTTCTGGCTCACCCTGGTTGCGCTCTGGCTCCTGCCCGAAATAAGCAGCGGTAAAGGAATCCAAACCGGGGAAGCTTACATGGGATGGTATCTCTTCATGTGGGGGATATTCACCTTTTTCATGTGGCTCGGGACGTTTGGTAAAAACAGGGTGCTCCAGTTTGTTTTTCTCTCGCTCTGGATCCTTTTCTTTTTACTGGCTATCCGCGATTGGGCCGGATCTCCGGTCATCGGGACCATTGCAGGCTATGAAGGTATCCTTTGCGGGCTCTCCGCCATCTACCTGGCAATGGCAGAGGTACTGGAAGAGGCAAGAGGGAAAAAGATACTCCCCTATTGAGATTTACCGTCGATTCCATGGAAAAGACCGGATAAATCATTTGGTTTATCAAAATATTTTTCCCTTCCTCCTGTGATGTCTTATTTTTGAATGAGATGATCTCCAGGAAACCACACTTTCATTTACTCTTTTTTTACGCATTACCTTTGATGACGGTAACTTTGGGTTTACTGCCGGTAAACGGCAGGACACAAGATACTTTTGCCATTCTTGATTCCGCTGCACTGGCCAAAAAAAATATTGTGGCGGTGCGTTCCACAATCCCCCCGAAAATTGACGGCCTGCCGGACGATGCGATCTGGAAAACTGCTCCGGTAGCCGCTGAATTCGTTGAATATGCGCCCCGGAGCGGCACATTGCCTGCGATGCGCACGGAAATCAGGTTTGCCTATGACGACATGGCCCTTTACATCCTGGCCGTGATGTTCGACCCGCACCCCGACAGCATCTGCAAGGAACTCGGCCGCCGTGACCAGATCGAATCGCTGAATACGGATTATGTCTCGTTCGACATATTGCCTTACAACGACGGGCTTAACATGTATGAATTCAAGGTGAGCCCTGCGAACCTGCAGAACGACTGCAAATATTCTGCAATCGGCACTGATATTACCTGGGATGCCGTGTGGGAAAATGCCTCGCAAATCACCGATTCCGCGTGGATTGCGGAAGTAAAAATTCCCTATTCCGCCCTGCGCTTCCCGAAAATCGAAAACCAGGTATGGGGGATCAACATGTGGAGAAACATCCATCGCTACCACGAATATTCAACCTGGTCGTGGGTTGATAACAAATCACAGGATATATTCCGTTACTATGGAACCCTCACGGGAATCAACCATATCAAACCGCCCGTCAGACTCTCTTTTTCCCCCTATGTTTCGGGATACCTTGAAAAAAACCCGGATAACAAAAACTGGTCATGGCTGCTCCGGGGCGGACTTGATCTCCGTTACGGCATCAACGAAAGCTATACCCTCGACATGATGCTGATCCCCGATTTCGGCCAGGTTCAGTCGGATGACCAGGTGCTGAACCTGACCCCGTTCGAGATCCGTTATGATGAAAAACGCCAGTTCTTTACCGAAGCCACCGAGCTTTTCAATAAATGTGAAATCTTTTATACACGAAGGGTGGGGAGTACTCCCAAAAACTATAATGCAGCATACGACAGCCTCCGTCAAAATGAGCAAGTCACCAAAAATCCGGAACTGACCCGCATCATCAATGCGACCAAGATCTCGGGAAGAAATTCGAAAGGACTGGGCATCGGCTTTTTCAACGGCATGACCACCAATACCTGGGCCAACCTGCAGGATACCATCACCGGCACATCGCGCAGGATCATGACCCAGCCATTCACCAATTACAACGTCCTGGTGGTCGATCAGAACCTGAAGAACAACTCCTATCTGACCGTGATCAACACCAACTACTGGACCCCTGAGAACGGCTATTCCGCTAATGTTACCGGTGCAGAGACCAGTATCAAGAACAAAAAAAACACCTTCCAGGTTTTCGGCCGTTTCAACCTGAGCCAGAAGTACATGAGCGGGATCAACCCGGCTTTTGGGCACCAATACACGGTAGCCCTTTCGAAACCAAGCGGCAGGTTCCAGTTTCAGCTGCTCAGGCAGGAAACCGGCGACACTTACGACCCGAACGACATGGGATTTGTACCATACAACAACGAAACGTATAACCGCATAAGGCTTTCCTGGTACGAATTTGACCCCAAAGGGAAGATCATCAGTTCGCAAACCGATCTCCAGTCGCTCTACCTCACCCTTTACAAACCATACGAATTCAAAACACTGGATTTCAGCCTGAACAACTCCATCACCTTTGTAAAATACTGGAACAATTCTATTTATGCTTCCCTTCAGCCGCTGGGATTCAACGATTACTATGAACCCCGGATGTGGGGCCGCGTCTATAAAATGCCACTGAACTATTCAGGGGAATGGGACTTCGCTTCCGATGCCAGGAAACCTTTCAGGTATTACCATGTCGTGGGTTTCAGGAACAGCCCGGATAACAACAATTTCAAGTATTATTTCGGGTTCATTCCACGATTCCGTTTCAGCGACCGTTTTTCGGTAACACTCAACATGCAGTTTGAGAAAGACCAGAACAATTACGGTTGGGTAACGACACAATATGATGCATCCATGGTTCCTTGCATCTATTTCGGCCGCCGGGATATCATGACCATCAGCAATATCCTCAGCGCAAAATACATTTTCAGCACGAAAACCTCGCTCACGCTGCGGGCCCGGCATTACTGGTCGCAGGCCAAATATTTTTCTTTTTATTCCCTGAATGACAACGGAACACTTTCGGAATCGGATTTCATCGGAGGCCAGGATATCAACTTCAATGCCTTTACCATCGACCTTCAGTTTGTGTGGTATTTTGCCCCCGGAAGCGAGATGAGTGTCGTTTGGAAAAATGCAATCAACACGGTCGGTGACGAACTCGTTCACAGTTATTTCACCGACCTCGGAAATACGATCACAGCCCCGCAATCCAACAGTTTCTCCATCAGGGTGCTCTATTACCTGGATTACCTGTATATAAAAAAGGCCTTTGCAAAAAAGCATAAGGCTGATGACATGTAGCCAATTTTAACTACTTTAGCAGTCCAAATAACCTCAACATGAAAACACTCCTGAAGGCAAACATCATCATTTTATTTGTCATTTGTCAATTGTCAATTGTCAATTCCTCCGCCCAAACACCCTACAAGCCCTATAATGAGAACCAGGACATTCGCGGCGACCTGAAAAAATCAACCGAACTCGCCAAAAAAGAGAACAAACATGTGTTGATTCAATTCGGCGGAAACTGGTGCCCCTGGTGCATCCGGTTTCACAAGATGGCAAATGGGGCGAAACCGATCGACTCCCTGATAAGGGCTGATTATGTATACCTGCTGCTCAATGTTTCGCAGGACAAGAAAAAAAGAGATTACAATCTTTTCCGGGAATTTGGTTATCCCAACCGCTTTGGCTACCCGGTATTTGTGATCCTTAATGGCGATGGGAAAGTACTTCACATCCAGGATTCAGGGTTTTTGGAGCACTGCACCGAAAAAGGATACGACACCGCAAAAGTGGTTACATTCCTGAAAATGTGGAATGTAAGGGCTATTGACCCGGCTACTTATAAGCAGATGTAAACACTGCTGCTGTCAAAAAAAAGAAATACGCTTCCTTCCTGATTTAATTCCGCGGATGCAGAACAGCATCGATCGGCCATGGCTCCTGACTCTGAAGAAAATAAATAGTCTGGCTGTCAACCTGCTGGTATTCGCGGTATAGCCCGTCGTTGGTATTCGTGTTGGGCACCGGAACACCATCCTTTGTCAGTCCGGCCAAGCCCAGGAAAAGTAACATATCATCCATGGCGAGAAACCGGATGCGTGCAAAATAAAATTCTGAAACGGGATTCGACAGGAGCATTGCATACATCGAAAAATGAACGCCAAGAAACAGTTCCTGCCATGGGAACAGGCTGTTCTGCAAACCGGTCAATCCCTGAATGTTGACCAAATTTTTCCTTCTGCTTTTTAACAGGGGCAGGTTGAAAGGATCCGGGAGTGTTAACACCTGCTGAGGATTTTTTTGCATGATGGCGGTGGCTACCTGCACATAGTGCGAACGGGCTGCAGCCGAGCCGGCTTCACTGTTGATGGAGATGTATAAATTACCATAGGCCGACTGGTACTGATATACCGAATTGCAATCGAAAGCCGAGAGGGTGTCTCGTTGCAGGCATTCCATGGCAGAAAGGGAAAAAATGCCGAATGCTGCCTCCGGGGTCTCCATATGAAAAATCTCAACTTTGATTTTTGCATTTTCCCAGTTGATTTCCTGGACCTGCAGCGTCCTGAACCCGAATTCGATAAAAAGATCCGCATCATCGGTATATTCCGGAAGCATGGCGATGTCATAAGTTGTTGCGCTGCCGACCATGGCATCCGGGAAATTTTCACGGGATAGCGGAATGATCTGCTGAGCCTGCAGCAGCAAAGGCATCAGTATGAAAAGAAAGAAAAAAAATCGCATCGCCTGGGAAATTAGTCAAAAGGTGAAATGCAAAAAGCAAAGTGCAAAAGTATCTCGCTGTAAAAATAGAAAATCTTCCGGATTGTTCCTGCCTGTAAAAAAAGCTTTCATACGGCTGAAATTGTTTAACCAATGTTGCGTTATCTTTGCCACCAAATAGAATAATATTTATGGGCACAACATATATCCAGAGCAAAATTTATCATGGTTTCCGCCTAGTTGAGAAACGGTTCGTCAAGGAACTGAATGCCGATTGTCTCCAGTTTGAGCATGTTCAAAGCGGAGCAAGCCTGTTGAAGATCATTTCGGATGACACGAATAAAACTTTCAGCATTGGCTTTAAAACATTCCCGGAATCGGACAACGGCGCACCGCACATCATGGAACATTCGGTGCTCAACGGATCGAAGAGCTTCCCGGTAAAAAGCCCGTTCGACGTGCTTCTTAAAGGCTCCCTGAGTACTTTTCTGAATGCCTTTACATCCAAGGACTACACCATGTATCCGGTTGCCAGCATGAACGATAAGGATTATTTCAACCTGATGCATGTTTACCTCGATGCCGTGTTCAACCCTAGAATTTATGACGATCCGCGCATCCTTAAACAGGAAGGCTGGCATTTTGAACTCGCCGGAAGAGATGAACCACTGAATTACACCGGCGTGGTTTATAACGAGATGAAAGGCTCCTTTTCAAATCCGCAGCGGGAACTCTGGTACCAGGTTTTTAAACATCTGTTCCCCGATAATGCTTACGGATACGAATCGGGCGGAACTCCTGCTGCAATTCCAACTTTGACCGGAGAAGCCTTTTTGGATTTTCACAGGAAATATTACCATCCCGAAAACAGTTACCTCTTTTTATATGGAAATGCCGACCTTGAAAAGGAGCTTGCCTTCATCGATTCGGCCTACCTTGTTCATTATAAAAAAACAGGCAACCAAATCGTCATTGAAGACCAGCCGCCATTTGCAGCCATGAAGGAGGTTACTGCCTTTTATCCCATGATGGAGGAGTCGGACACTGCAAACCAGACCTTCCTTACCTATAACTTTGTTGCCAGCCATAATACCGACCTGGCGCTGACCATGGCCCTGGATATCCTGTGTGAAGTGCTTGTAAACCAGGAATCAGCTCCGATACGCCTTGCATTGCATGAGGCCGGTATCGGACAGGATGTCTCCGCTTCTTCTTCCAATTTCAAACAACATGCAGTGCAAATCGCCGCGATCAATGCCAATCCCGGAGACACACAAAAATTTTTAGAGATTGTTACCGGGACCTTGCGTAAAGTCGCCGCTGAAGGGATTAACAAAGAGGAGATCGAAGGGGTGATCAACCGCATCGAATTCCGCCTGCGCGAAGGTGATGATGCCCAGAAAGGGTTAACCTACCTGAACATGGCCCTCCCGGGGTGGTTTTTTGCCAATGATCCACTCACCGGGCTGGAATATGATACTCCGCTGGCTGAGGTCAAAAAGGCACTGACCACCGATTACCTGGAAACGATCATCCGGAAATACTTCCTGGATAACACACATACCCTGCTGCTAACCCTCGAACCATCGACCGTGCTGGAAAAAGAACGGAATGCCCTGGTGGAGGAGGGGCTCTCGGCATGCAAATCATCACTGGATGAAACCGCTATTGACACCCTGATCCGTGAAACCGAAGAACTCATCGCCTACCAGCAACGTGAAGATCCCCTGGAGGCACTGGCAACCATCCCCATGCTTGAGATTGGCGACATCGAGCCGGTTGCCACATTTTATACGGTAAACCAGCAAAACATTGCCGGAATTCCGGTCCTGGCAAATGAACAGTTCACCAATGATGTGGTCTATGTGAACCTCTTTTTCGGCATGCACGCAGTGCCGCAGGAATTGATTCCCTATGTTTCCCTGCTCTCGAATGTGATCGGGAGCATGAATACCGCGAATTATTCTTACGGTGACCTTAACAAAACATTGAATATCCATACCGGCGGTTTTTTCACCTCCCTGCGAACCTACCTGATCAAATCGGATGATAACCAGCTTATGCCGAAGTTCGTGGTGACTTCAAAAGCCATGAATTACAAGGTGGGTAAGCTTTTTGAACTCGGAGAGGAAATCCTGGGCCATTCCCTGTACAACGATGCAGAACGTTTGAAAACAATCCTTTCGAGGCACCAGTCACAGCTCGATGCACAGGTGAAAGGCAATGGGTATCATGTGGCCAGCCGCCGTTTGTCCTCCAATATCAGCAACCAGGGGATGTTCAATGAACTTACAGGCGGGCTTTCCTACTACTGGTTCGTAACCGATCTTCTGAAAAATTTTGATCTTCATTCACAGGATATCATTGCAAATCTTTCACAGGTGGCCTCGCTGCTTTTTACCTGGGATAACATGGTCGTTTCCTATACCGGCACCCAAAAAGACCAGTCGGTGTTTTCAACCGGGCTCAATTTTCTTGCCCGTCAGCTTCCAGGCGGAAACCCGGTTGTGCACCCATGGCATTTCAGCCTTGAAAAGCAGAATGAAGGATTGATGGCAGCATCAAATGTTCAGTATGTTGTTAAAGGATTCAATTACAAGAAACTGGGTTATGCCTGGGATGCCAGGATGCGCGTCCTCAACCAGGTTTTATCTACCGACTGGCTGCAAACACGTATCCGGGTGATCGGTGGGGCTTATGGCGGATTCAGCAGCATCTCCCCCGGTGGTAACTTTACCTTCAACTCTTACCGCGACCCAAACCTGGGAAGCACCATCGAAAACTTTGGCGCAACTCCCGGGTACCTTTCCGGATTCGATGCCGACAGGCAAAGCATGACCCGGTATATCATCGGGACAATCTCAGAGATGGATTCGCCGCTCACGCCCTCTCAAAAAGGGGACCAGGCCGTGAGCCTGTTCCTGTCGCAGCGGACAGTCGAAGAGGTGCAGTCTGACCGCGATGCGGTTTTATCAACCACTCCGCAGGATATCCGCGGATTTTCGAAACTGGTAGCCGATGTGTTGGATCAGAATGCAGTTTGCGTTTATGGCAATGCCGAAAGGCTGACCACCGAACGGGCTTTGTTTAAATCGCTGGTCAAAATTGACCGGACGGGTATTGACCACCCCGTCAGGGTCATCGACCCTGACGGGGTCTATGACCCTGACGGGGTCTAATAATATGAACCCCTTCTCGCTCACCGGCATCATCATCGTTCAGATCGCCCTGATCTTTTACAGCATTGCCATCCTTTCTGAACAGCGCAAACGATTGATAACAAGTGGAATACTTGCCTTTCTTACCCTGGGAGTCCTTTTCGACATAACGGCCACCACTTTCATGATCATCGGATCGAGCCGGGGGGTATTCACATTGCATGGGCTGTTGGGATATTCATCCCTTGCAGGTATGCTTGCCGATACCATCCTGATCTGGCGGTTTTCCAGGGCGCATAAACCGGGCGAAAGAGTAACAAACAGGATCCACTGGTATTCACTGGGAGCGTACCTTTGGTGGATCACTGCATATATTACCGGGGGATTGCTTGTTGCGCTAAGACATGCCTGAAGAGCCAGCAGGTCTGACCACCTTCCTGAATTTATCAACCAGCAAACCAAGCGCCAGCGTCGTCAGGGTGATAAAAATATACCAGGCCGCAAACTGGAAAAGGTCCTGGGTCCTGAAGAGCCATGTTGCAAGATTCCCGATGATCAGCCACTGGATCACATACAGCGTAGTTACTTTTTCCCCGATCCACTTTATAATCCTGAAGAACCGGTGATCTCCGTATGCATTGTCAACCAGCTTCATCCATGTCAGGTAGGATAACAAAAAAAGAACGATCCATCCGAAAAAAAGTATCCCGTGGTGATAGTACCCGCCAATGCCTTCCAGGTTTTGGGAGACACGGGCAGCATATGGAATGGTGATCATCACACCGATCCACAACGGGATGAAATAACCCGGTTGCTTTTGAACATCAGGTTTTTTTGCAGGCGGGACCTTGATCAGAAACAGCCGGAACGCATACCCTGCGAGCACGTATGCGAACCATGGAAAAACCGGGAAGTAGGACCATGCCGCATTTCCCCACAGAAAAGCGATGATGTAGGCAGCGCCGGTTCCATGGGAGCCAATATTTCCAGAAAACGGTCCCATGGCAGCCACCCCCAGGGCAGTCAGAAAATACAGCCACGCCTTGCTTTTAAAAATCATCCGTAACAAACCCGTCATAACCAGGCTGAGCCCTGCCAGTGTTAAAATGTCTGCCCCCAGGATAAAAAACCATGGATCAAGGACGATGGTGCCGTTCATGATCTGAACCAGCAGGTTAGCAGATCGGGCGATATTTAATAAAATTCCGCCCAGGAATAGCAGAAGGCCCCGTTTCAGGAAATAGATCAGCGGTTTTGAAGAAGAAACCAAAAAGTAACCCATCGCCGCCAGGAATACCGGGGCACATGGAGGGCCGCCCAGAAACATGGATACTTTCCCGATCAGGCTGGCTGATGTATCCGGAGAAACAAACTGTTCCATGAGATGAACCTGCATCATGAAAAGCACGGCGAATCCTTTCAGCAGGTCGGCCGTGCCATCACGTTTTTTCCGGGTACCGGTAAGGTCAGTCATGGATGATCTTACCGGAACAGATGATCCCATGATCTGTTTTCACCTGGTAAACATACACTCCCCCGGGGAGGTCAGCCGTTTGGATTTCCAATTCATGAAAGGTGCGGTCGACATGGTATCGCTTTACTTCCCGGCCTGAACCGTTGAGCAGGAGGATTTCCGCAGCGTCTTCCCCATCAGGAAGCTGATACGGGATCGTAACCAGGGAACCTGCCGGGTTTGGAAAGGGTTTCTTGACGGAGCGGTCACCTTCAACAGGTATTGCCCCTGTGGGAAGGATCCCGGGCAGCGAATAAACCTGGGTGTTCAATGTCCAGAGAATGATGGAATAATCATACACATAAGCAAGCATCTTGGTGCCGAATGATCCGGGGGTTTTCACCTCAAGGTAAGAACACCCGGGGATCGAAAGGAGCTCCGCCCCGTTTTCATTGATCACCCTGGTATAGTAAGTGTAATATAGCAGCGTTGTATCATAGGAATAATAGATGTAAGCCAGTTCCACCTTGTTGTCACTGTTGAAAAGGGTCTCTGAAACATACCTGACATCGTAAAGGTACATCCCGGCAGGAACACTCAGGTTGATCGTTTTCCAAACTGAATGGTCCATGTTGTATAGCCGGCACTGATTGTTGACCGCATCCATCAGAAAATATTTATAGCCCGATATGGCCAGTTCGGTAAGCCCGGTTGAAGCGGGGTAGGTTTTTTCAAGGACAATCTGGGCCCTGGCTGTTGCCAGAAGAGAGAATAATACCAGCAACAGGATAATCTTTTTCATAATTGAGGGATGTTAAAAACATGCCAAAGTTATATTCTTCATCCATACGGTTGTGTATAAAATTTTTAGTAAATGTTATAACATTATTCAATGAGCCATACGAACCAAGGAAAAACCATTGTTCTTTGACTTTGTTCCCGGAACAGCCCCGCAGACCGGAATAAACAATCACCTTCAGGTTTCTCAAAACCTGGAAGGTCTTTGACGCACCCGTTACCCTGTAGGCATGAATATCGTTTTCTTCCCTCCCTTCATCGATTATTTTTGACTTCCTCAATCATTGTAAATACTTTTGAAGAAAAATCCCGATGAAAAACCGTTTTCTCAATTTCCTGTGGCTTCCCCTCCTGGCGGCTTTTTTTTCCTGTAATTCCCGGCATGCGCAAACCACGCAACAAGTCCCCGATCCCCTTGCTGCTCATATCGACAGCACGGTGAAGCCAGGAGCTGATTTTTTCCTGTTTGCAAACGGCAAATGGTTTAAAGAAAACCCAATCCCGCCGAGCGAGCAGAGCAATGGACTGTGGCAACTGATCCAGGATACCATCAACAGCCAGGTGAAAAACATTTGTGAATCCGCTGCCATGACTGTCAACGCTTCTCCGGGAAGCAACAAACAAAAGATTGGCGACTTTTTCTTCTCCGGGATGGATAGTGTTAGTCTCAACAAGCAAGGGTTGACCGGCGTGAAAGCCGAACTCGACCGCATCGCTGGAGTGAAAGACCTGCAAGGAATTGCGGTGGAGGCTGCACACATTCACGCCATATCAGGTTCACCGGTTTTTAGTTTTTATATCGGGCAGGATGACCGGATCAGCAGTAAAAATGCAATTTTTATCGGACAGGGCGGATTGAGCCTGCCCGACCGTGATTTCTATTTCGACAAAGATGCTCGGGCCGTGATGATCCGTGGCAAATTCGTGGAACATCTTGCCAGCATGTTTAAAATCATGGGTTGCCCGGATGCCAGCTGCAGGCAGGTTGCCGAAGGCATCATGAAACTTGAAACTGCCATGGCCGCTGGCTCGCGCAAGCGTGCGGATACGCGCGATCCGCTGAAAAACTACAACAAGTTCACCCTTGTAAAGTTAAAACAAATGACTCCTGATTTCGACTGGACCCGGTTTTTTGAAACTGCCGGATTGCCGAAAGTCGATTCAGTGATTGTGGGACAGCCTGAATTTTTATCTGCCATGAACAGGCAACTGAAATCTTTCCCGCTGGATACCTGGAAAAATTATCTGAAATTCCATCTCATCCGTGGACTGGCAAGCAACCTTGATGATAAAACTTACCGGGAGTCGTTCAGTTTTTATTCAACCACGCTCCGTGGAATTCCGGAACCCAAGCCCCGTTGGAAAAGAGTCGTTCGTGAAACCGACGGTTCACTGGGTGAACTGATCGGACAGATCTATGTAGACGACTACCTTCCAAAAGGCACAAAGGAAAAACTCAAAGAGATCGGCAATTCGATCAAAACTGTGTATGCCGAACGAATCAAATCACTTGACTGGATGAGTGAAACCACTAAAGCCAAGGCACTGAAGAAACTCGATGCTGTGATCATCAAAGTCGGGTATCCTGATAAATGGAAAGACATGAGTGCGCTGCAAATCAACCGCACCTCTTATGTTCATAATGTCATGAATGCCAATGAATGGTGGTTTCACTATATGGTCTCAAAATATGGCAAACCGGTTGACCGCACCGAGTGGAACATGCAACCACAAACTTACAACGCTTACTACAATCCATCCAACAATGAAATTGTAGTCCCGGGATGCAACATCATTGTTCCGGGTTTTGAACGCAAACTCGCAGATGATGCCATCCTCTATTCCATTATCGGCGGATCGACTTTCGGGCATGAGATCACCCATGGTTTTGATGACCAGGGAAGCAAATATGATGAAAACGGAAATCTTTTCAACTGGTGGACCACGGAAGACAGTGTACGGTTTTATGCCAAGACCAAGATGATCGTAAAGCAATTTGATGAATTTGTGGCTGTCGACAGCCTGCATATCAACGGGGATCTGACCCAGGGCGAAAATATTGCCGATCTTGCCGGAACCGTGATGGGATATGAAGCATTTATGAAAACAGAGCAATTCAAACACGGGGAAAAAATCAACGGGCTGAGCCCCGGTCAACGCTTCTTTTTAGGATATGCCTTTGCATGGATGATCAACGACCGGCCTGAAGCCATTGCAAGCCAGGTAAAAAGCGATGTCCATTCCCCGGCAAAATTCCGGGTACTCGGTCCATTGGCAAACATCCCGGAATTTTATACCGCCTTTGGCATCAAACCGGGGGATGCCATGTGGAGGCCCGATAGCCTGCGGGTGAAAATCTGGTAGTTTTAAAATGTGATATATGAAAAATGACGCCATTGGTAAGATAAAACCCCTCGGATTCTTATGGGAAGTTACAAATCCTTTCCTTTTCTGTGCCCATCACCTTGATCATTTTCCTCCCGGGAATGACGGGATGGGGCCTGCAGCATCCCTGGAAGGGCGAAATATTGGGCAGGATTTTACACTGAAAGACGGATGGCGCATGTACCACGGTGAAACCATTCCGGGTTTTCCGGTACATCCGCACCGTGGATTTGAAACGGTTACCATTGTAATGACCGGTTTGGTCGATCATTCCGATTCGCACGGTCAGGCAGGCAGGTATGGCGGGGGAGATGTGCAATGGATGACAGCCGGATCGGGGTTGCAGCACTGTGAAATGTTCCCGCTGCTCAACAAAGATGGCGGCAATCCTGCAGAATTGTTCCAGGTTTGGCTGAACCTACCCAAAGCCAATAAATTCGTACAACCGCATTTCAAAATGCTATGGCGTGAGGACATTCCTGTTTATAAACATACCGATGAAAACCGGAAATCAACTGAAATCAATGTTATTGCCGGACAGATCGGCCAGGTGCAGGCGCTTGATCCCGCTCCTGGTTCATGGGCGGCCGATCCGGCAAACCAGGTTGCCATCTGGACTATAAAGATGGAGCCGGGAGCACAATGGACCATCCCTGCGGCACATGCCCCGGCAAAGCGAACCATGTATTTTTACAGGGGTGAATCCCTGGTGATTGACGGCGTCAAAATTCCGTCAAATCACTCTTTTGAAGTGAAAGCAGATATGGACCTGGCGATCGGGAACGGCGATGCGGTGAGCTATCTGCTCCTGTTGCAGGGAAATCCCATCAATGAACCGGTGGTTCAGTACGGACCGTTTGTCATGAATACTGAAGGTGAAATCAGGCAGGCAATTTCCGATTACCGGGCTACCGGATTTGGAGGCTGGCCATGGCCCCGCCCCGACATGGTTCATCCGCGAACACAGGGCCGGTTTGCACAATACCTGGATGGCACCGTGGAAACCCCTTAGATGAACAGTTTTATTTCAGCACATCAATTCCAAGCAGTGTGCATGCAACCTGCAATAACTTTTGACAATCACCCGGAAACACAAGGTGATGGTTGCCAAGGGGACTTTGCCTGAGCAATTTTACTTCATTTTCTGTAAGTTTTACTTCAATTTGTGTCCGGCAGGCGGTGGCTGATTTTGGCCGGCCGGTGATGCTTGCCGATGCAATAAACGCCCTGCTGAGCTTGTTGTCAAAGCGAAAAATTGTTACCCGATCCTCTTTGAAATCACCTGATATGGCGGTGCCTTTTCCTGTTTCAAAGTGCGTTGTTACCGCAAACCCGGAAACCAAACCGGGAGCGATGGTGCAATGCGAAAACATACAGACTTCATCGGTGGCTTTGTTGATGTTCGCAATCCAGGGAATGATCCCGGTTAATTCTTTGCAGAGCATCATTCCTGCAATTGCAGTATGGTCGCCTTCGCAACCTGCAGGAATTCCTTCGTTGTTGAATTTTGCGAGTGGCAAACACGCGGTAACACCATCTTTTTGCACCATCGGGAAACATTCGACCGTGATGGCATCCAGGCTCCATTTTTGAATGGCATTCGTCAGCAGTTCACTGACTTTTGCGGTTTCGGTAAGATCAATATGGTTTTCACCCGAAAAAGAATCAAGAAACGTGTCGGAGGCTTTGAATTCAGCAAAATGAGCCAATTCGCTCCAGGGGATTACGGACAATTTGATTCCGAATTTCGCTTCTAACAAACCTGGCGGAATTGCCGAGGAAATAAGCCAGTCCGAAACCTGCCCGATTTGCCCAAGCCTTTTCCCGTTTAAGGCTTTCAATGCCTGTTTCACGGTACAGAAATCCTCGAGGATTTGCCTGGTTTCAACTTCTTCTTCATCCAAAAGCATGGACGGAATATTCCTTTCGTTCAAACAGGCCTTGACTTCCGTCGCCGAAGCGTATGAATTGTCGTGCTGTGAACCGATAAGCATATAAAAATGCCCTGCCGAAACCTGTTTCATTGCCGATTGCTCAGAGCCGCCTGTTAGAAAAAAAAGGACATCAGGATTGCTTTCGGTCAGCGTATATTCTCCCTGCGGAAATAGCTTTTCAATCCGGCTGACTGCATTTTTAAAAGGCGCATCCGGCGCATCCTGAAATGCCAGCAGTTTTATTTTTATCACCGTTTCTAATTTTGTTTTTTATGATTGGCTATTTGATGCCTCTCCTGATTTCCGTTATTTATCCTTTTGAGGTTTTCTAATTTTCCTCGAAATCTTTACACGTGATGACTTCTTCTGTACGAAATTTCTTAATCAGTTTATTGAAATGTTCTTTTTTACAGGTTTCAAGTCTGACAAATCCGTGTGATACATGTTGCTCATCTATGAAAAAGTAATTTTTACATTTTTCACAAAGACTAATTTGCTTTTCCATATTATTTGCTTTTTTGTTCGTTTGAATTGCCTCATCCCCTGCACCCCTGCTCCTTCAGGAAAAGGGGAAGGGGGTTGAGGCGGTTGGGTTCATTCCCCGTCTTGCGACGAGAAGAGAAATATTTTACCAATTTTACACCTCTGCAGCGAGGATGTTCATTTGGTTATTCCTAAGTATAATAAATTTAAGTCTTTAGTGGAAGCCGGCCTGATTTTTCCTTCCATTTTCCAAAGATAAGAACCAATTTGTATTTAACCAATAAATGATAAATTTGTAATCAGGTTGTGGTTTTTTTTTGAAAAACCGGGACAATGAAGTAATTTGTCATGTACCCCGATGCTGTAACCTGAAGGAACTGATAATTGATGACCAGGAAAAATGGAGAAAAAATACCCGATTATTTTGATCATTGTGCTCTGTTCGATGCTGTATTCAAATACACTTTTTAATGGCTTTGCCCTGGACGACAGGGCCGTTATTACTGAAAACAGCCTTACCAAAATGGGATTGCGTGGCATCGGCGACCTGATTACCCACGATCATTTTTATGGATACAGTCACACGCCTACAGGCCTTTACCGTCCGATACCACTGGTAACACATGCCATTGAATATGAAGTGGCCGGCCTCAGTCCCTTTACAGGCCACCTGGTAAACCTGTTTCTCTACATCCTGGCATGTATTAGCCTCTTTTATGCACTCTCGTATTGGTTTCCCGACCGAAACCCGTTGCTCCCGCTGGTGGCTGTCATCCTGTTCGCGGTGCATCCACTGCATACCGAAGTGGTGGCTAACATCAAAGGAAGGGACGAACTGATCACCCTCCTCTTCCTGTCAATCTCGGTAATTTTTTCTTTCCGTTATGCCCGGCGTTCTACGATACCTGACTACCTCATTGGCGTTTTGTTTTTCACGCTTGCATTGTTTTCAAAAGAGAGCGCGTTGACGTTCCTGGTCATCATCCCGATCAGCCTCTGGTTTTTTGGTAAAACCACCCTTAAAAAGATCCTGGTCGTATTTGCCGGACTTGCGGCGGTTGCAATGTTATACCTGTTGATAAGATCACATTTTGCTGATAGTTCCGGCGGGTTCCGCTTCCTCGACGGTTACCATCAGTATTCCACTGTCAGGGCCGAAAGGCTGGCAACCAGCACCTCCGCACTATTGGATTATCTTAAACTCCTGGTTTTCCCCTACCCGTTGGTGTATGATTATTCGTATAACCATATCCAGGCCGTTTCCTGGGTCAACCCGAAGACGGTCATTTCACTGATTATTCATTTATCGCTCATGATTTTTGCCCTGGTGACTTTGCCAAGGAAACATTTCCTTTCCTTTTGCATCCTAACTTACTTTATCACACTTTCAGTTTATGCAAACATCATCACGCCCACCTCCGCAGTTTTTGCCGAACGGTTCCTTTTCATCCCCTCCATTGCCTTTTCCATCGCTTTTTCATGGATGCTTTTCAAACTCCTTAATATTCCGGATGACTCCAGGCTCCCCTTTCAGAAACTACCCAAAACCCGCCGTTTCATTTTTCTGATGACGCTGTGCGCCATTGTGCTTTGTTCGGGAATCCTCACGGTCATCCGCAACAGGGCATGGAAGGATGATTTCACCTTGTTTACCACCGATCTTGTACATCTGGAAGACAATGCACGTGCACATTATAATGTTGCAACGTGGTATTCCCGGAAGGCCCTGGCGGATCCTTCCAGGTCAGACTCAACCTGTTCAGCGGAGGCGATCCGGTATTTCTACCAGACTGTTGCCATCGACCCGGGCTTTACAGAGGCCTGGTCCATGGCCGGGGTCCTTCTGAACAACCGTCATCATTATCCCGAAGCCATTGTGGCATTCAAAAAGGCTGAAGAATCTGCAAATGCATCGACCCTGCCGCAAAATTCACTTGAAAGGGACCGCCGGTATGAAGGCAAGGCCTGGTTCAGCCTGGGCCTCCAGACATTCAACAAAAAAGATTTTGCTGTTTCGGCGAACTGTTTCAGAAATTCCGCAAATCTTGATCCTTCCAATCCCGATGCCATGTTGAATATTGGGGCATGCTATTATAACCTGAATCAATATGACAGTGCTGCTATTTACTATCAGAAGACACTTCAGATAAATCCACGGGCAACCTATGCATTGGACGGTCTTGGGTCAATTGCATTATCGCGAAAAAAGATAGTGGATGCGATCGGGTTTTTCAGGAAGGCTGTCGAAACTGATCCTGCAATCGCAGAAAGGTACCGGGAAATGGGTATTAACCTGAAATGACCGGTTAAAAGAAAATTCAACCCCGACTTCCGTATGATTCTGGTCATAAAAAACGACCGGAGGAGGTATTGCTGACCCGGAACAATTCAATCAGTGAGTTCCAACCGTTGCCGTTACAGCCAATCTTGAGGTGCTTTCAATGCCATTTACTGTTTTGCTGGCATAATAGACATGACCATTAACCAGCAGTGTGGTGGAGGGCAGGAGATTTCCGCCTGTCGGGGCATCGTACCATTTAATATTTGCCCCCTGTGGCAATAAACCAGCCAGCGTAGGAGCCGCGTTAACGGTGATCGTTGCGGATGCACATCCGTTGCTGTACAGGGCGTTGTTGTAGTTGCGGGCATAATAGGTAGTTGTGCTGGTTGGCGAAACGGTGATAGGGTTTGTGCTCCCGATAGAACCTGTTGTAGCACAACTCCCGGAATACCAGTACACGGTACCATCAACTCCGGAAGCGGTGAGGGAGGTACTTCCGCCATGGCAGATAGTGGTATACGTTGCGGTGACACCGGTAGGATCATTCGGCGTTGAAAGTGTTGTCCCCGAAATCGTATTGCTGTTCGAACCCGGGCCGGTGCTGTTTACCCCGCGTAATCTGTAATAGTATGTTGTTCCGGCCGACAAGCCTGCTACAGGATAGGTAACCACATTTCCCACATTCAAACCATTATACCCTGAAACAAAAGAAGAAAAGGTATTTGAAGCAGATACATCAATAACGTAGGAGGTCGCAGGATAGGGATCTCCCGATGGTGCTGTCCAGTTGGCCCGTAAGCCCGATGCTGAAACAAGGGTGGCTGCTGTTGCAACAGGCGCCAGGGGGACGTAGGTTATATTACAGTCGGTTGCTCCGGTGCCACTTGTTTGTGACAATGTAATATTTGTATTTTGATTTGAAAAATTGGTGATTAATAAGATATAATATTGACCGACGGAACTACTGGGCACAGATATCACTTCAGTAGCATTACCTGAGTAACTGCAACTGACCGGTGCGCCCAGGGCACTGCAGTTATTTTGCGAGGAGAAAGGGCCCCACAGAGCAAAATCAACATCCAATCCCAGGCTATTGGTTTCAGTTATAGTACTTTCACCGGCAGTTTTTATTTTCAAAAAGAACCATGCAGGGTTAGGTGTTGAGCCGAGACAGCCGTAATTGGGACCGGCCTCACCCTCCCCTGTACCCACACCGGCCGGATAGGTAGTACCCGACTCAGTGCAAAAAGGTGTTGCAGATGAGCAAACTCCATTACCGGTAAGAGGAGCGTCACCATTACGACCATTCTTTCCGGCAACTCCATTTGCGTAATCTTCAGCATTTTTTAAACCGGTTGCCATTTGTTGAAACCAGCCATTGTTTATCGCTTCCTGTTTCAGATCAGGGTTCGCATTAATAATTGCAGTTTTACTTTGAACGGCGCTTTTATAATACTGATAAAAGCGGAGGCGTTCAGCAGAGGATTGAGCATTTCCAGAAAGGGACATGCAAAGAATAGTCATTGTGATCCATAAAACTGAAATGGTTTTCATAGCATCGGTTTTAAATTGTTACCTAACTCATTAATTTCTTGTTGTTTCTTGTTTTCCCTTGGACAGGCATACTGAAAAAAAACACCGCATCTGACCATCTGCCGCCGATTGTTATGACCACAATATCTTCTTGACGATCAATAAGATGAAGAGGTCAGGTTACGCGGGCGAAGGCTGGTCATCGTGAGTGTTTTTTCCACCCTGCCAATTTAATCATCAAATTTAAACTTGTCTGTAGGGAAATATCTGCTTTTAATGTAGGAGAATGCCCTACATATAGAACACTTATAATGGTATCTCATGGAATTGATATGATGATGGGAATGCCGGGGTGCTGTATTCCATTCAACCGATGAAACAAATGGACACGCCGATGGATTTGACCATCACGGGCCGGAGTATCCTGACCATCCTTGTATGTTTATTGTTAATAGGTTAAGGTGGTCAATTAAAATCGGCGGCAAGTGGTCAGATGGTCCGGCTTGTCCAATTAAGCCCAGGGATCAATGGATTGATATAAAACTTAACCCATCCCTTCATAACGAAATGATCGATAGAAATCGGCCCGTGGTCGTGGTCAGGTTGTGCGGGTTTTATAAACAATGCCACGTATTAAAAAAACCGACCGCTATCCGGTAATCATGGAACGGGTTAACAGATGAATTGTTAAAAAGACCGCACAGCACGCACATAGGTTACCTCGTACTTACTGCCGCAGCCCTGGTAGCCACCGTCGAAGACCTGGAACAACGCATATTCCCCGTTATAGGTGCACTCAGAGGAACTCCAATCGAGATTGCCAAAGGCGCCAATTGCAACTTTATTAAGATAAAGTTTATTCAACTCATCTGTGCTCGGCAAATACCAGTCGGTATAGCTTCCGCCGGTGTAGGCTCGTGCCAGACCTGCTGCATAAGTGGTGCCAGCGCCATTCTGGGTGATGATGTTGTTGGTGTTTGCTAAGCCTGTCCTGATAGCAGTGACAGTCCCCCCTGGCACGCAACAAGATGGCGGAGGCGATCGGATTTTTCAGGAAGGCTGTTGAAACTGATCCGGCAATGGCAGGAAGGTACCGGGAAATGGGCATCAACCTGAAATGACCGGCCAGCTACATTGCAAAATGGAGATCTTTGTCAGCCTGAAAGGAAAAAGTTAATAAGTGCGTACCGCACGCACATATAAAGTATTGTCTTTAAAAACGTAGTCCTGGTAGCCACTGGTTATGTCCAGTAACCTTGCGTTGCTGGCATTGTGTTCGGAGGAACTCCAGTAGAACCTACCGGTAAAGCCGCCAATTGCTGATTTATTCAGGTAGAGTTTATACAGTTCATCTTGGCTTGGCAAATACCAGTCGCTATAAACCCCTGTGCCGGTATCAGGGTTGGTATAATCATCACAAACTTTTGCCGCCCCGCCAGTAAAACCGTTCTGAGCTATCATAAAGTTGGTATTTGCCTGCCCTGTACCTAAATCTGTTAAAGTATTGCTATTTAAGGTGTATTGTGTCGTGCCGCCGGTGATCCATGGGCAACTTGTACTTTGGTCTGCTGTGGCGGCAATTAATCCGTGTATGCCGGTGCCGTCAATATAGGCTATTTTGCCCCCCTGGCAGGCATCACCAATGGCAGGAGGGTTTGAAACCGTTGTCGCAGTTGATGAAGTGGGGATAGCTGCTGTACATCCGTTATCCGTGTAATTAACGGTAACGGTTTTGATACCTGTGGTTACATACTTTAAAGTGACTGTGTAATCCGTACTTGATCCGCCAGATGTAATAGTATAGTCGGTAGTAACTGTTCCGGGAAAATTCCAGATATAGTTTGATTTTCCGCTCTGGGTAGTATAGATCACATCGGTATTTCTATTTGCCGTCGCTCCCGGTTGGGCGGTAAATGAGGGGGTTGGGTTAACTGTGGCTGTTATGGCAAGCCTTGCTGCGCTTTCGCATCCGTTTACAGTCTGGGTTGCATAATAAGTGGCGCCATTTACCAGCTCTGTTGTTCCCGGCAGGAAATTTCCGCCCGATGCGGCATCGTACCATTTGACAGCGGTACCGCTGGCAACAAGTTCGCTGACAAAGTGTGCAAAAACAACCATCACATTGTCCGAAATATGCAAAACAGGGTCACCTGTCATTCCGCCATATTCAACGACGTAGCCTGCAATTGAACCCGTTGCTACATTTGGATAATCATTCCAGTGATCACCACTCCAAAAATTCAGATAATGCTCCACTGAGTTCCAGTTGTCAGGCTGATACGCAGCCCAGTTGTTGTACATGCCTCCGACAGCATGTCCGCCAAGATATGTTCCCTGCCAGAACTGAATGCCGGTTTCAGGACCGCCAACCCATTTCCAAACTCCTTCGCTGGCGGCATCACTGCCACCCAGCCACCCAGCCGCATTAATCTTTGAGTATACAAAGGTATTTTCTTCGCTTGAGGTAATCGTTGCCAGATATCCTTGCAATCCGAAATAAGTTCTGCTGTTGGCTGCTGCATTGGCATCAGACCAGGAAATGTTTGTGCTTGAAACAAATTCATAATAGTGTCCGTTACCGGTAAATGGTAACGCTGTATTCAGACTGAAGGTAATAACCCGTGTGGCAGCGGCAGGGGTTGCAGAAGTATTGGTGTAAGTTACCTTGCGCAAGGTTATCTGGTAATCCGCTGCCGATGCCGATCCGCTTAGTGTCAAAATGCCGGTTGTGGCATTGTATGAAGAGGTGATTCCTCCGCTTGCGGCGCCATTTAAGCCTAAAACATCCTGGCCGGTAACAAAATTGCTGCTGATTGAAACCGTTGCACCAACCAACGCGGTAGAGCCGGAGGTAATTGTAGCATTTCCGGCTATGTTAACCGGAGTATTTTGTGAAACTACGGAGCCACCACTTGTGACATAAAGCGTTTGCGCCTTTAAATTGACTGTTCCCAGCAACAGGATGAAAATAAGTAGATACCGTTTCATGTTTTTTCTTTTAAGAGCTTATTTGTTAATAGCATCCGCTACCTGGAAAAAACGCAGCATCTGACCATCTGCCGACGATTTTTGTTGACCGCAATATCTTCTTAACGATCAATAACATGAGGTCGTCAGGTTACGCGGGCGATGGCTGGTCATCGTGAGTGTTTTTTCCACCCTGCCAATTTAATCATCAAATTTAAACTTGTCTGTAGGGAAATATCTGATTTTATTGTAGGAGAATGCCCTACATATAGAACACTTATAATGGTATCTCATGGAATTGATATGATGATGGGAATGCCGGGGTGCTGTATTCCATTCAACCGATGAAACAAATCCCAGGATATGTTTGATAACTGCACATCTAACCCGTTCAGGGGTCCTGATTTTTCCACACATCACACTTTAAATGAACATCCTCCCCGCAGAGCAGCGAGGGGAATGAACCCAACCACCTCACGCTGGTCCCCTTCTCCTGAAGGAGAATGGCTGCACGCGTTGAGGTAATAAAATTCAAGGGTCAGATGGAGCTGCAGTGGGTGAATCTGTTTTGGAATACCAGGGATGTCGTTATGCGATGTTCAGCTTTTCGGAATATGTAGGGAAGGTAAAAAAACGGGAAATTTCCTCAAAACCTGGCCAAAACCTGGCGGAAAACAAAAAACCACCTACAGTTTAATGTGTAAGTGGTTGATTTTGAAGTGGGCCCACCAGGACTTGAACCTGGGACCAATAGATTATGAGTCTACTGCTCTAACCATCTGAGCTATGGGCCCGGTCGACTTTCGAATGATTGATCTTCGATTTTCGATTTTGGGACTGCAAAAGTAGATTATTTTTACGATGTTTGCAAAACCAACCCCGGTAAAATTCTTTTCCCGATGGAACTCAACCTGGCAAGGATTTCAATTCGTCTTGCGTCACCTGTCATGCGTTACTCAATCAAAAACATCATCTTCGACTTTGGTGGTGTGATCTGCAACATCGATGTGAAAATAACCGAAAAAAGGTTCGCAGGGCTGGGGTTTAAAAGTGATGATGGGAAGTCACTCGCTGCAGCAACAAAACTTTTCGAAGACATTGAAACCGGGGCGCTTGGTTCGCAACACTTCAGGGATGAATTAAAAAAACATTTCATCCTTCCTGTTTCGGATGCTCAGATCGATGAAGCATGGAATGCCCTGTTGCTTGATATTCCTGAGCCGCGGATCAGACTGCTGGAGGAATTAAGGGACCACTACCGTATTTTACTGCTCAGCAATACCAACGAGATCCATTACCTGTGCTATGTTGAAAAGTTCAGGAAACAGTATGGTTACGCCCGTTTTGATGAATTGTTTGAGAAGGCTTATTTTTCTTACCGCCTCGGGTTGAAAAAACCCTCCCCGGAAATATTCAGATATGTATTGAACGACAGCATGCTTGATCCGTCGGAAACCCTCTTCATCGACGACACCCTCATGCATGTGGAAGGGGCAAGGAACGCGGGCCTTCATGCATATCATCTCGCAACCGACCAGGGAGAACAAATTATGGATTTGTTTCAAAAAAACACTTGACAAAGTTCTAAAAAAGCCTTACCTTTGCCGCCCTCTTTAACCGGCAGAATTCCATGAAATTATCTCAGTTTCGCTTCCACCTCCCCTCTGATCTGATCGCTCATCATCCTTCGAAACAACGGGACGAGGTTCCCATGTTGGTGCTTGATCGCAAGACTCAAACAATTGAACATGTGCAGTTCAAAGACATCCTGAACTATTTTGGCGAAGGTGATGTCTTTATCATCAACAACACCAAAGTATTTCCTGCACGCCTTTACGGCGAAAAAGAAAAGACCGGAGCGAAAATCGAAGTGTTTCTGCTGCGTGAACTGAACCGCGAATCGCGGTTGTGGGACGTGCTGGTTGATCCTGCCCGTAAAATAAGGATCGGGAATAAACTGTATTTCGGAGATGATGATTCCCTGGTTGCAGAAGTGATCGACAATACCACATCGCGCGGCCGCACCATCCGGTTCCTGTTCGACGGGCCTTATGATGAGTTTAAAAAGACCATCCAACGGCTTGGTGAAACACCATTGCCTAAAATTCATAACCGCCAGGCAACCTCTGAAGATGAAGAACGGTACCAGACCATCTTTGCAAAACATGAAGGCGCTGTGGCTGCCCCTACTGCGGGGATGCATTTCAGCCGCGAGATCATAAAACGCCTTGAATTGCAAGGTGTTTCATTTGCCGAAATCACCCTGCACCTTGGGCTCGGGAACTTCCGCACCATTGATGTTGAAGATTTGACCAAGCACAAAATGGATTCGGAGGAGATGATCATCGAACCTGAAGCAGCTGAAATCGTGAACCGTTCCATGGCCAGAAAAGGACGGGTTGTGGCAGTCGGAACCACCACCATGAAAGCCATTGAATCATCGGTGACCATTGCCGGAAACCTCAAACCATACCGCGGCTGGACCAATAAATTCATCTTCCCTCCCTATGAATTCAGCATTGCCAATGCAATGATTACCAACCTGCATATGCCGCAATCGCCCATGATGATGATGGTAGCCGCATTCGCCGGGTATGACCTCCTCATGAAAGCATACGAAGTTGCCGTTGACAAGAAGTATAAATTCTTTACGTACGGCAACCCCATGCTGATTCTGTGAGCAAATGAAACATTGAAAAAAATTGCAATTATCGTTGCAGGTGGTTTAGGAACCCGCATGAATGCCGGTGTTCCCAA
>Ga0114951_10000538_pt1 | contig 51438 bp, 41 predicted proteins | sample AM7aDNAmetaG_FD_88677 | JGI IMG/M metagenome (GOLD analysis project Ga0114951, IMG submission 88677) | Freshwater microbial communities from Finland to study Microbial Dark Matter (Phase II) - AM7a DNA metaG | ecosystem: Environmental > Aquatic > Freshwater > Lake | place: Finland: Lake Alinen...
CTTTCGCTACGCCTGCGCCGCAGAACGGCTTAGGCTCGCCACTGGCAATAACTCGCAGACTCATTATGCAAAAGGCACACCGTCACCCGGCTTTCGCCGAGCTCCGATACCTTGTAGGCAAGCAGTTGCAGGTACTATTTCATTCCCCTAAAAGGGGTGCTTTTCACCTTTCCCTCGCGGTACTTGTTCACTATCGGTCGCCAAGGAGTATTTAGCCTTGCCCGGTGGTCCGGGCGGATTCGAGCAGTGTTTCACGTGCACCGCTTTACTTGGGATTCCGCTAGGCTTCCTTGTGCTTTCGACTACGGGTCTATCACCCTCTATGGCCGGCAGTTCCATGCCGTTCGTCTAGCACTCAGAATACCACATTACGGTCCCGCAACCCCAGTCTGACAAGTCAGGCTGGTTTAGGCTGTTCCGCGTTCGCTCGCCACTACTGACGGAATCAATTTCTTCTTCTTTTCCTCCGGTTACTGAGATGTTTCACTTCACCGGGTATCGCTTCGTTGGACTATGAATTCATCCAACGATAATCAGGTATTACCCCAACTGGGTTGCCCCATTCGGAAATCTCCGGATCAAAGCGTGTTCGCCGCTCCCCGGAGCTTATCGCAGGTGACTGCGTCCTTCATCGCCTCTTGGCACCAAGGCATTCACCGCTTGCCCTTAGTAGCTTGATCACAAAGTGTTCTTCCAGTCGCGCAACGCCGAAGCGTCACGCGCTGAGAAAGATCACTCAGCGTAAGTTGTTACTACCAACTACCAGTATATCGTTTTCAAAGAACCCGCGTCCCGGCGCTCAGCCGGAACCGAAATTTGTCCAGCGGTCCATCGCCTCCATTCCTGCACCAGACTGGTGGGCGTGACTGGGCTCGAACCAGTGACCTGCCGCTTATCAAGCGGCTGCTCTAACCAACTGAGCTACACGCCCTTACGAGTCGTTCACCGCTCTTGGTGGAGGCAACCGGGTTTGAACCGGTGACCTTCTGGTTGCAAACCAGACGCTCTACCAACTGAGCTATGCCCCCAGTTCAAATCCTCGAGTCACTGACGGCCGCCTGTAGCGACCGATCGATCAAACCCTTGACCGCTATAAAAAGAACAAGGCCGACGCTTCCGTCGGCCCTTGATCACAGACGCATACCTGCGCAGCTAGTCAGCTTGCCTTCATGCGTCCGAGATCCAGGGCCTCTTGTTTGCTGTCATTCAGTCGCTCGCGGCTTATACTCTACCGAAAGCGTCCGCACTATAGGTGCGGACCCAAAAAGTGTCAACACCTGAAACACATTTTTTTCAAAAAAATTTCATTTCCCACATTTTCCCGCGGTTTTTCAGGCTGTTTGAGGGCCACCGCGCTTCATTGACTTGCCCCCACGCTTTGCGGTATGGTGCGCCGCGTTATGGAACATCTTTGGGCGCCATGGCGGATGCAGTATATCCAAGCAGCCATCAAAAACAAGATGGACGAAGGCTGTATTTTCTGCACCAAACCGCAGGTTGACGAGGATCGGAAAAATTTCATTCTCCTCCGCGACAAGACCTGTTTCGCCATGATGAACCTCTTTCCATACAATCCCGGCCATCTCATGGTCGCAGCCTACAAACACACGGGCGAACTTGACGACCTGACCGAGACCGAACTGGCCGATCTGATGCTGCTGACGCGTCGCTGCAAACGCCTCCTGAAGGCCATCATCGCTCCCGAAGCGTTCAATATCGGCATGAACCTCGGCCGCACCGCCGGCGCCGGCTTTGCCGACCACGTGCATATTCACATCGTGCCGCGCTGGAACGGCGACACCAATTTCATGCCGGTCCTCGGAGAAACCAAGGTCATTCCCGAGGGTCTTGATCCGCTCTACCAGCGCCTCAAAGCCGGCGTCGCCAATCTCGCCTGAACGGAGTCCATGGCCAGCCATCTTCTCCAATTCGACGATCCGCGCGAGCTTTGTGCGCTCTACGCCGACGACTTGCGCAATCTCGAAAGGCTCGAAGAAGCCCTCTCCATCCACGTCGTCGCCCGCGACAACTGGATGAAGATCGAAGGCGAGGAGAAAAAAATCGAGCAGGCGCTGCATCTCTTCGAGGAACTCCGCAACGCGCGCGAGAACGGCATCCAGATTCGCAAACACGAATTCAACTACGCCCTCCAGTCCATCTGCCGCGACGGCACCGCCAATTTGCGCAAGATGTTTTCCAGCAAGATCGAAGTCTCGCCGCGCAAGCGCCCCGTCGCGCCGAAGACCCACGGCCAGCAGCTTTACGTGGAAGCCATCCGCACCCATGACATTGTGTTCGGCATCGGCCCCGCCGGCACCGGCAAGACCTACCTCGCGATGGCCACCGCCGTCTCCGCGCTCAAGGAAGACCGCGTTTCGCGCATCATCCTGGCCCGGCCGGCCGTCGAGGCGGGCGAGTCGCTCGGCTATCTGCCGGGCACCTACGAGGAAAAAGTCTCGCCCTACCTGCGTCCGCTTTACGACGCGCTCTACGACATGATGCCGGTGGACGAAATCCAGCAGCACATGGAGCGCGGCGTCATCGAAATCGCGCCGCTGGCCTTCATGCGCGGCCGCACGCTGAACAACTCTTTCGTCATTCTTGACGAGGCGCAAAACTCCACCGCCGAACAGATGTTGATGTTCCTCACCCGGCTTGGCTTCGACGCGCAGTGCGTGATCACGGGCGACGTGACGCAAGTGGACCTGCCCTCCTCCAAACGCTCCGGCCTGATCGAGGTCCAGGAAGTGCTTCACGACGTGCCCGGTATCGCGTTTTGCTATTTTTCAGAAAAAGATGTTGTTCGCCACGAACTGGTCCAGCAGATCATCCGGCGCTACGAGGAATACCGCAATCGCGGCCAGCAGGAACTCAAGCTTCAGACCGCCAGCCGGCCCGCCGCCAAACCATGAGCACGGTTCCCCCACCCAACGCCGCGCCCCCGCGCTGGTGGCTCAACCGCAGCCGCTTCGTCCGCGTGCTGCTGTTCGCCGCCACGTTTCTGGCGCTGATGGGCTTGTTCGTTCTGGGCGATCTCAGCGGCTTGGTGGATCTCTCGGCCGGCCAGCGGTCGCCGCGCACGGTAATCTCAAACATTGATTTCGATTTTCAGGATACAACCGCTACCGCTGCCGAGCGTGATCGGGCTGCCGCCGCCGTGCCGCCGGTCTGGCAACTGAATCTCGAGAACTTCGAGAATAGTTGGCGCCGCATCACCCTGCTGGCCGAGCGGCTCGCGGCCGGCCGCGCGCAAGAAGCTCTCGACCGCTGGAACGAAAGCTCGCTCTACAAACTCAGCAGCGACGAAGCCGCCGCGTTCGCCCGCTTTGTTTACTACCGCGACCGGCTTCCGAAAGCCGAGCGATTGCTTCGCGCGGTCGCTGGCGCGGGAATCGCGCCCGGCCGGCCCGAAGTGGAGTTTACGCTCTCCGGCGAAAACAAGCAGATCATCATCGCGCCGGCCGAGCAGGCCGCGGATGCCGCCTCGCTGCGGACGATGGCCGAGGCGGTGCAGGTGTTTGAAATCCAATTGGTCGCGCTTCTTCCCGATGCCCGGCCCGCCCTTGTGGCCTGGCGCCAGTTGGCGGCCGATGCCCTGCAGGGCAATCTGCGGTTCGACCGCGAAAAAACCAAGCTTCGCCAGGACGCCCGCCGCAAGGAAGTGCAGCCGGTGCTTCTCCACATCGCGCTCGGCCAGGCCATTGTGTTCCAAGGTCAGGAAGTCACCGGGCAGTCGCTGGAGTTGTTGCGCGCCTACAATACGGAGATAACCCACTTGCGCCCGCCGGAGGCGCGCCGCATCGAACTCTATGGCCGGGCGCTGTTGATGCTGGTGGCGCTGCTCGCCAGTTGCGGCTACCTCTGGAGCAACCATCCGACCACGTTTCACGACACGCGCCAACTGCTCCTGCTGGCGATTCTCGCAGTGATGAATCTCGCGCTCGTGAAAGGCATGATGGTGCTTTGCAGCCGCACCGGTCTGGTCAGTTTCGCGGTGGCGCAGTTCGCCATCCCCACCGCGCTCGCGCCGCTGCTGGCGGGCGTGCTCCTGTTGCCCTCGCTCGGCGTGTTCATGGCGGTCTTCGTCAGCGTGTTCACCGCCCTCATGGCCAGCGACAGTTTTCCGCTGCTCATCACCGGCATGGTCAGTGGATTCGTCGGCGTTTATTTCACGCAACACATGCGGCGCCGTTCGCAGTTGGTCCGCGCCGGCGCCGCCGTTGCCGTGGCCGAACTGCTTTGCATCGGCTCGCTCGCGGCGATGACGCACGTTCCGGCCGACACCGTGATGTCCCAGGCGGCGGCCGGACTGCTCAACGGCCTGCTCACCATCTTCCTCGCCAGCGGCTTGCTGCCGGTCTGCGAATTTGTCTTCCACATCACCACGGACATCCGGCTGCTGGAGTTCTCCGACTTGAATCATCCGTTGCTGAAAAAACTCTGTTTCACCGCGCCGGGCACCTACCACCATAGCCTCGTCGTCGCCAACCTCGCCGAGCGCGCTGCCGAAGCCGTGGGCGCCAACCCGCTCCTGGCCCGCGTCTGCGCCTACTACCACGACATCGGCAAGACCAGCCAGCCGCACTATTTCGCGGAAAACCAGACGCCCGGGGAAAACCCGCACGACCGGCTCTCACCCGCCGCGAGTTTTCAAATCCTCCTCGAACACGTCCGCCTCGGCAAAGAGCTGGCCATGAAATACCGGCTCAGCCAGCCCATCGTGGATGCCATCGCGCAACACCATGGCACCACCCTCGCCACGTCCTTCTACCACAAAGCCCGCAAGGCCGCGCAGGATGCCGCCACCGTCGTCCGCCCGCTCAACGCCGGCCAGTCCGCCCCCAAGCCGCCGTTGGAAAGCGATTTCCGCTACAACCATCCCAAGCCGGACTCGCGCGAGTCCGCCATCATCAGCCTCGCCGACGCCGTCGAGAGCGCCGCCCGCTCACTGCCCAACGCCGCGCCGAAAAAGGTCCGCGCCATGGTCGAGCAAATCATCACCGGCCGCTTCGAGGACGGCCAGCTCGACGAGTGCAGCCTGACGATCCACGAACTGCGGGTCATCACCGACCATTTCACCCAAACCCTGCTGAACATGCTCCACACCCGCATCGCCTACCCCCAGGATGAAACACCCGCATCCGCCGCTGCAGATCAGCCTCAGCAACCGCCAGCGTCATCTGCCGATCCGCAGAGCAAAGTGGCTTAGCTTCCTGCGCGAGGCGTTGTCAATCGTAGCCGCCGACGCTGTAGCGGCGGTCTCTGACCGCCGAAATCCGGCAAAGCACGAACAGCCGGCGGTCAGAGACCGCCGCTACAGTTTGCCTCTTCGCGAACTCAGCATCGCCCTCGTGGACGACGCCGCCATCGCCGCGATCAACCAACAATTTCTGCATCACGCCGGCCCCACCGATGTCATCAGCTTCAACCTCGGCGACGGCCTTGGTGAAATCGTTGTCAGCGCCGAACGCGCCGTCATCGTCGCCCGCCAGCTTCGCCGCCCGCCCGCCGCCGAACTCGCCCTCTACCTCGTCCACGGCCTGCTTCACATCGCGGGCTACGACGACCACACGCCCGCCCAACGCCGCGCCATGCGGACGGCGGAACGCCGCGTCCTTCGGCAATTCAAAATCCAAAGCCGAGTCCGCGAGACGAACGAAGTTAATCTAAAATCCAAAATCGTCAGCCGCCGACCTACATCTCCGGCATACTGTTACGCTCCCTCGCCCCATCCCCCTCCGCCGGGCGTTTAGAGGCTTGATCGGTAAATTCGGCAATTCGGCAGATGCTTTTGAAGCTCATCCACTCCCGCATTCGTCACCTTGGTGCCACCGAGGAAAAGCTGCCTCAAGTTCGTCAGCGTCTTCAGATGCGCCAGCCCCGCATCGCTAACACGCGTTTTGCGGAGGTCAAGGTCCTCCAACTGCGTCAGCGTCTTTAGATGCTCCAGACCAGCGTCGCCGACCTTCGTGTCGCGGAGCGAAAGATCCTGCAACTGCGTCAGCGTCTTCAGATGCGCCAGCCCCGCGTCGCTGACCTTTGTGCGATCGAGTTCAAGCACCTCCAACTTCGTCAACGGCTTCAGATGCTTCAAACCCGCGTCACTGACCTTCGTATTGCCGAGCCACAGTAACTTCAACTGCGTCAGCGGCATCAGATGCGCCAACCCCGCGTCGCTGACCTTTGTGTGTTCGAGGTTAAGCTCCTGCAACTGCGTCAGCGGCATCAGATGCTCCATACCCGCGTCGCCGACCTTCGTGCCAGTGAGGATAAGCTTCTTCAACTGCGTCAACGTATTCAGATGCTTTAGCCCCGCATCGCTGACCATCGTATTATAGTCGAGGTAAAGCTCCTGCAACTGCGTCAGCGGTTTGAGGGCAGCAAGGTCTTCATCACTGATTTTACCCGAGGGCGCAAAGTTCAACTGTGTGATCTTTGCGGGGTCCTGGTCATTGAGTTGTAAAACCATGTCTTGTGACAACACATGCGCGCGGTTGGATCCGCAGGCGGCAAGGGACGTGGCCAAGCTGCCGATGGCGAGAAGCAATGGGAGACGGGCGATGACGGAGATGCTCTCTCGCTTCATGGGCGCGGAGAGTAGCACCCGCCACCTTGGGATTGCAATGCGCGGCGCAAACGGTAAATCTGAAGCCGCCCCGATGAACAGCCAAGCTCAACGCAGAGACGCAAAGGCCGCAGAGGCTCGCAGAGTTTTCATTTCCCTCTGCATTGCCATCCTGCGAACATTTTTGAATGGTGGGGCGAGACTCCGTCGAGCCTCCACTTTCCCTCAGCAGACGGCTCGACGGAGTCTCGCCCCACCTTATGGGGATGCAGATCTGCCATACTACGTCCCTCCGCGTCCTCCGCGCCTCTGCGTTAAGATTCCACGCCCCACGTATCACATTCCACGTTCCGCCTTTCGCCTTTCGCGTTTCGCGTTCTTCCCCCATGCCTCCGACTGACACTTCCGGCATTGTCCTGCGCACCACGGACTGGAGCGAGACCAGCGCCATCGTCACGTGGTTCACGCGCGACCTCGGCAAGCTCCGCACCGTCGCCAAGGGCGCGTATCGACGCAAAAGCCCCTTCTCCGGCAAGCTCGACCTGTTCTACCTCAACGACATCGTCTTCATCCCCAGCCGTCACGGCGACCTGCACACACTCAGCGAATGCTACATCGAGAACCCCTTCCCGCGCATCCGCGAGCGGCTCGACGCCTTCACCGCGGCGAGCTACTGCTGCGAACTCGTGGACCTCGCCACCGAGCCGGAAGGCCCCGTGCCGGAATTGTTCGAACTGCTGGCCGCCTCGCTCGCCGCGCTCGACGAGGGCCGCCTCACACCGCTGTCGGTGCCGCTGTTTGAATTGCTGGCGCTGGACTGTCTCGGCTTCCGCCCCGACCCGTCGCGGCTCGACCTCGACCCCGGCACGCGGCGGATCGTCGGCGACATTCTCGACAACAAACACCTCGCGCGCCTGCGCCTGACTGCCGCCCAACACCGCCAGCTCGATGCGTTTCTCACGATGTTCATCGGCCAGCAATTCGGCCGCCTCCCCAAGTCCCGCCAGTTCCTGAACCGCCGGGATGCGGCCCGCTAAACACGCTAAAGGACGCTAAAGAGAATTTGTTTTGACAGGATTTACGGGATGGGAACATCCGGCCCGGACATCCTGTTTATCCTGTTCATCCTGTCTTTTTTCCCTTTCGTGTGTTTCGCGTGTTTCGCGGGCAACACAAAGCGCGCCGTTTTCCCCCGAATAGACCTCTCTGAGGACTGCGCGCGTTGCGCTAGCGCAGTCCATTGGAAAACGCATATTTTGACCCCTAAAACCATGCGTTTTTGGCTGGTTTTTCACTGCGCTAGCGCAGTGATTTTTCTTGCCCAAAAATCCCGCTGTGGCATTTCTACGCCAGTTCTTTGAAAATGGAGTAATGGGTTGATGGAGGGATGGAGTATTGAAAAGGATAGGCGTCCGTTGGCGTTCGGAGTTCCGCCTTCTTCAGGCAGATCGTGTTTGCATCCAAACCGGCTGAAGCCAGGACACCAATTGATATTCGCAGGAGGCATTCATGCCTGCATACAGTGCCGACAAAGTAGCCGCGTCGCTCCGTGACGCGATCCATTGTCATCACCGACTCGCCCACGAAGTGACCCGGCTGCTTTGCAAAACGAAGCCAAATGAAGACTGCGGTCAAAACCGTAAAACATCGTTTTTCCCCAGAAAAATGGATGTCACGATTCACACCGCTTTTGATGATGAAAACTTTTTTTGCGAAACGAAGCCAAATGAAAAAACAGCAAGCTGCTGGTTGGCAAGCTGTTGTGAAAACGTTCGATTGGGAGATACAACAAAACGAAGCCAAATAAGCCAAAGTGAATCCGACCCTGGTACAACCCGAATCCGACTCAATCCGACTAGATCCGACCTGGTCGGACTCGCCCCAAATGAACAATGCCATTATGACACACCCAAAATGAGAATGGGCAAATGGAAGCCACCGATGAAACACCGATACACACCGATGGAAAAACCGGAAGTGTCACGCCAAGACGCCCAGGCGCGAAGGAAAATCCCTTGGGCGGCTTTGCGGCTTTGCGTGAGCGTCCCTTTCTTTCTGCTTTCGTGCATTCAGTGCATTCCGTGGTTGCCTCCCAAAAAGCTTCCCAACGAGCCAGTAAAGGCGTAAACAGGCGATGAACGAAGTCGGACCAAAGGCACTCCCATGAATCCGCAACACCACATCGGGAAACTGATTCTTCTTCTCTGTCTCGCCCTGCCCCTCGCCGCCCACGCGGAGACCACCGCGAAGGAGCTTTGAGCATGAGCAAGAAAAACCTGATCTTGTTGGTGATTTTCGGAACGCTGGGCCTGATAGCCATGGCACTCATGGCTCTCAAGGAGGGCGGTCCGGCGCGGAACGTCGCCGCGCGTTTTTATGCCATGCGCGGCATGGTCAAATACGGGAAAGACGACTTCGACGGCGCCATTGCGGACTGTACCCGGGCGATTCAACTCCATCCGAAACTTGCCCTCGCCTACAGCGGGCGCGGTCTGGCGCGGCTGGCGAAGGGCGACGCCGACGGTGCCATTGCCGACTGTAATCGGGCCGTTGAATTGGCCCCAAAGGAGGCCGTTTCCTATGTCGTGCGCGGCCAAGCCAAACAAAAGAAAGGCAATCTCGAAGGCGCTATTGCCGACTTCAACCTGGCCATCCAGATCGCCCCGCGATACGCCGACGCCTACATCAACCGCGGCGACGCCAAGACCAGACAAAATGATCCAGCCGGCGCGATAGCCGACTTATCCCGCGCCATCGAACTGGACCCGAAATCCGTTCGTGCCTATGGCCTCCGGGCCTTCGCCAGGGTCAAGGCTAACGATCTGGAGCGGGCGTTGGCCGACTACAACCGTGCTATCGAACTCAACCCGAAAAACACCAATGCCTACGGCATCCGTGGTGCCGCTAAAGCCAAAAAGGGGGATTTGGACGGAGCGATAGCCGACTATAGCCGCGTTATCGAACTCGATCCCAAGGCCCCGCGTGCCTACGTCGGCCGAGGCAACGCCCGGAGCATGAAAGGCGATTTCGCTGAAGCGGTCACCGACCTCAACCGCGCCCTTGAACTCGACAAGAACAACAGTCATGCCTGCTACTACCGGGGCAGTGTCTATTTCATGGAGCACAGGTGGGCGGAAGCGATGGCCGATTTCCGCAGGGTTTGCGAGCTGAAGAAGCGCGAACCGGAATACCCACTCTTGTACATCTGGCTCATCCGCGTTCAGCTCGGCCAGAGGGACGCTGCAAGCCAGGAACTCGCCGCTCATTTCGAGACGCTCGGCGGCAATCCAGCCAAAGATTGGCCGGTCAAGATTGCCAACTTCCTGCTTGATAAAATCACCGAGGACGGTCTGATGGCCGCTGCCGTCTCGACTGATGTCATAAAAGATCACGGTCAGCACTGCGAGGCGTGGTTTTTCTCGGGCATGAAACGGCTACAGGCAGGAGACAAGACCGGTGCTGCCGACTGTTTCCGCAAAAGCGTGGCGACGGAGGCAAATGACTATACGGAATATCATTTCGCCCGCGCCGAACTGAAGGCGCTCCAATGAATCCGCAAAACCACATCGGGAAACTGATTCTTCTTCTCTGTCTCGCCCTGCCCCTCGCCGCCCAAGCGCAGACCACCGCGAGGGAAAGCGGTGGAAAGCCGTCAGCCATCAGTGGTCAGCGGTCAGAAGCGGAAGGAATGAGGAAAGCATGAAGATGATCAGCCGATACCTGCTGCTGCTGGCGCGATCTGGAACAGCAACGGCGTGCTGAACGTGTCGGATGGATGAGAATGGGCAAATGGAAGCCGCCGATGAAACACCGATGCACACGGAAAGGAAAAGCGGAAGTGTCACGCCAAGACGCCAAGGCGCGAAGGGAAAACCCTTTTGCGGCTTTGCGTGAGCCTCCCATTCTTTCTGCTTTCGTGCATTTAGTGCATTCCGTGGTTATAAACAACATCGTCATCCTGATGCGTTTCCAACGGATGAAACCACAGATGCACACTGATGAACACTGATGGGAGAATTTTTATCAGTGTGAATCCGTGTCCATCCGTGGCTTTCAATAAATGCTTTCCATCGGGCTGACCAAGGCGTAAACAGGCGATGATCACATCATGAGCCAAGACCCACCAAAAACCAGCAGGCTGCCATCGGAATACTGGCTTCTTCTCGGATTGGGACTTGGCACAAGTGGCCTTTACTATGAAGCCATATCCGTCGTTGCTTGGTATTTTTTTCTAAGGCGCTTTCGGCCCCATGCAGACAGGGAGTTGTTGATGGTAGCTAGCGGTTTTATTGGGCTGGCGGCGGTTCGAATCGCTCAGATCCTCACCAGTGGTGACAATCTGTATCGCGTGACTGAGCATGTCATATTTTCTGTAGCCGCGTTGGTGTTACTTTTCAGCCAGCAGCGCGGCTTGGCTTGGTTTCTCCTCGGTGTTTCTGTTCTCAGGGCGCTGGGATGGTTTTTGTCAGCGGCATTCGGTCTTACGAAACACGCGAGAGCGCAATTCATGCTGCTTGCAGGACTGATTGATTCGCTTTGGGTATGGCTGCTTGCACAATGGTTGCGCAGAGACCACCAAAGGCGTAAACAGGCGATGAACGAAGCCGGACCAAAGGCACTCCAATGAATCCGCAACACCCCATCGGGAAACTGATTCTTCTTCTCTGTCTCGCCCTGCCCGTCGCCGCCCAAGCGCGGATGAATTCGGATGGCAAGCCAGCCGCATGAACACGAAGTCTATTTTATCCGCATCCATGTCCGTTGGCAAAGGTGTGCTGGCCATACTCATTACTGTGGTCTATGTGGTTGCATTGCCCTTTTCGCTGACGGCCGGAACCGTGTTCCTAATCTGCTTAGCGGCAATCGTGACCGGTCATGACAGTGCAATCCATCAACCGCGCGAGGTTCGTTACTGGTTTTTCGTGTTTTTGTATTTTGCTTGGGGCCTGTTGATAATCCTGTTTGAACGAAGATTCCGTCTGCTTCCAAAGTGTCTCCGAAAGCTAGGGCTGGCCGAATGCCTTCGTCCGAATGGAACCACAGATGGACACAGATGAACGCGGATGGGGTAATTCTTATCGGTGTGAATCAGTGTTCATCAGTGGTTTTCCCCGAAACGCTGACTGGCGCAGAAGGTCCGAAGCCCGCCGCGAAAGCCTGCTTGACGCGATTGGGCGGGGCGAGTGAAAGTCTGGGTCGCGACAAATCATGAACGTCACCCGCTTGCTGAAATCGGAGTTGTGGAAACGGTACGGCTCGAAGGAGCATCCCGCCGAGTGGGACGGCAACGTGTTCGCCCGGGCGGGCGGCGGGAAGATGAGCCAGCGGTTCTGGGAGTATTTCAAGGCCATCGAGCTTCTCGACCTGACACCGGAGTCGGTCGTGCTCGACATCGGCGGCGGCTCACCGGCCACGGGCGCGGGGTTTCTGGGCGAAATCCTGGCGCAACAGGTGAAGCGGGTGGTCATCATGGACCCGAACGCCGGCACGCCCGCGTCGGGGAACATCGAGTGCGTCCGCACAAATTGCGCCCACGCTGAATTGAAGGCGCTGTTGGAAATGCACCGCGACCTGACGCATATCTCGTGCGTGTCGGTGTTCGAGCACATCGAGCCGGCGGTGCGCGAGGGCATCACGCGGGCCATCAACGAGTCGTTCAACGGCGGCTGCTTCGTCGCCACGTTCGAGTATCACGCCAAGGTCCGGCTCCACGAACATTACCTGACCACGAAGACCGTCTCGGAGTTGTTCAAGCCACTAACCCGTTTCTACCTCGACGAGTTCGTCGCGTCGCCGACGCACTGCGAGAACGCGTTCGACTCGCAACCGCTCCTTCGGCTGAGCCGCACGCCTGTCGCGCGCGGCCACATCCCGCTCTGGCATCCGGTGGCGGTGCGGTTCCTGAGGTCGTGAAAATGGTTCGCCAAAGATCGGAAAACAGGGAGAACTCCACCAACCCGGCGTTGGCGCGTCCGGGCCATGAACCCTTACGAGAGCGGCATTGTCGAAGGTGGATCGCGACCTCCGGGCGCGATGGACGCAGGCAAGAAAAAGAGGCCGCGCTTGAAAAGTGCGATGCTCAGCTCAAGCACCATGCTTTCGCTTCTCAACCGCTATCGCGCCCGGAGGTCGCGACCCACCTCGCTGCCCGACTGCATCGGAAGGTTCAGGGATGGGCATGAGTGACCCCTACGTTCACGGCTACGATCCGCGGGAGAACATGCGCCTGCGGGACCAGGCGTCCACGCTGGAGGAGTTGCTGCACTCGGACACGGCCTATCCCGAGGGAAGCCGCGTGCTCGAAGCCGGCTGCGGCGTGGGCGCGCAGACGGTCACGCTCGCCCGCAACAGCCCGAAGGCCGCGATCACGTCCGTGGACATCTCCGAAGTTTCGCTGGCCGAAGCGCGGCGGCGAGTGGCGGCGGCCGGGCTGTCCAACGTCGAGTTCCAGCGCGCCGACATCTTCAACCTGCCGTTCGGTCCACGCTCGTTCGACCATGCGTTCGTCTGCTTCGTGCTGGAGCATCTCGCGCGCCCGGTGGAAGCGTTGCGCGTCCTGAAGAATCTCATCAAGGACGACGGCACGATCACGGTCATCGAAGGCGACCATGGCTCGGCCTATTTCCATCCGGACAGCGACGCCGCGCGACGCGCCATCCAATGTCTGGTGGAACTGCAACGCCGCACCGGCGGCAACTCCATGATCGGCCGCGAGCTGCATCCCCTGCTCTGCGATGCCGGCTACGGCTCCGTCCGCGTGTCGCCCCGGATGGTCTATGTGGATTCAAGCAGGCCGGCGTTGGTCGAGGGTTTCACGAAGAAGACATTCACAGCAATGATCGAAGGCGTCCGCCAACAGGCCATCGGAGCGGGGTTGACAGACGCACGCGAGTTTGACCAAGGGATCGCCGACCTCTACCGAACGGCCGGGCCGGGCGGCGTCTTCTGCTACACGTTCTTCAAGGCGACGGGAACAAGATGAAAGGTCTTCGCGAAACCTTCGCCCCGCGTCAGTCGCCGCTATTGGCCAAGTCCCGCACCACCGCTTCCACTCCCATCGTCACCCGCGCCAAAGCGCTGCAATTCACTTTGTCGGGCGTGTCGCTCGGGTTGTGATAATGCAAGTAGCGATACGGCGCGGTGTCGGTGACCATGAAGGCGCGGTAACCCTCGCGCCAGAACGAGTCGTGGTCGGACCAGTTGATGCCGGCGACAAACGCGGGCGCGGCCACCGTTTCCAGCGCGAAGTCGCTGTGCGAGCGAAAAACGCGGGCGGCGCGGCTGACGAGCGGCCGCGACTGGAGGTTGCCGACGAAGCCGATGAAGTTGCCGCGGTCGGGATAGAAGAAGTTGAACAGCGGCGGATAATGCTGGCTGCCCTTCTCGTCGCTGTAGCATCCCATCGTCTCCAGCGCGATCATCGCGCGAATGTCATCGCCGCGCTTGTGGCACGCGCCGGCATAAACGCGGCTGCCCATGTTGTCGGTGAGGAAGAACGGCGGCTCTTCATTCGCAAACGCCACGAAGCGAAGGGTGCGCGCGGGTTTCTCGCCGGCAAACTTTCGCGCCAGTTCCAGCAACGACGCCACCGCGCTGCCGTTGTCGTTGGCGCCGGGACAGCCGTAAACGGAATCGTAGTGCGCGCCGACCACGACGATCTGGCTGGACAACGTGGATCCCGCCCGCGTCGCCGTGAGGTTCGCGCACGTCACACGGTCCACTTCGTAACGCTGCCACTCCACGTCGTAGCCCGCGCCGCGAAATACGCCAACGATGTAGTCCGCCGCGCGGCGGTAGGCGTCCGGCTTGAAGACGTTCCGCTCGCCGATGTCGCCTGCAAGCATCTGGACGTGCGCGGCGAGCCGGTCGCGCAATTGTTGCACTTCGTTTTCGCTTGGGGGTTTCACGACACGCTCCGGGTTTCGCGGGCCGCAACGGGTCATATAAAGCAAGGCAGCGAACACCACTGCCGCAACCATCAACAATGCCACCAGTATGCGCCGCACCGACGCCGCCAGTTCCTTGAGTTTCATGTGACGCGCGATTTTGAAAACTGTAGCGGCGCTCTCTGACCGCCGGCTGTTGTTTCGCAAAAGATTTCGGCGGTCAGAGACCGCCGCTACAGCAAACACCACAATCCGCCACCGACTTACGTCGGCGGCTACCTCACGTCAGCGGCTACGCAGCACGGCAGCGCCTACGACGCCAGCAAACCCTCCAACGACACGCCGCGCAACTCGAACAGCCGGCGGATGGTTTCCTCGATCAGGTTGTTCGGGCACGACGCACCGGCGGTGACACCGATCGCCGCGGATCGGCCCACCGGCATCCAGTTCTCCGTCTCGATCTCTTTCTGGAACTTCAAACTGTAATGGCGAATGAGCTTGTCTGAAGCAATCATGCTGGCGGATTTGATGAAGTAAGTTGGATGCCGCCCTTCGGACATTTCCACCAAGTGCGAGGTGTTGCTGCTGTTGTAACCACCGACGACGATCATCAGGTCCAGCGGTTGCGCGAGCAGTTGGTCCAGCGCGTCCTGCCGCTCCTGCGTGGCACCGCAGATCGTGTCGAAGAAGCGGAAGCGTTGCACCAGCTCCTTCTCGCCGTAGCGGTCGAGGATCGCCTGCCGCAGCCGCCGCTGCACATCCTCCGTCTCGCTGCGCAGCATCGTGGTCTGGTTGGCCAGGCCGATGCACTGAAGATCGCGGTCGGGATCAAAGTCCGGCGAGTGTGCGCCCTCGAATTTTTTCAGAAACTCTTCCTTGCTGCCGCCGTGCCGGATGTAGTTGCAGACGTAATCCGTTTCCGCAAGGTCATACACCACGAGGTAATGTCCCGGCCCTTTCGCCAACGCGCGCGAACTGGTGGCCTTGGTCTCTTCGTGCCACGCCTTGCCATGGATGATGGAGGTGATTTGTTCCGACGCGTATTGCGTCACCCGCTTCCAGACGCTGAGCACGTCGCCGCAGGTCGTGTCCACGAGCTGGCAACCAATCGCCTGCAACCGGCTCATCGTGTCCACCTCCGCGCCGAACGCCGGCACAATCACAACGTCGTCCGCCGTCACGTCGTCCGGCGACGCCTCGCTGTTCGGTCCGGCGAGGGATTTGATGCCCATCCGCCCGATCTGCTCGTTCACCTCCGGGTTGTGAATGATCTCGCCGAGGATGTATATCTTCTTGTCCTTGAAAACCTTCCGCGCCGAATAGGCGAGGTCAATGGCCCGCTCGACGCCGTAGCAAAAGCCGAACTGTTTTGCCAGCCGCACCGTGAGGCCCGCCGCCGACAACACGTTGCCGGAAGCGCGCAGCTTCTCCACCACCACGCTGCGGTAGTGCTGCTCCACCTGCTGCTGCACGGCCTCCATGATGCCCGGCCGGCGCAGATTCACTTTCTTGGATGCTGCAATGGGCGTTGTGCTCATCGGTAGAACCGGTAACACCGAAACGCGCTGTCGTAAAGCTTTCGTTTCCAGCCAAAAACCCATCCCCGCCCGTCATGGCGCATCTGGTTTTGGCGGTATTGCGGCCGGCCCGCGCTCAACGCTAGGCAGGCGGCAGCGGACCGCGCCGATACGGCAAGGGCGAATCCTCCGCCGATTGCGGCCGGCGCGACTTCAGGACGAAAGCGATCACCAGCGCGACCAACGCCGCAAAGCAAACGTAGAAAGTCCAGATCGCCAGTTCCGGGTTGTGATTGGATTTCAGCGATTCCATCGCCCGCCAGATGGCGCATTTGGCGTGTGCATACTCTTCGCCCGGCCCTTCCATCACCAGCGTGAAGCCGATGGTGTTGAGGGCGGCGGCGGCCGCGAGCAGCGTGGACGCGCGACTTTGAGCCGCGCTGTCGCCGGGACCGCGGCTTGTCAGCTTCACGAGGCCCGCCCACGCCATCAGCACCGTCGCCACCGGCACAAACGGCACGCCGATCTTGATGTCGGCCATGATGTCCGGGTTCAACAGCATGAACCCAATCAACACCGCCCCGAACAGGCTGGCGTCGCGGACGAGCAGATACGTCACCCACCACATCTCCTCGGCCATTTTCGCCTGGAGCTGCCGCACCGTGCGCTCGAAGTAGCCGCGACCGGAGTGCAGCACGAAGGTGGTGACGGACATCAAAATGCCGGCGTCGCAGAGGGTTTGCAGGGTCCAGACTTCCAGATCTTTGCCATTCATGGTTAGTGGCGCGCCACTATGGGCCGGTGGCGGCGGCGTGCAAGGACTTTTTCGCCACTATTTTTTCCGGCACACGGTTGTGACTTGCCGGAAGGGCTCCGATGAGCGACAATGCAAGACCTTGTATATGAAACGATTTGTTTGTTTGATCGTATGGTGCCTGGCAGCGACCGTGGCGATGGCAAAGCCGTTGCAGCCGGCCCCGGACGCCAGCGCCATCACCGGCCTCGCGGTCAAACTGTTCGAGCACGCGCATTATTCCCACCACAAGCTCGACGAGGAAGCCGCCTCGCGGTTCCTCACGCGCTATATCGAGTCGCTCGACTACAACCGGCTTTTCTTCCTGCAAAGCGACCTGAAGGAATTCGAAGCCTACCGGCCCCTGCTGGTGGACCGGACGCGCGCCGGCGACGTGCAGCCTGGCTTTGACATCTTCGCCCGCTACCAGCAGCGCATCGAACAGGCCGTGGCGCTCGCCAAGGAAACGCTCCAGCAACCGATGAAATTTGACGGCAACGAAACCATCCTGATTGACCGCACGAAGGCGCCGTGGCCCGCCGACGAGGCAGAGCGGGCCAAGCTCTGGCGCGAGCGCGTCAAATACGACTTGTTGCAGGAGTCGTTGAACAAGACCAAGCCCGACGAAGCCGTCCGTATCCTCACCCGCCGTTACGACCGGATGCTGCGCTCGATGCACGAGATGGACTCCGGCGACGTGCTCGAGTTCTATCTCAACGCGCTCTGCCACGCCTACGATCCGCACTCCGATTATCTCGGCGCGTCGCAGTTAAAGGACTTCGAAATCGGCATGCGCATGTCCCTGTTCGGCATCGGCGCCGTGCTGCGCTCGGAGGACGGCTACGCCAAGATCGTCAGCCTCGTGCCGGGCGGCCCCGCCGACCTCGACAAGCGCCTCAAGCCCAACGACCGCATCGTCGCCGTGGCCGAAGGCGACCAAGCACCGGTGGATGTCATGGACATGAAACTCACCAAGGTCGTGGAGCACATCCGCGGCGCCAAGGGCACCAAGGTCAAACTCACCGTCATTCCCGCCAGCGCCGCCGATTCCTCCGTGCGCAAGGTCATCACCATCGTCCGCGATGAGGTTAAACTCACCGAACAACGCGCGAAAGCCAAGGTCGTGGACCTCGCCGCCGCCAACGGCGCGCCGGCGCGCAAGCTCGGCGTAATTGATCTGCCCTCGTTCTACGCCGACACCGAAAAGCTACGCAACGGCGATAACGACGGCGTCAGCAGCACGCACGACGTTGCCGCGTTGATCGAACAACTCAAGACGCAACACGTCAACGGCATCGTGCTTGACCTGCGCCGCAACGGCGGCGGCCTGCTCGACGAGGCCGTGTCGCTGGCCGGCCTGTTCATCAAGGAAGGGCCAGTCGTCCAGATCAAGGACCCGCGCCAGCGCATTCAGGTGCTGCGCGACGAGGACCCGGCTGTCGCCTACGACGGGCCGCTGGTGGTGCTCGTCAGCCACGTCAGCGCCTCCGCCTCTGAAATCTTTGCTGCCGCCATGCAGGACTACGGCCGCGCCCTCGTCGTCGGCGACAGCAAGACTTTCGGCAAGGGCACCGTCCAGACGATGCTCTCGCTCTCCGCGTGGCTTCCCGACAAGGACATTCCCAATCCCGGCGCGCTCAAGCTGACAACCCAAAAGTTCTACCGCGTCGCCGGCGGCTCCACGCAGAACCGGGGCGTCATCCCCGACATCATCTTCCCCTCGCTTTACGACGCGCGCGATGTCGGCGAGTCCTCGCTCAACAACGCCATGGCCTACGACGAGGTGCAGCCCGCGCCGCACCAGAATTGCGGCGTCTTCAACGGCAGGCTCACCGAGTTGCGCCAGCGTTCGCTGCTGCGCGTCGCCACCGACCCCGAGTTCACCTACCTTAACGAGGACATCGCCCGCCTGACCCGGCAGATCAAGCAAGGCTCCATCTCCCTCAACCAGGCCCAGCGCCTCAGCGAGAAAAAGACCGACGCCGACCGCCTCGCCGACCGCAAGAAAGAGCGGCTCGCGCGGAAAACGCCCGCGTTGAAATTCACGGAATTCACCGTCTCCGCCACCAACGCCGTCGTCGCCGTCGCCGCTCCGGCCGCCGCCCCGGCTGCCTCGGCCACCCCGCATGACATGAACGACGACAGCGACGCCGACGAGGAAATCGACGCCAAAGAGCCGGCCAGCGATCCGGTCCTGAAAGAATCCCTCGCCATCGTCGGCGATCTGGCCTCAATGACCCCGTCCCAGTCCGGCACCGCCGTCGCCGCCACGCCGTCGTCGCATTAAGTTCGCCGTCCCGCGCGGCATTCCACGAGCCTTGCATGTGACACGCTGGCGTCCCGCCATTAGGCGGCTGTCGCCAGAGGACGAACTACCTGAAGCCGGGACACCAACGGCTGCGACCGCCGCCTCATCGCCTGGTTGGCGTCTCAAATTGCAGCTCGAAACTTTTCATGAACCTCCCAATGCCGTTTAGCGGCGAGGTGGATCGCGACCTTCGGCGCGATAGCTGTTGAGAAGCGCAGGCAGGGTGTTTGAGTTGGGCTTCTCACTTTTCACTCGCACCCTCTTTCTCCTGCGTCCCCAGTCATCGCGCCCGGTGGTCGCAATCCACCTTCTACTTCTACCGCGGCACTCTCGTCCGGCCCTGCCGGCGTTTGCCGCCGGGCGCTGGTCCTACCGAGACAGAGTCTGTCTCAACACGCGCTTCGCCGCCGTAGAACGGATGTCCACATCCGTTCGGCAACGGGCTGAAAGTCCGTTCTACGCAACCCAACGCGCCCGCCATCGGGGGTGTTAGATAGTCCTGACAGTCCCGGAACCGGGGTGAAATATTTTCACCGGACCTGTTGACATTTACGCGCCCGGGGGTATAGTGAGTCGTGTTAAGTAACTAACTGGTTAGTTATTTAAGAATGAAACGAAAAGGAGTCCGAGACCATGAAAACCTTGGCAGCCACAATCGGTTGTGCGGTTTGTGAGTGGGGGTTGACGACAACTTGGGCTGATACGGCGCTCGACGCCGCCACCGCAGTCCAAGGCATCCAACAGGCATCCGACCCGTCGGCCGCCGTGTCCGCTTACGCCAGCGGGTTTGCCGCGGATCGAACCAACGTCGTTCTGCATAACGCCTACGTGACGCGCATGGTGGACTTCGGTCTGCCCGAGCTGGCGTATCACCAGGCCCAACTGCTTGTCAGTCTCGATACCCACAACGGTCTGGCGTGGGGCGTCGTGGCGCATGTGAACGCCCGCCGCACGGACATGCCGGGAGCGATTTCCGCGATCACCCTCGCGGCCCAGTCCTCGCCCGAACACCCGTTTGTGCAACACACGGCCGGCGAGGTTCTCGCTTGGTATGATGCCAAAGGCGCCCAGGCCTACATGTCCGAAGACTGCCGCGCAGGCATCGCCAAAACCCGCGCGGTCATGACCAACCGTCTGGCGTTCACCGATGCCTACAACGCAGCCCGAAGAGCCTACGCCGAGCAAACCAACGCCGCCGAACCCGCTGTGGACGGTCAGCCGACGCCGCCGGCCGACTCCGGACCGTATGCCAGCTCCCCTCCCCCGCCGCCGACTTATGATCCTGCCGACATCTACAGCGACTGGGGTCCGGACTGGGTTGATTACTGGCCGTGGTATTGGTGGTGGCCATGCGGCGGCTTCTTCGGTTGCCACTTCTCTCCGTGCCATCGAGTGCTGGCGTTCAACTGTTTTCACCACCATCATTTTAACACCGCCTGGTGCGAGCACGGAACCTGGCATCATAACGCGGCTGGCCGTCCTGTCTTCTTCGGCGGCGTGCCGCGACCCGGCGCAACCGTCGCGGCTTCATCCCGAGCGGCCTTTGCCAGCCATTTCACCGGCGTCCCGGCTGCCGGCCAGATCCATGTGGCCACACTCGCCTCGACAGGGGCAAACCAAGGCGAGGGGTCCGGCTCGCGCCTGGCGCTTGCCTCCGGAGACAACACGTCCACCCATCGGGGGCACGAACTCGCCATTTCATGGCAGTCCGGCGGCGCCAGCGCCAACGCTCACGCCAACACTCATGCGGCAACCGCTTTCTACCACACACCGCACGTAGCGGACCATGGCAACTCGTCCGCGCTTGCGTCGAACGACCGCGAGTCCCATGGCATGTCCGCCACATCGCGCGAGAGCAGCAGTGCTTCCAACGGCGGCCGAATTCTCCAATTGCAGGTATTCTCGAATCATACCAACAGCGATAGTGAATCGGCCGGTGGCGGTGGTGGCGGTGGTTGGCACGGAGGCAGTAGCTCGCATGATGGCGGTGGCCGTAGTGGTGGCTGGCATAGCGGCGGCGGCTTCCACGGTGGCGGAGGTGGCGGCCATGGCGGCGGTGGCGGCTTCCACGGTGGCGGAGGAGGCGGTTCCCATGGTGGCGGAGGAGGCGGTTCCCATGGCGGCGGAGGAGGCGGTTCCCATGGCGGCGGAGGAGGTGGCGGCCATGGCGGCGGCGGGCATCGCTGAGGCAAATGAAGCCACTCCATACTCTTCACCTGCCGCCAGCCATTGGCCCTGCCGGAACATTCCACGACCCGTCGTGAAATATTGTCGCACCCATCGTTTGACTCTTGCGCGAACGGGAGTATAGTGAGTTGCAGTAAGTAACTAAATGGTTATTTGAGTATGGAACATTTTGGAGTCCAAGTCCATGAAAACCTTGACCGCCACAATCGGTTGTTTGATTTGTGGGTGGGGGTTGGCAACGACTTGAGCCGATACGGCGCCCGATGTCACCGCAGCAGTCCAAGCAATCCAACAGGCAGCCGACCCTTCGGCCGCGGTGTCTGCTTACGCCAGCGGGTTTGCCGCAGATCCCAACAACATCACTTTGCACAACGCCTACGTGACGCGCATGGTGGACTTCGGTCTGCCTGAACTGGCGTATCACCAGGCCCAACTTCTTACCAGTCTCGACGCCCATAACGGTCTGGCGTGGGGCGTCGTCGCCCACGTGGACGCGCGCCGCACGGATATGCCGGGGGCGATTTCCGCAATCACCCTCGCGAGCCAGTGCGCGCCCGAACACCCGTTCGTGCAACGCACGGCGGGCGAAATCGTCGCTTGGTATGATGCCAAGGGCATCCAGACCAATCTGCCCGACACCTGCCGTTCGGGCATCGCCAGAGTCCGCGGCCTCATCGGCAACCGTCCCCCGTTCACGGACGCCTACAACGCGGCCCGGAAAGCCTACGCCCAGCAAACCAGCGGTGGAGAACCTGCCGTGGCCGGCCAGCAGCCGCCGCCGGGCAACGCCACGCAACCGGTCCCGCCGACCGACGCCGGACCGTATGCCTACGCTCCGCCTCCGCCGGATTATTATCCGGCGGAATTCTACAGCGATTGGGGACCCGGCTGGGTTGATTACTGGCCGTGGTATTGGTGGTGGCCGGGCGGTTTCTTCTACGGTTGCAACTTTTTCCTCTGCGGAGGAGTGTTCGCCTTCGGGTGTTTTCACGACCATCATTGGATTAGCGCTTGGGGCGGGCACGGAACCTGGTTCCATGATCGGGCCGGCAGGGCCGGCTTCTTCGGCTCAACGACAACGCCCAGCGTGGCAGTGACGTCTTCGGCCCGCGCCAGTTTTGCCGGTCGGTCCACCGTTGCGCCGGATGCCGGCACATTTCATGGGGCCGCACTTGCCGCGACGAGCGCAAACGGGGGCGCGTCGTTTGGATCGCGCGTAATCATTACGTCCGGGGCCAACACGGCCACCTATCAGGGCCGGGAACTCACCATCCCGTGGCACCCCTCCGGTGCCAGCGCCAATACCCACACGGCGTCCAGTTACTACCACTCATCAGCGCCAGCGGCTCATAGTTACACCTCCGCCCTTGCGCCGAACTATCGCGTGACCTATGCCGCGCCCGCCCCGCCGCCTGCCAACTACGGTTATAGCGGCGGCCGAAGTTACCAAGCCCCTGTATCCACATACCATTCCAGCGTTGGCGGTGGCGGCGGAGGTTTCCACGGTGGTGGAGGCGGCCACCGCTGAGAGGGGTGAAGGCGCTTCAAGGATCCCGCCAAAATAGGACAGGCATCTTTTCTGTCTGTCCTTAGGGACAGCGACTGCACAGGCGGGACGCATGTCTTGCTGCTTCTTCCCTCCCCCGCCGCCGAGACCTACACAAGAGAAACGCCAAGCCAAAACTTTGAATGAATTTACCCTACATCCCCCCACGATAAAAAGCTCGCTAAAAAATCTTTCTGCTGTAGAGTGGTATGCAAGTTCGTAGGCCATTCTGAGCCCAAATCGAAGCTCGTATTTTCACCGATGGGGCGAAAAAATCTATGAACACGCTCCTGCGTTATTCTGCGGGCAGAGGACTCCATTGCCAACGCGGAGTTGTTGGCGAGACTCCCATATGACAGGCGGTTACAATGCGCCGCTGTAGCGCGCGCAATTCCCCCCAGGCCGTCCAAGTCGCGGACTGGTGTAAAAAACACTGGCAAGATGGCGCTGAACTGATGGAGTGAAAACATCGGTGAATCTGCAAGACCACATCAAGTTGTATAACGAAGCGGTCTTCGATTCCGACCGTGATCGCGCGCTCAAGGTCGTTCACGATGCCGTGGCGCAGGGAGTATCCCCGGAAGACGTGGTGTTCGAGATGGTGCTTCCCACCATGAATCTGATGATCAAGGCGGTCAGCGAAGACTTCAACGCCAACCTGGCCCAACATTTCCTGACCGCCCGGATCGCAGATGCTGTAACCGCGGAGATGATCCCGAAATTCAAGAAGCTCCCGGAAATGGTCGGCCGGGTGGTCATCGGCACCGCTTGGGGTGATCTGCACACGCTTGGGAAACGAATCGTCATCGGATGTCTTAAAGCGCGCATGATTGATGTCATTGATCTGGGAGTGAATGTGCCCGCCGAACGCTTCGTGGACGAAGCGGTGGCCCGCGAGGCGCCGGTCATCGGCATTTCGGCTCTGATGATTCATACAGCCACCGGAGAAAACGGTTGCCGCAAGGTGCGTCAGATTCTACAGGAGCGGAAACTGGAGGACAGCATCAAGATTATTGTCGGGGGCGCGCCGTTTCGTTTTCATCCCCAGATCTTCAAGACCGTCGGCGCCGACACGTGGGCTGCGGATGCTGTTACAGCGGGCAAAGTCATCGAAGATTTGCTCCAGGAGGCACGACGATGATCACTGGCATGGACAGATTGACGGCGGCCATTCGGGGCGAAACCGCGGATCGCATTCCTGTGTTTTGCAACTTGCTCGACCAGGGAGCCAGGGAACTCGGGATGTCGCCTCAAGAATATTACGCCAGGGGCGAGCATGTCGCCGAGGGACAAATCCGGATGCTCCGGAAGTTCGGCCACGACAATGTGTGGAGCCTTTCCTACGTGGGAAAGGAGGCGGAACTGCTCGGTTGCCGGAAAATCGCCTACGCCAAGGATGGCCCTCCCAACGTCGAGGACTTCGTGATCCACACGCCGGCCGACATCGGCAAGCTCACCGTCCCGGACGACGTTCTGGCTCACCCGATGTTTGCGGAGGTGCGCAAATGCCTGGATATCCTGCGCCGGGAAGTGGGAGGGAGGAACCCTATTTGCGCTTACATTACCTCGACCATGACCCTGCCGACGCTGCTGATGGGTATGGAAAAATGGATGGAGTTGCTCTTCCTTGGTCCCGCCGAGATGCGCGACGCGCTGCTCGCAAAGTGCCACGACTTTTTTGTCAAAGAGGTATCGGCCTACCGGCGGTCCGGCGCCGATGTAGTGGTTTACTCCAATCCGTTCGGCTCCACGGATATTGTGCCGATGAAGTTCTTCATGGCCCAATCCCTTCCGTGGATCGAACGTGACCTCCGCGCGATTGGGACCAACGGCGTGGTCTATTATTGTGGCATGGCGCGTATGAATCAGGTCATCGAAACCGTGTTCGATCACACCGGCATAGGCGCTTACTACGTAAGCCCACTGGACGACCTCGCGGAGGCCAAACGCATCATTGGCGGCCGCGGGTTGACCTGTGGGGTGATCAACGACATCAAACTCATTGACTGGTCGGAAGCGGATGTCCGGCAGGAGGTACGCCGCATCCTCGAAGCTGGGATGCCCGGCGGCAGGTTCCTCTTTGGCACAGGAGTTATGCCGCTCGCCATCCCGGAAGCGAACATCCGCGCGATGTTGGAGGAAGCATACGAATTCGGCAGTCAGAAAAGAGAGATGAACCGATGACGCACGCGACGGATCATCCGGAGACCGTTTTGCGGGTCGCGGCCTCAAAACAAAGCAGGAGACTGTCATGTCCGACATGATCAGTGTTCCCAAACAGGAATGGGCGAAGTTGGAGGATCGAGCGCGGACGCTTGCCCGCGAGAAATCCTACCTCCAACTCGTCAACAACCTGATGAACAGCTTGAGCGAGGTGCCGGGCCTCGAGAACACCGCCGATGCCGTCGTCCGGCTCATCCTCGACAATCTCGGCGGCACGAATGTTGCCCTCTACTACCTGATCGGCTCCCGCATTCACTACACCGATGTCTATGGCGAGCGGAAGGTGCTGGAGATGGTGGACGACGCAATGGTGCGCACCGTGTTCGAGCACCGGGAATTTGTCGAGGAAGTGCGGGATTTCGCCGACACCAAGATGATGACGCCTGTTTTCACCAAGGCGTCCTACTGGGCCATGCCCTTGATGGTTGGCGAACAGCTCGTCGGTGTCCTCAAGACCGAGGGCATGCTCATGTCGGCGGCCGAGGTCCGCAGCCATCTCCGGCCTTTTTTCAATTACGCGGCCCTGATCCTGAAAAACGAGATCGAGAGCTACTTGAAATTCAGGGAGGCCGCCCAGTTTGCCGCTATCGTCCAGTCCACGGATGACGCCATCATTGGCAAGACCCTCGAAGGTGTCATCACAAGTTGGAACACGGGCGCGGAAACAATCTACGGCTATACGGCCCAAGAGATGGTTGGCCGGTCCATCGCCCTCTTGGTGCCGCCCGGACGCGAGGACGATGTGCCCGGGATTCTGGCGCGGCTCAAAGCCGGACAACACGTTGAGCATTACGAGACGGTGCGGCGGCGAAAAGACGGCTGCGACATTCACATCTCCCTCACCGTTTCGCCAATCCAAGACGCCACCGGATGTGTCGTGGGCGCCTCGACCATTGCGCGCGACATCACCGAGCGCAAGCGGGCCGAAGCCGAATTGCACCGGGTGAACCGCGCGCTGTGCATGCTCAGCGATTCCAACCAGTCGTTGATTCGCACCACGGATGAAACCGGCTTGCTGAACGAGATCTGCCGAATCGTCATCGAGACGGGTGGTTATCGCATGGCGTGGGTCGGGTTCGCGGAGCACGACGAGGCAAAGACCGTCCGCCCGGTGGCTCACGCAGGCTTTGAGTTGGGATACCTCGAATCGGCCAACCTGACTTGGGCGGATTGTGAACGCGGTCGCGGCCCGGGCGGTATCGCGATCCGCACAGGGCAACCGTGCGTCGTGCGCAGCATTCTCAATGATCCTGTCTTCGCTCCCTGGCGGGAGGAGGCTGTGCGGCGTGGCTATCAGTCCATCATCGCCCTGCCGCTGACCAGTGAAGGCCAGACGTTTGGAGCGCTAGGCATTTACGCCGCCGAGGTGGAGGCGTTCGATGCCAAGGAAGTGGAGATTCTGTGGGAACTGGCCGGGGATCTGGCCTTTGGGATTGTGGCTCTGCGCACACGGGCGGAGCGCAAACTGGCGGAGGAGGCGCTAGAAAAGGAAAGGAAGAGAATGGAAGTCATCCTTTCTGCCCTGGATACAGGACTTTCGCTTATTAATCCCGATATGACCATCGCCTGGGTCAACCCAAAAACCCGTGAGATGTTTCCGGGCAGAGAGCCGGTGGGCCAAGTATGCCATGTCTTTTACGAATCCAGGGCAACCGTCTGTGAGGGGTGCGGAACACTGCGGGCTTTTAAGGATGGAAAGGTTTGTGAAAGCGAGCAGTTAGTTCCAGCCACCGGCAGGTGGTATTACATTATCTCCCAACCCATCAAGGACAAGGCCGGACGTGTGGTGAATGTGCTAGAGGGTATTACCGACATCACCGAACGCAAGCGGGCGGAAGAAGCATTGCAGGTGAGCGAGGCACGGTATAAATCCATCATTGCTGTTTCCAATACAGGCGCATGGGAGTATCACCTTGCCACTGATTACTTGTGGTGCAGTCCGGAGTATTTCTCAATGCTCGGATACAATGTTGCCGACTTTGAAATGTCCGGGAAGGCAAATCTCAAAGAAACTTGGATTGACCTGTTGCATCCGGAAGACAGGGACAGGGCGGTCAACCACTTCGCGGAGTATTTGAAGAATGGTTCCGTTGGAATGTATGAAAACTACTTCCGGTTGAGTCACAAGAATGGGTCTTGGGTTTGGATCTGGTCCCGGGGCCAGACACTGAGGACCAAGGATGGTGATTTAACAGATCTGACGGTAGGAACCCACATCGACATCACCGAGCGCAAGCAGGCGGAGACCGCGGTCATCCGGGCCAAGGAGGAGTGGGAGCGGACCTTTGACGCGGTTCCCGACCTGATTGCGCTGATTGATGCAGACCACCGCATCATCCGCGCGAACCGGGCCATGGCGGAGCAATTGGGGAGCACGCCCGGGCAGGTGGTGGGCTTCTATTGCCATAAGGCCGTGCATGGCATGTCCGCGCCTCCTGATTTCTGCCCGCACTCAAAACTGCTGGCCAGCGGAAAAGAAGAGCGCGCGGAAGTTGTTGAAAATCGCCTCGGCGGGACTTTCGACGTCAGCGCAACCCCCTTGCATGACGAAACCGGGAAACTCATCGGCTGTATCCATGTCGCGCGCGATATCACCAAACGCAAACGGGCGGAGGCGGCGTTGCGGCAATCGGAACAAAGAAAGACAATCCTCAACCAGATCGCGCACATCTTCCTTACTGTTCCGGACGAAGAGATATATGCGCAGGTCCTGTCCGTGGTGCTTCAGGCAATGAAGAGCAAGTTCGGCATCTTTGGATTCATCGGCACCAATGGCGACCTTATCGTTCCGAGCTTGAGTGGCGAGGTGTGGAGTGAATGCAGGGTGACTGGCAAGTCCAACGTCTTCCCGAAAGCCACGTGGGGCGAGAGTCTCTGGGGAAGAGCCATCAAGGAGCGCAAGACATTCTGTTCCGACGGACCTTTTCACACACCCAAGGGTCACATTCGTATTGAGCATTTCCTCGCGGTGCCGATTGTGTTTGGAAACACAAGCATCGGGTTGCTCTCCGTTGCCAATGCCGAGCGGAGCTACACCAAGGATGACAAGGAATTGCTTGAGAGCATTGCCGGCAGCATCTCGCCTGTTTTGAACGCAAAGACGCAAAGAGATTCGCAGGAACAGAAGCGGCAACAAGCCGAGGAGGAAATCCGCAAGCTCAACGCCGAACTGGAACAGCGAGTCCACGAGCGCACCGCCCAACTGGAGGCGGCCAACAAGGAGCTTGAAGCGTTTTCCTACTCCGTGTCGCACGACCTTCGCTCGCCACTGCGGGCCATCAACGGTTTTGCAACCATGCTGGTTGAAGACTGTGCGAAGCAACTTGACGAGCAAGGCAAACATAAGTTGGGCATCGTGCGCTCAGAAGCCGTGCGCATGGGCCAGTTGATTGACGATCTGTTGGAGTTCTCGCGCATGGGACGACAGGCGATGCAACCGACGGAAGTTGACATGGGCACGCTCGCGCAACAAGTGTTTGACGAATGCGCCGCGCAAGCGTCGGGCCGCAAAATTCAACTCAAACTGCATTCGTTGCCGCCGGCGCGGGGCGATGCGGCCTTGCTTCACGAAGTGTGGATCAACCTCATTTCCAACGCCATCAAATACACCCGCACCAAGCCGGTGGCCGAAATCGAAATCACCGGCAGCGTTGGAGACACTGAGCTTGTCTATTGTGTGAAAGACAACGGCGTTGGTTTCGACATGAAGTATGTGAACAGACTCTTCGGCGTGTTTCAACGGTTGCACAGCGACGCAGACTTCGAAGGCACCGGCGTGGGCCTGTCCTTGGTCCAGCGCATCATCGTGCGCCACGGCGGCCGCGTTTGGGCTGAAGGGAAGATCAACGAAGTCGCCACCTTCTATTTCACACTGCCCAAATCCGCCCAAGTCGGACCCTGATTCCCGACGAACTCATCCTTGCCGTTTTCTATACGCCTGTAGCGCAGGCCAGGGATGATCCTTGAGTCGGATTGACTTCGCCGGTCGGCTCCCCTAGCGTGAGGGGCCATGAAGAAGTTTCCACTCGTGGTGGCGTTGCTCGGCAGCGCGGCGGTGGCTGCGGCCTTGGACATCTCGCTGCAGCAGGAAAGCGACCGTGCCATTGCCCGCGGCATTGAGTATCTCGGCCAGCAGCAGCAGCCGGACGGCTCGTGGCGGAAGCATCCGGGCATCACCGGGCTGGTTACGCTCGCATTCCTCCAGGCGCCGCGCGGCCTGACGCCGGACTACGAGCAGCGCGTCGGTGCCGGCCTCAAATTCATCCTCTCCAACGTCAAGCCCGACGGCACGATCTACGGCGGCCCGCCGTTGGACCCGTATCCGAACTACTCGACCTCGATCTGCCTGATGGCGCTGGTGTCCGCGAACAAACCGGAACTCACCGAGGTCATCCGCAACGCCCGCGCGTATCTGGTGCACTCGCAGTTTGACGAGAGCTGCGGTGTCTCCAAGGATGACCCGCGTTACGGCGGCATCGGCTACGGCCGCAGCCAGCGGCCCGATTTGTCCAACACATCCTTTGCGCTGGAGGCGCTACACATGTCGGAGCAAATCCAGGCGCTTAAAGCCAGCGACACGGAGCGGAAGGAGCCGCAGTTGCATTGGGACAAGGCGCTGGCGTTTCTGGCGCACTGCCAAAACCTGGGATCGGCGAACACCAACGCCTCGCAAAACGCCGATGACGCCGGCGGTTTTTTCTACGCGCCGACGGAGACGCGCGGCCCCGCCGTCACCAACGCGACCGGCCGGGTAAGTTTCCGATCCTACGGCTCGATGACCTACGCCGGCTTCAAGAGCCTGCTCTACGCCAAGCTCGGCAAGGAAGACAAGCGCACGCAGGCCGCGCTCGGATGGATTCGCACTCACTGGACGTTCAAGGAGAATCCCGGCATGGGCGAGCAGGGACATTTTTACTACCTGCATGCGATGGCCAAGGCGCTCGACGCGTTCGGCGAAGCGACGATCACCGACGAGAAAGGCGTCGCGCACGACTGGCGCAAGGAGATGACGGAGGCGCTGCTAACGATGCAGCGCGACGGCAGTTTTTGGGTCAACAAGTCCGGGCGTTGGGAAGAATCCGACCCGGTGCTGGTGACCACATACGCAGTGCTCGCGCTGGAAGCCGCGCGCGGCAAGTAGGCGCCGTCCAGCCGCACAAACCGAGGATTTATGATACGGCAAACATTGATCGCTCTCTGTCTGGTGGGTGGCGTCGCGCTGGCCGCCGACACGCCCCCGCCGCCCGACCTCGACCGATATCTCAAGACCGAGGACATTGATCTCGGCAAAAACCCGCCGCCGCCGAAAATTGAGAAGCTGCCCGACGGCAAGGTCCGCATGGGTGTGATGACGCTCGACCCGGTCAAGCGCCAGATCGTCATGCCCGGCGAAATCGCGACCTGGGAACGGAACATCGAGGTGCTGATCGCCTCGCCGCGCGGGCGCGCTTACGAATCGGTGCTCGTTGCGCCGGTGCGGCCGTTTCATTTCCAGGTGGCGTTACTGGCGCTCGGCCTCACGCCTGGCAAGCCCGCCGAGTCTGTTGGCAGCAGCAAAGCGCCCGTGGGCGATCCGGTGGTGGTCTATGTGGACTACGAAGACCCGAAGACACACGCGAAGAAGCACGTCCGCGTCGAGGAACTCCTCTACGACGAGCAGACCAAGAAGCCAATGAAAGAACACTCCTGGGTCTTCGTCGGCTCGCGAATGTTTGACGGCCGCTACATGGGAGACGTGCTCGGCGACCTCATCGTCACAATGCACCACCCCGACGCCATCATGGACAACTCGCTCGTCGAAGGCACCAACGAATACATCTACAACGTCAACGAGAAGATCTGCCCGAAACCCGGCACCAAAGTCACCATCATCATCCAAGCCGCCCCCAAACCCAAGCCATGAGCCAGCCAACCGCCCCCACCACGCTGCCGCCCGACGACGTCGCCGCCGTTGATCGCGTCAAGGCAGCCTACAACCAAATCCGCGTCGAACTCGCCAAGGTTATCGTCGGCCAGAACGACGTGATCGAGGAACTGCTCGTCACGTTGTTCGCGCGCGGCCACTGCCTGCTCGTCGGCGTGCCCGGCCTCGCCAAGACGCTGTTGATCAACTCGCTCAGCCGCGTCCTCTCCCTGAGCTTCAAACGTATCCAGTTCACGCCCGACCTGATGCCGAGCGACATCACGGGCACCGACATCATCCAGGAAGACCCGGAAACCGGCCGGCGCAAGTTCCAGTTCCTGCCCGGCCCCGTCTTCGCCAACATGCTACTGGCCGATGAAATCAACCGCACGCCACCGAAGACGCAGGCGGCACTGCTCGAAGCGATGCAGGAACACAAAGTCACTGCCGGCGGCCGCACCTACACGCTGGAAGAGCCGTTCTTCGTCATGGCCACGCAGAACCCGATCGAGCAGGAAGGCACCTATCCACTGCCCGAAGCGCAGCTCGACCGGTTTATGTTCGAGATTCGGATTGATTACCCGACTCAATCCGAGGAACTCGACATCCTCAAACGCACCACCTCCAGCTACACCGGCGAACTCAGCCACGCCCTCAGCGGCGCGGACATCGTCCAGATCCAGCAGCTCGTCCGCCGCGTGCCCGTGGCCGATCATGTTTACCGCTATGCGATGAACATCGCCCGCAGCACGCGCGTCACCGGCAACGCCGACGGCGCGCCCGATTTCGTCCGCGAGTGGATCGCGTGGGGCGCCGGTCCACGCGCCAGCCAGTATCTGGTGCTCGGCGGCAAGGCCCGTGCCATTCTCGCCGGCCGTTTCTACGTCACCACCGAGGACATCCAGGCCTGCGCGCTGCCCGTTCTCCGCCACCGCCTCGTCACCAACTTCAACGCCGAAAGCCAGGGCATCACGACCGATGCGATCGTGAAGAAGCTTCTTGAGGTGGTTGCGCCAACCGAACCGGTTAAGACATGACGGCGGCGAAAACTCAACCCAGAGACGCAGAGGACTCAAAGAGACGCAGAGATTCACATTCCGAATGCTTTGCGTCCTCTGCGTCTCTGCGTTTCCTCCCACTCCATCTCTTATACTGGTCTTCGCTATGACCGTCGCGGCCTCGCCAACAAGACTCGACCCCGCTGCGCTGGCGAAACTCTCGCGCCTCGAAATTGTCGCGCGACTCGTCGTGGAGGGCTTTATCAGCGGCCTGCACAAGTCGCCGCACAAGGGCTTCAGCGTCGAGTTTGCCGAGCACCGTCAATACGTCATCGGTGACAACATCCGCGACATCGACTGGAAGCTTTTCGGCAAGTCCGACCGCTTCTTCATCAAACAATACGAAGAGGAAACCAACCTCCGTGCCTACCTGCTCGTGGACGCCAGCGGCTCCATGAACTACGCCGGTCCCGCCGAACGCGGTCGCGGTCTCCACGCCCCGTCGCCGCGCCCCACCAAGTTCCGCTACGCGAGCTGCGCCGCCGCAGCGCTCAGCTACCTCATGCTCCAACAACGCGACGCCGTCGGGCTGGTCACGTTCGACAGCCGCGTACGCCGCTACATCCCGCCGCGCGCCAAGGCCGCCCACCTTCGCGGCATTTTTGAGGAACTCGACCGCACGCAGCCCGGTGCCGACACCAACCTCAGCTCCATTTTTCACGACCTCGCCGAGCGATTCCGCAAACGCGGCCTCATCATCGTTCTCAGCGACCTGTTTGACGACCCGGAGCGGCTCGCCAGCGCGCTCCAGCATTTCCGCCACAAAAAACACGAGGTCATCGTCTTCCACGTCCTCGACGACGACGAGTTGACGTTTCCCTTCCAGCAACTTACGCAGTTCGAGGACATGGAAACCGCCAACGCCCGTCTGATGATCGAGCCGCGCCAGTTGCGCGACGAATACCTCGCACAGATCAACGCCTTCATCGAGCGCGTCCGCCGCCTCTGCTGGCAGTTCCGGATTGATTACGTGCCGATGCGCACCAGCGAGCCGTTCGACGCCGCGCTGGCCGCCTATCTGGCGCGGAGGATGGAACTGCGATGAACTCCCATTGATTCCTATGCCATGAAAACATTTTTTCAAAAGCATTCCATAGTGATTCACGTCCTCTTCGTCGGACTGGAGACGGCGTTTCTGGCCAGCAGTATCGCCTGGATTGCGGCCAACGGCTGGAGTGGACGGCCGCCGCTGTTCCTTGATCCTCCCCAAGACTCGTATCGGTTCTGGCTGCTGGTGATCCACGCCTCGTCGTTCTGGCTGCTCTTGCTGGTTTCCCCGTTGTTCTATGGACTCAATCGCCGTCTAGCCGACTTCGCGCTGCTGACGTGGCTGGCCGGTTTGATGTGGGCTTTCTTCGTGTTCTGAATCCGTTGCCGCTGCCATGTCGCCCATCTCCTTCCTCAACCCCGCGATGCTGGCCGGTCTGGCGGCGATTGCCGCGCCGATCCTCCTGCATCTGCTGAACCGCCAGCGGTTCCGCGTCGTGCCGTGGGGAGCGATGATGTTCCTGCGCCAGTCGCTCAAGAAAGCCACGCGCCGGCTCCAGTTCCAACACTGGCTGCTGATGCTCGTGCGCATTTTCATCCTCGCGTTTCTCGCGCTGGCGCTGGCCCGTCCGCTGGTGAAGACCGCGTTCACCGCCTACCTCGGCCACTCACGGACCGATCTCGTGATGGTGCTCGACAACTCGTTCAGCACCACCTACGCCAGCGGCGACACCAGCGACTTCGAGAACATCCGCCGCACCGCGCTCAGCCTGGTTGACACGCTCCGCCAGGGCGACACCGTCTCGGTCATCGTCGCGGGCGACACCGCCCGGCCACTCTCGTCCGATCCGAGCTTCGAGTTGCAACGCACCAAGCAGATGATCGCCGCGCTTCAGCCGCAACCGCGCCCCGCCAACCTGTTGCGCGCGACGGAGGAAGCCGGGGCGTGGCTGTCGAAACTCCGCAATCCGAATCACGAAATCTACATCATCACCGACGGCGCTTCGCACGGATGGAACACCGACCGCGCCGCCGACTGGGAGCGCGTGGCCGCTGTGTTCGCCAAGGGCCAGCCGAAGCCGACCGTTCGCGTGCTTGCCGTCGCCGCCGCCGAGCGACCGAACGTCGCCATCGTGGACCTCAACGTGCAACCGCGCATCATCGCCGCGTCCAGCATCGCGCGCATTACCGGCCGCATTGCCAATTACAGCGCCGCCGCGCGCGACATCTCCACGGCGCTCAGCATTGACGGCGTCCAAAAGGCGGCGAAAGACGCGCACATCGAGCCGGGTGACACCGCCGCCGTCGCGTTCAACATCCAGTTTCCCGAGCCCGGCCCGCACCGCGTCGCGCTCGACATTGGCGCCGACGCCCTGCCCCTCGACAACCGCCGTTACCTCGCGCTCGACGCGGTGGAAACATTGCCCGTGCTCATCGCCGACGGATCGCCATCGCCCAACGCGTTTCGCAGCGGCAGCGGTTTTCTCGCCGCCGCGCTTCAACCGGGCGACGAGAGCGTCGTCCGGCCGGTGGTGATAGACGCCCATGCCCTGCCCTCCGCCGACCTGTCGCGCTACCGGGTGCTGGTGCTCGCCAATGTCGCCCGCGTGGACCGCGCGCTGGCCGAAAAACTGGAGCACTTCGTCGCCTCCGGCCGCGGCCTGCTGGTCGCACCCGGCAGCCTCGCCGAAGCTGCCGATTACAACGACGCGCTTTTCCAGGAAGGCCGCTATCTCCTGCCGGCCAAACTTCTCTCGGTCGTTCGCGCGCAACCGAACGCGCCCAACCGCGTCGCCGCTAACGCGACCTGGCGGCCGGAGCTGACAGAGTTGACCCAGGCGCAGGTGCAATCGTGGTGGCGGCTGAGTCCCGGCGCGGGCACGTTCACGCTGGCGACGCTGGCCAACGGCGATCCGCTGCTCATCCTGCGCCGCTTGGGCGACGGCCGCGTGTTGCAAACAGCGCTGCCGCTCGACAACAGTTGGAGCGACCTGCCGATCCATCCCGTTTTCGTGCCGCTGGTTCACGAATTGATTTACGAACTCGCCATTCCCACGCAGGCATCGCGCAATCTTTCCGTCGGCGAACCGCCGCCCTCACGCGACGTGAAGACCGACGAGCCGGGCGTCTTCACCAGTGGCGGCCACGCCCTCGCCATCAACCTGGACCCCGCCGAATCCGACCTCACGGCGCTTTCCGCCACGCAGCGCGACTCCATCGGCCGCTGGCTCGGCGCGACGTTTCCCGCCAACTGGCGCGAACTGCCGTCGCGCCTCGGCAACGAGCGGTTCGGCATGCAGCTCTGGCGCGAACTGGCGACGCTTGCATTGCTGCTGGCCGTGGTCGAAACGCTGCTGACCTCGCTCTGGAGCGCCCGCCGGTCACCCGGCGAAGCTGCGGCACCCAAGATGGTGATGAACCGCTGAGCATCGAGTGAAACCCCAGACTTCATGATTGCCACGCTCATCTTCGCCAACCCATGGCCGTGGTGGCTTGCCGTGTCACTGGTGGTCGCCATGTCGGCGCTGCTCGCGTGGCTCTACCGGCGCGAACGCCGGCAGGTCTCGCCCCGCGTCGGCGTGCTGCTGACGATGTTGCGCATTACGCTGGTGGTGGCGCTTTTTCTCACGTTGCTCGCACCGGTAATCAGCACACAGATCACCCGCACGACGAAGGACACGCTCCTGTTGCTTGTGGATCAGTCGCGCAGCATGGCCATCCGCGACGACCCGGGCAGACCAACGCGCGCCGAGCAGGTTCGCAAAGTTTTCGACGGCGAGTTGCTGCACAAGCTGCAAGGCATGTCGCAACTGCGCGCCTATCGTTTCGCGGCGAGTGCCACCGCGTTCGACCCGCGCGCGCCATGGGCCGCGCCGGACGGCATCTCAACCGATCTCGGACGGCCTGCGGTGGCGGCGCTGATGGATCTGGCGGCCGAGCGCGTCGGCGCCGTGGTGCTGGTCTCCGACGGCGGTCACAATCGCGGCCCGAACCCGATGGAAGCCGCGGCGAAACTGGCCGAACATCAAGTGAAGCTGTTCACGGTCGGCGTCGGCCCAACCGTGCCGCCGAAGGACATCGCCGTCACGGAGGTGGCGTCGAGCGGGCTTGTGTTTACAGGCGATCAAGCCGGGGCGGCCGTCGCGATCACATCGAGCGGTTTTGCCGGCCGGCGTGTGCCGGTGCGCGTCATGCAGGAAGGTCGGGTGGTCGGCGAGACTTTTGTGACACCCGGCGCGGACCTGTCGCGCGACACGGTGACGGTCAGTTTCACGCCGACGGGCGAAGGCAGCCGGTTGCTGACCGTCGAGGTGCCGCCGCAGCCCGGCGAAGCGAACACCGAGAACAACAGCCGCGCGTTTCGCGTGCAGGTGCTCAAGGAGAAATTAAAGGTCCTGCTCATCGAGAGCGAGCCGCGTTGGGAGTTTCGCTACCTCAAGAACGATCTGTTGCGCGACAAGCCGGTGGAACTGACGACGATCCTGCTCGCCGAGCCGAATCACCCGCCGATTCCGTCGTCGCGTCAGGAGTGGTTCACCTACAGCGTCATCATCCTCGGCGACCTCACGCCCGATCAGCTTCCGCCCGCCGCCGAGCAGCAACTGGAAAGCTTCGTCGCCGACAACGGCGGCACCCTCATCGCCATCGCCGGCCGGCGCGGCATGCCCGGCGCGTGGCGTAACCAGCGGCTGGCGGACTTGCTGCCCGTGCTTCCCGGCGGCGAAGCCGTCGAAGGCAGGGAACTCCGGCTCCAACTCACCGCCGCCGGCCGCGAAAGTCCGATGGCGCATCTTGTGCCCGATCCCGCCGCCAACGAAAGGCTCTGGACAGAACTGCCCGCCTTTTACTGGCAGTGGCAGGTCCCCGGCGTCAAACCCGCCGCGACCGCGCTGCTCGCGACCGTGGCGTCGCCGTTGCTGGTGTCGCAATATTATGGCATCGGCAAAGTGCTGTTCCTCGGCAGCGACAACACCTGGCGCTGGCGGTTCAAAGTCGCCGACGAACAATTCCACCGTTTTTGGGGGCAGGTCATCCGATGGGCCGCACGATCGCCGTTCAGCGCGCGCGACGCGCACGTCATGATCGGCACGTCGCGGGACGAATTCGGCGAAGGCGACCCGGTGAACGTCGAGGCGCGCGTGCTCGCCGCCGACTTCTCGCCGCTCAACGACGCCAACGTGACGGCGGTGGTGTTCGATGGCGACAAACCGCTGCGCCGCGTCCGCATGGACTATGTCGCGGGCAGCGGCGGCCTTTACCGCTGCGCGATCAACGACCTGCCGCGCGGCGAATTTGCGCTGCGTCTCGAAGTCCCCGCCCTGCCCCAGAAACTCAGCCAGGCCGCCGCCCGTTTCGGAGTCCGGGAGATGCCGTCGCAGGAAACCCAGGCCGTGGCCATGAACGAGCCGCTGCTGAGGGAGATGGCGGCGCTGACCGGTGGACAGTATTTCCAACTCGACCAGGCGGCCCGCCTGACCGACGCACTGAAGTTCCTCGAACGTCGCGAGAAGGTGTCTCTGGAACTGGAGTTATGGGACACGCCATGGTGGTTTGCCCTGTTCTGCGCGCTGATCATCACCGAATGGTGCGTGCGAAAATGGAACGGGTTGGTTTAGCCATTTAATCAACACGGCCGCTCTGAGCCGGCACTTGTCCGGGCCATCCGCAAAACAGTTGACAGCATTCCTGACATCGTGTTTTATTGAACGATCGTTCTAAACGAACGTTCAACAAATGAAAACCTCGGCGAGAACACAAGCCAGCCGGTCCAGCATCCTGGACGCGGCGGAGAAGGCGTTTGCCGACGCCGGCTTCGAGGGCGCGTCGCTGCGACAGATCGTCAAAGACGCCGGTGCCAACCTCGCCACGATCTATTACCATTTCGGCTCGAAGGAAGGGCTGATGGAGGCTGTATTGCGTCGCCGGTTTGGACCGGTTCACCAGGAACATTTTCAGGAGCTTCTCCGGCTGCAACGCGAGCATAACGGCAAACCGGTGCCGCTGGAGAAACTCCTGGAGGCCATGCTGCTGCCGCCGCTGCGGCTGGCCACCACCGCCGGCAAGGGCGAAACCATCATGCGCCTGATCGGCCGTGGCGTTGTCGATCCGAACCGGCGGACACAAGAACTGTTGCGCCGCCTGCATCGCGACGTACGCCAGGCTTACCTCGATGCCGTCCAGCAGAGCGCGCCCCATCTGTCGAAAGCCGACCTGTGGTGGCGGTTTGAGTTTGTGTGGGGCGCCTTCATCTTCATTCTCTGCAATCCCTCGCGCATCAAAGAGATGACCGCCGGCGTCTGTAATCCGAATCATATTGACGCCCTGCTGGCGCAACTGATCGTCGCGTTCTCCGCCAGTTTCCGTGCGCCGGCAATTTCCAAAACCGGCCGCCCGCCGCGCCGTGCCGCCAAACGTCGTGGCCCGCGAGTCGCCTGACCTTTTGAAATGACCATGAAATCCTCATTCCATCTCCTGTCCGCCCTTCTGGTGATCAGCCTGGCTGCGTGTTCGCCTCCGTCTCCCTCCGCCAGACCCGCGCCCCAAGTCACCGTCACTCACCCCGAAACGACGACAGTGACCGACTGGGACGAGTATCCCGCCCACGTCGAAGCGGTGGAGACGGTCGAGATCCGGCCGCGCGTTTCCGGTCACATTGTTTCCATTCATTTTCAGGACGGCGCGGAGGTAAAGACCGGCGATCTGCTCTTCGTGATTGATCCGCGGCCCTACCAGGCCGAACTGGAGCGCACCCAGGCCGAACTCCATCGCGCGGAAACCCACTCGGAGCTTGCCAAAAACGATCTCAAGCGCGCCGAGGGACTGCGCAACACGCGCGCCATTTCCGAAGAGGAATACGACAGTCGCAGCAAGACGGCGCGCGAAGCCGAAGACGCCGTGGCCGCCGCCCGCGCCGCCGAAAACGCCGCCCGGATCAATCTCGACTACACCCACATCAAGGCCCCGATCAGCGGGAGAATCGGCCGCCGTCTGGTAACGGCCGGCAACTTCGTCCAGATTCAAGCCAGCGGCGGCGCAGCGACGGTGCTGGCGACGATTGTTTCCATAGACCCGGTTTACTGCACCTTCGACACCGACGAAGCGGCGTTTCTGAAATACCGCAGCGGCGACGCCGGAAACGGTTTGGGACAAAAAGGCGGTTCCTTGGCTTGCGAACTGGCGCTGGTCAACGAGCAGGGTTATCCGCACAAAGGCCATGTTGATTTTTTTGACAACCAAGTGAATGCCATGACCGGCACCATCCGGTTGCGCGCGGTCTTCTCCAATCAGGACCACGCACTGCTTCCGGGAATGTCTGCCAACGTGCGCGTGCCCGCCGGTCCGCCGACGCCGGCGTTGCTCGTGCCGTCCGTGGCCGTCAGTTCGGATCAGGGAAACAAATTTGTTCTGGTCTTGAGCAAGGATAGCGCAGCTGGCTCGACGAACTTCTTTACGACGGACATCGCCGGTCTTGAACCGATTGCCACCAGACTGAAGGCGCCAGCGCCGACGGATGCAATATCCTCGTATCTCAAGGGCCAACTCTCTCCTGCGAGCAACGACTTGCTGTCGAAATACACCAACGGCGTAGATCCGAAATTGCAGACCGCTTTGACAACGGATCTGGATCGAATCATCCATCACGGCCCGATCTTTGAAGCCCGGCGATTTGGAACCGTCAAGCTGTCAGAGGAAACGCAGGAACTGCTCCGAAGCAACCCGAAGCAGCCACTCTTATCCCGCTTGAATCGCTTGCTGATCGAGGATGGTTACCCAGAGGGACTCTTGAAGAATCGAGTTGTCGAATCACGACCGATCACGGTGGGCCGGCAGCATGGAGCCATGACGGCCGTGCTGAGCGGCTTGACGACGCAGGATCGCGTGGTGGTCAACGGCCTGATGCTGGCGCGCCCCGGCAGCCAGGTCCAAGTCGTGGATGCCGCGCCGCAGCAAGCCTCGCGATGATTTCAGATTTCAACCTCAACGCATCCTGCCTGTGAAATTTTCCCACTTCTTCATCGATCGCCCGATCTTCGCGGCGGTGCTGTCCATCGTCACGGTCATCCTGGGCTTGGTGGCGGTGTTCACACTACCCATCGCGCAGTATCCGGAAGTCACCCCGCCAACCGTGTTCGTCATGACCACCTATCCGGGCGCGAGCGCCGCGACCGTGGCAGCAACCGTGGCGACGCCATTGGAACAGGAAATCAACGGCGTCGAGGGCATGCTCTACATGACCTCGGCTTGCGGCAGCGACGGCCAGTTGCGCCTCGGGGTGACTTTCAAAACCGGCACGGACCTGAACATGGCGCAGGTGCAGGTGCAGAACCGCGTCTCGACCGCGCTCCCGCGCCTGCCGGAGGAAGTGCGCCGGCTCGGCGTAACGACCATGAAGCGCACGCCCACCATCACGATGATGATCAACCTGATCTCGCCCAGCGGCAAATACGACGATCTGTACATGGGCAATTATGCGTTTCTGCACGTGAAGGATCGTCTCGCGCGTCTGCCGGGCGTCGGCGACGTGCGCATCTTCGGCGTCAGTGAATACGCCATGCGCGTCTGGATTGACCCGAACAAGGCATCCTCGCGCAACCTCACCGCCACGGAGATCGTCAACGCCATCCGCGAACAAAACGTGCAGGTGGCCGCCGGCGTCTTCGGCCAGCCGCCGCAACCCAGCGGCAACCTCTTCCAACTCACCGTGCAAACCAAGGGCCGCTTCTCCACGACGGAGGAATTCGCTGACATCATCCTCAAAACAGGAGCGAACGGCCAGGTGACGCGCTTGCGCGACGTGGCGCGGCTCGAACTCGGCGCGAACGATTACAGTCTCCGTGACTATTTCGACGGCATGCCCTCGGGCGTCATTGCCATCTTCCAACTGCCCGGTTCCAACGCCATCGAGACCCGCGACGCCGTCGCGGCCGCGATGAAGGACATGGCGAGGGATTTTCCATCCGGTTTGGAATACCGGATCGAGTTCGACACGACAATTTTCATTCGCGAGTCCATCAAGGCGGTGCTGCACACGCTTGTGGAGGCAATGATTCTTGTCGTGCTCGTGGTGGTGCTGTTCCTTCAAAACTGGCGCGCGTCCCTCATCCCGCTTCTCGCGGTGCCGGTGTCGCTCATCGGCACGTTTGCGGCCATGTCCATGATGGGTTTTTCGTTGAACAACCTCTCGCTCTTCGGCCTCGTGCTGGCCATCGGCATCGTCGTCGACGACGCCATCGTCGTGGTGGAAAACGTTGAACGAAACATTGCGCTCGGGCTGCCACCGGTGGAAGCCACCCGCAAGGCGATGGACGAGGTCAGCGGTGCCGTCATCGCCATCGGCCTAGTGCTCGCGGCCGTGTTCATCCCGACAGCGTTTCTGAGCGGACTCACCGGCCAGTTCTACCGGCAGTTCGCGCTCACCATCGCCGTATCGACGCTGATCTCTGCGTTCAACTCGCTCACGCTCAGCCCCGCGCTGGCCGCGCTGCTGCTGCGACCGCACCACGAGGAAAAAGATTTCGTTGGCAAACTCATTCACTACTCGGTGGGCTGGATTTTCACCGGCTTCAACCGCCTTTTCGAGGCGAGCCGCAACGGCTACGTCGCCACGCTGGGCCGGTTGCTGCGACATTGCAGCATCGGCTTGGTTCTCTACGCCGGTTTGCTCGCGCTGACTTGGACCGGTTTCCACCACGTTCCCGTCGGCTTCGTGCCGCCGCAGGACAAGGGCTATCTGATCTCCTTCGTGCAACTGCCCGACGGCGCTTCCGTGCAACGCACCAAGACCGTTGCCGACCGGATGGCGCAGATTATGCGCGAAACGCCGGGCGTCGGTCACGTGATTGAAATCGTCGGCCTCTCCTTCGTCACGCTCGGCAACGAATCCAACACCTCCAGCTTTTTCGTTACGCTCGAGCCGTTCGATGAGCGGGTGAAACACGGCCTGACCGGCGATAAAATTGTGGCCGATTTGCGAGCCAGACTTGCCAAAATCCAGGACGGTTTCATCGGCGTTTTTGGTCCGCCGCCGGTGGACGGCCTCGGCATGGTCGGCGGCTTCAAGCTTCAGGTGCAGGACCGCAATGAACAGGGCTTCCCTGCCCTGCAAGCCGCCACCTATCATCTCATGGGCGCGGCCAACCAGGACAAGCGAATCAGCGGCGCGATCTCCACCTTCCGCGCCACCGTGCCACAAATCTTCCTCGACGTGGACCGCGCCAAGGCTAAAATGATGCGCGTCCCACTCGAAAACGTCTGGGACACGCTGCAAATTTACCTTGGATCGCTCTACGTCAACGATTTCAACGCGTTCGGCCGGCCTTACCGCGTCACCGCCCAGGCCGACGCGCCGTTCCGCGTCAAAGCATCCGACGTGGTCAACCTCAAGACGCGCAACGAGGCCGGCGACATGGTGCCGCTCGGTACCATCATGAAAGTCCGTGATGTTTCCGCGCCTGTCACCGTCAATCGCTTCAACATGTATAATGCCGCCGAGATTACCGGCGCGCCTGCGCCCGGCATCAGCACGGGTGACGCCATCGGGATTATGACCGACCTTGCCGAAAAAATCCTGCCGCCAGGTTTCCGCATCGAGTGGACGGAAATCAGTTACCTGCAAATCATCGCCGGCAACACCGCCGTCTTTATCTTCCCGTTCTGCGTGCTCATGGTCTTCCTTGTGCTCGCCGCGCAATACGAAAGCTGGTCGCTGCCACTGGCCATCATCCTCATCGTGCCGATGTGCCTGCTGTTCGCCATCCTTGGCGTCTGGGCGCGCGGCATGGACAACAACCTCTTCACGCAGATCGGCTTGGTCGCGTTGATGGGCCTCGCGTGTAAAAACGCCATTCTTATCGTGGAGTTTGCGCGCCAGTTACAGGAAGCCGGCAAAACCCGGCTCGAAGCGGCCATTGAAGCCAGCCGCCTGCGGCTACGGCCAATCCTTATGACTTCCCTCGCCTTCGCGTTCGGCGTGCTGCCGATGATGCTCGCCAAAGGCGCCGGCGCCGAGATGCGCACGTCCATCGGCACCGCCGTGTTTTACGGCATGCTGGGCGTCACGTTCTTCGGCATCTTCCTAACGCCGGTTTTTTACGTCGTCATCCGCGCCGTTGTCGAACACAAGAAGAAACCCTCCGTTGGCGGTGCGGTCAAAGCCGCGGCGGCTTTGCTGGTGGTCGCAGCCTCCGGCGTCCTTCTGAGCGGTTGCGCCGCCGGGCCGAATTACCGCCAGCCCGAAACGAAAACGGACGCGGCGTTCGGCAACCTCAGCCAGCCAAACATCGCCACCAACCAGACGGCCGTCACGTGGTGGCATGGTTTCAACGACCCCCGGCTCGACGCGCTCGTGACTCAAGCCTTCGCGGCGAATCACGACCTTCGCATTGCCACCGCCCGCGTGCTCGAAGCCCGCGCGCTGCGCACCCAGGCCATTCTGAATCTCGCGCCGATCGTTCACGCCGATGCCTCCTACACGCGGTCCCTGGCCAGCGCGGATGCCGAGCCTTTCGCGCTCTCGCGCGACCAGCGGACGATGGGCCTTTACAACGGCGGTTTCGACGCGACGTGGGAACTGGATATCTTCGGCCGGGTCCGGCGTTCCGTCGAGGCCGCCACCGCCGAGGTCGCGCTCGCCGAAGCCAGCCGGCAAGATGTGCTCGTCACGCTCGCTGCCGAGATGGCCCGCAACTACTTCGATCTTCGCGGCGGCCAGCAACAGTTGAAGGTCTTCCGCCGGAATGCCCAGACCCAGCGCGAAACGGTGGATCTCACCCTCTCGAAATTCCGCGCCGGCCGCACCACGGAGTTGGATGTCGCGCGCGCGCGCGCGGAGCTGGATTCCACGCTGGCGGTGATTCCGCCGCTGGAAGCATCGTTGAAACGCGCCATCCACCGCCTCAGCGTTCTCACGGGCCAGCAACCCACGACGCTCGAACCGGAATTGGCCCCCGACGCGCCGCTGCCGGCGCTGCCGGCGCTTGTCAACATCAGCAATCCGGCGGACTTGCTTCGCCGCAGGCCGGACATTCGCGTCGCCGAGCGTTCCCTGGCTGCGGCGACCGCCGGCATCGGCATCGAAACCGCCGACCTCTTTCCCCGCCTCACCTTCAACGGCAACATGGCGCTGGAATCCAGCCAGCTTGCGGGCCTGGCACGCGCCGGCGGCGACACCTATTCTTTCGGCCCGCGCCTTTCGTGGGCCGCGCTGGACCTCGGCCGGGTGCGCGCCCGCATCAAGGCAGCCCGCGCCCGCGCCGATGTCGAGCTGGCGTTCTACGAAAAGACGGTCCTGCTGGCGCTGGAGGAAACGGAGAACGCGCTGGTGGAGTTTGGCCACGAACGCGCCCGACGCGATTATCTGAAAGCCGCGGCGCGCGACGCCGAAGAAGCGTTCTCACTGGCGCGGCAGCGTTACGACGGCGGTGTCACGGATTTTCTGGTGGTGCTTGATACCGAGCGGACACTGCTGAACATCCAGGCGCAACTGGCCCAGAGCAACACGCGGACGGCAACGTCGTTGGTGGCGATTTACAAGGCAATGGGCGGTGGCTGGGAGAACGAAGCCAAGGCGCCCGCGGCTGCTCCCACCAAAGCGACGCCCTGAACTGGAACGGCTGGATCGCCACGCGATCCGCGCGGTTACTGCTTTGCCTTCTTCTTGTCGCCCTTGGGCTGGTCCTGCGCGTCGGCAAACCCACCGGTGGTGCTGATCGCAACCTCGGAAACGTGTTTGAGCGAACTGCCTTCCTTGACCGAGAAGTTCACCGACACCGCATCGCCGGGATGGAGATCCTTCAGTTGAGCCGCCTTGCCGTCCTTGGTGACTTTGATGTCGGGCTTGACGACGAAGGTGACGGTGTGCGAGACCGAAGTCTCTTTCGCTTGCTGACCCGCCGCCTGCTGGCCCGGCGCCGGCCGTGGCTCTCCACTCGCAGGCTGCCAGCCTCTCGTCTTCACCTCACCTTTGACAACCAAGCTCGTGGCGTTCGCACTAACCACAGCGCCGCGGAACGGGCTGGGAATGTGCTCCGCATTCGGATCCACCCTCCGTCCAAGACCGGCCGCTTCGGCGTTGAGCGCTACAACAGCGCAGACAATGAATCCAGCCGCAGCAACAAATAAACTTCGAGTACTCTTCATACACGTCTCCTCTTTGCAGGCACTATAAACGCCACCCGCACCGAATAGTTTCAACAAAAAACGTCAGTGATTCCCATGCTTCGCTCCTCCGCGTCATTCAGCACCGGTCTTTTTCTTTTGCCCGCGTTTGCCGTTCGGCGCATTCCTGCCCGGACCCCATGCGGCCGGGATGTTGCCGTCGTTCCACTTGTCCCACATCTCGCTGAGTTCCTTGAGCTTCTCCGGGTTCTTCGCGGCAAGGTTGGTCTTTTCGCCGATGTCTTCTTTCAGGTTGTAAAGCTCCGCGCCCTCGGTGGACGCCACGCCGCCCCGACCGCCGCGTTCCATCTCTCCGCTGCCGCCCGCGCCTTTCACGATCTTCCAGTCGCCGCACCGCAACGCAATCTGCCGGCCGAAACGCCAGTAGAGCGCCTCGTGCGGCACGCCGGATTTTTCGCCAGTCAGATACGGCAGCAAATTCACGCCGTCGAGCTTCCACTCCGGCTTCGCTTCCACGCCCGCCGCGGCGAGCGCCGTCGGATGGATGTCGAGCTGGATCACGGGACGGTCGTCCACCTTGCCCGCGGGGATATTCCCCTTCCACTGCACCATGAACGGAATGCGAATGCCGCCCTCCCACGTCTGCGCCTTGAAACCGCGCAACGGGCCGTTGCCGCTCGTGGTCTGCTTCGTCGGACCGCCGTTGTCGCTGAAGAAAAAGACCAGCGTGTTTTCCTCCTGCCCGATCTCACGCACTTTCGCGAGCACGCTGCCGACGGCGTCGTCCATCGCCGAGAGCATGCCGCAAAACGTTCGCCGGTTTTTCTCGGCGACGCTGGGGAAGCGACTCAGGTATTTGTCCGTCGCCTGCAACGGCGCGTGCACGGCGTTGAACGCCAGATAGCAGAACCACGGCTCCGTCTTGTGCTTCTCGATGAAGTTCACCGTCTGCTGGCCGAACGCCTCCGTCGTGTAGCCGATGTTGTCCACCGGCTCGGTGCCCTTGAGGATGGGGTTGTGCGAGTCGGCGGCGGCGTCCAGATACGAGTGCGCCCCACCGAGAAAGCCGAAGTATTCGTCGAACCCGCGCTTCAGCGGATGATACGGCGGCTGGTAGCCGAGATGCGATTTGCCGAACCAGCCCGTTGCATAGCCCGCCTCCTTCATCCGGTTGCCGATGGTGACCTCGCTCAGCGGCAAACCGAACTTCGGGTCCGCCCGCTGCGCCGGTCCCGGATTGAACTCATGCCCGAAGCGCGTCTGGTAGCGGCCGGTCATGAACCCCGCCCTCGTCGGCGAGCAATACGGCCCGCTCACGTAACCGCTGGTGAACCGCACGCCGCTCCTGGCGATGGAATCCACCTGCGGCGTGGGAATCTCCGGCGTGAACCCCTGGCACGACAGCTCGCCGTAACCAAGATCGTCTGCGAGGATGACCAGCACATTCGGCTTGTGGTCGGCGGCCGTGCCAAATTGCGTTGAGGTCAGAACCAAGGCGGTGGCGAGAAAAAGGATGCGTGATTTCATTGGCAGTGTAAACGCCGACCGAAGCGGGAAGTTTCGGCAAATCCCCCGTCAAAAACGAACAATCACTTGGCTGCAAGCCTAACGACCAAGCTCAGGCACGCCGCGATATCGGCGTTGGCTGGAGCGATTTGTCAGGCTGCATTTTCATGTGTTCGTTTTGGGTCGTCGAGCGAAAACGTAGCTCCGCCGGCTCGGGTGCTCAACCTCGGGATACGGCTCCCGCTCGATAATCTCCTCGATCTCGAATCCCGCGGCACCGAGGTAGCCTGCCATCTCGTCAGAACGAAAAAAGAAGAAGTCCACGGAGACTTTTTGACTCCACCACTCATCCAAATGAATGGTGTCCTCGCCAATGTGAAAAGTCAGTAGCAAGAGGCCGCCCGGTCGCAGAACTCTGCGAAGCTCGCGCAGCGCCCGCGCCATGTCGTCGCGCGAGATGTGAATGATGGAGTAAAAGGCTGCGATCCCCGCCCAAGCTCCGTCGGGTGCCTCCAACGCCATCATGTCGCCCTGCCGGAACTCGACACCCGGCGTCAAGCGTCGCGCTCGCTCCACCATCGCCGGCGACAAGTCAACGCCACAAACCTGAACGCCGTGCTCATGCAAGTAACGGGCAACGTGCCCCGGTCCGCAACCCATGTCGCACGCTGGGCCGACTTCTCGCACGCTCGCAGCAAATCGGTCGAGCAACTGTCGGTCGAGCGGCTTGTGCTGCAACTCACCGAAAATGCGCCGGACGTATTCGTCCGCTACCTGATCGTAGCTGGTCTGGTAATCCATGTGTTTGTGAACGTCCATGTGCGGCGGCGCGTGATGGTACCTAACATTTATTAGACAGTCTAATTGACGTCTTATAAGGCGGCATGGTGGACTTTCCCGCTTGCTTTTTACCGTGTCCAGAACGTTTTACACCCCTGTATTGTGCGCCCGCGAATCAGCGCGCGGCTTCCAGTTTCACAACAAACACATCCTCGCGGACGCTGCCGCGCATATCCTCGCCGACGGTTTCCTCCCAGTTCGAGGTGAACATGTAGAAGCGGCCGTCCTGCGAGACGTTGCCGCGCGGGCAGTCCCAGAAGTTGTAGCCTTGCTCCTCGTCATTCGGCACAGCGTCTGGTTCGGCGCTTCAACGGTCCGCTGCCAATTCATCAACTGTGGTCTTCTCTTTCTTCGGGATCAGCTCTCGCAACACCCTCCACATGGAACCCAGAGCATGGCGCGCCTCAGGCGTGAAAACACCATCGTTTACAAATGCGGGTGAAGTCACCACAACAAACTCATCAGTTTCACCAAAATAGGTTGGGGTGTTCCATGAGTAAAGGCGTTCCCTTTCGATGATCTTCATAAGGCCGGCCTTCTCGCTGTGCCGGTAGAAGTAGAGCGGGATGACTGGCCACCGCTTTGTCACACGTGGCACCTCCGACTTCACAAACGAGAGATTCGTATTTGTGGCGACGACTTGGAAAACGGGTTTTTCCAACCCATGCGGCACTGACTTGACATCCTTGCCTTTATAAAACGTGCAATTCCACCCGGCTGGTAATTTGGCGCGGATATCCCGCACTACCTGCGGTTCGACATTCGTGGAGTCTCCTGTAAACGCTGCCAACAAAGGAAGCGCACCCAGCAGAAGGTTAATGGCTATCATGTTCATGTGACCTTTCATGCCAAACATCCTCAATTGAACCTCGCTTTGGTCACATAACACATGGGCGAGAACAAGTGCAAAAGGCTTGTTTGGTCATAGGAGCGCTGATCTTACGCTTGTAACCGCTCCTTTCGCTTTCGGCGCGGGTCTGGTCGCAGGCGCGGTGTCAGGCATCCCGTTCCCGACAAACCTCAACATTCGAAAAGACATCCTTCACGTCCTTCGCCTCTTGCTCGCCAAGCTCGACGCGAACCTCATCGCGCTCCTTCCACACCTGATAAACCCGAACGACGCGATCTCGGTGTGGCCCGACGAGGATACGGACCCAATCACCTTCCCGAAATGGCTGACCATTCAGGAAAGAGCAAACAACCAGAATAAGCGGCCAAAGAAAAAGCATCCCGAGAATCGCTCCCAACGCCAATGCTGCAAGCACGGCGACAATTCCCCAGAACGAAAAATCTCCGCAGGTCCACGCTACCACCGCACCCAAAATCAAAGCCCCGCCAACAGCGGCTATCTTGGTGCCGTGAGCCAGGAAGTATTGGATTTTGTATGGCCTCATCGTGATGCCTAACGCCGAGAGCGGTTCTTCGGACTGTCTTTTCCGCTATTTTCACCCGTCGCCATCAATCTGAGTGAGACGGATGGTTCCATCTTTCAACCTCGAAAACTCATAATAAAGCCCCCAGTCTTGCTCCGATATTCGGCCTTTCACTCCGTAATAGAAACTCCAGTTCTCATCATGAGCGTCCGTCTTGTTGAACTGAAGCGAATCACTTGAGGTCCTCAGCATGCTTCTAATCGCAGCTTTTGGAAAGAGATCGCCGAAATATCGCTTAAACCGCGCCGAATCCGAGACCTTATTTCGCCGTGCCGATTCCACAATCCTATCCTCATCATTGTTTTCCAAAAACTGCAAGAAATCCGACTTCCATGGGAAGTTTGTCATCTGGATTATCTCTGCCACATCCCGGCGTTTCAGAGCCGACTGAAAAGCCATCCAAAATTCGTTCAGTGACACGTGGGGTTGCAAAGCGTCAACCGTGCCGGAGCCATCGTGCTTCCGCGCTGTTGCCGGTCCCTGGCATGCACCGAGCAAAAGAGCAGCCGCTATAACCGCCGGGATTCCAAAGATGCGCATGGGATATCGCCTTGGTTCATGAGCCCAACAGTGTAACTCAACCGCCGCGCAATCGCGCGCCTGCGCGGGTGGGCGTTGGCTGTGATAACCTTGTTGGACATCTACGGCTTTCCAGTCTGCAATGCCAACGGACTCCATTTGCCGTCTCGCTCGACATACGCTGCAATAATCTCCCACTTCCCTGTCGTTCTCTGCCTGCCCATTATAAAGCTGGCGTGACATCCTTTGTATGTCCCCTCCAAAATTCCGCAATTCAGCACCTGCGTGTCCGTGAATGGCCCTTCGATTTGGTCGGGGAGTGTGAAGTCAAACTTGTCTTGCGACGTCAAACCTTGAACTTGCCCCTTGTCAATGGAGTCCCGCGCAGCTTTGGCCAGTAAAAACGCATCGCAGCCGGTAGCTGCGATGGTTACGACGATCAATAATCCCGTAATCCATTTCACACTCATATGCTCCTCCATGTCTGTCAGGCATTTGACGACCTAACGGACATCTTAGCAGACAACGGGGTGGACTTTCGCGCCGGCGTTTTGGCGTGTCCAGAACATTTCGGACAGCGGCGGGGCGAATTTCTTCTTTTACTTCCCGTTTTCCCGCCTTCCCTGTTTGTCCCCACGACCGCGGCTACAGCAAAGACGTAGATATCGAATGGCGCCCCGTCATTGAGATGTGTTCGGCGCCAGCGTGCCGTCGCCCTGCGACTCATAAGCTTTTCTCGCCGCGGCGTAGGCTTGAACAAACCCCGCGTGCGTGTTGAGTTCTCCCCAGACCTCCACCATGCCCTGAAGCGTGAACAAGTCGAGCGCCACCCCGCGCCCCTTGACGTCATATCAGGCATACAGGTTGCCGGCGGTGCTCTGGATGAAGGCGTTGCCGGACAGGGATCGCGCCGCCATCACAATCTCCGTAATGGCATCGGCCATCTCGCCGCGCTTCGCGTCTCCCCAAGCAATGACGCCCCAGGCGAGAGCGCTGCCGGAATCGTACACCACCAACATCTGCGCCTGATCATACGCCAGTTCCGGCGTCCCCTGCTCCACCATGCGCGCGATGTAGTCGTAGTGGAGCTTTGCGCTTTGCTGGTCCGTGACGAAGTCGTTGGCGTAGGGGGCAAATGCGGTGGAAGAATCGGAGCCTTGTTGAACAGCCTCCTCCTTCGCGTCAGAAGGCGGCGGAGATTGTCCCCATACATTCCCTACTGCCCACAGCATCCACCCGCCCACCATGAAACCAATCCTTGAGGCTTTCATGACTTTGGTCTCCAAAAGCCGCCTCGGACCCATCATCTATTTCGCGGCCTCGCCTACATACTCTAGTCCCCGCCGCTGCGATTTCAACCAACCGGGCCTCGTGGAATCGCCCACCTCGGTTTTTGCCGGATAACGCCGCTACGGTTTCTTCCCCGACAGGCTGAACACTTTCAGGGAGTGGAAAACGATTTTGGATTGATACACCGAAAGCGCGAGGTAGCCGTCCGCGGGCGGCGGTGCGGCCGTGCTGGAACGAACCACCAGCGTGCCGTCGAGGTAGAGACACTGCATCTTGTCCTTGATGATCCACACGCCGGTGTATCGGGTATTGAGCTTCGGCTCGATCGCGCCGCTGATGCCGTAGTTGCCGCACTTGGCGCCCTCGAATCCGCAGCAGCGTCCGCCCCAGCCGAAGTAGCCCATGATGAAACATTCCTGTTCCTTGCCGAGGTCGGCGCAGGAAGGTTGCTTCTGGCCCCAGTAAACATTGGCGTCGTGCGGCGCCGACGGGTCGAGCGTGAACTCCACTTCGATCATCAACGGCTGCGCAAACGGCGTCTTGGCCCAGAGCGCGCCATAGACTTTCCCCGCCGCCAGCCGTTCAGGCGCGACGGACAGGACAGCGGCTCCGTTCTTCAGTTCGACGGTGACGCCGTCCGCCTTCCAATCCCGCGCCAAGCCGGCCTCCGAAAAATCCGACTGGAAGATCAACCGGCCCTGTTTGCGGGCGCTCTCCAGCGGACGCGTGTCCCAACCGCCGTGGACTTTGTAGTAAGGGTC
>Ga0114951_10000540_pt1 | contig 51368 bp, 52 predicted proteins | sample AM7aDNAmetaG_FD_88677 | JGI IMG/M metagenome (GOLD analysis project Ga0114951, IMG submission 88677) | Freshwater microbial communities from Finland to study Microbial Dark Matter (Phase II) - AM7a DNA metaG | ecosystem: Environmental > Aquatic > Freshwater > Lake | place: Finland: Lake Alinen...
AACGCCGCTAGAGGGTGGCGAGGCAAGCGAAAGGGCTGGCATGGCCAAGAGTGGTGTGCGCGTCGGGATCGACCTCGAACAGTCGTCCATCGCCGGCGCGCAAGTGAAGGGCGCCGGTCAGGGCTACTCACTGACGCGGGTTTCCGTGCGCGCGCTGCCCGAAGGCCTCGTCTTCGAAGGCGAGGTCGTCGACAGCGACGCCCTGGCCGCCGAGCTCCGGACCTTCTGGAAGGAGAGCGGCTTCACGGGCAAGCGTTTCTCGCTCGGCGTAGCCAACCAGAAGATCGTGGTCCGCACGATGGAGTTCCCGATCATCGACGCCAAGGAGCTTCGCGCCGCCATCGAGTACCAGGCGCAGGAGGCCATCCCCATCCCGCTGGACGACGCGATCCTCGACTTCCAGGTGCTGGCCACGGTGCCGTCCGAAGACGGCGCCGGCAGGCAGAAGGTCCTCATCGTCGCCGCGCAGCGCGACATGATCGCGCAGTTCGTCGAGGTCGCCAAGAAGGCCGGTCTGAGCGTCGATGGCATAGACCTCCAGGCTTTCGCCCTGATGCGCTCGGTCGCGCCGCCCGTGGCGTTCGTCGATCAGGGTGCTCCGGCGGGCGCCGACGCGGCGGCCCTGGTCAATATCGGCTCGGGCATCACCAACCTGGTGGTCGCGGTCAACGGCCTGCCGCTGTTTACGCGCGTCATCAACATCGGCTACGAAGGGCTTGTGCAGGCGCTCGTCGACAGCCGCGGTCTCACCACCGGCGAGGCCGACGCGCTGCGCATCACGGTCGGCCTCTCGGGCGGCGACCCTCCCGTTGGCGATCTCGACGCATCCACCGTCGCCGAGGTCCACGAAGCTCTCGACCTGAGCTGCGAAGCTTTTGCCGACGAGATCCGCCGGTCCATCGACTACTATCACTCGCAGGAGCATGAAGGCCAGATCGCGACGCTTCTGCTGAGCGGCGAAGGCGCCCTCACGCGCAACATCTGCGGCTACCTTTCGCAGGCGCTTCATCTGGGCGTGCAGCTCGGCAACCCGCTCCAGCACATCCTGGAGAACAAGTCCACAGTCCCCCAGCCCGCTCTGGTGGCCATGTCACCGAGATTGGCCATCGCGCTCGGCTTGGCCATCGACGACGAGGGGTAGGCGGCCATGAAGCGCATCAACCTGCTGCCGCCGGAGCAACGCGTCAAGGCCTCGCGCGAGCGCGGCCTGCTGTGGGCGATACTCATCCTTGTGGCCGTCGTTGTGGCCTTGGGCATGGTTTACGTCTGGCAGAACAGCAAGGTTACCGACAAGCAGGTCGAGCTCGACGGGCTCACCGCCCAAGTGGCGGCGGTCCAGCAGCAGGCCGCGGTGCTGCGCCCCTACGCCTTGATCCAGACCGAGCGCACCGCCATGACGCAGACGGCAAAGGGCATCTACGACTCACGCGTGTCGTGGTCCACGATCCTCCAGGAGATCAGCCTCGTCATCCCCGACAACGTGCGTCTGCAGAGCCTCACCTGCACCGTGCCGGCGACCATGCTCCCGGGTTCGGCCGCCCCGGCTACGCCCGGCGCCCCCGGGACCACTGACGTCACTTTCTCGGGGACGACGTACACACACAAGGACGTGGCCGAGTTCATGACGCGGCTCGGCCTCATCCCGCAGCTCATGAACATCCAGCTCGGCTCATCCGCCGGCGCCGCCGCGGCGCCTGTCAGCGGAACCAGCGGGGCGACGCCGGCGGCGACCGTCACGTTCAGCGTCACGGCGTCGCTGCGGCCGTACCTCACGCCGCCTCCCGCCACCGCCATCGGGGGAGCGGCCCAATGAGAATCGCCAAGGGCAGAGAGGTCTACATCATCACGGCGGTAGTCGCGGTCGTGCTCATCGTGGCGTGGTACTTCCTGCTGCTCAGCCCCGCGCGCGCCAAGCTCAGCGACCTCGACAGTCAGGTCCAGGCACAGCAGGCTGCTCTGGCGACCGCCCAGCAGGACGTCGCGCGCCTCGAGTCGTACAAGAAGACGGCGCCGCAGTCGCGCGCCGAAATCGTGCGGCTCGGCAAGATGCTCCCCCAGAGTGAGGGCATCCCGTCGTTGATCATCGAGCTCACGAAGACGGCCGACGCCTCGGGCGTCGACCTCAACAGTATCAGCCGCGGCGCCACGCAGCCCGGCACGCCGTTTGGTCTGCAGAGCGTGTCGCTGCAGGTCACGGGCAGGTTCTTCGACATCGAGGACTTCCTCTACCGTATGGAGACCTACGTCGCCTTCCGCAACGCGAGCTTCCGCGTCACCGGCCGGCTTCTCGAAGTCACCACGCTGGGGCTCACCGGGGGCGCGGTGCCTACTTCGGGCTCGTCGTCGGTGCCGCTGACGGTCAGCATCACGCTGAACGCGTATCTGTGGGCGAGCTCTGCCGCGGGAGGTACCCCGTGATCGCCAACAGACGCACCCTCACCTACGTCGCCATCGCGCTCATCGTCGGCGCCGCCCTCGCCCTTGCCGTGGCTCTGTCGCGCAGCGATTCGGCGGCCACGAGCTCGCGGCCGGCGGCCGCCCAGACGCAGGCTCAGGGCGGCGTGCTCGGCGACACGGCCGGCGCGGGCACGATCGCCAGCGCCGACCCGGCCAAGCAGGAGCCGTTGCTCGACAAGTTCACGGCCAAGGATCCGTTCATCCCCTTCGCCACCGCGACGCCCACGCCCATTCCGACGTCGACGTCGACCCCGAACCCATCCCTTTCGGCGCGCGTCACGGTCAACGGTACGACCTCCACGGTCGTGCAGGGCGACAAGGTGCCGGGCAGCTCCCCAGCCTTCACGATCTCAAGCATCACGTCGGGCGACGTGACGTTCGCGGTGATCACGGGGACGCTCAAGAACGGTGACTCTTCCATCTCGGTGAACCTCGGCGAGACGGTGCGCGCCACCCTGGAGAGCGGCAAGAGCTACGACCTCTCGGTGCTCAGCATCGGCAGCAGTGGCGGCGGGGGCAACACCAATGGTCACACGATCTCGGTGCTCAGCATCACCAGCAGCAACGGCACCCCCACGGCCACCCTCGAGGTCGATGGTAAGACTTACGCCGACAAGAAGGTCGGCGATGTGTTCTCGACGTCCGCGGGTGAGATCAAGGTGATCGCCATCAACGTGGACGCGCAGACGGTCACGATCATGCTCGGAGATCAGACGCTCACGCTGCGCGCCGGGCAGGTCGTCGTGAAATAGGCGAACGGTCCGGAGCGGCGTGGACGACGGGGCGGCCGCAGGTCGCCCCGTCTGCATTTACGCCGCGCCGCCGGCCCGCAGGCGCCCGTCCGCCGCGACCGCCGCAGCCGTGGGAGCCGCCGCAGCGGGGTAGTGCCGTGAGGGAAGATAAGAAAAGTCGGCGGATCCTTGTCTTCCCCCCCGGCAACCGAGCCTGCGGACGGCCGCGGGCGACGCGACAGTCAAGGAATCCTTGTCTTCCCCTTTCGCACTACCCCGCGCCCGAGCCGCCGGGGTCGCCGCGGCCGGCCGCGCGCCCGCCGCGCGCGCCCGGCGAGGAACCGGTGGCTTGAACGAGCGCTCTGTTTCCCTCGGGAATCGGCCTTTCCTTGCCTTCCCCCCCGGCAACCGAGCCTGCGGACGGCCGAGCACTCGCCGGGCGCCTCATGCGTGGCTTACCGGCGCCTGAGCGACGGGGATGGTCATACACCGCTTTTCACGGGCTGGAGCGCCCGCTATGGTAGCGGCATGACACGCTTGCGCCTCTTGACCGCCGGGGAATCGCACGGCCGCCAGTTGACGACCGTGCTCGAGGGCTGTCCGGCGGGCCTCGCCGTTTCGGCGACGCGCATCGACGAGGATCTGCGCCGGCGCCAGGGTGGGTACGGCCGCGGCGCCCGGCAGACCATCGAGAGCGATCACGTGGAGATCGTCGGCGGCGTGCGCTACGGGCGCGCGACCGGGGCGCCCATCGCCCTGACGGTGGCGAATCGTGACGCCGGCAACTGGGGCGACGTGCTCGCCGTCGAGGCTCCGACTGATGCGGGCTCCAGGGCGGAGCCTGTGCGCGTGCCGCGCCCCGGGCACGCCGATCTCGGCGGGGCCCTGCTCTACGACCTTGACGACATCCGCGACGTGATCGAACGCGCCAGCGCGCGTGAGACCGCGGCGCGAGTCGCCGGCGGGGCCGTCGCCAAGCTGCTGCTCGAGACCGTCGGCTGCCGCGTGGTGAGCCACGTCGTGGCCGTGGGCGCGGAGCGCGCCGCCGCGGCGCCTCTGCGCCTCGACGACGTCGCGAGGGTCGAGGCCGACCCGCTGCGCTGCGCCGACGCGGCCGCGAGCGCGCGCATGCGCGCCGCCGTGGACGCGGCGCAGGAGGCCGGCGACACGCTCGGCGGCGTCGTCGAAGTGCTCGCCTTCGGCTACCCGCCCGGCGTGGGCAGCTACGTCCAGGGCGATCGCCGCCTGGAGTCGGTGCTCGCCGCCGCGGTGTTCACCGTGCCTGCCATCAAGGGCGTCGAATTCGGCCTCGGCTTCGCCGCGGCCGGGCTGCCCGGCAGCGCGGTGCACGACGCGCTCGCGCACGACGCCGCGCTCGGGTACGTGCGCCGCACCAACAACGCCGGGGGCATCGAGGGCGGCATCTCGACCGGCGACACCATCATCGTGCACGCCGCGATGAAGCCCATCGCGACGCTCCGCAACCCGTTGCGGAGCGTGGAGATGGGCACGCATCGCGCCGTGGAGTCGCGCTTCGAGCGCGCCGACGTGTGCGCCGTTCCCGCCGCCGGCGTGGTGCTCGAAGCCGTACTCGCACTGGCCCTGGCCGACGCGGCGCTGGCGCGCTTCGGAGGCGCCACCGTGGTGGAGCTCGGCGCGGCCGTGGACGCCTATCGCGCCCGCTGCCTGCGCCGGTGAGCGGCGGCGCCGCGGATAGCGCAAGGCGCGCGTCGGCGCTCGCCTTGGTCGGCTTCATGGGCGCCGGCAAGAGCGCCGTGGGCAGGGTGGCCGCAAAGCGCCTCAAGGTGCCCTTCATCGATACGGACGCGCTCATCGAGGTACGCGAAGGCCCCATCGCCGCGATCTTCGCCGCCCGCGGCGAGCTGGGGTTTCGCGCTCTCGAGCGCGACGTGGTCGTCGAGGTGCTCGAGGCCGCGCTGCGCGAGCCGTGCGTCGTCGCGCTCGGCGGAGGCGCGGTGCTGAGCGCCGACGTGCGGGAGGCGCTGGAGCGCCTCCCCGACGTTGCCTGGCTCACCGCGCCGGCCGACGTGCTGTGGGCGCGGGCCTCGGCTCGCGGCGGAAGACCCTTGGCCAAGGACGAGCAGGCCTTTCGCAGACTCCTGGAGGAGCGCAACGACCTGTACCGGCGCGTGGCCTCTACGGAGGTGCTCAACGACGGCTCGCGGGCGCTCGCCGCGGTGGCCCGCGAGATCGCGGCGCTGGCCGCGGACGGCGGCGTGGACGGCGGCGCGGACGGCGAGTCCCACCGGGCGCCCGGGCACGGGGAGGACCGGGGATGAGGCGCGTGCCGGCGCCGCTGCCGTCGCGCGCCTACGATGTGCTCGTCGGACGCGGCTGCCTCGCGGGGCTCGGAACGGCGCTCATGCGCCGCTGCCCCGGCGGCAAGACGGTCGTGTGCTGCGACGAGAACGTCGCTGCGCTATACCTTGAGCAGGTCCGCTCCAGTCTGCGGGCGAGCGGCTACGAGGTTTCACACATCGTGATCCCCGCCGGCGAAGCCCAGAAGGACCTCGCTCGTGCAGAGGAGCTGTACGGCGTGCTCTACGACCGCGGGCTGCGCCGCGGCGACACCGTGGTGGCCCTCGGCGGCGGGGTGATCGGCGACCTCGCCGGTTTCGTGGCGGCCACCTATCAGCGCGGCGTGCGGCTGGCCCAGGTGCCGACGACGCTGCTCGCCCAGGTCGATGCGGCGGTGGGCGGCAAGGTGGCCGTCGATTTCCGCGCCGGCAAGAACTACGTGGGGACCTTCTATCAGCCGTGGCTCGTGTACATCGACCTGGCGACGCTCGAGACCCTGCCCGTGCGCGAGCTCCACAGCGGGGCGGCCGAGGTGGCCAAGTACGCGCTGCTCGACGGGGGAGAGCTGCTGGGCCGCGTCGAGCGCCTCGCCCGCGGCCGGCTGGTCGCGGCGCGCGTCAGCGAGACGCTCGTCGCGGCGTGCGTGGCGCGCAAGGTTGCCGTCGTTGCCGGCGACGAGCGTGAGGAGACCGGGGCGCGGGCGGTGCTCAACCTGGGGCACACGATCGGCCACGCCGTCGAGGCGGCCACGGGGTTCTCGCGCTACGCGCACGGCGAGGCCGTGGGGCTGGGGCTGCGCGCGAGCCTCTGGCTCTCGCGGCGACTCTGCGGCCTGGATGACCGCGACGAAGCGCGCGGTCAGGCACTTCTCGACGGCCTCGGTCTGCCGCCGAGGCTCGAGGCCGTGCCTGCCGCGGCCGTCTGCGAGCTTACGCACCGTGACAAGAAGGCCGGCCGCGACGGCGTGGGCTACGTGCTGCTGGACGGCCTGGGGAGCCCGCGCCTCAACGTGCGCGTGCCGGCGGAGCTGGAGCGGGAGGCCGTCGAGTGGCTGCTGCAGCGGTGAAGACGCTCTGGCTCCTGCACGGCGTCAATCTCGACATGCTGGGGCGCCGCGACCCCGCGCACTACGGCGTGCTCACGCTGCCGGACCTCGAAGCCTACGTGTGCGCCTGCGCCGCGGCGCGCGGCTTTGCGGTGCGCTGCTACCATACGAACCACGAAGGCGCGCTCGTCGAGAAGATCCACGAGATCGTGCGCGACGGCGCCGACGCCGTGATCGTCAATCCCGGCGCCTGGACGCACTACAGCTACGCGCTCCGCGATGCGCTGGAGATGGTCGAGGCGCCGCTCGCGGAGGTGCACCTCTCCGCCATCGAGGGTCGCGAGGAGTGGCGCCGGCACTCGGTGATCGCCGACCTGGCGGCGGTGCGCGTGAGCGGCAGGGGACCCGAGGGATACGCCGAGGCCGTGGCCGCCTTGGCGGACCTCATCGCACGAGAGGATCGCAGATGAACGATCGTTTGGCGCAGTGCCGCGCCCTGCTCGCCGAGCTCGGCCTCGACGGCGTCGTCGTCGGCGAGCCCGCGGACGTCCGCTATCTCTCCGGGTTTCGCGGCGACGACACGATGCTCGTGGTCGGTCGCGACGCGGCCCTGATCTGCACGGACGCGCGGTTCTGGGAGCAGGCCCGTGAGGAGGCTCCCGGCTTCGAGCTGGTCGAAGCGCTCGGCGCCGACCTGATCGCCGACGCCGCGGCCGCCGCCGCGCGGCGCCTTGGCGCGGAGGCGCGGCTGGGGTTTCAGGGCGCCTCGCTGAGCTACGAAGAGCACCGGCGGCTGCGCCGCCGGCATCGCGGCCGGCTGCGCGACGTCGGCGGCCGCGTGAGCCGCCTGCGCATGGTCAAGGACGCCGCCGAGATCGCCGCCATGCGGCGCGCGGCGGCGGCGACCGACGAGGCGCTCGCCGCCGTCGTTTCGCGCGGCCTGGTGGGTCGTCGCGAGGCGGACGTGGCCTGGGACCTCCTTACCGAGTATCACCGGCTGGGCGCCGACGGCGAGGCCTTCCCGGCGATCATCGCCGCCGGCGCCCACGCCGCCCAGGCGCACGCCATCCCCGGAGCGCGGATCATCGCCGCCGGCGAGCTGGTCGTGATCGACACCGGGGCCCGCGTCGACGGCTACTGCAGCGACATCACGCGCACCTTTGCCGCCGGCGAGCCGGCCGGCGAGCTGGGCCGCGTCTACGACGTCGTCCTCGCGGCGCAGCTCGCCGGCCTCGCGGCCGTGCGCGACGGCGCCCACGGCCGCGGCGACGTCGACGCGGCCGCGCGCGCCGTGATCGAGGCGGCGGGCTACGGCGAGAAGTTCGGCCACGGCACCGGCCACGGGGTGGGCCTCGAAGTGCACGAGGCACCCGTGCTTGGCCGGACCCGCGGCGACGTGCTCGCCGCGGGCATGGTCTGCACCGTGGAGCCGGGCATCTACATCGAGGGGCTGGCCGGCGTGCGCATCGAGGACACGGTGCTCGTCACCGCGTCCGGCGGCGAGCGCCTCACGGCGTTCCCCAAAGAGCTTCAGGTCGTCGCCTGAGCCGCCGGCCCGAGCGTGCCCCCGCCGGCGTGCCTGCTGCACGCTCCCGCGGGCTTGCTGTATCATGGCCTACCACCGTTCAGACCCGTACAGGCGACCCCTGAGTAGGACCACATGGCAGAAGTGATCAGCACCAGCCAGTTCAAGACCGGCATGGCCATCGAGATCGACGGGCAGCCGTTCACGATCGTCGACTTCCAGCACGTGAAGCCCGGAAAGGGTGGCGCCTTCGTGCGCACCAAGGTGCGCAACATCGCCACGGGCGCGGTGCTCGACAAGACCTTCCGCTCCGGCGAGAAGTTCGAGCGCATGCACACGCAGTCGCGCAAGATGGCGTATCTGTACTCCACCGAGGACGAGGTCGTCCTCATGGACAACGCGTCGTTCGAGCAGGTCTCCGTGACGCCCGACATGGCCAAGGATGCTCTGGAGTGGGCCGTCGAGAACATGGAGGTCGAGATCTACTACCTCAACGGCGCGCCGTTCGATGTGCAGGCGCCCAACGTTGTGGAGCTGCTCATCACCCAGTCCGACCCCGGCGTGCAGGGAAACACGGCCCAAGGCGCCACCAAGCCGGCGACCCTCGAGACCGGCGTCGTGGTGCAGGTGCCGCTCTTCATCGAGGAGGGCGAGCGCATCAAGGTCGACACGCGCACCCGGGCGTACCTCAGCCGCGCCTGAGCGCGGCCCAGGGGCCAGGAGACAGCCATGCGAGCTCGCCGAGTACGCATCACCGACACGACCCTGCGCGACGGCCACCAGTCGCTGTGGGCCACGCGCATGCGCACCCACGACATGCTGCCGATCCTCGAGACCATGGACGAGGTCGGATTCCATTCGCTCGAGTGCTGGGGAGGCGCCACCTTCGATGCCGAGCTGCGCTTTCTCGACGAGGACCCGTGGGAGCGCCTGCGGCTCATCAAGAAGCACGTCGTGCGCACGCCGTTGCAGATGCTGCTGCGCGGCCAGAACCTCGTCGGCTACCGCCACTACGGCGACGACATCGTGCGCCGCTTTGTCTACAAGGCGGCCGAGAACGGCATGGACATCTTCCGCGTCTTCGACGCGCTCAACGACATCCGCAACTTCGAGACGGCCGCCGCGGCGATCAAAGAGACCGGCAAGCACTTTCAGGGTGCCGTGGTCTACACCATCTCGCCGGTGCACTCGCTGGACCACTACGTCGACGTGGCCCGCAGCCTCGTCGACATGGGCGCCGGCTCCATCTGCATCAAGGACATGGCGGCGCTGCTCTCGCCCTACTACGCCGAGCAGCTCATCGGCCGCCTCAAGGCCGAGATCGACGTGCCCATCCAGTTGCACTGCCATTACATCGGCGGTCTCGCCCCCATGACCTACCTCAAGGCAGTAGAGGCCGGCGTCGACGTCATCGACACCGCCACCGTGCCCCTCGCCTTCGGCAACTCGCAGCCGGCCACCGAGATGGTGGTTACGGCGCTCATCGGCACGCCCAACGATACCGAGCTCGACCTCGAGACGCTGTTCACCATCGCGAAGTACTTCGAGAAGGTGCGCATCGAGACGGGCCACGAGCGCGGCGTCACGTCGCTGACGCACATGCAGGTGTACTCGCACCAGGTGCCGGGCGGCATGATCAGCAACCTCGAGAGCCAGCTTGCGGAGCAGAACGCCCTCGACCGCTTGCCCGAGGTGCTGGAGGAGATCCCGGTCGTGCGCGCCGAGGTCGGTTACCCGCCGCTGGTCACGCCCATGTCGCAGATCGTCGGTACCCAGGCGGTGCTCAACGTGCTCTCCGGGCGACGCTGGCACATCGTACCCGACGAGATGAAGGCCTACCTGCGCGGCAAGTACGGCGCCGCCCCGGGGCCCGTGTCGCGCGAGGTCATCCAGCGCGTCCTCGGCGACGAGGAGCCTATCCACGTGCGTCCGGCCGACCTGGTCGCAGAGACCCTTGAGGATTATCGCGGCGAGATCGGCGACCTGGCGCGCTCGGAGGAGGACCTCCTGAGCTACGCGCTGTTCCCGCAGACGGCGCGCGCGTACCTCGAACGTCACCACATAGGGCCCGAGAGCGACGTGTTCGGCACGCAGATGCCCGCCTACCTCACCTCGCAGGTGGGGGCGGGGCTCGGAGACGACGCCGGCGATCGCCTGCGCGACATCCTCGCCATGGTCGAAGAGAGCGACGTCGACGAGGTCGTGATCGAGCAGGGCGACCTCAAGATGACCGTGCGCAGGGCCGGCGTGGCCGCGGCGGTGCCGGTTGCCGCGCCCGCGCCGCCGCCGCCGGCGGCCGTTCCCGCGGCCGCCGACGAGCACGCGGGCGGCTATCACGTGGTGCGCTCCAAATGGGTCGCCACCTTCTACCGCGCGCCGTCGCCGCAGGCACCGTCGTTCGTGGAGGTCGGCGACACCGTCGCTGCCGGTCAGACCCTGTGCATCCTCGAGATGATGAAGATGATGAACGAGCTCACCGCCGATGTCGCCGGCGTCGTCCGCGAGATCCTCGTCGAGAACGGCGCGACCGTGCAGTACGGCCAGCCGCTGTTCGCCATCGAGACCGCCTGACCCGGCGCGGCCATCGGTGACCGCCCGGCCAAGCCGCAAACAAGCGCGCCGCGATGCGCTCTTTCTGCTCTATCAGCGCGACGTGACCAAGCTCACCATGGAGGAGCTCGTTGAGGGCCTGCGCCTGCGCGAGGGCTATGCGCCCGACGACTTCACCGTGGCCGCCGTGAGCGGCGTGCTGGCGCAGCGCGGGGCGCTCGACGTCACCCTGGCACGGCATTCGACGAGCTGGACCGTGGAGCGCATGGCGCCCCTCGAGCGCAGCATCTTGCGTCTCTCTCTGTGGGAGATCGAGAGCGGCGTGACGCCTCCGGAAGTCGCCATCGACGAGGCCGTGCGCCTGGCGAAGCGCTATGCCACCGACGAGGCGGGCGCCTTCGTCAACGGCGTGCTCGGGGCGATCCAGCGGGGCCGCGAGGCAGGCGATGACTGAGCCCGGCGACGTCTCCGAGGCTCCGTTCAGGCCCGCCGCAGCCGTCGCCCGGGTGCGCGCCATCATCGCCCAGCTTCAAGAGCTCGAACCGCGGCTCGCGGCGTCCGCCTCGGGAGAGGTCGAGATGACGCTGCTGGAGCACGCCACCGAGCTGGTCGAGGAGGCAGGTCGCCTCCTCGAGCGTCTCGGTCGCGTCGCCGGCTGAGGCGGTCGCGGCAATGTCACAGCCCATCGCCGACGCGCCGTATCCCGGCGGGCTCCTCAAGCTCGTCGAAGACTACCTGGTCGCCCTCGATCTCGGCGCCGACCGGCGGGCAGCGCGCCTCGTGGAGGCGATGCGCTACTCGCTGCTCGCCGGCGGCAAGCGCATCCGCCCGGTGCTCACCCTGGCCACGGCGCGCAGCCGCGGCGCCGACCCCGCGGAGCTACTGCCCGCCGCCGCCGCCCTGGAGCTCATCCATACCTATTCGCTGATCCACGACGATCTGCCGGCGATCGACAACGACACGCTGCGCCGCGGGCGGCCGACGTGCCACGTGGCCTTCGGGGAGGACATCGCCATTCTCGCCGGCGACGGCCTCTTCGCGGAGGCCTTCAACCTGCTGCTCTGGCGGCAGAAGGGCACGCCCGAGGCGGTCCTCGCCGCCGCCGCCGAGATCGCCGCCGCCACCGGCGTGCAGGGGATGGTCGGCGGCCAGTACATGGACGTCGCCGGGGAGGCCGCCGACGACGACGACCTGCGCACGCTGCACGCCCTCAAGACCGGGCGCCTGATCGAGGCCGCCGTCGTCTGCGGCGCCGTGCTCAGCGGCGCGGCGGACGCCGTCCACTACCGCGCCTTCGCCGCCGAGGTCGGCCTGCTCTTCCAGATCGTCGACGACATTCTCGACGAGGCCGGCGACGAGGACGAGCTCGGCAAGAGCGTCGGCAAGGACCGCGCCCAGCACAAGGTCACCTACGTCTCGCGCTTCGGCATGGACGGCGCCGAGCGCCTTGCCGCGGAGGCCGCGCAGCGGGCCTTCGAGCGCCTCGCGGCCCTGCCCGGCGACACCTCCGACCTGGCCTCCCTCACCGCGTACATCCGCCGCCGCCGCCGCTGACGCCGGGCGGCGGCCCGTGCGCTACCCGGTGCTATACTCCTGGGACGATGCGGTATCTGGACAAGATCTCCGACCCCGCCGACCTCCAGCAATTCTCCGAGCGCGAGTTGACGCTGCTCGCGGGGGAAGTTCGCGAGGCCATCCTGGCGTGCGTCAGCGAAGTCGGCGGTCATCTTGCGGCCAGCCTCGGCACTGTCGAGCTCACGGTCGCCCTGCACAGCGTGCTGCAGAGCCCGCGCGACAAGATCGTCTGGGACGTCGGTCACCAGTGCTACGCCCATAAGCTGCTCACCGGGCGCCGCGACAGCTTCGGCACCATCCGCCAGTACGGCGGCCTCTCCGGGTTTCCCAGCCGCGGCGAGTCGGCCCACGACGTCGCCGGCACCGGCCACGCCTCCACTTCCATCAGTTACGGCCTTGGGCTCGTGGAGGCCGCCAAGCTGACCCGCGGGGCCAGCGGCAACGTGGTCTGCGTGCTCGGCGACGGAGCGCTCACCGGCGGCGTCGCCTTCGAGGCGATGAATCAGGCGGGGCATCTGCGCACCCCCCTCGTCGTGATCATCAACGACAACGAGATGTCCATCCGCGCCAACGTCGGCGCCCTGCAGCTCTACCTCAACCGCATCCGTCTCGACCCCACCCTCACGCGTCTGCGCGAAGACATCGAGCGCGGCGTCGCGCGCATCCCCGCCATCGGGCCGCAGGCCTACCGCCTCGGCAAAGACGTCAAGGAGTCGATGAAAGCGCTCCTTGTCCCCGGGATGTTCTTCGAGGAGCTGGGCTTCGCCTATATCGGCGTCGTCGACGGCCACGACATGCACGCCCTGCGCGAGAGCGTGCGTCAGGCCATCGACACGCGCCGCCCGGTCGTCGTCCACGTCAAGACCATCAAGGGCAAAGGGTACGAGCCGGCGGAGGCGCGCCCCGACACGTTTCACGGCACCGGGCCGTTCCATCTCGGCAACGGCGTGCGCAAGGCGGCGGCCGTGGGCACCACGTTCACGGAGGCCTTCGGCCAGGCGCTGGTGCGCCTCGCCGAGACCGACTCGCGCATCGTGGCAGTGACCGCCGCCATGACCCAGGGCACCGGCCTCGAGGCTTTCGAGCGGCGTTTCCCCGAGCGCTTCTACGATGTCGGCATCGCCGAAGAGCACGCCGCAGTCTTCGCTGCGGGCCTCGCCATCGGGGGCATGCGCCCCGTGGTGGCCGTGTACTCCACGTTTCTGCAGCGCGCCTACGACATGCTCGTGCAGGACATCGGCCTGCAGCGTCTGCCGGTCATTTTCGCCGTCGACCGCGCCGGCCTGGTCGGCGACGACGGCCCCACGCATCACGGAGCCTTCGACCTGTCGTTCCTGCGCATCATCCCCAACCTCACGATCATGGCCCCGTCGAGCCAGGACGAGCTCCAGCGCATGTTGCGCACGGCCTTCGACATCGACGGGCCGGTGGCGATCCGCTACCCGCGTGGGATGGCGGCACCGTTCGTAGCTGCGGCCGAGCTCGAGCCGCTGGCCGTCGGCGAGGCCAGGGTCCTCGAAGAAGGCCGCGACGTGGCCCTCGTCGGCATCGGCACCGGCGTCGGCATCGCGCTTGAGGCCGCCGCGCTGCTGCGCGCGCAGGGCGAGCAGCCCACGGTCGTCGACGCGCGCTTTGTGAAGCCGCTCGACGCGCGACTTCTCGAGCGGCTCGCCGCCACCCACCAGCGCATCGTCACGGTCGAGGAGAACGCGCTCGCCGGCGGCTTCGGGAGCGCGGTGCTCGAGCACGTCGGCAGCAGCGTGCCGGTGATCCGCTTCGGCTTGCCCGACGCGTTCGTGCCGCACGGCGACCGCGCCCTGCTGCTGCGCGACCTGGGCCTTACGCCGCAAGCCGTGGCCGCCGCCGCGGCGCTGCGCCCCGCGGCCCTGACGCGCGTCAAGTAGGCGGCGGGGTGCGCGAGCGGCTCGACGCGCTGCTCGTCGCCAGGGGGCTCTTTGCGACCCGCGCGCAGGCGCGCGGCGCTATCCTCGCCGGCGAAGTCCGGGTCGCGGACCGGGTCGCCGACAAGCCGGGCACCATGATCGACGCCGCCGCGCCGCTCAGCGTGGCCGCGCGGCCGCGCTTCGTCTCTCGCGGCGGCGACAAGCTCGACCACGCCATGACCGAGCTCGGCGTAGCGGTGGAGGGCGAGGACGTCTGCGACCTCGGCAGTTCGACGGGCGGCTTCGTCGACCGCCTTCTGCAGGGCGGGGCCGCCCGCGTCCTGGCCGTCGACGTGGGCTACGGCCAGCTCGACTGGGGCCTGCGCGAGGACCCCCGCGTCACCGTGATGGAACGCACGAACGCGCGGCACCTGACGGCTGAACGTCTACCGTTCCAGCCGTCATTTGTCACCGCCGACCTGTCGTTCATCTCCCTGACGGTGGCCCTGGGCCCCGTGCTAGAATCGCTGCGCGGCGACTACCGCGGCCTCGTGCTCGTCAAGCCGCAGTTCGAGGCCGGCAGGGAGCGCGTAGGCAAAGGCGGCGTGGTGCGCGACCCGGCCGTCCACCGCGACGTTCTCGAGGCCGTCGGCGCGTGGCTCAGCGGTCACGGCGCCGTGATTCTTGGCATCTGCGACTCCGGCCATCCCGGACCGAAGGGAAACGTGGAGTACTTCATCTACTTCTGCGACGGGCACGCGCCGCTCCCCTCGCCGGCGGTGGATCTGCGCCGCGCGGCGGCGCGCGCCGTCGAGGTTGTCCATGGCTGAGCGCCTGCGCCGCGTGGCGGTGCTCACGGGCTTCGCCTCGGAGGCCACGGAGGCCGCGCTGCAAAAGCTGGCCGCGGCCCGCGAGCACCTCGGCGTCGAGCTGCTCATGCCGGCCGACGAGGCCGCCCGGCACGGCGACGCCACCGCCCTCGGCTACGCGCTCGTCGACGAGGCGGCCCTGCGCGCCGCCGACGTGAGCCTCGTGTTCGGCGGCGACGGCACGATCTTGCGTTCGCTGGGGCGCTTTCTCGGCAGCCCCGTGCCCACCCTGGGCGTCAACTACGGCAACGTGGGCTTTCTCGCGGCGCTCGGGCGCGACGACTGGAGCAGCGGCCTCGAGAGCATCCTGCGCGGCGACTACCGGGTGGTCGAGCTGCTCACCGTCGACGTCCAGGTTAACGGCCGCAGCTTCACGGCCGTCAACGACGTCATCCTCAGCCGGGTCGCCCCGCGGCACGTGCTGCAGCTCGAGTACGAGGTCGCCGGGGTCACCGTAGGCAGCATGTTCTGCGACGGGCTCATTATCGCCTCGCCCACCGGGTCGACCGCCTACAATCTGTCGTGCGGCGGGCCCATCGTCGAATGGAACGCCGGGGTCCTCGTGCTCAACTTCATCGCGCCGCACTCGCTGGGGTTCCGGCCGGTCATCCTGCGGCCCGATCACGTCATCAGCGCCCGCAACGTCTCGCCGCTGCAGGAGGCGGAGGTCGTCGTGGACGGCGACACCGTGGGGCGCCTGCGCTGCGGCGACGACGTGCGCATCGTCGCGGGTCCCCAGCCGGCGCACCTCATGGTGAGCGCCGAGGGCTCCTTCTACCAGAACGTCGAGGAGAAGCTCTTCGACCGCCGCGATGCTCGCTGAGCTCTCGATCGACGACCTGGTGCTCATCGCGGCCGCGCGCCTCGAGTTCGCCCCGGGCCTCAACGTCATCACCGGCGAGACAGGCGCCGGCAAGACCCTCCTCGCGCAGGCGATCGGCCTTCTCATGGGCCAGAAGGGCGGCGACGAGCTGGTGCGCCCCGGCGCCGCCCGCGCCCTCGTGCAGGCGCTCTTCGAGAGCGACGGCGCGACGCTCGCCGTGGCGCGGGAGCTCCCGCGCGGCGGCCGTTCGCGCTCGCATATGGACGGCCTCCTGAGCTCGGCGGCGGCCGTCGAAGAGGCGCTCCGCACGCGGCTCGCTTTCTACGGGCAGCTCGAGCACAGCCGTCTGCTTCAGCTCGAGCGCCAGCTCGACCTGCTGGACGGCGCGGCGCCGGCCGAGCTGGCCCCGCTTCAGGAGGCCTACGCCGCGGCCTTCGAGGAAGCCCGCTCGCAGTCGCGCCGGCTTGCGGAGCTGCGCGGCGCCGGCCGCGAGCGCGACCGCGAGATCGACATGCTGCGCTTTCAGATCGGCGAGATCCAGGCTGCCGAGGTGCGTCCCGGGGAGGACGAGACGCTGCTGCAGGACCGCGAGAGACTGCGTCACGCCGGCAAGCTGCTGGAGCGCGCCGGAGGCGCGCTCAGCCTTCTTGCCGGCGAGCATGAGGCCGCGGCGCTCGACGCCGTGCGCGTCGCCCAGCGTCTGGTCGGCGAGGCGGCGGCGCTCGACGAGGCGCTCGCGCCTGCGGCCCAGCGCCTCGACGGGCTCGCCGCCGAGCTCGACGACCTGGCCGCGCTGCTGCGCGCCTACCTCGACGACCTCGACGACGACCCGGCGCATCGCGACGCGCTGGAGCTGCGCTACGACCGCCTCAAAGGGCTCATGCGCAAGTACGGGAGCTCGGCCGAAGAGGTGCTCGCCTACGCCGAGGAGTCCCGGCGCAGGCTCGCCGTTCTCGAGGAGTTCGAGGCCGACGAGGAGGCTGTGGCGGCGCGCGTCGAAACGGCGCAGGCGGCGGCCCTCGCCGCGGCCGGCCGCCTGGGTGCCGCGCGTCGCCGGCTGGCGCCGGCGGTGGCGGCGCGCGTGCAGCGCGAGCTGCGCAGCCTGGCCATGCCTCACGCCACCTTCACCATAACGGTGAGCGCGCGCGGGCAGGGCTGGGACGCGCTGGGGCCGCGCGGCGCCGACGAGGTCGAGTTCCTCTTCGGCGCCAACCCCGGGGTGCCGCCGCGGCCGCTGCGCGAGACGGCCTCGGGCGGCGAGCTCTCGCGGGCCATGCTCGCCATCCGCGGCATCGTCACGCTGGGTGACGACGTCGAGACGCTCATCTTCGACGAGGTCGACGCAGGCATCGGCGGCGTGACTGCGGCGGCGTTGGGCGAGCGGCTCGCCGGCCTCGCGCAGCGCCGCCAGGTGCTCTGCATCACGCACCTGCCGCAGGTGGCCGCCTTTGCCGAGCGGCAGTTCGCCATCGTCAAGGAGACCGACGCTAAAGCCGGCAGCACCGTCACCGTGGTGCGCCGCGTGGAGGGCGAGGAGCGCCTCGCCGAGCTCTGCCGGATGCTCGGCGCGGCCCCCGACGACGGCGCCGCGCGCAGCCACGCGGAGGGCCTTCTCGCGAGGGCCGGGCGTCCCGCGTAAGAAGGCCGGGCGCCCGGTGCAAAAGGGCCGCGCGCTCCTTGCGGCGCCTCCGCCCGATGGTATACTTGCCAGCGTGTTCCGTGGCCCCGCCGGAGATGCCATCGCGCCGGCCCGTCAGTACCGAACGGGCGCGACCTCGGCCCCACTGAATCCCGTGTCAGCCCGCAGCGGCGTCGCCGTGCCCTGCGTGCGTCTTCTGGTGGGCGCCCCCCGGGCGCACCCCGGTCGGCGTTCCGGGCCGTCGGCGAGGGCGCACGCCAGGAGGGGATGAGGGAGATGGCCAAGCACATCTTCGTGACGGGGGGCGTGGTCTCGGGGCTCGGCAAGGGCATCACGGCCGCCTCCGTCGGCACGCTGCTCAAGGCGCGCGGCCTCAAGGTCGCAAGCCAGAAGTTCGACCCGTACATCAACGTCGATCCCGGCACCATGAGCCCCTTCCAGCACGGCGAGGTCTTCGTCACCGAGGACGGTGCCGAGACCGACCTCGACCTGGGCCACTACGAGCGCTTTCTCGACGAGTTCGTGCAACGCGACTCCAACGTCACCACGGGCGGCATCTACAACGCCGTCATCACCAAGGAGCGCCGCGGCGACTACCTCGGCGGCACCGTCCAGGTCATCCCGCACATCACCAACGAGATCAAGAGCCGCGTGCATCGCCTGGCGCAGAACACCGGCGTCGACGTGCTCATCACCGAGGTCGGCGGCACCGTCGGCGACATCGAGAGCCTGCCCTTTCTCGAGGCCATCCGCCAGTTCCGCAAGGACATCGGCCGCGAAAACGTCCTCTACATCCACGTGACCCTGGTGCCGGTCATCGGCGTGGTCGGCGAGCCGAAGACGAAACCCACCCAGCATTCGGTGGCCGAGCTTCGCGAGATCGGCATCCAGCCCGACATCATCGTGGCGCGCTCAGAAGAGCCACTCTCCCAGGGGATCCGCGAGAAGATCGCCCTGTTCTGCGACGTCGACCTCGACGCGGTGATCTCTGCGAGCGACGCCGACGACATCTACCGCGTGCCGCTCAACATGCACCGCGAGAAGCTCGACGCGCTCGTCGTGCGCAGGCTGGGCCTCGAGTGCGGCGAACCAGACCTCGCCGAGTGGCGCGCTCTGGTGGACCGCATCGACGCCTGCGAAAAGCCCGTGACCATCGCCCTTGTGGGCAAGTACGTGCAGCTTCACGAGGCCTACCTCTCGGTGTGGGAGGCCCTCAAGCACTCGGCCTTCCATCACGGCCGCAAGCTCGATCTGCTCTGGGTCGACGCCGAGGATCTCACGCCCGCCAGCGTGGCCGACCGCCTCGGCGGCGCCGACGGCGTCATCGTGCCCGGGGGCTTCGGCCAGCGCGGCATCGAGGGCAAGATCGAGGCGATCAAGTTCTGCCGCGAGCGCAAGGTGCCGTTCCTCGGCGTGTGCCTGGGGATGCAGTGCGCGGTCGCCGAGATCGCCCGCGACCTCTGCGATATGCCTGGGGCCAACTCCACGGAGTTCGACCCCGACACGCCGTTCCCGGTCATCGACCTGCTGCCCGAGCAGAAGAACGTCGAGGACATGGGCGGGACCATGCGCCTCGGCGCCTCGCTGGTGAAGCTCGTCGCGGGCACCAGGGCGCAGATGGCGTACGGCGCGGGCGAAGTGTGGGAGCGTCATCGTCACCGCTACGAGGTCAACAACGACCTGCGCCCGCGCCTCGAGGCCGCCGGCCTCGTGGTCAGCGGCACCACCTCGGATGGGCGTCTCGTCGAGATCTGCGAGCTCCCGGGTCATCCCTGGTTTGTGGCCTCCCAGTTCCACCCCGAGTTCAAGTCGCGGCCCACGCGGCCGGCGCCCCTCTTCCGCGATTTCGTCGGCGCCGCCGTACGCCTGCGCACCGAGCGCGAGGACGAGCTGGAGGAAACATGCGCGCCGGCCTAGACGAGCTCCGCGACCTCTTCGTCCACCTCGCCGGCATCCGCTCGCCTTCTCTGGAGGAGCGCGAGATGGCGGGCGCCGTCAAGGACTTCGTCCGCGGCGTCGGCCTCGAAGCCTTCGAGGACGCGAGCGCAGCGCTCACCGGCTGCAATTGCGGCAACCTCATCGTGCGCGTGCCGGGGCGCGGAGAAGGCACGCCCATCGCCCTCTGCGCGCACCTCGACACGGTGCCTCTCGAGCGCGCCCCCACGGTCATCGTCGAGAACGGCGTGGTGCGCACCGACGGAGAGACGATCCTGGGCGCCGACGACAAGGCGGCAGTAGCGCCGCTGCTCATGGTGCTCCGCGACCTGGCGCTCGAGCCGCCGGCCGCGGACGTGGAGATCGTGTTCACCGTCGCCGAGGAGATCGGCCTGCAGGGCGCCAAGGCGCTCGACCCCGCCGCTTTGGCCGCCGCGACGGTCTTCGTCTTCGACAGCGAGGGAGAGCCGGGCACGGTCATCACCGCCGCGCCGACCCTGAAGGCCATCGAGGCCGAGTTCCGCGGCGTCGCCGCGCACGCCGGCATCGAGCCTCAGCACGGGCGCAGCGCGATCGTCGCCGCGGCCCGCGCTCTGGCCGACATGGATCTCGGCCGCATCGACGACGAGACCACGGCCAACGTGGGCCTCATCGAAGGCGGCAGCGCCGTGAACATCGTCGCCGAGCGCTGCGTGGTGCGCGCCGAGGCGCGCAGCCGCGACGAGGCCAAGCTCGCCGCGCAGGTGGCCGGCATGATCGGCGCCATGTCCGTGGCCGCCGGCGACGCCGGCATCGATGTGGAGATCGAGGTGGACGAGCACTTTCGCGGCTACGCGCACGCCGCCGATGCGCTTCCCCTGCGCATCGCCGACGCCGCTCTGGCCGAGGCGGACCTCGCGGCGCGCTACATCGGCGGCGGCGGCGGCTCGGACGCCAACGTCTTCAACGCGAGGGGCCTGCCCGCGCTCACGCTGGGCGTGGGGTTCGAGCATGTGCACTCGCCCCACGAGTGCATCCGCCTCGAGCGGCTCGAAGAGCTCTACCGTCTCGGCCACGCTCTGGTGCGGGCGGCCGGACGCACGCCCGCCTAGGCGGGCGTGCGTGGCGCCTCCCGCCGCCGGCCGCCCTGCCCCGCCTCCCGACCCCGACGTCCAGGAGTTCCTCGACTACGTGCGCTTCGAGCGCGGCATGAGCATCAACACGGTGAGCGCCTACGGGCGCGACCTGGCGAGGTTCGCGGCCTTTCTCGCCGAGAGCGGCGGGCGACCGGCGGCGGCCTCGGTGCACGACGTGCAGGACTTCTTCGCCGGCAGCGGCGGCGACGGCGCCGCCTCCAGCGTGGCGCGCCGCACGGCCAGCCTGCGCGCTTTCTACGCCTACCTCGTGCGCGAGGGCCTACGCGAGGACGATCCCGCGGCCGGCCTGCGCACGCCCAAGCTGCCGCAGCAGCTCCCCCGCGTGCTCTCGGTCGAGGAGGTGGAGGCCGTGCTCGCCAAGGTCGTGCCCGCCGGCCCGCTGGGCCAGCGCGACTTGGCAGCGCTCGAGCTGCTGTACGGCTGCGGGCTGCGCGCCGGCGAGCTCGTGGGCCTGCGCGAGGGCGACGTGGACCTCGAAGGCGGCCTCGTGCGCTGCGTGGGCAAGGGCGACAAAGAGCGCGTGGTCCCCATGGGAGCGGCGGCGGCGGCGGCTCTGGGCCGCTACCTGCAGAGCGGCCGCCGCGAGCTGCTGCGCGGCCGCCGCCGAGCTGAGCTCTTCTTGAACGCGCGTGGCGCTCCGCTTACGCGCCAGGGTCTCGATTACCGCCTGCGCAAGATCCTCGCGCGCGCCGACATGAGCGGGCAGGCCAGCGCCCACACCTTCCGCCACTCGTTCGCCACGCACCTGCTCGCCGGCGGCGCCGACCTGCGCAGCGTGCAGGAGATGCTCGGCCACGCCAGCGTGGCGACCACCCAGCTCTATACTCACGTCACTGTGGAGCATCTCCGTGAGGTCTTTCTGGAGACACACCCGCGGGCGCGACGCCGCAAGGGCAGCGCGCCCTCCGCCGAGGGCGCTTGCGCCGCCGGCGGGCGAGAGGAGGAGCCGACATGACGCGCGTGTTCATCTGCGTCCTCGACGGCTGCGGGGCCGGCGAGCTGCCCGACGCCGCCGCCTACGGCGACGTCGGCTCCGACACCCTGCGCCACGTGCTCGAGCGCAGCGACGTCAGGCTGCCCAACCTCGACGGGCTGGGGCTCGGCGAGGTCGTGGGCCTCCCGCGCGGAGCGCCGTGGCCCACGGCGACCTACGGCCGCCTCGTGGAGCACGGCGCCGGCAAAGACACCACTACGGGTCACTGGGAGATGATGGGCGTCGTCCTCGAGCGCCCGTTCCCCACCTATCCTCACGGTTTTCCGCCCCAGGTAATGGGACCGTTTGAGCGCGCCATCGGCCGCGGCGTGCTCTGCAATCGCCCGGCCTCGGGCACCGGCATCCTCGACGAGCTCGGCGACGAGCATGTCGCCAGCGGCCGGCCGATCGTGTACACGTCGGCCGACTCGGTCTTCCAGATCGCCTGTCACGAGGACGTCGTGCCCGTGCCCGAGCTGTACCGCTGGTGTGAGATCGCCCGCGAGATCCTGCACGGCCCGCACGCCGTGGGCAGGGTGATCGCGCGCCCGTTTGCCGGCGTCTCCGGCGCCTACGAGCGCACGCCGCGCCGCCGCGACTTTTCGCTGGCACCGCCGCGCCCGACGTATCTCGACCTGCTGCACGAGCGCGGCGTGCCGGTCGTCGGCGTCGGCAAGATCGGCGAGATCTTCGTGCAGCGAGGCGTCGACGTGGACGACCACACCACCGACAATGCCGCCGGCATCGCCGCCTGCACCCGGCACCTCACGGAGATGGACGACGGGCTACTCTTCGCCAATCTGGTCGATTTCGACCAGGTATGGGGTCATCGCAACGACGTGCCGGGCTTCGCCGCGGGGCTGGCCGCCGTGGACGCGGCGGTCGGCGTGTGGCGGACCTTGCTGCGCGACGGGGACGTCATGCTGCTCTGCGCCGACCACGGCGTCGACCCGACGACGACGAGCACCGACCACTCGCGTGAGCACTCGCCGCTTCTGGCCCTCGACCTCGCCCCGGGACGCTACGACGGCGCCCAGGAGGACGTGGGCGCCACGGCCTTCGCGCGTCTCACCGGCGAAGCGCCTCCGCTGCCCGGCCGGGCGATCGCCTGATGCCGTCTGCCGCGCACGCGCTGGGCCGCGTGGCCGCCTTCGGCGCGCAGGCGGCCGTGGTGTTCGGTTCGGGGCTCGCCGCCCTGCCGCCGGGAGCCGCGCTGAGCGCCGAGATCGGCTACGCGGAGCTCGGCTGGCCGTGCACGACCGTGCCAGGGCACGGCAACGTCCTGCAGCTCGTTGAGGTCGAGGAGGGGGAGGCCGCAGGGCTTCGCCTGGCCCTGGCCTGCGGGCGCCCGCACGGCTACGAAGGCTGGTCGCCCGAGGAGCTGGAGCGCCCCGTGCGCGCTCTGGCGGCAGCGGGCGTCGCGCAGTTCGTGCTGACCAACTCCAGCGGGGCGCTGCGCGCGGCCGTCACGCCGGGTGATCTCGTCGTGTGCAGCGCCGTCGTCGATCTGCAGGCTCCGCCGCCGGGCGGCGCGCCGCCCAGCCTCGGCGTCTGCACGCCGGAGGAGGCCGCGGCGGTGGCCGCTGCGGTGGCGCCGGCGCCGGCGCGCACCGGCGTCTACGTCGCCGTCGCCGGGCCGCAGTTCGAGACGCCGGCGGAAGTTGCCTGGCTGGCAGGCCACGGCGACGTCGTGGGCATGTCGGCGGCGCCCGAGGTGCGCGCCGTGCACGCCGCCGGCGCCGCCTGCTGCCTCCTCGCGCTGGTCGTCAACCGGGCTGCCGCTGTAGGCTCGCACGAAGACGTGCTCGCCTTTGGCGGCCGTCTTGCAGGGACGCTGGCCGCCGGGCTCGGCGCCGTCGTGACGGCGCGCTGGCCCGGCCCACTCTGACGTTGCCGAGGAGGACGCCTCGTGGACTTCGTGAACGACGTGATCGCCTGGAAACGAGACGGCCGCGAGCTTGACGCCGCGCGCCTGCGCGCCTTTGTCGACGGCGTGGTCGACGGCTCCGTACCCTCGTACCAGGCCAGCGCCCTGCTCATGGCGATGGTGCTGCGCGGCCTCAGCGACGGCGAGACGGTGGAGCTGGCGCGCGCCATGGTGGAGAGCGGCAAGATGCTCGACCTGCGCGTCGTGCATCGCCCCGTGCTCGACAAGCACTCCAGCGGCGGCGTCGGCGACAAGGTGACGCTCGTGCTCGCGCCGCTGGTCGCGGCCTGCGGCGCCGTCTTCGGCAAGATGTCGGGGCGCGGGCTGGGGCACACCGGCGGCACCCTCGACAAGCTGGAGTCCATACCTGGGTTTCGCGTGCAGCTCCCGCAGGGGGAGTTCGTCCGCCAGCTCGAGCGTATCGGCGTCGCCGTCGTGAGTCAGAGCGAGCGCGTCGTGCCCGCCGACCGCATCCTGTACGCGCTGCGCGACGTGACGGGCACCGTCGAGTGCGACGGGCTCATCGCAGCCAGCATCATGGCCAAGAAGGTGGCCAGCGGCACGTCGGCGCTGGTCCTCGACATCACGGTGGGGAGGGGCGCCTTCATGAGCGACCTCGACCGCGCCCGCGATCTGGGCCGCCTGTGCCGGCTCATCGGGGCCGCCTACGAGCGCCCCACGACCTGCATCTTCACGAGCATGGAGTCGCCTCTGGGGCGCACCGTGGGCAACCGCCTCGAGGTGGAAGAAGCCTGGCAGGTGCTCGGCGGGGAAGGCCCGGAAGACGTGCGCGAGGTGACGCTCACGCTGGCCGGCGCCCTGCTCGCCCTCTCGGACCTCGGCGTCGACGAGGCCGAAGGACGCAGGCTGGCGGAGGCGGCGCTCGCCGACGGCCGCGCCGCGGAGCACTTCGAGCGCTGGTGCTTCGTGCAAGGGGGGCGCTGGAAGCCCGGCGAGTTCCACCGGCTGGCGGCCCACGAAGCGCGTGCGGGCCGCGCCGGCTACGTCACGGCGGTGGACGCCAAGGCCGTCGGGCAGGCGGCGCAGATCGCCGGTGCCGGCCGTCAGAGGATCGACGACACCGTCGATCCCGCCGCCGGCGTGTGGCTCGAGCGCGTCGTCGGCGACGGCGTGGAGGCCGGAGACCTGCTGGCGGCCGTCTTCGCGCGGGACGCGGCACGGCGCGCGGCGGCCAGTCAGGTGCTGGAGGGCGCCTTCACGATCGGCGAGGCGCCGCCGCCGCCCGGGCAGCTCGTGCTGGGCCGCCTGGAGGCGGAGGCGTGACGCGGCGTCGGCGGCGTCGGGCCAGACGCCGCCGCCCGGATCTGAGCCGTGCCCGTGGACTGCGCGCGGCGCGGCCGCCGCAGCCGTGGGAGCCGCTTCGGCGGGGTAGTGCTGCGAGGGAAGACAAGGAATGCCGGCGAATCCTTGTCTTCCCCCCCGGCGAGCGAGCCTGTGGACGACCGCGGGCGAGTCGACAGTCAAGGAATCCCTGTCTTCCTTTTTCGCACTACCCCGCGCCGGAGCCGCCGCGGTCGCCGCGGCCGCCGGCGCCACCCGGCGGGGTAGTGCGAATCGGCAAGATAAGAAGACCGCCCTTCCTTGTCTTACTGATTCGCGACATGCCGCCGCGGCCGCCCGCTGCCCGCCTCGCGAAGGGCCTGCCGTGAGAATCGTCGGCGGGGAGTGGAGGGGGCGGCCGCTCGTCGCGCCGGCCGGCCGTAGCACCCGGCCGACCTCCGACAAGGTGCGCGAGGCCATGTTCGACGTGCTCCTCGCGCTGCCGGAGGTGCGCGCCCGCGCCGCGGCCGCGCCGGCCGCCGGCCCGCTTGGCGCTCACGTCGTCCTCGACCTGTTCGCGGGCAGCGGCGCCCTCGGCGTCGAGGCGCTGTCGCGCGGCGCCGACGCCTGCACGTTCGTCGAGAACGAGCGCAGCGCGCTGCGCGCGCTGCGCGCCAATCTGGAGCGTCTGGGCCTCACGGCCGGGGGAGGCGCCGGGCGCGAGGAGCGCGGCGCGGACGGGCGCGCGGCGCGCGCCCGCGTGCTCGCCGCCGACGCGCGCCGCGCCCTGCGGGCTGACGCCCGTCGCGGCGCGCGCTATACTCTCCTCTTTGCGGACCCTCCGTATGACCGCTACGCGGAGGTCCGGCCCGATCTGGCCGGGCTTCTGGGCCCTCTGCTCGCGCCACGCGCCGTGCTCGTCATCGAGACGGCCGCCGGCAGAACGGCCGATCTGCCGTGGACCATTGTCCGGGAGAAGCGCTACGGAGACACGCGCGTCACCTTTCTGGTGGCCGCGGGCGTGCCGGACGACGAAGGAGCAGCAGCCGACCATGACCGTGCCACCTGAACGCCTCGGGGCCACCGATGCCACGTAACATCACGGCCATCTGCCCGGGCACCTTCGACCCGGTCACGGTCGGCCATCTCGACATCATCCGCCGCGGCGCCAGCAAGTTCGGCCGCGTCGTCGTCGGTCTCATCGAGCTCCCGCAGCGCAAGTCACCGCTGTTCTCACCCGACGAGCGCGAAGCGTTTCTGCGAGAGGCGCTCTCGGGCCACGAGAACATCGTCGTGGACCGCTTCAACGAGCTCGTCGTGGAGCTCGCGCGCCGCTGGGACGCGCACGTGATCCTCAAGGGCTTGCGAGCCATCTCCGACTTCGAGTACGAGTTCGCCATGGCCCAGCTCAATAGGAAGTTGGCCCCAGACATCGAAACAGTGTTCATGATGGCCTCGCCCGAGCACAGCTTCCTGAGCTCGAGCGGAGTCAGAGAGATCGCCGCGTTCGGGGGCTCTGTGGAAGACCTCGTGCCCCCGAGCGTCGCCCGCCGCCTGGCAGAGATTCATCCGCTGCGCCGCTAGGCTACCCAAGGAGGGTTGCTGAGTATGGACGTGCTCGTTCTCATCGACAAGCTCGACGACATCATCCACAACGCCCGGTCCGTGCCGCTCACCGATAGCGTCATGGTCGACCGCGAGGAGATGTACGACATCCTCGACCAGATGCGCTCCACTATCCCCGAGGAGATCAAGCAGGCGCGCTGGATCGTGAAGGAGCGCCAGGAGATGCTCGCCGAGGCCAAGCAGGAGTCCGAACGCGTGCTGTCGGAGGCGCAGGAACGCGCCGACAGGCTCGCCTCGGAGACCGAGGTCGTGCGCCTCGCCGAACGGAGCGCCCAGCAGATCATCGAGGACGCCCGCGAGCGCGAGCGCGAGACGCGCCTGGGCGCCGAGGATTACGCCGACGAGGTGCTCGGCAACCTCGAGATCAACCTCGAGAAGTTCATCGGCGCGGTGCGCCGCGGCCGCGAGCGGCTGCAAGGTCGCTCCGGCGGCGACGATCTGCAGCCCTGAGCCGCCGCCTCGGCTCGCGACACCGCTGATTGTTTCATGCGCCGCTTCGACCTGCGCTCCCTGCGCTTCGGTGACGCCAGCGAAATCTGGCGGCGCTTGCCCGTCGAGGTCGACCCCTTCGTGTACGGGGGCCTCTCCTACGAGGTCCCCGACGGCTTCGTGGATCTCGAGCTCTGCGCCGCTCGCGTCGGCGACAGCGTCACCCTGACTGCCGAGTTCGAGACCCCGGTCAGCGGCCCGTGCCAGCGCTGCCTCGGCGACGCCGAGGTGATCGTTGAGGCACGGGGGGTCGAGTACGTGCGCCACGGCGACTCGGAGGGCGCGGAAGAGGACGAAGAGGGCTACGTGACGTCCTCCATCGTCGACCTGGGCCGCTGGGCCCGCGACCTCATCGCCGAGGAGCTGCCGCCCAAGCTGCTCTGCCGCGACGAGTGTCGCGGCCTCTGCGCCGCGTGCGGCGCCGACCTCAACGTCGAACCCGAGCACCGGCACGACGAGGCTTGACGCCGCTCCGTGTGGTACAGTTCCGTGTCTGTTTGATTCAAGGAGACTCATCATGCCCGTACCGAAGAAGAAGACATCCCAGCGGCGGCGCGACCAGCGCCGGGCACAGCAGAAGCTCAGCGTCGACGTGGCGAGCGTCTGCCCGCAGTGCAAGAGCCCCAAGCTCCCGCACCGCGCCTGCACCAAGTGCGGCACCTACAAGGGCCGCGAGGTCATCGTCCTCGAAGCTGAGTAAGCGGCGCCGGGGCGTGTGGTGCTGAAGTCCCTCTACATCGCCTCCACGCAGGGCAGCGGCGGCAAGACCACGATCGCCGTCGGCCTCTGCCTTGCGCTGCGCAGGCGCGGCCTGAACGCCGGCTACTTCAAGCCGGTAGGCACGCTGGCCGCGCAGACGGGCGGCGTTCTTTTCGACGAGGACGCCGCCTTCGTGGCGGAGCTCCTCGGGCTCGACGACGCCGCTGCCGACGTATGCCCGGTGGTCCTCGACGAGGACGCCCTGCACGACGTCCTCGCCGGCTCCGAGGTGGACGCCATGAGCCGCGTGCGCGCCGCCTACGAGCGCCTCAGCGAGGGCAAGGACCTCGTGGTCTGCGAGGGGCTCGGCGAGATCTGGCAGGGCCGCTTTCTGCGCACCAGCGGCGCCGAGGTCGTGGCGCAGCTCGACCTCATGACGCTGCTCGTCGCCAAGTTCGCCGGCGCGCGGCTGCTCGACGACATCATCTACGTCAAGGACGCCCTCAAGCAGCACCTGCTGGGCGTCCTCTTCAACATGGTCCCCGAGTCGCGTCTCGGCCTCGTGCGCGACCAGTACACGCGTTTTCTGGCCAGCAGCGGCGTCACCAGCTACGGCGCGCTCACGTCCAACGCGCGCCTCTCGGCGGTCTCGGTGGCCGAGATCGTTGAGGCTCTGGGCGGCACCTACGTCTGCGGCGAGCAATACGGCGACCACCTCGTCGAGACTTACATGATCGGCGCCATGAGCCCCGAGCACGCGCTGCGCTATTTTCAGCTCACGCCCAACAAGGTCGTGATCGTCGGCGGCGACCGCGCCGAGATCATCCTCACGGCGCTCGACACGCCCACCGTTGCCGTCGTGCTCACCGGCAACTACGTGCCCAGCCCCGCCGTGCTCGAGCGCGCCGACGAGCGCGGCGTGCCGCTGGTCTCCGTCGAGACCGACACCGTGACGGCCGCCGACGACCTGCGCCGCCTCTTCGGCCGCCTGCGGGTCAAGGAGCGCGCCAAGATCGACCTCATCGTCGAGCTCATCGAAGAGAGCGTCGATCTCGATCGGCTGGTGGCCGACCTGCGGGCATGACCGCGCCGGCCTCGCGCCACTACGTCTCACCACACGAGGTCACGGCCGCCTGGAGCGCCGCCGCCGGCGAGCGCGTGGTGCGCGTCGTGGTCGACGCGGCCGGCGGCGACAACGCGCCCGCCGAGATCGTGCGGGGCGCGCTGCAGGCCGCCGGCCCCGGCATCCACATCGTCTTCGTCGGCGACGAAGGCACCGTGAGGAGCCTGCTCCCGCCCGGCGCTGCCCACGTCTCGATCGTCCATGCCGCCGACGTGATCGGCTACGACGAGGAGCCGGCCTGGGCGGCCCGCAACAAGACCGGCTCGAGCATCGTCGTCGGCCTGCGGCTCGTGCACGAGGGCGCGGCCGACGCATTCGTCTCTGCCGGCAATACGGGCGCCGTGGTGGCCGGCAGCCTGCTGTACGTACGCCGCATCAAGGGCGTGCAGCGCCCGGCCATCTGCACCATCATGCCGTGCATGCCCACGCCCATCGCCTTTCTCGACGTGGGCGCCAACGCCGAGTACCGCCCCGAGCATCTGCATCAGTTCGCCGTGATGGGTCAGGCCTTCGCCCGCGAGGTGATGGGCATCCCCGAGCCCGTGGTGGGCCTGCTCTCCATCGGCGAGGAGCCCACCAAGGGCACGCCCGACGTCATCGCCGCCCACCGCCTCATCGCCGCCGACGAGCACGTCCGCTTCTACGGCAACGTCGAGGGCCGGGACATCATGAACCGCGTCGTCGACGTGGTCGTGACCGACGGCTTCACCGGCAACGTCGCGCTCAAGACCATCGAGGGCTCGGCGCGCGGCATCCTCAGCGCCCTGCGACAGACCATCGACCTCTCGGCCAAGACTAAGCTCGGCGGCCTGCTGCTGCGCCGCGACCTGCTGCGCCTCAAGCACGCGCTGGACCCCAACGAGTTCGGGGGCGCCATCCTCGCCGGAGTGAGCGCGCCGGTCATCATCGCCCACGGCAGCTCCACCGCCCGCGGCATCGCCCAGGCGGTGCGCATGGGGCGGCGGGCGGTCGTCAGCGAGCTTCTGCCGAGCATCTCGGCGGAGCTTGGGGCGCACGCCCCCACAGTGTAGACTCAGGCAAACTTCACCGGAGGTTCGTCCATGACCCGCGAAGAGGTGTTCGAGCACGTCAAGGGGATCCTCGTCGAGACCCTCAGCGTCGACGAAGACAAGGTCACCCTGGAAGCTCGCTTCCAGGAAGACCTCGAGACCGATTCGCTCGACCTGGTCGAGCTCGTGATGACCATGGAAGAGACCTTCGGCATCAAGATCAGCGACGAAGAGGCCGCCGGGATCAAGACCGTCGGCGATGCCGTCGACTTCGTGATGAAAGCGGCCGGCGCCTAAGCCCGGCCGCGGCCGCGTGTGAGCTACGAGGGGAGGCCTCCCGCTTCGGGGCGTCCCCTCGTCGTCGCGTGAGGGACTGAGTGATCTACCGACTGCTATCTCTGGCGGAACAGCTCGACCGCTCCATGATGCGGCAGGTCTTCACCCACACGTCGTGGGCCGCCGAGCGGGTCGACTCGTACGAGCGTCTCGAGTTTCTCGGCGACAGCGTGCTGAGCCTGTGCATCACCACCGAGCTGTACCGGCGCTTCCCCGACTTCGCGGAGGGGCACCTGGCACGGCTGCGCGCCTATATTGTGAGCCGCGCCACGTGTGCCCGGGTGGCCGCCAAGCTGGGCCTCGGCAAGCTGCTCCGCGAGCAGGCCGGCCTCGCAAACGAGGCCGGTGAGGCGCTGCAGCTCCAAAGCAACCAGAACGTGCTCGCCGACCTCACAGAGGCGCTCATCGGGGCCGTGTACGTCACGTTCGGCTACGAGGCGGTGCGCCCGGCGGTGGTCGAGGTCTTCGAGGAGCACATCCGCTACGCGGAGAGCAGCTACATCGACCACAAGACCGAGCTGCAGGAGCACCTCGCGCGCAGCTCACAGGCGGTGCACTACAAGGTGCTCGGCTACAGCGGTCCGCCGCATAATCGCGAGTTCGAGATCGAGGCCTGCGTCGACGGTGAGGTGCTGGGCCACGGTTTCGGCACCAGCAAGAAGCGCGCCGAGCAAGAGGCCGCGGCCGAGGCGCTGAACGAGCTGCAGACGCGCGCCCGGCGTACGGCGCGCCGCGCGCGCCTGCGCGGACGGCGCGCGCGGCGGCCGGCCGAAGAGGGCACGGCCGGCGAGGACGGGGTGGCCGCCGAAGGCAGCACGGCCGGCGAGGACAGCACAGCCGCCGAAGACGGGGTGGCCCCCGAAGCGGCCGGCGACGCGCCGGCCGAGGTCGGCTGAGCGTGTATCTCAAGGCGCTGCGCCTCAAGGGCTTCAAGTCGTTCCCCAAGCAGACCGAGCTCCTCTTCGAGCCCGGGGTCGGGGTCATCATCGGCCCCAACGGCAGCGGTAAGAGCAACATCGCCGACGCCGTCGTGTGGGCACTCGGAGAGCAAAGCCCCAGCACTTTGCGCGGCTCCTCCATGCAGGACGTCATCTTCGCCGGCAGCGACGGGCGCCGCGCCGGCGGCAGCGCCGAGGTGGAGCTCACCTTCGACAACAGCGACGGGGCGCTGCCGCTCCCCGCCGCCGCGGTCAGCGTGATGCGGCGCGTCGCTCGCGACGGCTCATCGCACTACTTCATCAACCGGTCCGCCTGCCGGCTCACGGATGTGGTCGAGCTCATGGCGCAGGTCGGTCTGGGCAAGGAGCTGCACTCGATCATCGGGCAGGGCAAGGTCGAGTCCTTCCTCGCCGGCAAACCCGAGGACCGGCGCAACCAGATCGAGGAGGCGGCCGGCCTCGGCACGTACAAGCGCCGGCGGGAGCGCGCCGCGCTCAAGCTCCTCGAGGTGCGCCGCAATCTCGAGCGCGCCGATCTGCTGGAGCGCGAGGTCGGTGCGCAGCTCGCGCCGCTGCGCCGCCAGGCCAGCGCCGCCGAGCAGCTCCGCAGCGTCGAGGCCGAGCTGGCGGAGACGCGCGGCCGGCTCCTGACCGGCGAGGTCGGCGCCGTGGACGTCGAGCTGGCGGCGCGCCACGACGAGCTCGCGCGCCTGCAGGACGAGCGTGCCCGCGGCGACCAGGGCCTCGAGGCGGTCGCCGCGGCCCGCATCGGCGAGGAAGAAGCGTTCGCCCGGCGTCTGGCGGAGCGCGAGCGCCGCGCCAAGCGCCTGCTGCGCGCCCGCGTGCTCGACGGGCGCCTCGAGAGCAGCCGCCGGCTCACCGAGCAGCGTCAGCGCCTGCTGGAAGAAGTGGAGCGTGCCTCGGCGGAAGAGCGCGAGCGCCTTCTCGGCGAACTTGCGGGGCGCCCCGAGGAGACCGACGAGGACCGCTGGCCGCACGAGGAGCGGCTCCTGGCCGAGGCGCTCGCTGCGGCGGAGGCGTCCTATGCCGAGGTCGCCGCGCGGCTCGGCGCCGCGCGGCAGGTCCTCGGCGAACGCCGTTCGAGCCTCAGCCGCCTGACCCTCGAACGAGACGGCGCGCTGACCACGGCGGCGCGCCTGGAGCGCCGCCAGGAGGCTCTGGCCGGCGAAGAGGCGCGCCTTGCGGCGCGCCATGAGGCGTTGCTCGCCGAAGCCGAGAGCAGTCTCGGCGACGAAAGGACGGCCGCCGAGGCGGAAGTGGCGGCGCGCGCCGCGCTGCGCGCCGCCGGCGCCGCCGCGGAGGCCGCGGAGGCCGCGGCCACCGAGGCTGCGCAACTGGCGAGCGCCGCCGAGGAGCGGCATCGAGCGCTGCTCGGCGAGCGCCGCGCCCTGGAGTCGGAGGTGGATCACCTGCGCGCCGCGCTGCGCGATCTGCAAGACGTGGGCGCCGACGTGCTCCTGGTGGCCGGCGCCTACCCGGGGACCGTCTCGCTGGCCGGCGCCGTCACCTGTGAGCCGGGCTACGAGCGCGCCCTGGCGGCGGCGCTGGCCCAGGTCTCGGGGGCTCTGGCGGTGCCGCGCGGGGTGGACCACTGGTCGCTGCTCAGCGCCCTCAAGGACGCCGGCGTGGGCCTGGTGCGCCTCGTCGTGCCGCTCGCCAGGCCGCGACCATCGCTGGCGTTCCCCGGCGCGGCGCCCCTCATCGACAAGGTGAGCCTGGAGGGCCATGACGAGCTGCAGAGCTTCCTGGCAGACGTGGTGATCGTCGACGATCTGCACGCCGTGCCCGATGGGTTCATGGGCCTGGCCGTGACCCGCGACGGCGAGTTCTACCGCCCCGGCTCCGGGCACATCGGCCTCGCCAGCGGCGTGCCGGCGGCGCTGCTCCTGGAGCGCCGCGCGGCGCTCGAAGGCTTCAGCGAGAAGCTCGACGCCGTGCGTTCACGCGAGGTCAGAGAGGAGGCGGCGCTGACGATCGCCGCGCGCCGGCGAGAGGCCGCCCGGGATGCGGCGGAGGAGACCTCTGCGGCGGAGCGGCAGGCGCGCATCGTCGCCGAGACCGCCGAGCGCGACCTCAAGGCGCTGCGCGACCGCGCCCGCGACCTCGGCGAGGTGACGGCCCGCGAGCGCAGGGCGCTCGAGGGTCTGGCCGCGGAACGCGCTGAGGCGGGCGCCGAGATCGAAGCCGCCGCCGAGGTCGCCGCGGCGGCGCTGCTGCAGACCGCACAGGTGCGCCCCGCGGTGGATGCCGCGGAGGCGGAGCTCGCAGCCGCGGAGGGGGAGCACGCCGAAGCGCTGTCGCTGGTGACGCGCCGCCGCGTCGAGCTCGAAGAGCGGCACGCGGCTGCGCAGCGCGCCGCCGAGCAGCGTGAAGCGGCGCGGCGCCGCGCCGCGGCCGGGCGCGCGCGCCTGAAGGAGCTCGAGCGCCGCCTGAGGGAGCTGCCAGAGGTGCGCGAGATCTGCGAGGCTCTGTCGGCACGGGTCGCCGGCCTGGGCGAGCACGCCAGGGCGCTCATCCAGCGCCTCGATCCCGGCGACGAGGCCGAGGCATCGCTCGACCGCGGCCAGCTCCGCGTGCTCGCCGAGCGCGAGGCAGGCTTGCGCCGCGACCTAGCGGACCTCGGCGAGCGGCGCACGGCGGTCCAGGTGGCGCTGGCGCGCCTCGAGGACCGCCGCGCCGAGCTCGCGGCCGCGCTCGACGAAGTCAGCGAGCAGCTCGACCAGGCATCGTTTGCCGCGCCGGCGGACGAGGATGATGCTCAGCGGCTGCGCCGGCTCCTCGAGCGGCTGAGCGGCCGGCGCGAGCGCATCGGCCCCGTGAACCCTCTCGCCGAGGCGGAGTGCGCCGCGCTCGCCGAGCGCGCCGCCTTTCTGCGCGAACAGCGCCGCGACCTCGAGACGTCCGTCGACGATCTCGGCGCCCTCATCAAGGAGCTGAGCGCCCAGATCGACGCGGAGTTCACGGGCACCTTTGCGGCGGTCCAGGAGCAGTTCGCGCACATGGTGACGGTGCTGTTTCCCGGCGGTCGCGGAGCGCTGAAGCTCGCGGCCCCCGCCGGGGACGAAGCGGGCGGGGTCACCGTCGAGGTCAAACCGGCGAAGAAGCTCGGCAAGAAGCTGCAGCTTCTCTCAGGCGGCGAGCGTGCCCTGGTGGCGATCGCCTTTCTCATGGCGCTCGTGCTGGCGCGGCCGTGCCCCTTCTACATCCTCGACGAGATCGAGGCGGCCCTCGACGACGTGAACATCGGCCGCCTCGTCCAGTTGCTGCGTGACTACCGCGAACGCACCCAGTTCGTCATGATCACCCACCAGAAGCGCACCATGGAGGCCGCCGACGTGCTCTACGGCGTGACGATGGGGCCGGATGGGGGCTCGCAGGTCGTCAGCGCGCGCATGGCCGCAGAAGAGATCGCGCGCGAAGAGCGCGCCGAGGGCAAGGCCGCAGAGCCTCCGGCCACCGCCCCGACAAACTAGAGGAGCCGCACGTGGAGTGGCACGAAGTCTTCAAAGGCGTGGCCGTGGGCGATGTCCCGGCGGCAGTGTTCGAGGAAGAAGAGCGGGAGCGCAGGGGCCTCTTCGGCCGCCTGCGCCGCAACCTCGGCAAGGCGCGCGCCGTGGTCGCCGATCAGCTCAAGGCGGCCCTGTACGTGGGCGTCGATCGGCGGCTCTACGAACAGGTCGAAGAGCTTCTGATCGCCGCCGACGTGGGCGTGGACGGCACCATCAAGGTGGTCGACGAGCTCGAGCGCCGCTGCACGGCGAAGAAGATCGAGTCGCGCGAGCCGTTCATGCACGAGCTCGCCGACGTGATCGCCGGCGTTCTGAGGCCGGAGGATCCCGAGACGCAGAGGATCGACGTGACGGCGCGTCCCACCGTGATCCTCATGGTCGGCGTCAACGGCACGGGCAAGACGACGACCATCGGCAAGATCGCCTGGCGGCTCAAGGAGATGGGGAAGACGCCGCTTGTGGTGGCCGGAGACACGTTTCGCGCCGCCGCCGTCGAGCAGCTCGACGTGTGGGCGAAGCGTGTGGACTGCGAGATCGTGAAGCAGGCCAAGGGCGGCGACCCGGCGGCGGTGGTCTACGACGGCGTCGCCGCCGCCCGTTCGCGCGGCGCCGACGTCGTGCTCATCGACACCGCCGGCCGCCTGCACACCCAGGTCAACCTGATGCGGGAGCTCGAGAAGGTGCGCCGGGTCATCGAGAAGCAGTTGCCCGGCGCCCCCCACGAGACCCTGCTCGTCATCGACGCCACGACCGGCCAGAACGGCCTGCGCCAGGCGCAGGAGTTCAAGCAGGCCGTGGACGTCAGCGGCGTTGTTCTCACCAAGCTCGACGGCACCGCCAAGGGCGGCATCGTCGTGGCCATCCACGAGACGCTCGGCATCCCTATCAAGCTCATCGGCATCGGCGAGCAGCTCGAGGACCTGCGCCCCTTCGAGCCCGACGTCTTCGCGCGCGCCATCTTCGGCAGCGATGACGAGTCCGCGTAGGTCGCCGCGCCGCCTCCGCACCCGGCCCCGCCGATGAGCGCGCACGGGGTGACGTGGCCGCGATGACGCTGCCGCTCCACACCGAGCGTCTCGTCGTGCGCGAGCTCACGGCCGACGACCTCGACCCGCTGGCGGTCGTCTTCGCCGACCCGGCCGTGCTCTGGTGGGAGCCGGCGCCGTACACGCGTGAGCAGACGAGCGTCTGGCTCGAGGCGACGCTCAGGCGCTATCGGGAAGACGGCTGCGCCGAATACGCCGTGGTCATCGCGTCCACCGGCGACCTCATCGGTGACTGCGGTCCGGCATATCGCGACATCGAAGGCGAGCGCCTGCCGGAGCTCGGCTGGGACCTGCGCAGCGACATGTGGGGTCAGGGCTACGCGACGGAGGCAGCGCGCGGCGTGCTGACGCACGCCGCGGACCTCGGCCTGCGCCGGCTCTACTCGCTGATCGTGCCCGACAACGAGCGTTCGCGAGGCGTGGCTCGTCGCCTCGGCATGACCGTAGAGCGACAGGTCGTGTGGGCCGAGCGGCCGCACGACCTCTGGGCGCTCGACCTGCCGTGAGCCCACAGTGTTACGCGGCGCTCGCATGTCCGGCCTCCGCGCCATCGGCCACGAGCTGAGCGTTCTCGCGCCGCGCGGCTCTCACACGTCTGGCGCGATCAGCTCCACCGTGGGGAAGTAGGTGCGGTAGCGCGCCGCGTCGCGCGTGAGCAGCGACATGCCGGTCACGGCTGCATGGGCGCCGATGTAGAAGTCGGGCAATGGGGAGCGTCGCACGCCGCCGGCTCTCCGATACTCCACGTAGGCCTTGCCGGCGAGGAACGCGGCCTCCCACGGCAGCGGGGCGCGCTCGTAGAGGCTGCGCGGGAGCTTCTTGTCGAGCGTCTCGATGCTGGAGAAGCCCACGGACACCTCTGCGAACACGACATGGTTGATCACGAGGCGGCCGTACGTTGCGCACTGCACGAGCCGCTCGGCGGACCACTCGTACCACGCGGTGTCCGGCTCGAGAACGTCGAGGAGCACATTGCTGTCGACGAGCACGCGCAACTGTCAGTCTTCGCCGCGCGTGAGGGCCATGATCTCGTCGGTCGTCATCTTGATGTCGGCCGAGCCGCGCGCCTGATCGAGCCAGGCGCGCATGCGGTGGTTTTCACCGTTCGCCTTGCACAGCAAGACCGTCTCGCCTTCGACGACAAACTCCACCTCGGTATGCGGCAGCAGCCCGAAGCGCTCGCGGATGTCCTGCGGGATGGTGACCTGTCCCTTTGTGGTGATGCGCATCGCGGCCTCCTCAAGGCGGGAGTCTTACTGGGAAGAGTACTACCACACGTGCGCGGCCTCAAGGCCGGTTTTCAACAGCGGTGGCCCCGCGTCTATGCCGGCCGCTCGCCGCTCGGGCGCGGAGGCGCTGGCGAGGTGCGAAGGGGCCTCGTGACTTGCCCGGAAGGGCCATGTTGTCACGGCGCCCCCGAGCGCCTTGCCGCCGCCGCAGCGCCCGGGCATCCTGGCCCGCCTGCTGCGGCGGCGTCACCGCGCCCCTCGTGCTACCATTGACGCTCCGCGACCGACCCCGAGGACCTCCCATGTTCGATGCGCTCACCGACCGCCTGCAGGGCGTCATGCAGAGTCTCAAAGGCCACGGCAAGCTGACCGCCGAGGACGTCGACGCCGCCATGCGCGAGATCCGTCTGGCGCTGCTCGAGGCCGACGTCAACTTCAAGGTGGTGCGCGAGTTTGTGGCTCACGTCAAGGAGCGCGCCCTCGGCGCCGAGGTCATGGAGAGCCTCACGCCGGCGCAGCAGGTCGTGAAGATCGTGAACGAACAGCTCGTCGAGCTCATGGGCAGCAGCGACTCACGGCTCGCCTTCAGCGGCCATCCGCCCACGGTGATCCTCTTGGCAGGCCTGCAGGGCTCGGGCAAGACGACCACCTGCGCCAAGCTCGCCAAGCTGCTCAAGAAGGACGGCAAGTCGCCGGTGCTGATCGCCGCCGACGTCTACCGGCCGGCTGCCATCGACCAACTACAGACCCTGGGCGCGCAGATCAACGTGCCCGTGTACGCGGTCGGCGCCGACGTCGACCCGGTCGACATCGCTCGCGACGGGGTCAAGTACGCCCGCGAGCACGGCGACGTGGCGATCGTCGACACGGCCGGCCGCCTGCACATCGACGAAGAGCTCATGGGCGAGCTGGTGCGCATCCGCGACGCCGTGAAGCCGCACAACGTGCTGCTCGTCGTCGACGCCATGACCGGCCAGGACGCCGTCAACGCCGCCGACGAGTTTCGCAAGCACGTCGACCTCGACGGCGTCGTGCTCACCAAGCTCGACGGCGACGCCCGCGGCGGCGCCGCCCTCAGCGTGCGCGCCGTCACGGGCAAGCCCATCAAGTTCGTCAGCACCGGCGAGAAGCTCGACGACTTCGACGTCTTTCACCCGGACCGCATGGCCAGCCGCATCCTCGGCATGGGCGACGTGCTGTCGCTCATCGAGAAGGCCGGGGAGGCCATCGACGAGAAGCAGGCGGCGGAGATGGAGGCAAAGCTCCGCCGCGCCGAGTTCACCTTCGAGGATTTCCTCGACCAGCTCAAGCAGGTGCGCAAGATGGGCTCGCTGTCGAGCATCCTCGGCATGCTGCCCGGCGTGCCCGGCATGAAGGAGCTCAAGAACGTCCAGGTCGACGACGGTCAGATCGACCGCATCGAGGCCATGATCTTCTCGATGACGGCGCAGGAACGGCGCCACCCCGACGTCATCGACGGCAGTCGGCGGCGGCGCATCGCCGGCGGCAGCGGCACCTCGATCCAGGACGTCAATCAGTTGCTCAAGCAGTACCGTGAGATGCAGAAGATGCTCAAGGCCTTCTCGAGCGGGCGCATGAAGGGGTTTCACCTGCCGGGCATGAGCGGGTAGAATGGACCGTCCTGCGACCCGGCCCCGGGTCGCATGGTTTTGTGTCAGAACCCTGAGGGGGTGAGAAGTAGTTGTCAGTACGCATGAGATTGACTCGAGTGGGGAGCACCAAGAACCCCATCTACCGCATCGTCGTCGTCGATTCGCGCGCCCGTCGTGACGGTCGCGCCATCGACACCATCGGCCAGTACAACCCGCGCACCGAGCCCTCGTTCATCGAGATCGACGCCGAAAAGGCCAAGAAGTGGCTCGCGGAGGGCGTCCAGCCCTCGAACACGGTGAAGAGGCTGCTCGCCATCAAGGGCATCAGCAAGTAGGCAGGTCTTCGTGGAGACGACGGGGGGTAGTGGGATGCTGAAGGACCTGCTGGAGTATCTGGCCAAGTCGCTCGTCGACAGCCCCGATGAGGTCCACGTGGAAGCCACCGAAACCGACACCACCGTCGTGCTCGAGCTGTCCGTGGCCAAAGACGACGTGGGCAAGGTGATCGGCAAGCAGGGGCGCATCGCCCGTGCCCTGCGCACCATCGTCAAGGCTTCGGCCGTCCGCGACGGCAAGCGCGCCATTGTGGAGATCATCGATTGACGCGAGGCCTTTGGGCGTGCGGCATCCTGGGCAAGACGCACGGCCTGCGCGGCGAGCTCTACCTCAACCTGTCGCCCGAGGGGCTGGAGCACCTCAGACTGGGCGCAGACTTCTACGTGGCGCGCCCCGACAGGGACGCCCCCGAGGGCGCTGAGCGGCTCGTCCCGTGCGCGGTCACGCGCGCGGGTGGCACCGATCAGCGCCCTCTTGTGCGCCTCGATCTGGCGCTGACCCGCGAAGCAGCCATCGCCCTGCAGGGCATGGAGCTTCTGGCCGCCGGCGGGGAGCTCGACGCGCTGCCCTTCTACCGGGTCGGAGATCTCATCGGGCTGCGCGTCGAGACGGCCGCCGGCCGCCTCCTCGGCGAGGTCGGCGACGTGCTCGAGGCGCCCGCCCACGAGATCATTCAGGTGCGGGCGCCGGACGGCACGTCGCTGCTCCTGCCCCTGGTCGACGAGCTCGTGAGCGTCGACGCCGAGGCCGGCGTGCTGCGCGTCGTCGACGGCCTCATCGACGCACCCGCCGCAGAGCCACGGCCGTGCCCCGAAGCAGCGCCGGGCGACGAGGCGACGCCGTGTCCCGAGGCGACGCCGTGCCCCGAGGCAGCGCCGGGCGACGAGTCGCGGCCGGGCGCGAGCGCCTCGTGAGAGCCGACGTCTTCACGCTGTTCCCGCAGGCCTTCGAGTGGTACCTGTCTCAGGTGCACGTCCGCAACGCCGTCGCGCTTGGCCACCGGTTCTGCCTCACCAACTACCGCGACCACACTCCGCTCAGCCACGTGCAGGTGGACGACGCGCCGTACGGCGGCGGCGCCGGGATGGTCCTCCGCATCGACGTCGTCTGCGCCGCCCTGGAGGCGGTGCTTCCCGGCGACGCGGCCCGCCTGAAGGACGGGCGCCGCGTCGTCGAGCTCACCCCCAAGGGGCGGCAACTCGACGACGCGCTCGCCGCCGAGCTGGCGCGGCAGGACCTCGTGCTTCTCTGCGGCCGCTACGAGGGCATCGACGAGCGCGTGACGCACCTCGTCAGCGATCGGATCTCCATCGGCCCTTACGTGCTGAGCGGCGGCGAGGTCGCCGCCATGGCCGTGCTCGACGCCGTCATGCGCAAGCTGCCCGGCGTGATCAGCAACCCCGACAGCGTGGTCAGCGAGTCGCACTCGGCCGTGCTCGAGGGCGGCGCCGAGTACCCGCACTACACGCGCCCGGCCGAGTTCCGCGGCTGGACTGTGCCGGACGTGCTGCTGAGCGGCGATCACGGCGCCGTCGACCGCTGGCGCGCAGCGCAGGTCAGAAAAGGGTAATATAGCGACTCCCGACAAACTGTCCGCCGGTCTTCGCTGCGAAAGAGGCTCCGTGAACATCATCGAGAACATCGAACGCCAGCAACTGCGCGAGGGCATCCCGCAGTTCAAAGCCGGCGACAACGTCAAGGTCCACTTCAAAGTGGTCGAGGGCAGCCGTCACCGCATCCAGGTCTTCCAGGGCACCGTGATCAAGCGTCAGGGCCAGGGCGTGCGCGAAACCTTCACCGTGCGCAAGCAGTCCTTCGGCGTCGGCGTCGAGCGCACGTTCCCCGTGCACTCGCCGAAGATCGACAGCATCGAAGTGATGCAGATCGGCGACGTGCGCCGCGCCAAGCTGTACTACCTCCGCCAGAAGGTCGGCAAGCAGGCGCGCATCCGCGAGAAGCAGCGCTAGGCCGCTCGTCTCCGGCACGGTCGTGCGCGGTACCGTGAAGCGCGGCAGGCTCATCGAGTACGGCGTCGTCGCCGTTGTCGCCATCGCTTTGGCTCTGCTCGTCCAGGCCTTTCTCATCAAGCCGTACCGCATCCCGTCCGAGTCGATGGCCGGGACCCTGCGACCCGGCGACCGCGTGCTCGTCAACCGGGTCGTCTACCATCTGCGCCAGCCGCATCGCGGCGACGTCATCGTGTTCCGCTACCCCGAAGACCGCAGCGTCGTCTTCATCAAGCGTGTCGTGGGAGTGCCCGGCGACACGCTGGCGGTGCACAACGGGCACCTCTGGGTGAATGGGCGCCTCGCCACCGAGCCCTACGTGCACCGCACGGCCGGGCGGCCCGACCCCACGGCTGCCTCCGGGCCGGTGGCCGGCTCCACGATGCGCGAGCCGTGGTCGCTCGCGCGGCCCTACACAGTGCCGGCCGACTCGTTCTTCGTCATGGGCGACAACCGCACGGACAGCGACGACAGCCGCTTCTGGGGCACGGTCCCTCGCGGCGACGTCATCGGCGAAGGCTTTGTTGTCTACTGGCCCCTGGGCCGCTGGACTGCACTGTGAGCACAGGGGCGGACCTTTGAGAGGACGCACGATCGCCGAGTACCTCCTGGTCGCGCTGTGCGCGGTCGTGGCGGCGCTGCTGATTCAGGCCTTCCTCATCAAGCCGTACCGCATCCCCTCAGAATCCATGGCCGCCACGCTGGTGCCGCGCGACCGAGTGCTCGTCAACCGCGTCGTCTACCGCCTGCACGCGCCGGGACGCGGCGACATCGTGGTCATCGACTCCGCCGCCGTGGGTCGCATCCTCATCAAGAGGGTCGTGGCGCTGCCCGGCGAGACGATCTCCCTCAGCGGCGGCTCGGTGTACATCGACGGCCGCCGCCTCGACGAGCCCTACGTCCAGCGGGTGAACGGCCGCGCCGAGCCCACGGAGCCCTTCCGCGGCACGGGGCAGCCCTGGTCGCTCGAGCGCCCATACAAGGTGCCGGCCGGGCACTACTTCCTGATGGGCGACAACCGCGTGGTCAGCGACGACAGCCGCGACTGGGGCCCGGCTCCGCGCCGCGAGGTGATCGGCGAAGCCTTCTTGACGTACTGGCCGCTCTCGCGCCTGCACGGGCTCTGATACACTCCCGCGAGACCGGCGAAGGAGAGCATGGGCACAGACACACGCAGCGGAAACAGGCGCAACGGCAAGGGCCGCAAAGCTTCCACGGGCCGCACCGTCATGGAATACGTCGTGCTCGCCGTGGTCGCCGTGGCGGTCGCGCTGCTCATCCAGGCCTTCCTCGTCAAGCCGTATCGCATCCCGTCGGCGTCCATGGAGAACACTCTGCTGATCGGCGACCGCGTGCTCGTCGACCGCATCTCCTGGCGGTTCTCGCAGCCCGCCCGCGGGGACATCGTCGTGTTTCACCCGCCGTTCGCCGGCCCGGTGCTCATCAAGCGCATCATCGGCCTCCCAGGCGACGAGATCTCGCTGAGCGGCGGCTTCGTGTACATCAACGGCAGCCGCCTCAACGAACCCTACGTGCGCCGCGTCAACGGCCGTCAGGAGCCCAGTGAGCCGTTCACCAACGGGCTGCCCTGGGCGCTGCAGAAGCCGTTCAAGGTGCCGGCCGGCAGCTACTTCCTGATGGGCGATAACCGCACCGACAGCGGCGACAGCCGCGAGTTCGGGCCCATCGCGCGCGCGCAGTTCGTCGGGCGCGCCTTCGCCAGGTACTGGCCGCCGGGGCGCATCGGCGGGACGGGCTAGGCCCCGCCGGACCGGTCGTGAACGAGCGCTTCGCCTTCGATCTCGACCTCGCCGGGCACGCCACGGTGGCCGGCGCCGACGAGGCCGGCCGCGGATGCCTCGCCGGCCCCCTCGTGGCGGCGGCCGTCTCCTTCGACTATGCCGCCATGGACGACGCCGACTTCGCCGCCCTCGACGCTCTCAACGATTCCAAGAAGCTCCCCAAAGCCCGACGCGCGGCGCTCTACGACGAGATCCTGCGCCGCGCCCGCCAGGTGGTGATCGTCTGTCGCTCCGCGGGCACCATCGACCGCGAGGGCCTCCATCGCTGCAATCTCGATGCGCTGGCGCGCGCCGTGGAGGGCATCGCACCGGCGCCCCGCGTGACGCTGATCGACGGCTTCCGCCTGCCCGGCTGCCGGCGCCCGCACCGGGCCGTCGTCGGCGGCGACGGCCGCTCCGCCGCCATCGCCGCCGCCTCCGTGGTCGCCAAGGTGACGCGCGACCGCCTCATGCTGCGCCTGCACCTCAGCCATCCGCAGTACGGCTTCGACCGGCACGTCGGCTACGCCACGGCGGCGCATCGGGGCGCGATCGCCGAACACGGTGTCTGCGCCCTCCACCGGCTCTCGTTCGCGAGCGTCGCCTACCGGCAGCTCGGACTGACGTTCGACGACGGCATCGTGAACCCCCCGGTTTCCATTCGCGAACGTCACCCCGGGAGCCGTATCGGCACCCTGTGACGCGAGGCGAGCGGGCGCTACGGTGGGTCTGTGAACGCTCGTCAACAGTTCGGCCGCGCGGCCGAAGAGGCCGCGGCCCGCTACCTCACCCAGTCCGGCTGGCGCCTTCTGGGGCGCAACGTCCGTATCGGCCGCGGCGAGCTCGACATCGTCGCGCGCCGCGGCCGCGTGCTTGCCTTCATCGAGGTCAAGGCGCGCCGCACGCACACGTGCGGCGCGCCTGAAGACGCCGTCAGCTCGCTCAAACGGCGCCAGGTCGCCCGCCTCGCCGAGCTCTGGCTGGCGGCGCGTCCCTGGGCCACAGACGGCATCGACGACGTGCGCTTCGACATCATCGCCGTAGATTCCACCGCCATCCCCAGCACGATCCGCCATCTGCCGGCGGCGTTCACGTGCGACCGGTGAACCAGTTGCTCCCGGCGCCCGCACAGCTTTCGCCTGCACGAATCACGCCGTTCAAGGAGGACCGTTGCTCGCCAGCATCGCCAGTGAGGCTCTGAGCGGCCTGGAGGGCAAGCCCGTCCAGGTGGAGGCCGATGTCGTGGCGGCGGCCCCGGCCTTCTACATCGTGGGCCTTCCCGACGCCGCCGTCCAGGAAAGCCGCGAGCGCGTGCGCGCGGCGATCGTCAACTCTGCCTACGCGTTTCCGTCGCGGCGCATCACCGTCAATCTGGCGCCGGCCGATTTGCGCAAGGAGGGCCCTTCGTTCGATTTGCCCATCGCTCTGGCCTTTCTGGTGGCCACGGGCCAGGCCGCCGACGGCTGCGACGGGCGCGGCCCGCTGGCGGCCGTCGGCGAGCTCGGCCTCGACGGCACGCTGCGGCCCGTGGCCGGCGCGCTGGCGCTGGCCGAAAGCCTGCGGCGGCGCGGGGTGCGCGGGCTGATCCTGCCCGCGGCAAACGCCGCCGAGGCCGCGCTGGTCCGCGGCCTCGAGGTGTACCCGGCGCGCACCCTCGCCGAGGCCGTCACGCAGCTTGCCGCCGGCGGCGGCGCAGCCGCCCCGCCGGCCGATCTCACGGCCCTTCTCGGCAGCCCACCGGCGGCCGGCGCGGACTTCGCCGACATCATGGGCCAGGAACAGGTGAAACGCGCCCTGGAGGTCGCCGTCGCCGGCGCCCACAACGTCCTCATGTCGGGGCCGCCGGGGGCGGGCAAGACCATGCTGGCCCGGCGTCTGCCCGGCATCATGCCGGCGCTCACCCTCAACGAGGCCATCGAGGTCACGCGCATCTACAGCGTCGCGGGCCTGCTTGCGCAAGACCACGCGCTCGTCACCCGGCGTCCGTTTCGGGCGCCCCACCACACCATCTCGTCACCGGGGCTGGTGGGTGGCGGCGGCACGCCGCGCCCCGGCGAGGTGAGCCTCGCCCACCTCGGCGTGCTGTTTCTCGACGAGTTCCCCGAGTTCCGCCTCTCGGCCCTCGAGGGCCTGCGCCAGCCGCTCGAAGACGGCGAGGTCACGATCAGCCGCCGGCTCATGTCCCTGACCTTCCCGGCGCGCATCATGCTGGTCGCGGCCATGAACCCATGCCCGTGCGGCTACCTCGGCGACCGCGACAGGGATTGCACCTGCCCGGCGCACAGAGTGCGACAGTACGGGTCGCGGCTCAGCGGACCGCTGCTCGACCGCATCGATCTGCGCCTCGAGGTGCCGCGCGTCTCGCCGCAAGACCGGCGCAGCGGCGCCCACGGAGAGCCGTCGGCCACGGTCCGCGCCCGCGTGTCGGGGGCGCGCGAGCGGCAGCTCGCGCGCCTGGCCGGCACGGGCGCGTACGCCAACGCCCACATGGGCGCGCGTCACCTGCGACGCCTGTGCACGCTCGAGGCCGACGCCACGGCGCTCCTCGACCGTGCCTACGAGCGCCTGCGGCTCAGCGCCCGCGCCTGCGACCGCGTCATCAAGGTCGCGCAAACAATCGCCGACCTCGAGGCGGCGCCCACCATCACCGCGGCCCACGTCGCCGAGAGCCTCTCGTACCGCAACAGGAGCCACCATGATCGCTGAACCGTCCGCCGAACCATCCGCGAGCGAACCGTCCGATGCACTGTCCGCAAGTTCCGCACGGCGCCTCAGTCTGCACGGCGCTCCCACGTCACGCCGTGAGCTGTGCATCTGGCTCGGCACGCTCGCGTCGTGGCGCGGTGGCCTGGTGAGGAAGCTCGTGCGCGAGTACGGCGCCGTCAGCGACGCGCTCGACGCGTCGCCGGAGGAGCTTGCGGCGCTCATCCGCCCTCCGGGCGTGACGCAGAGGAGCAGAAAGGCTCACCCGGCCACAGCGGCGCAGAAGCTGGACCGCGTCCGCGAACGGCATGGCACGGATCGTGACGTGGAGGAACAGCGCTTCGCGGCCGCTCTCAAAGCTCGCCCCGGTGACGTCGCAAGGGCGCAGGAGCGCTTTCCCCACTCGGCGGTGGTCGCGTGGTGCGATTCGCTCTATCCCGCGGCGCTGCGCCAGCTCGCCGATCCGCCGCTGTGTCTGTTCGTCCGCGCGCGCTGCGACGCCGCGGAGATCGCGCGGAGGCTGGATATTCTCGGCAAGGTCCCGGCGGTCGCGATCGTGGGCACGCGAGGGCCTTCCCCCTACGGCACAGAGATGGCCGCGGCCCTGGGCCGTGATCTCACAGTCCGGGGCGTCCTCGTGATCAGCGGCCTCGCCTTGGGGATCGATGCGACGGCGCAGGCCGCGGCGATCAACGCGGCGAAGGTGTCCCAAGCGCCTGCCACGGTCGCCGTCCTCGGCTGCGGTGCGGATGTGGTCTATCCGCAGGCGAACGCCAGACTGCGCGAAGAGGTGGCACGGCGGGGACTGCTCGTGTCTGAGTTCGCCTGGGGGGTACCGGCTCGCCCCTGGCGCTTCCCCGCGCGCAACCGTGTGATGGCCGCCCTCTCGCTGGGCGTCGTGGTGGTCGAGGGCGCGTCCCGCAGCGGCGCGCGCATCACGGCAGGCTTCGCCCTCGAGCTTGGTCGCGAAGTGCTCGCGGTGCCCGGAGAGGCGGGGAAGAGGCTCACGGAGGCCCCGCACGACCTGCTCCGCAATGGGGCGCCCATCTGCGAGTCGGCGGCCGACGTCGTGGCCGCGATCGCCGGCGCTCCCCTCGATGCCGTGGCGCTGGCCGGCGGCCTCGACAGGGCCGTCGTCGCACGACTTCTGGAGCGCGGCTCAGACAACGGCAGGAGGTCAGGCGTGCTTCGCGCGCTGGAGCGCGGACCGATGACGGCGGACCAGGTGGCCATAGACTGCGAGGTGCGCGTGCACGAGGCGTGCGCGCTCCTCAGCGAGCTCGAGATCGATGGCCTGGCGACGCTGACCGGCGGAGGCGTGTACCGGCTCACCCGCCGCTGAGGCTCCCGCGCTCTTGGACGGTCCCGGCCCCGGCTGCGGCCCGCTGCGCCGCTTGCCCACGAGCCGCCGGGGCCGCCAGCGCCGCCCGCGCCGCCCGCGAGCCTGCGGAGCCGCCGAGGCGAGGGTAGTGCTGCGAGGCAAGATAGGGAATCCTTGTCTTCCCACCAGCAAGCGAGCCTGCGGACGGCCATGCGAGACGCGAAAGTCAGGGAATCCCTATCTTCCCCTTCAGCACTACCCCGCGCAGAAGCCGCCGGGGGCCGCCGGCGCGCGGGCCGCCGCGGCGCGCCGCCTGACGCAGCGTGTGCAGGAGTGAGCCGGCGGCGCGTTGAAAAGTAGGGCGCCTCAGGGGGTGCCTGTTTGACCGCTGCGCCGGAGCCGCGTCCCGAACGACCGCAGAGCGCTGCCGACGCCGCCGCCGCGGCGGACCCGGAGGGTCGGGCGGCGGCGTTTCTGCGCGACCTCGAAGTGCGCGGCGGCAGCGCGGCCACGCGGCGCTCGTACGCGTCCGACCTGCGCCAGCTTATGGAGTGGCTGGCGGCGCGCGGCGGCGCGGTGGACGCCCTCGACCGGCGCACGGTGCGCGCCTACTCAGCCGATCTGGGGCGCCGCGGGTACGCGCCGGCGACGCTGGCGCGCAAGCTCTCGACGCTGCGCGGGCTCAGCCGCTTTCTGACGGAGCGCGGCGTGCTCGGCGCCGACCCCACCCGGCTGCTGCCGGGTCCCCGTCGGCGCCGCCGCCTGCCGCGCGTGCTCACGCTGGCGGAGGTCGAGGCGCTGCTGGACGCGGCCGGCGGCACGGAGCCGCTCGCACTTCGCGACCGGGCGATCCTGGAGCTTCTCTACGGCTGCGGCCTGCGCAGCCAGGAGGTGGTCGCCCTCGCCCTCGCCGACCTGAAACCCGCGCAGGCGCAGGTGATCGTGCACGGCAAGGGCGGCAAGATGCGCGTCGTGCCGCTCGGTGAAGAGGCCGCCGCGGCCGTGCGCCGCTACCTCGAGCGCGGCCGCGGGCTTCTGGCCGCGGATCGCGAGGACGGCGCCCGCGCGGCCGGCGCCGACCGGCGTCCTCTGCTGCTTTCGCGCAGCGGCCGCGCGCTTCTCACGTCCGACATCCGCCGTCTCGTAGTAAGATACTGCCGACGTGCAGGCCTCGACGCAGCGTCACCGCACATGCTGCGACACGCCTACGCCACGCACATGCTGGAGAGGGGTGCCGACTTGCGGGTGATCCAGGAGCTTCTGGGGCACGCATCAGTGTCGACCACGCAGGTGTACACGCATGTCAGCGGCGCGCATCTTCGGCGCGTCTATGACTTGCACCATCCGCGGGCTTGACGGCGGGAGGACGCGCGAGCCCGCGGAGGCGCCGGCTCGCGTCTGAATCATGGCAAGACTCGACGAGGACAAAGTGCGCGAACTCTGGGAACGCTACAAGTACCAGGGCGACAGGGCGGCGCGCGACCGCCTGATCCTGGCGTATTCGCCGCTGGTCAAGTACGTGGCCGGGCGCATGGGCAACAATCTGCCTTCGCACATCGAAGAGGCCGATCTCATCAGCTACGGCCTGCTCGGCCTCATCGGCGCCCTGGAGCGCTTCGATCCCATGCGCGAGATCAAGTTCGAGACGTACGCGATCTCGCGCATCAAGGGCTCGATCATCGACGAGCTGCGCTCGCTCGACTGGGTGCCGCGTTCCGTGCGCAGCAAGGCGCGCGAGATCGAGAAGGTGTGCGCCATCCTCGAGAACCGCCTGCAGCGCGCCCCGACCGACACTGAGATCGCCACCGAGCTCGGCATCTCGGTGCCGGAGTTCCAGCAGTCGCTGACGCAGATCTCAAATACCAGCATCGTGGCGCTCGACGAGCTCTGGGCGATCTCCGGCTCCGACGGCGACCAGGCATCGCTCATCGACACGATCGAAGACCCGAAGAGCAAGGACCCGTCGCGCATCCTCGACCTCAGCGAGATGAAGGCGCGGCTGGCGGCGGCCATCGACGCGCTGCCCAAGCGCGAGAAGATCGTCATCGCCCTCTACTACTACGAAAGCCTCACCCTGCGCGAGATCGGCGAGGTGCTGGGCGTCACCGAGTCGCGCGTGTCGCAGCTCCACACCAAGGCCATCCTGCGCCTCAAGGGGCGCCTGCGCGACGAGATCGAGCCGGCCGCGATCGGGTAGGCGCGGCCGGCCCGGTCGCGCCCGCGACCGTAGGCGCCGACGCGCGGCCAGACCGGTTGCCCTCACGCGCCGGAGCGGCTCTCCAGAGCGACACGACCGCGGTGACGAACGCCGCCAGCAAGAGCACGTTGCGCGCCGAAACGATGAAGAGCGGCAACGCGTCCAATGCCTTGATGTCCAGGTACATCGCGGGGAACTCCACTTGGGTCAAGGCGATGGCGGCCAGCATCACCGCCCCGACCACACGATGGCTGACGGACCGCGCCGCAAGGCACAGGGCAACCAAGGGTAGTGTCCACAGCATGTGCTGCGGCGACAGAACCTTGTTGCCGCACATGAACGCAAGCAGCACGGCGAGCGCCGCCGGCGCGACCCACTCGAGATCGTTGCGAACGACAGCGCGCGCGCGCCAAATGCCGGCATAGGCGATGACGAGCAGGCCGAGCACGATGATCGGCGCGGCGCGGGCGAGCAGGAGCGTGCCGGGAGCGCCGATGACCAGGGATCCGCTGGGGGGCACGACGACGACCTCCGCCCCCTGCCACAGCGCCCTCCAGATCAGGTATGGCGTCGCCGGCACGCTCTCGATGTGGAGACCGCGAGCCGTCTGACCCTCGAAAGCCCCGTTAAAGGCGCTCCAGGAGCGAACCAGAAAGGGCACGAACGGGACTGCAGCGGCGACCGCGGCCGCGGCCGCGGCTCGGAGCACCGGCCCGCGTCTGGCGGCCAGCACGAGCACGAGCGGCAGCAACACGATCGGGACCAGCTTGAGGGCGAATCCCAGGCCGACCGCGATGCCGGCCAAGGTGAAGCGCCTGTAGACGAGCGCGAGGACGCAGAGGCCGACGACCAGTCCGACGGCGGGATCGAAGCGATTCAGGCTGATGGCACCGGCCATGACCACCGCGACCGCGAACGCGGCCGCGGCAGCCAGTGGCCGGCCCAGCCCGCCCCACACGCGCGCGGCGACGAGAGCGACAACTACGGCATTGGCCATGCATATCGCCATCATCTCCACGGCGAACCAGAAGTCGTAGGTGGCAACGGTGCCGTCAGCCGGCGGGAGCAAGAGGAACGGCAGCGCGAGCGGTGGGTACTCGAACGGGAAATCCACGTATGGCCAGCGGCCGTACGCGACTCGGACCGCGATCTCCAGGTAGTAGAAGGTGTCCGAGAGATCGTGCAGCCCATACCCGATGCGGGCGGTGAAGAGCGTGAGGAGAAGCGCCCACGCCATCGCCTGAAGGGCGAGCGCAGCGCCCGCAAGGAGCAAGAGGTCTCGCGTGGGCCGTCGCCCGATCTCGTTCATGCGCCGCCCACCATGAGCCGACTGTGTGCGCCCCGGGGATTCCAAGGGAAGGCGACCGCAAGCTCGCAACGTCTGCTCCGCCGCCGCGCTGTGGGTGTGCTCGCCCAGTCAGTCATGAGGGGGCCGAGTCTATACCGCTGCACGCCCGCCCGGTAGGCGGAAGCCGCGCCTGTCTGGTATCATCTCTGGCCGTTGTGTCCACGCCGACCCGGCGGACTTCCCGGTCCGTGGCGGTGTCGGGCGGGAGGCGCTTTTGGCGCCCGCCCGATTCCACTGACCGTCTGCCGGCAACAGAGTGGCGGCGCGTGCCGCCCGGCAACCGTTTCAGAAGGAGGCAGTCTTGCCTGCACCCCAGCACACGGTCAGCATGAAGGACCTGCTCACCAGCGGCGTCCACTTCGGCCACCAGACTCGCCGCTGGAACCCCAAGATGAAGCAGTTCATCTTCGGCGAGCGCGGCGGCATCTACATCATCGACCTGCAGAAGACGACGGTCCTCATCGACGAGGCCTACGCCTTCCTCAAGAAGACCGCCGAGCGCGGCGGCGGGGTGCTGTTCGTGGGCACCAAGAAGCAGTGCCAGGAGGCCGTCAAGGAGCAGGCCGAGCGCGTCGGCATGCCGTACGTCTGCAACCGCTGGCTGGGCGGCCTGCTCACGAACTTCGGCACGCTCAGCAAGCGCATCAAGCGCATGCACGAGCTCAGGCATCTTTCAGAAGACGGCTCGCTCGATCTGCTCCCGACCCGCGAGGCGATGCAGCTTCGCGGCGACTTGCGCAAGCTCGAGCAGAACCTCGGCGGCGTCGGCGGCATGGAGCGCATCCCCGCCGCCGTGTTCGTGGTGGACCCGCGCAAAGAGGCCATCGTGATCAAGGAAGCGCGCAAGCTCAAGATCCCCATCGTTGCGCTCGTCGATACGAACTGCGACCCCGACGAGGTCGACTACATCATCCCCGGCAACGACGACGCCATCCGCAGCTGCCTGCTGATCGTGCGCGTGATGGCCGACGCCGTGGCCGAGGGCCGTCAGTTGCTCACCGAGACCGAGATGAAGGCCGAGGCCGAGCGCAAGGCGGCCGAAGCGGCCGCCATCGCGGAGGCCGTCGCCGCCGCCGAGAAGGCCGCCGCGGAGGCCGCTGAGGCCGCCGCCGCCGAGAAGGCCGCCGAAGCGCTGAGGGCCGAGAAGGCCTCGGCCGAGCCCGTGGCCCAGACGGCCGAGGTCAGGCCGGCGGTCAAGAAGCCCGTCGTCAGGAAGCCGGAGGCCAGAACTGAGGCGAAGCCCGAGCCTAAGGCCGCCGACGCCAAGACTCAGGCGAAGACTAAGCCCAAGGCCGCCGAGGCGAAGCCGGAGGCCAAGACTGAGGCGAAACCCGAGCCTAGGGCCGCCGAGGCCAAGACTGAGGCGAAG
>Ga0114951_10000541_pt1 | contig 51331 bp, 50 predicted proteins | sample AM7aDNAmetaG_FD_88677 | JGI IMG/M metagenome (GOLD analysis project Ga0114951, IMG submission 88677) | Freshwater microbial communities from Finland to study Microbial Dark Matter (Phase II) - AM7a DNA metaG | ecosystem: Environmental > Aquatic > Freshwater > Lake | place: Finland: Lake Alinen...
TGATACCTTATAGAGCCTTTACGCTTTGTTATATGCTCATGTTTATTACAAAACGGACACACAGGCTTCTTGCCCCATCTCAGCTTTTCAAGATAGGCAATACACTTCGCTTTCGTGTTATATTTCCGACTTAGGGTTGTTAAGTTCATTTATCTTTATGTATTTCTCAATATTCCTAATTGTTTTGATAAATTTGTTAGATTTTTTATTCTTTTTAGATATGTACCATATAATAGAGAAAATTATGATATCACCACCAATCATTGTGATGTCATTTATTAGTATGATGTATTTCATGCTAAAAATAATATTCACCTTATATAAATTGATAACCAAACTTAGCATACTTATGAAAAAACCTAATATAGTGAGAGATGTTATTATTACTTCATTAGCGTTTATTTTCTTTTTTATTTGCCCAATTATAATACTATATGAATCCTTTTCTCTCTGGTCTGGTTTTAAATTTTGGTTGTCGGTAATATTTTCTGGTTCTATTTTAGTGGCATTCATTGGTGTTGTATTTTTAGTTGGTTATATTGTTAATATTACTAAAAAAATTAAAAAATCAAAATAATCCTTTCTGTCATTAGCTTAATACATGCCAAAATTAAAGGTCTGAATAATTTCATATTAAAAAGAGTTATAAAAACGTTATCAATTAAGGATTTGAGAGTATAAAAGTACAAATAATTCATCATCTTGCAGAAGATTAAAGAATTATAAATTGGTTTACAATCATATATCAGATCAATAAAAAAGCCCTGTTTTATCAGGGCTTTTAAGAAATGAAAGCAGAAAATTATTTTATCACAATAAGCTTTTTAACAATGGATTCGTTCCCAACGGTCAGTTTCAGGAAGTAAGAACCGGCGCTGAGATTGCTCAGGTTAATTTGTTTTGAATATGTTCCTGCATTTTTATAACCTTCGTTCATACTCACCAGTTGTTTACCTGAAATATCCAGTACGCTGAGAAGGACAGATGAACTTCCAGGAGTGGAATAATTGACCAAAGTGTAACTGCTTGCCGGATTTGGCATATTTTGAAGTGTAATGCTATGGTTACCGTTATCTGTTATTCCGAAATCAGGTTCATTAACACCGAGACGTACCATAGGCGTTTCTGTACCCACGTTGTACCAGTCAAGGCCCTGAGGATCATTATAATAAATAAGAGATATCTGATTATACTTATAACCATGTTTTTTGCTGTCAGCAATTTTAACGGTATCAGCTCCACCAAAGAACTCAATTCCTGCAAAATAATAGGCTGGTCCGGTCATTGAAACCTGGCTTGTCAAAGGCAGCCTGATGAGTTTTGGAGTTTCGCCTGTGGTAGTCATAATGTCTTCAGGCTGAACGATATAAAATGCAGAGTTGGCAATGGGCGCATTAGCAATATTATCGTAGAAATTAGCTACGATTGTTGCTCCGGCCGACGTTCCCTTTGCAAGTGTCACATATACAGAAGTAGCAGTACCGGCAGAAGGGATCCAAAACCTGTTACCAATAACGAATGATTCTGTTTCTGCATTGCCTGTTTTCATACCGCCCCATTCGTAATAACCATTGGCGTAATAATTATTGTCGGCAGCATACATCGTGTTGGTTACTTTGAAATAAGTCGTATCAAAATTATCGAAGGTACTCTGATCAACAGAATCGCTGCTGATGGCATAATTAACGGAGTAATTCCCTGTTGCAGATGGGATATAATAATTATTCGCTATCAGGGTATCATAATATCCTCTGGGGAAATTCATGGGATTACTTTGTGAAGAAAAGAGGGATCCGTTGACGTTAACATTCAGTTTACAATTAGGCTGAGCTGCATAACCGATATTGGTAAGGTCGGTGGCAAAAATGATGGTATCTGTCTGTGATAAAGGGATCTGTGTATAATTGGTTGAATAGAGAAAATTGCCTAATGCCAGATCATTATTGCGATAACCGTCGATAACAATATCATCAATAGCACATGCTGCACCATCTCGGCCGTAATACTGAAAAGCAATTTTTACATTATTGAAGGTACTGTATGGTGTAAGATCAAGGATTTGTCTGTACCATTCATAGCTGGTAAAAACTCCCGCAGAATCTTCGCTCCATAACTGAGTCCATGAAGTTCCTCCATTAGTGCTGATTTTTACATTCAGGTTATAATTATTGTTCGGCGAAACGCCCCAATAGTAACTCATATTCCACCAGAATTCAATCATAGGGTGGGCAAAAACGGTTAAATCCAAGGCCGGGCTTATAAGCCATTCATTTTGGGTCGTCAGTGCCGGGTCATACACCACACCGGCTTTTTTGTTACCAGAATGAGGAGTAGAGTGACTGGTGTCTAGATTCCATGTAAAATTAGCGATGGTGATAGTCTGCGTCCAGCCGGCTGGTGGGAAGGTAGTCCCCTCAAAACCTTCGTTAAGAATAGCTGCCTTCGGGTGTGAAGAAATTACAGCAGGGGATTTGAGCTCCGGTGTTACGGCAATTTTTGCCGTGTTACTTTTTTGCTTCAGCACAGGCAATTGATGTGTCTGGGCGGGCAAACTACCTGTAAGGCAGGCAATTACAAATAATGTAAACAGTTTTTTCATATGGTTTTAATTAATTAATAATTACTATGGTCTCAAAGATAATAATATTTAAGCCAAAAAAGTAAATATATATATATGTTTTTTTGATATTGACTTTGAATTAATCAGTTTTGTCAGGAAAAGCTTATTTATTAAGCAGTTTATGGTATAAGCTTTTGTCATTCAGAATGAATCCGGCTTTTAGCAAATAAGGGTCATACAGGAAAGAATAACGAATTTCTCCTGAATAATTAAAATAACGGGTAATAATCTCTTTTTCCAGAAGAGGAATCAATTCATTTTTTGAATTTTTTAATAAACCGTATTTGTTTTTTGCTGCCTTTTTAAGCGCCTTTTTAAGCTGGCGGTACAGACTTTTTGAACAGGATAATTCAGCTTCCTTCATCAGGGCCACCAATGTATTTTCGGTGTTCAGTCTGATCGGCATTAATTTTTGCTTTGCAAAGGACATGAAGTCATTGAAGCCAGCTTCGCTGAGTAAGAAATTATTTAAATTTGGAGGAGGGGCATGAGTGTTTCTGAAAAAAGTGGAGAAGTCAGCAATGATAAAATTTGAAAAAAGCGTATTCACCAATTCGCTGTTCATGTTTACCCTATCCACTATTATATCGGGTTCAATTCCCCCATAGTTATATACAGGGCGGTGGTTCTGAGTGAAAAACATTTTTTTAAGCGAATCGTTTATTCCGTTAACCTTACCGTCAATATAATGATGAGTAAGGTCGGTCGATTGCAGGCACCTACCTGAAGGAGCAAAATACCGGGCCGAAGTCACATAAAGTTGAGCGCCATGTGCCAAAGAATGTGTTCCCTGAACATATCCTTTTCCATAAGTACGCTGCCCAATAATTACAGCCCGGTCATAATCCTGCATAGCACTGATAAAAATCTCCCCCGCCGAAATGGTGTTTTGATTTGCAAGAATTACCACAGGAATGATTGTATCCACCGGCTCATATAAGGTGGTGTAATTATAATTCGCCCCGGCATTATTTTCTGATATCAAACGGCAAATCACTTTTCCTTTCGGAAGAAAAATATTGGCGGCGTTAACTGCGTCCTGCACAAGTCCTCCGATATTATCCCTGAAATCAAGAATGAGTCTTTTGAAACTCTTGTTTTTTTTCAGGTACCGGAATGCCGATAGAAGGGTATCATAGGAATTTTCAAGGAACTGTTCACAACGGATGTAACCAGTAGAATCATCCATCATTCCGTACCAGCTGACCGACTTAGCCATGATTTTTTCCCGGGTCAGGTTAAATTCAATCATTTCCTGCCAGGGTCGGTCAGCAATTAATCTGAGCTGACTTCCTTCCTGTCCTCTCAACAGACCAGTAACTTCAGCCAATGATTTTCCTTTCAGGTTAACTCCTCCGGCACTAATCAATTTGTCACCTATACGCAAACCACCTTTTTGTGCAGGGCCTCCATCAGTTAATCCGGTAATGACCACCATGCTGTCACGCAGTATGATATTAATGCCCGTACCGGAATACAATATTCCTTTCCAGGCATTTTTCCGTACGGCTATTTCCGTTGAATCGGAATATACATTATAAGGATCAAGCAGTTTGCAGAAAGCGTTTATACCGGCATGCATTAATTCCGGTGAATGTATGCGATCAACATATGTTTCGTACAAAGTGCTGTAAAATGAACGAAAAATTTCAATATCTCTGGAAATACTGTGGTTCGACTCCTGGCATGATCCATTACATGTGAACAGAACGCAAAACAGGATAATAACTGACGATTTCTTCATAATGGAAATTACTAAATACAAATATAGTCCATAACGGGTAAATTGTATTGAAGCAGTAAAATTAACCTCTGGAGGCATTATCCAACAGGAAAAATATTATAAAAAAAAGGCCGTTATTACTGTTGATTCACTAATTTTATAAGATATTTCCGATAAATCATTTGTTACATGGACATTAAAGAGCAGATAAAACATCTTTCAGCAGAATATTTTGAAGAAGTGGTTCGTATAAGAAGACATATTCATGCCTGGCCGGAGCTGGCATTTGATGAATACCAGACAGCAGCTTATATTGTTTCAAAACTGGAAGAGTATGGTATTCCTTATACTAAAGGCATTGCTAAAACAGGAATTGTCGGATTGATTGAAGGCAACAATCCGTCTAAGAAAATAGTGGCATTACGTGCTGACATGGATGCCCTTCCTATGCATGAACTGAGTGATGCCCCTTACATTTCACAAAACCATGGTGTAATGCATGCCTGTGGTCATGATGCCCATATTGCTTCATTGTTAGGAACGGCTAAAATTCTCAATCAGCTTAAAACATCTTTCGAAGGCAGTATCAAATTGATTTTTCAGCCTTCGGAAGAAAAATTTCCCGGTGGCGCATCCGTCATGATTAAGGAAGGGGTTCTGGAAAACCCGGCACCCGTCCTGATTATCGGGCAGCATGTATTGCCAACTCTTGAGACAGGTAAGATCGGTATGAAATCCGGAAAATACATGGCTTCGACGGATGAAATATACATTACCATAATAGGGAAAGGAGGTCATGCGGCCACCCCCGAACTGAATATCGATCCTGTACTTATTGCATCCCACATCATTGTGGCTTTGCAGCAGATAGTAAGCAGGAACGCTGTTCCTGCCATACCTACGGTTTTATCATTTGGAAGAGTTATCGCCGATGGGAGAACCAACATTATTCCTGACGAAGTGAACATAGAAGGTACTTTCAGAACTTTTGACGAGGAATGGCGCACCAGAGCCCATCAGCTTATTACAGAAATGACTACAGCAATTGCAGCTTCCATGGGGGCAAAATGCAGCATCAGGATTGACAGAGGCTATCCTTTTCTTGTGAATGATGACCGCCTTACCCCGGCAGTAAAAAAATATGCCGGAGAATATCTTGGAGAACAGCAGGTTGTTGATCTTGAAATGAGAATGACCGCCGAAGATTTTGCTTATTATTCCCAAAGGATTCCTGCCTGCTTTTACAGGGTTGGCACTAAAAATATAAAAACAGATGAAATAACAAATCTGCATACAAACAATTTCGATATTGAAGAAAATTCTCTCGAAACTTCCACCGGTGTAATGGCGTGGATCGCATTGAAGATGCTTGTTGAATAAAAAAAAGTATGATAACACATAAAATCAGGCAAAATAGAAATGTATTCTGCCTCATATAAAAAATATAATTTGTTGTTTAAAAATCCGTCAGCAACTTCCCGGGGAGTGATGACAGAAAAAGAGTCATGGTTTATTATAATTAAGGATAGCTTAAATCCGGACATTTGCGGCATTGGAGAATGCAGTTACCTGAGTAATCTAAGCATAGATTATCTGCCTGATTATGAGATGAAATTAGAAAATATATGTAAGCAAATAAACCGGGATAAATCAGAATTATTTGATGAATTAAACCCATATCCATCCATCAGATTTGGGCTGGAAACAGCTTTCCTGGATATTGAAAACGGAGGGAAAAGAAACATATTCCCATCACGCTTCATCGACGGAGGTAACGGCATTTTAATCAATGGCTTAATATGGATGGGTAGCATCCTATATATGAAAGAACAGTTGAAAGAAAAGATAGAGAAAGGTTTCAATTGTATCAAAATTAAAATAGGTGCGTTGAATTTTGAAGAGGAACTTAGTCTTTTGGATTACGTAAGAAAAGAATACGGAGAAAAAATCGAGATCCGGCTTGATGCTAATGGTTCTTTTGAACCAGATCATGCGGTCGAAATACTTAAAAGACTGAATGAATTTAGCATTCACTCCATTGAACAACCTATAAGAAAAGGACAAATTACCAAAATGTCTTATGTATGCAGAAATTCTCCTATCCCGGTTGCTCTTGACGAAGAACTTATTGGCATTCCCCTGCATAAACAACAGGAATTACTGGATTATATCAGGCCACAGTATATCATTCTGAAACCATCACTGCTCGGAGGCTTCAGTGCAACAGATAACTGGATTGCACTTGCAGAAAAAATGAAAATCGGCTGGTGGGTCACTTCGGCTCTTGAATCTAACATCGGACTAAATGCTATAGCTCAATATACTTTTCTGAAAAACAATCCTTTACCTCAGGGACTGGGTACCGGTTTGTTATACAGAAATAACATTCTTTCTCCTCTTGAAATAAAGAGCGATAAGCTGTTTTATAACCCGGCAAATCAGTGGCAAACGGATCTATTTCTTCATGTATAAAAAAATCAGGACGCTTCACCTCAATGGGAAACTGCTCGATAGCAGAGGGTTAATATCATTTTGTGTACAGAAGAACAATTGTCAGGGAACACTGAGTTGGGAAAGGGAGATAACCGATTTTATCCTCGAGTGGCTAAGTGACAATAAGGAAATTACTGTAAAAACATCCGGATCTACGGGTTTACCCAAAGAAATTAAACTTTTAAAAAACAACATGCTGAATAGTGCCCGCATGAGCATTGATTACCTGCATTTAAACAAGGGAACAAAAGCACTGCTTTGTATGCCGGTACGGTTTATTGCTGGAAGGATGATGGTGATCAGGGCAATGCTGGGAGGATGGGAATTGTTTTATTCAAAACCGGCGTTAAACCCTTTTAAAGAAATCGACAGTGACTTCAGGTTTAATTTTACGGCGATTACTCCCATGCAACTAGCCTCTGTTTTCACCGATGAAAAGAGTAAGACCCTCCTGGATAATACAGATAAAATTATTGTAGGCGGAGCGCCCCTGACGTTTGCCCTTGTTGAAAAATGCAAAGATCTGAGGACCTGTGTTTTTGAAACATATGGAATGACAGAAACAATATCACATATTGCGTTAAAGAAAATTAACGGAAATGATAAAAGTGATTATTTTGAATTATTACAGGGAATAACGATAAGCGCAGACGAAAGAAACTGTCTTGTGATAAATGCTCCCGGATTATCTGAATCAGAAATCATTACGAATGATATTGTTGAAATAAAAGATCCTTTTCATTTCCGTTTTATTGGCAGGCATGATCATATCATTAATTCAGGTGGGATGAAAATATCGCCTGAATTGACCGAATCGAAGATCAACAAACTGACGGACAGAAACTTCTATATATCTTTTATTCCGGATGAATTGCTTGGCGAGAAAGTAGTTCTGGTAATGGAAGGTGCCAGTCCTGGAGCAGAAAAGGAACTGGAGTTTTTAAATAAATGCAGGCTGGTATTAGATAAATACGAAATGCCCAAACAGATTCTGTATAAAAGGATATTTTTAAAAACAGAAAACGGTAAACTTATTAGAGAAGCAGGGGACAAGCTGCAAACTTAGGGCAGTTGCTGGGCAACATTCATATATTCCTGTGCTTTACGCATATAATCCTGTGCAGTTTGCTGATCACCTTTCTGAGAACTTGCCTTGGCTTTATATTGGTAAATATTTCCCAATAAAATATAGGCAGGTTTGAAACCCTGATTTTGCTCCAGCGATTTTTCAAGTTCTCCAATGGCTGAATCCACGTCGTTTATTTTCAGGTAAGCTTTAGCCGCCCCGTAATAGGCGTAATAGAATTTAAAGTTTACTTCTTCGATCTTCTTAAAACTTTTCAGGGCACCATTGGCATCGCCTTTAGCAAGCAATATCCATCCCTGGTAATTGAGTGCATTTTCATAGTCGGGGTAGATTTTCAGAAGTTTATTTATAGTTTCTTCTGCTTTTGGAACATTTTGCATTTTATAATAGATCTCTGAAAGATTCAAAAGAGCGGCTTCATTTTCGGGGAGTATCCGGATGGCATTATCAAGCAATGCAATGGCTCCGGGCAGATCATTTTTGTTTTCAGCCAGAAATCCGTAATAATCAGATTTATCATTTCGTTTTATAACCGCACATATGGGCTCACCTTCAACATTTACAGTGAAAATTGTGTTTTTTGGAGGAAATATGTGATTGACAAGCTGGAAAGGATTCAGGTAGCTGTTAGCAGCAATGTAATAATCCCAGTTGCTGTTGCCTCTTTCATAATACCTTGAATACAATATTTTTACTTTCTTTTGTTTGATCAGATCCCGGAGAAAGTAAGAGACAATATTGGTGTGATTTGATGCAACAAGTATGGGGTTAGCTGGTTTCACCGTATCCGTTTTGATGTTTTTTGCAAACCATTCACAACCACCTTTCAGGCCATGATAATAGTAATCGGTTTCATATTTGCCGTAGGCCCCTTTAACCCCTCCGGTGAACTCATTAAAGTAGACATACTGGTAAGGATAATTCCTGATGATATGGATTGCCGGTTTAAAGGATAAAGCAAGAAGAATTGCAGCGAATACCCATGCAATGTATTTCTTTCTGATCTTATTAAAAATTGAACCGAAGCCAACAGCAGCCATGCTGACCATGGGGGGATAAACAAACAGAACGTGCCGCCAGCCACCGAATACATTTGAATGCTGATATGCGATGTAGAATAGGGGAAATACAAAAGAAAAAACAAGGATAAAAATTAACAGATATTGTAAACGTTTATTTTTGCTGAAAGCCTGCACCAGATAAGCTGCTGCGCCGAGAATAACAACGACAGGAACTGTTATCAGAATATATTTGGAGGAGTAATACCAGGGAACTTTATCTGACCATATCTGGGCCCCTTCAAATATCTGCCTGAGACTCACCGCGAATTTATTCATTTCGGTAAGCGACCTCAGGGGATTCTTTAAGGGAGCTTCAAGCCCGTAAGGCCAGGGGAGAATTCCCATGAAGTAGGCAGCAATGGAGATCGCACAGCAGTATATGATGGTGGTTTGAATGTTTTTCATATTTTCTTTTGAAAAAAGCTGCTTTATATTTTTTGCAACGAATATATAATACAGGCCGGTAAACATGAAAAGATAGGCAATTTGCATAACACCCGCCACGCGTATACTTATACTTACAGCTATTCCGCAGGCTACCAGGAATGCAGCTTTAACAGATGGCTTCGGAAATTCTTTGAAAAAGCGGATCATAAAATACAGGCTCATCACATATCCCATAGCGAAGGGAATGTCTTTCGGGTTGTTGAAAGAGTGTCCCAGAAAACCCGGAGAAATAAATAACAGGAACAGCCCGATAACACCTGCCCGCCATCCGGCAATTTCAACGGCAATCAGGGCACAAAATAATATAGCCAGCCACCCGAAAATGGAATTAAAAACATGCCGTGTCTCGTATATTTTTTCTACATGAAAGGTCTTGATGAAAATAACGGTCAGCAAATCAAACGATTGCCCGTAAAACTTCAGGGTGCTTTCACCTCCTTTTGGATCAAGGACAGCAACGGCTGATGAATCCTTGCCAAAAGTTTTATAGTAATTAAATACATTATTTGCCTGTTCATAGTGAAAATGTTCATCACCCGACATCCCTGCATGATATCCCATGAACATCATGGCAATAAGCATAATAGCTGCTATACTGACAAACAGTAAACGAAAGACCGAGGATTCTTTGCCTGAGAACAAACGCTCGCGGCTCTTCATTTCTTTGATCGGGATCAGGACAAACCAGTTCAGGAATGCAGAACGGCGTTGCATGAAACGACGGAAAACACCGGAATCATTATTTGTGTTTTCGAAAGGATCCGATTGATGGATGTTATACTTTTCAATATGAGCTCCAGACTTTTTCAATATATAATTTAAGCCGGTAAGATAATCTCTTCCTTTCGTACTTAACGACTCATACAAATGAATGCCATATGTCAGAGGCATTATAACAGGAAACCCTGATGTTTTTTTCTTTTTCTTCAGGTTCTTATCAATATCATATTCAGGAATAAATACAGAGTGTTCGGTTGCCTTTTCTTTTTTTAAATGAAACAGATCGTTAATTATAAGCGGTTTACGTAGAGAATCAGTATCAATAACAGTGACAAAGTCTTTTGTTGCAGACAGCATTCCCTGTAAAGCGGCGTTTACAAAAGGAATCTCATTACTGACTTCAATTATTTTAATGAGATGATTTTCTTTCAGTTCTTTATAAACAGTATCTTTTTCAAATTCATCCATATTAGTGCTCTGTCTTTTAACAAGCACCATCTCAAAATTTCCGTGCAATTCAGGTTTAAGCTTATTCAGGGAATTTACCCAGTGGGGATTCTGACTATCTCCTGTCACTGCAATAATGCTTAGATTTACAGGTAGAATTGTTTTTACCGCTTTTGGTTTCTCTTTCAGGTCTTTGCCTTTATAAATTTTTGCCATATACAGGTTGTTAAACTATTACTACATCCATTCGTCAGTTTTGATAAAAGATGAATTTACACCTTTTTTTTTCAGGTAATTTTTAAATGAGATGATCATTTCATTCGGACCTGAAAGGTAGTAAAAAACATCAGCGGAACTGTTCATTGAATAAATTTTTTCGATGTCAATCTTCCCGTGAATGAAATCGTTCAAATCACAATCACCTGAATTTTCAATATAAAGGAAGCGACTAAATGTGTCGATATCTTTTGAGCAGCTTTCTATCAGGTCATTATATAAAAGCTGTTTTTTAAAGCGAACTCCATAATGCAACTGAACCGGTGAAGAAGTAATTTTTTTCTCCCTTATGTTTTCAAGGAATGAAATAAATGGAGTGACACCTGTCCCTCCTGCAATGAAAACGGAAGGAGTTGTTTCGGAAAAAGTAAACTCACCGTAAGGAAGTTTAATCCAGACAATGTCATTTTCTTTCAGTTCATTATACATACGCCGGGTAAAATTCCCTTTTATTATAAAGGTGACACGGATTATATCTTTTCTTGCGGGAGAACTGGCAATGGAAAAAACCCTTGATTCGGGCCATGAGTAGCTGGGATCGTAAGCATCAATGGCAAAATGAAGAAACTGTCCGGGTTTAAACGCTGGAAACAACTTATGGGGTCTGAGGGTAAGCGTACAAATTTCATCAGTGTGTTTTTCAGCCTGGATTATAGTTGCGGGTAATTTTACTACAACAGCCATCAGATTTCTTTGAAGAAGTTATCGAAAACACCCAGCATATAATCAATATGCTGATCAGTGAGTCCCGGATAAACACCGATAAAAAAAGTACTGTTCATAATGAAGTCGGTGTTTTCCAGCTCACCGTATATACGGCAGTCAATATGAGCAAAGGCAGGATGTCGCAGGAGATTGCCGCTAAACAGGTTTCGTGTTTCAACAAGGTTGTTTTCGAGATATTCAGTAAGTTGATTTCTTGTGAACGGGGCTGTTTCTTTCACTGAAATCAGGAAGCAGAACCAGGAAGGATCACTTCCGGGCGTAGCTTTAGGCAGGAGAAGGTGTTTTTCATAAGCTTCGAGCCCTTTATAGATCCTGTTGAAATTGTATTTTCTCTTTTCGGTAAAACCCTCCAGCTTGTCGAACTGAGCAAGACCTACAGCTGCCTGCATATCGGTCATTTTTAGGTTGTAACCGATATGGCTGTATACATATTTATGATCGTAACCCTGGGGAAGGGAACCGAAATGCTGGGAAAAACGTTTACCGCAGGTATTGTTTTCTCCGCTGTTACAATAACAATCGCGTCCCCAGTCGCGGAACGATCGGGCAATTTTTGCCAGAATTTCATCATTGGTAAAAACGCAACCACCTTCACCTGTTGTGATATGGTGTGCCGGATAAAATGAAACAGTTGATATATGTCCGAATGTACCGGTTAATTTCCCGTTGTATCTTGAACCTAATGCATCACAGTTATCTTCGATGAGCCACAAGCCATATTTGTCGGCTACAGACTTTACAGCATCAATGTCAAAAGGATTACCCAGGGTATGTGCAAGAAAGATGGCTTTGGTTTTTGACGAAACAGCCTTCAGGACCATTTCGGCTTTAATGTTGTATGTTCCGGCTTCAACATCAACAAATACAGGAACAAGGTTATTCTGAATAATAGGAGCCAGTGTGGACGGGAAACCGGCAGCGACCGTAATAACTTCATCGCCAGGTTTCAGCCTCTTTTCGCCCAGTTTAGGGGACGTGAGGCAGCTGACAGCGATCAGATTGGCGGAGGAACCGGAATTCACCAGTATGGCATCGGAAACGCCCAGGAAAGAAGCGAGCTGCATTTCAAACTCTTCGGAAAATCTTCCGGCAGTAAGCCAAAAATCCAGACCGGAGTCAACCAGGTTGGTCAGTTCTTTATCATCGAATACTCTTCCTGCATAATGAACCTTGTCCTTACCCGGTATAAATCCGACCGATGCAAATTTTTTTTGGTAATACTCTTTAGTAAGTGTAATTATTTTTTCGCGCAATGATTGTATTGTATCCATCCAAAAAGGTTAAGAAAAACAAAGATAATAGATTAAGTATTTTCTTTCACTTTGAAAACGAAAGTTTTATTCAGAAGAAAGCCCACAAACCCGATAGGAACCACCAAAACAGCTCCTCCGGCATAAGATCCTAATCCCGCCCATTTAAGCAGTGTCAAGCCGGCAATATTCAATAAATAAGTTACTCCGTATACCCCGAAGAACCGGAATATCAGAGCATTGTTATGTGTCCTGAAAACGATCATCCCAATTGTTTTAAAATTGAATAAAATCCCTATCAAAGTAGCGAATAATGATGCAAGAATATAATTTAATCCCATGTAAATCAGCAGGGCGAACAAGCCATATCCGAATATAGTATTAATACCGCTGACAATAAAAAAGCGAACCAGTTTGATCTTAAGAATGACCCGGATTTTATTTTTCATCCGGCAAAATTAATTCTTTCCTTTTCAATTACCAAAGGCTTCTTTCTCACTTGTGTATAAATTGCACCGATATACTCTCCGATAATGCCTGTAAAAAACAATTGTAAAGAGGAAAGAAAAAACAACCCGATTACCAAAGGGGCTGTTCCAACTGTGAACCAATTCCAATGAATAAGCGTATAAATAGAATAAACTAATGCAAATAGCAAACTAATGGTAGCCACACCAAATCCAACGAAGCCTGCAAGCCTAAGAGGCAATTTGGAATAGTTTACAAACCCCAGCATTGCCATGTCATACAAGGTGTATAAGTTATTCTTCGTTTTGCCCTTCATGCGCCGGGGCTGAGTGAACTCAATCTCATAAATTTGATTACCGAATTCACTGATTATTCCACGAAAATATGGGTAAGGATCATTAGATTTGCGGAGTATATCCATAAATTTTTTATCATATAATCCAAAGCCGGTGAAATTTTTAATCTGGTTCACTTCAGCAAAACGCGATAACAAATTGTAATAGAACTTTCGTAAAGCAAACATGAAAGGGTTTTCTCTGCTTTTCGTTTTTACACCTATAACGATACTATATCCTTCCTTCCATTTTTTTATGAAATCATTGATTAAAAAAGGTGGATCCTGTAAATCAGACACCAGTGAGATTACAGCATCACCCTTACATTGTAATAAGCCATAAAAGGGAGAGCGAATATGACCAAAATTCCTTATATTCAGAATAACTTTCACGTTTTTATCTATAGATGATATTTTTCTAAGGATGTTGATCGTATTATCAGTTGATGCATTGTCAATAAACAGATGTTCATACTGGAAATCAGGCAATTCTTCAAAAACAGATTTAACCTGAAGATAAACATCTTCGATGTTTTCCTGCTCATTATAACAAGGTGTCATTACACTAATGAGTTCCATATCCTTGGTTAATTTTAAATTCAGTTTGGTTCATCAGCTTATGAGTTTCTTTGGCTATTCCTTCAAGTGATGAATAAAGGGGGACATATCCCACTTTACCTGCCTCATGAGAGAAAGGGAAAAACTGATCTTTTTCTCCTGTCGGATTGAGTATACATAAATCATCGGAAACGGAAAAATCCAGATGATATTCGTTTTTGAAATAATCAAGCAGTTCGAATTTTGTCACCGGCTTTTTACTGTAAACATCTATAGCAGCATTCTGAGGACCGGAGTCGGAAAAACACTCAATGAATGAGAACAGATCATCGGGGTGAATATAATCACGTACAATATCTTTTTGGTTAGTGATAAAAGTTTTGTTATGAAGGATACTATTGATGATGGACGTAATTAAAAAAGAGGATTGAAGATCAATATACCTGCTGAAATATGCAAACACCCGGAGATCAATAATATGAAGATGCGGTAGTGAACGATGTCTTTTTTCTGCAAAAATTTTTGCAAGTGAATAATAGTCGGAAAAAGGTACGTTGTTGATATCCATCATAAAAGGCTCTTCAGGTATAAGATATTTTTTTAAATGCACAAGATGCACGATGCCACTGGAAAAATAAAAATACCGGGTGTCTCTATGGGTTTCAAGATATTTTACAACCAGATCATCAAAGGTTTTTGTCAGACTGAAAATATCGCGGTTCAATTCTTGAACTTTTTCAGGTGTGCCGGCCCCGACACAATTGATAATGATATCGTAATCATGCCTGATGAATTCTGAATAGTCATAAAAAATGGCATTGCATTGAGGGAGGATTTTTATAAAAGACTTTACTTTATCTACTGAACGCGCAAATAGAAAAAGAAGGTTGTTGCTGTTGCGGGAGTAATTGTCAATTAAGCTTTTGGCAATATGACTTGTTGCACCGAGTATAGCAATCCTTTTTTTCATAATAAATTCAAGGTTCAAGTAAATTTGAAGAAGGACAATAGATATAAAAGATATTTATTCATTAAAATTAATTCTTTCCTTTTCAATAACCAATGGCCTGTTTTTTACATGCGTAAAAATAGCACCGATATATTCACCGATAATTCCGATAAAAAACAACTGAACCGATGAAAAGAAAAACAAACCGATAACCAGCGGAGCAGCTCCGACGATGAAATAATTCCAGAAGATCAGTTTATAAATAAAATAACCAAAAGCAACAAGCAGGCTAATGAAAGCAACACCAAACCCGATAAAACTGGCCAGCCTGAGTGGAAGTTTTGAATGATTAACAAAGCCAAGCATAGCAGCATCGTACAGACGGTAAAAATTACCGTACGATTTTCCTTTCTGTCTTTTAGGCTGCACAAAAACAACTTCAGAACGGTCGTAACCCAGTTCGGATACTATACCGCGGAGATAAGGATAAGGCTCGTCAAGCTTACGCATTATTTCGACAAAACCCTGGTCGTAAAGTCCGAAACCGGTGAAATCCTTGATGTGTTCCGTATCGGAAATTTTACCCATAATCAGATAGAAAAATTTTCTGATGCCAAACATGAGGAAATTTTCTTTGCTTTTATGTTTAACCCCGATAACAATTTTACTTCCTTCTTCCCACTTTTTCAGAAATTCGGGAATAAGCCCGGGAGGATCCTGTAAGTCGCAAGCCATAAATACCACCGCCTCACCGGTAGCCTGAAGTATACCGTAATAGGGGGATCTGATCCAGCCGAAATTTCTGATGTTAACTATAATTTTTACATTTTTATCCTTAGCTGCAATTTCTTTGAGTTTTGGTACAGTCCTGTCTACAGATGCATTGTCAATAAAGATATGCTCATAAGAATAATCAGGTAAATCAGAAAGGACATTTTTTACCTGAAGGTATAATTCCTCCACATTCTCTTCTTCATTAAAACATGGGGTAACAACACTTATGAATTTCATTTTCCGTGAATTAAATAAATAACTACAGCTTTAACTTATCGGGATGAATGAAAACAAAATTGGTTTCCATAGTGTATTCATCAACCTTCGAAAAAGGCTTTAATAATTTCCCGTTTATTGTAAAGCAATTATAACCTAATTTACTAAAATACTGGATGATATCATTTGGATGATAGCCAAAACGCATAGCCCATTTTCTAAGCATTTCGGTAAGCACAACCGGCTTTTGTTTTTTCAATGTCAACGCGGCGCCTTTAAAAACAAAAAGTTCAGCACCTTCAACATCGCATTTAATAAAGTTGACCTGTAATTTATTTTTTTTGACATAATCATCAACGCGGTAAACACGTGTGTTGATCTTTTCGGCCTCTTCAGACCCGGAAAGGTTTGAAAGGGAAGCATTACCGGAACCTTCTTTACAGTAATAAAAGGTCATATCCTTTTCTTTTTCGGCAAATCCGAAATTATTTAAATGAACATTTTTAACCTGGTTCATTTCAATGTTGTTTTTCAGGTATGAAAATGTTTTAGGGATGGGTTCAAAAGTATGTATATTAATTTCAGGGAACTCCTTTGCGAGATGAATAGAATACCATCCAACATTTCCACCGACATCAAGAAAAGTAAATTCTTTATTAAAATTTCCACGGATATAATTGACCATAAAGTTGAGTTCATCCGTTTCGTATTCATTAAAATTAAGTGTTTCTATGGGAGTCATTCTTTCATCATCTTTATCACACAGCATTTTAACACTGGCTTTACGCGAGGTCATAATGACCTTATCATCAGAAATTTCTATGGATGCAATATCTGTGCTTTTTAAATAATCCGCATATTCGAACAGGCGGGAGTGGATCTCATGCATTTTTTTGATAAAATCCTGTTTATTTAATTTCCCATTCAGGAAATCCTGTTTTAATTCTTTGATTTTCATAGTAATAATCTCTATAAATAACTTAATATTGTTCTTTTAAATCCTTCTCTGACAGAATAATGTGGTTCCCATCCCAACTTTTTTATCTTGGATATTTCCGGGCAGTTTCGGGAAATAGTGCTTTTCAGATAATTCATATTCTTGCCGGGTATGTAAGGAATAACTTTCAGTTCTTTTTCGGGGAAAAGCGCTGCAATGATATGAGCCAATTCCCTTATACTGATTTCGGCATTCTGGTTACCCACATTATAAGCTTCTCCGCTGTTACCTTTGAGCAAAACAGTAAAAAAACCTGCAGTGGCATCTGCAAGATAACAAAAGGGACGTATAGCACTACCGTCGCTTTTCATAACAATATTGCGGTTGTTCACTACATCTGATACAAAATCGGCAAATACCCTGCCGTCATCCAGTTTCATTCCGGGACCATAAGTGTGAAAAGGTCTGGCAATTTTAGCGGGAACGCCATACTGATGATGCCATGACACACACATCGTTTCACCCATACGTTTGCTTTCGCCATAACATGAACGGACAACAGCCGGGTCTACAAAACCGTAATCGGTTTCTTTCATAGGTATTTTCGCCGGGTCAGTTTCGCCGTAAACTTCACCGCTGCTGAAAAACAGGAAGCCCTCCAAAGGGTTTTTTCTGGCCAGGTTCAAAAGGTGAAATGTTCCCATAATGTTGGGCAAAAGAGTACCGACCGGGTCATTTCCGAAATACTTAGGGCTGGCCTGACTTGCGGCATGTATAATATAGTGAATGGGTTCACCGATGTTATTATATTCACTGATATCTCCTTCAATCAACACAAGGTCTTTGCTGTTTTTATAAAAAGAAAACCTTTTCCATGCTTTTTGAAGATCACGGACTATTCCGATTACTTTAACGGGAATTTTAAAACGGGATTCATTCAAAAACATCAGGGATTCAACCATATAAGCAGGGAGAAAACCTCCTGCACCGGAAATAAGAATGGTTTTTCCTTCCAGCTTTTCCCAAGGCAATAACTGATCTGTAATAAATTTCAGATCTTCAAGTATGATTTTATTTCTTTTTTCTTCGGACATGACTTATTATCGACTGTTTAGGTATTGCCTGATGGTTTCCAGATCTCTTTCTGTATCAAGTGCATGCCAGTATCCATCGAAACGATAAGCCTGTAATTCTTTCAGTTTAACCAATTCTTCCAGTACATGTCGCTCAAAACTGCAGGATGCATCGCGGGTCAGACTTTTCATCAGAAGAACTTCCTTGTTAAGGATATAGAAACCGCCATTGATATAGTCTTTTTGTAAAACCGGTTTATCGGCAAATCCACGTACTTCATTGTTGTCGCCATAGAGGCCCAGTATTCTGAAACGCGTGGGATAATGTACTGCTGTTACAGTGGCCATTTTTTTATGGGTAAGATGAAATTCAAGCAGAGCGCTCAAATTTACATCGGCTATTACATCTCCATAAGTCAGGATAAAATAGGGATATCCTTTTAGCAGGTCTGCCATCTTTGATATTCTTGAACCCGTATTATCATCTATCCCTGTCGGGACGTCAATAATTTCCCATTGTGTTCTGTCTGTATTTCCTGAATCTAAAAACCGGGTGACGGCATCATTTTCATGAGTAATCCTGTTTCTGTAATATTTATCGAGATAATCAGTAATTGCCTCACTGTAATTTCCCATGGCAATGATGAACTTTCTGAAACCGTATCCGGAAAAATAATCCATAATATATTGGATCAAAGGCACATTTTCGATTTTGACCATAGGCTTGGGAATGATCTTTCCTTTTCCTACCCGGGTGCCGTTTCCTCCGGCCAGAATTACTACGGGAATATTTTTTAAAGCTTCGCTCATAGATGTACTTATTTGTTTTGCAGCAATTTGTGAATATCGTCCACTACGGTTTTTGAATAATTAAGCATCATTTCCACATCAATGCGGTAATTCAGATATTTGACACCAAGTGAACTCCAGCGTTCAATGCCATCAGGTGTATCGGTAAAAATACCCGTATGCACCTTGTTCTCAGCGCAAATCCTGATAATCCTTTTTATTTCAGATACTACTTTTTCATGCCATATCTGCCCTGTAAGACCTAGAGACTGGCTTAAATCATAGGGTCCGACAAACAAAATATCAAAGCCTTTTACTTTAATAATTTCTTCAATATTATCGACACCTTCTTTCCCTTCGATCTGTAAAACAAGGACATGTTTTTTATTAGCTTCGGATAAATATTTTTCTTTGGAGATGTTTGAAAATTCAGCAGCTCTGACATACCTGCATAAACCCCGTTCTCCATCAGGATAAAAACGGGTGTATTCGACTACCTTTGCTGCATCTTCGGGTGTTTTAATGTGTGGTATCTGCAAGCCTCCTATACCCAGATCAAGAAGCCATTTCATATAACTTTCCTGTAATCCGGGCACCCGGGCAATCAGTCTGATTCCCCGGTTCTCAGCCGCCAGTATCATGGGATATATCTCATTGGGCATAATGGGCCCGTGCTCAAGATCAACAATTGCAAAATCAAAACCAGACAGAGCCAGAATTTCAACGATTTCTGCTCTTGGTAAGCGGATGAAAGGTCCGAGCAGAAATTTGCGATTATTTAACCACTCATCTTTTGTCATAGGTATGATTTTATTTATCAACGATTTTTTTGCTTTTATCATGAAGCCCGATAACCATTTCTTTTTCTAACTGTTCACGGGAGAGAAAAGGGAAGAGATCTTCGATAGGAGGAGACACCAAAGAGCCGTCAGGGTTAAGACTGAAGGATAATTTTGGAAGGTGAGGCTGCAGAGGGTGTATATAAATCTCACATAATACAGGTCCTTCCGTATGGATAACATCCTGAATGGTACTTGCCATATCTTTTTTTTCTTTTAGCCGGAATGTTGTAAAGCCGAAAGCTTTGCCGAGTTTACTATAATCAGGGCAGCTTACTCCTGAATCATTATCGGATCCTGTAAACTTTTTTCCGAATAAACCCATCTGGGTATTTTTAATCGTGAGGTAGGCATCATTGATATAAATAAATAATTTTAAGGGCAGACGATGGTGAATGATCGTCTGCATTTCCTGAAGGTTCATCATCATGGATCCGTCGCCTGTGATCAGGATAACTCTTTTTTTATCCGAAGCAAAAGAAGCACCTATGGCTCCCGGCAAACCATAACCCATTTCCCCCAGACCGGTTGAAGTAATCAGCCTTTGTTTTTTATTTAAACGGATGGCCTGATGGGTGCAGGTTAAAGCTGTTCCCATGTCAGTAACGATGATCTCATCATCAGCAAATTGTTTCGAAAGCTCATCAATAAAATCATAAGAGTTGATATATCCGTCAATTTCCTTATGAATATTGTGATCAACAATGGGGTAATCATTTCTCCATTGTTCACATCTACCAAGCCATAGACCCGGTTTCTCAATAACAACATCCCTGCTTCGCGAGAGAAGATCTTTAATAAATATTTGTGCATCAGAGTGAACAGGAACAAAACTGCCGTCAGTCTGAAATTTTGATAATTCACCGGGATCGATCTCGACAACTATTTTTTTAGCTTCTCTTGCAAACTCACGAATATCATAACCGAGTTGTGGAATAGCAAGCCTGGTGCCTATTGCAACCAGAAGATCGCAGTTCTGAGTGATAAAATTAGCACAACGCTGGCCGTAGTTACCTTCGTGACCAAAGTAAAGCGGGTGGGAGGCAGGAAACATATCGAGGCCGTTCCATGCTGTAAGTGCCGGGAAAGGAAATTTTTCAAGCAGTTCCGGTATCAGATCAACACCACCTGAAAGCCTTATGCCGTTGCCTAAGATAAAAACAGGCCTGGATGAATTGCGGATCAGATCAAGAAGTAAATCGATATTTTTTTCATTATGATAAATCGCCGGTACTTCAGGTGTATATGCTTTCAGTTTATCCGGGTCTATCTGTGCTGCCTGAACATCGATAGGGATATCAAGCCAGACAGGTCCGGGCCTTCCAATGACAGCCAGATAAAATGCTTTTTCAAGATGATAACGTATAGTTTCGGGTTCCATGACGAGAACAGAATACTTCGTAATATTGGAAACAGTTTTAGCTACATCAAACCCCTGGACGCCCCACATCCTCAAGCTTTTCTGATCACGGACATATTGTGATTTCTCCTGGCCAGAGATAACAATACACGGAATAGAATCAGCCCAACCGCTCAGCACCCCTGTAATTGCATTGGATGCCCCTCCTCCCATAGTCACAATAACGGCACTTAACTTTCCTGAAATACGGTTATAGGCCAGGGATGCCATCACTCCGGCCTGTTCGTGGTGTGGACAGACATAATTTAGCTTCTTATGATCGGCAACCGAGTTTAACAGATGCACATTACCTGCACCCGAAATGGTGAAAACATACTTTACCCCTTTTTCAGATATGAATTGAGCAATATAATCGCTTACTTTCATTTTGTCGCGGTTATAACAAATTTAATAAAATTAATAATCAGAAACAGGTTTAATATCGGCTATTTTATTAATTCTGAGATATTCTGCAATTTCCTGTGTAACCCCATCGGAACCAACAATATAATTAACCCTGTTCGTCCCTTTAATCCACTCGAGGTGGATCTTGCAATGGGCGCCTCTGGCGATAGCAAGGCCACCGGCTATGTCCCAAATTTTATTAGAGAGTCCGACAGCGGCCTGTATCCTTCCGGATGCTGCATAGCAGATATTGATGGCAGCTGAACCGGTTCTTAAACATCCCCGGCTGTTATCATTCAGATAGCCAAATGCCTGATATTGTTTTTTGCGTTGAGGTATATTGTAAGAAGTTCCCGAAAAAGCCATAGCCAGAAGAGAACTCTTCAGGTCAGCACTGTCAGACTTAAGCTGCTTTCCGTTCACAAAGGATGTCCCAATATCGGAAATAAAATAAATTTCCCTTAATGCAGGCAGAATAACTGTACCGGCAACAAAATTGAAACCAACGGCAAGGCCTGCTGAAATGGCATAGAAAGGCACAGAAGAAATAAAATTAGCAGTTCCGTCGATGGGGTCCAGATACCATACCGGTTGGTTAAGGTAAGGTCCGATATCTTCATCTGAAGTTGTTTCTTCCCCGATAATATGATATCCGGAAACTGACAATTCTTTTACAAGATAATGCTCAATAGCTATATCCAGTTCAGTGACAATATCGCGGGGGCTTTCTTTTGTGCGGAACCCATTCAGATTTTTATACTGTGTTTCAATAATTTCTGCAGCTGATGAAACAGATTTCAACGATAATTCTGCTTCTTTTACCCAATTGAAACTCATATACTATCCTCCTTTATTAATTTTTCGAGGGTACCAGCAATTTTTAAATATCTTTCTTCCATTACCATCTCCAGCGCCTCTCCCTGGCGCAACCCAACAATATAAGTTAACAATGCTTTGGATGACAAAGATTTACGTATAAATGCCAGGTGGTTGTCCGGATCGTCCTGATTGACAAATAGCAATGCGCCAACGATACCGATCAAAATATTTTCAGGAGTAAAACCCATGGAAAGGCAGATTTGGGCTGCTCCGATGAGTCTGCCGTCAAGTTCCAGCTTACGTAAAGGTTCTCGTGCAACACGGGCTATGGGGTCATACAGAAGTTCATTCGAAAATCGTCGCAGTTCTTTCTCTGCATACCAGTCAAGGAAATCGTGAGGAATATCCCATTTGAGTTTAAGTGCAGTGAGCATTTCTTTCATGGCACCACTAACAATTTCATCAATTTTTGGATATTTCATAGCCTCGTGCAGATACCTGGCGCCAACAAGAGCTCCTAAATATGCCGTTATGCAATGGGGTGTATTATGCAGGTAAAGCTTTGCTGCCCATTGCTTACGCAACTCATCTTTACTGCAAAAGTTGATATCACCTACGAAATTTCCGGCGTCTTCATCTATGAAAAGAATTCCATCTTCGGTGTGTACAGCAAGAGAATCATTGAGGAGAGTTTCTTCCGGGGCAGTATTCGAAGTGATTACATCAGGGATAGCAAAATATACGTGGTTATAATTCAGGGCGTTTTTTACAATAGTGACGGATTCCGGATCATTTTCACACAGAATAATATTGCATTTCGTTCCTTTCAGCACCGTGGAGGCATGAAGGCAGTTCCTTGGGCCTACGCTCATGAAAACAGCAGCTGCATTATCTACCATTGATATAGAAAACTCATCCAGGTGATACGCTTTTTTAACGGTAACAACTTTCTCTTCCAGTTTACCTTTACGGGTACGGAATGTGGAATATTTACCATTTCGGTTCATTTCGTCAATCAGCTTTCGGTTATTATCCACATAAATATAACCGTACTTCGAAATATCGAAAATCCAGGGTAAAAACCCTCTGTTGATAGCTCCTGCGCCTATAAATACAATATCCTGCATCTCATCCTTTTTTACAATGTTTCTCCTACCTGCCAGGGCATAAACTCTTCCCAGCCTATGCCGTTAAGCTCGCTCCCTGTTTTTGTTCCGCTTGCTACAGCGATTACAAAGTTATAAATTTCCCGGCTCACGTCAAGAGTGTTTGTTCCTTCAACTATCTTTCCGGCATTGATGTCCATATCATTGCGCATCCGGTTGAAAACACCCGTGTTGGTTGTGATCTTGATGACAGGTGCGATTGAACATCCATATACGGAACCGCGACCTGTAGTGAAGGCAATCATCTGGCATCCTCCTGCAATCAGGCCGGTTACAGAAACAGGATCATATCCGGGAGTATCCATGAAAACAAGTCCTTTTCGTTCAATTTTTTCAGCATATCTGACGACCTGATTAATAGGTGTTGATCCGCCTTTCGTTATTGCGCCCATGCTCTTTTCCAGTATAGTGCTGATACCTCCTTCTTTATTACCCGTCGAAAGGTTGTCATCAAGACTGACATTATTCTGAGCCGTATAGTTTTTCCACCATTCAATAATTTCCAGTAATATTTTTTTGTCTTTTATGTGCGTACAACGCTGAAGCATTTGGTTCTCCGCTCCGTGGCATTCGGGATATTCAGCCAGAACTATACTGCCCTTATTGGCTACAATATAATCTCAAGCAATACCAAGAGCCGGATTTGCTGTTATCGCTGACAATGAATCACTCCCGCCGCAATTTAACCCCAGTATCAGTGATGAAAGCGGTATTTCTCTGCGTTCAAAAACGGGAATTGCGTTCAGTATTTTTTCAACTTCAACAATTCCCTTTTCTACGGCCTTTTGTGTGCCCCCGGCCTCCTGTATGCTGAACGATGTTATTGGGATATTTTCTGACTTGCTGCCTCTAAGTTCCCTGTATTGTATTTCCAGATTTTTTTCTGTTATTACCTCACAACCCAATCCAATAATAACGGCTCCGGTCACATTGGGATGATCAAGCCACCCCAGTAAGGTTTTACTGAAAACATGAAATGAACTTCCTCCTTTTGATAATGCACAGCCGCCGGCATAGGTCAGGGGAACAATGCCATCAATATTTTTGCCTGGAAAAGTCTTTTCAGAAAAGTAATTACCTATTTTTTTTACAACACTTGCAGCGCAATTGGATGAAGAGATGACCAGCAGATAATTGCGGATACCTGTTCTTCCGTCTTTTCTCTCATAACCCATAAATGATTTGGGAAGGTCAGCAATATCGTTATTGTGGTATGAAGCTGCCTTTTTTATAGTATCAAAAGAAAAAAAAGAATTGTCAATCGCTTTGATATTGTGGTTATGAACGTGTTCTCCTCCTGAAATAGCTCCTGATGCCAGACCAATAACTTGCCCCGATTTTATGACAGGATTATTCTCTTCGATTTTACGCAATGCTATTTTATGTCCTGAGGGTATATCGTTTAGCAAAATAATTTCAATATTAGAGTCGATGCCTGAAACAGAAATAAGTGAACCTTTTTTTTCTGCTGCTATCAAAATCCCGACATTGTCGGAAGGGTTAAGAACAATACATTGTGGATTATTCATCACTGCGGGGTTACATAATGATTTTATATGGCATATTGAGAGATTAAACTGTTACCCATGCACTCTTCCGTTGTAGGGCAAACTGAATATAATTTTCGATCTGATTTAAACGCTGAGCATATATGTTTTCGATATTAGCCTGACAGTTATATCCATCTGCAGTAAACTGTACTGTTTCTTCAAAATTGAGGACAGGTTGCCATCCGAGTTTTTCTTTGGCTTTTGAAATATCGAGTTTAAGAAGCCCGGCTTCATGCAACGGCTGTTTATCTCCGGAACCAGTATATACACCTTCAGGGCAATACCTGATCAGATGGTCAATGAGTTCTTTTACTGTATGATGATTACTTTCTTCAGGCCCGAAATTCCAACCACCTGAATATTCTTTCCCATCAGAATACAGCTTTTCAGCAAGCATCAGATAACCACATAAGGGCTCAAGTACATGCTGCCACGGTCTAACAGAAAGTGGATTTCGAAGAATAAGTGGTGTTTTCTCCGAAAGTGATCTGAAAAAATCGGGAACAATACGGTTTAATGCACAGTCACCACCTCCGATAACATTCCCGGCTCTTGCAGATGCTATATTGCAGGTGTTTTCGTGCTGAAAAAAAGAAGAAAGATATGATGAGGTTACCAGTTCTGCACATCCTTTTGAAGCGCTGTAAGGGTCCCTCCCACCCATAGGGTCACTTTCGCGGTAACCTTTTTCCTGTTCAATGTTCTTATAGCATTTGTCACTGGTAATATTTAACGCAGCTTTTACAGATGCGGTTTTGCGGACAGCTTCAAAAAAATGGACAGTGCCCAGGACATTTGTATGAAATGTTTCTGTGGGATTATTATAAGAATCAAGTACAAGTGCCTGGGCGGCAAGATGAAATGCAAAGTCTGGCTGGACTTTGCTGAAAAAGGAATATAATTCTTCAAAAGAGCGGATATCTCCATTCTGATGATGAATAAAATCCTGTAAGCCGCAAATGACAAAATTGTCATTTGCCGTTTTTGGGGCAAGTGCAAATCCATAAACTTCGGCACCCAGTTCCCTTAGCCATAAGGCAAGCCATGAACCTTTAAATCCGGTATCACCCGTCAATAAAATTTTTTTTCCCTGGTATATATTGTTGAACAGCCGGTATTTGTCTTTTACCATAATTTCCATTCAGCATTATTGGAGTTCCAGAAATATTCAAGATCATTTTTATCTCTGAGTGTATCCATCGGGCGCCAGAATCCATGATGCCGATAAGCCTGCAGTTGTTTATCACGGGCAAGATTTTCCATAGGATCTTTTTCCCAGATGGTTTGGTCTCCATCTTTTATATATTGAAAAATTCCCGGTTCAAGAACAAAAAATCCTCCATTAACCCAGGACCCATCACCTTTAGGTTTTTCCTGAAAAGAAAACACCTGATTGTCATCCTGGTCATCAAAACGTATGGCGCCAAATCTTCCCGATGGCTGAATAACAGTAAGTGTTGCCAATTTGTTTCCCTGTTGGTGAAATTTTAGCAGCTCAGTCATATTGATATTACCAACACCATCGCCATATGTCAGCATAAATGTCTCATTTTCGACATACTTTTCTATGCGTTTTATTCTTCCACCTGTCAGGGTATGCATACCGGTATCAATCAGGGTGATTTTCCATGGTTCGGCATTGGAAAAATGAACGTCCATCTTATTATTCTTCAGATCAATGGTCATGTCTGTTTCGTGCAGAAAATAGTTTGCAAAGTATTCTTTGATCATGTATCCTTTATATCCGCAGCAAACAATAAATTCATTGAATCCGTAAAATGAATAAATTTTCATAATATGCCACAATATGGGTTTTCCGCCGATTTCTATCATTGGTTTTGGTCGCATATCCGTTTCCTCGCTGAGGCGGGTTCCCAATCCGCCGGCTAATAAAACAACTTTCATGGTGTAGTGAATTATTTAGATTTTTGTTCTTTCTCCTGTTCGTTTCCGGTATCGTCGTCCTTGCCGTTCATCCCATCTTTAAAGCTTTTTACTCCTTTGCCAATACCTTTCATCAGCTCAGGTATTTTTTTTGCTCCGAAAAGAAGCAGAACTACAACGAGGATAAGCAATACCTCCGTTGTCCCAATCTGTCCGAGTAAAATAGATGTTATCATATAATTATGATTAAAAATTACTACAAACTTACGAGTATTTTAGGGAAATAGCAAAAAGAAACCTTTAATTAAAAGCCCGGATATTGATTTAACAATCAATTTCCTGCAATCCAGCCGGCAGGATTAAGTATTGTGGTGTTCTTCCATATTTCGAAATGAAGTTCTGCTGTCTTTTCTTCTGCTTCACTATGGATCACCCCGATTTTTTGTTTGGTGAGGATTTTGTCATACCTTTTCACGCAGACGCTTTCAAGATTGGAATATACAGAAAGAAACTCACCATGACGGATGATAATTGCTTTTTTCCCGTCAGGAGTCGGAATGACTGCAGTTACCACGCCGTTAAAAATGGACCTTACCGATGCCCCTTTGTTGGTGAGAATATTAATACCATTGTTTTTAATTTTTATTTCTTTATGAACCGGATGGGGATGTTCTCCAAATGAACTGGAAATAACTCCCTTCTCAGTGGGCCAGGGCAAGGTTCCTTTGTTCATAGCAAAATTATTCGAGATAATTGTTTCCTCAGGCGTCAACATGATGGCATTGCCGTTATCGGCTACTTTCTTTACATTGGCTTTATTATCAGGTGGTTTGGGGACATTTTTATTAAATTTTTCTTTTGATTTTTTGATTTCTTCGGCAATGATCCGTTCAATTTCTTTCTGGAGTTTTTCAGTTTCTCTCTGTTTCTTTTTTATTGTGCCCAGCAGATCCTTTTCTTTCTTTTTAAGCTGCTGAACATTTCTGTCCTGCTCATCTTTTTCTTTGGTCAGCTTTGTTTTTTCCTTTTCTTTATTTTGAAGAAGAGACTCTTTTTCAGTCTTTTGTTTCTCGAGCTCGCTGACTTTGTAACCTAATTGCTGTTCAGTAAGATGGATCAGGTCAATTTGTTTTTTTCGGTAAGAGCTGTACTGCTTGAAATATTTTATTCGCTGGTAAGCCTGATTAAAACTTTCGGAAGATAAAATAAACATAAGACGACTGTATGAACTCCTGTTTTTATAGGCATAATATACCATTTTTGCATATTCATCTTTCAGCGACTTAACAGTTTGCTGCAATTGCCCAATGGTTTGTTGGTTCATGTCGATATTTGAACTCAGGTTATTGATTTCGTTATTATACTCTCCAATGAGCTTTTCTCGTTTTTCGATCTGCGATTTCAGGATAAGAACCTGGTTCAGGGTTGTTTTTTTATTTAATTTGGTTTCTTCAAGCAGTTTGTTAGTGTATTCTATTTCTTTTTCTATTTTACGTATATCATCTTTCAATTTGCTTGCTTTGTTGCTCTGGGCATAAACATTATTTACAGATGAGAAAAAGAGGGAGCATATAAGTAAACAAAAAATAGAAAATAGTGAAATCTTATTTTGCTGATGTACCATGTTCTCTTTTGGTTTATTTCATTTTTGAATACCTGGCAGGAATTTTGAAAGGTGCCTTTTGAGGTACATTAATCCTGATGTTTTTAAAAGATAAAGATAAATACTTTTGTGATTCCTGCATAATAGCCGCCTTCACCAGCGAGGGAACTACATGGCCGGCAATACTTTCATGAGTATAATAGTTCACTTTTATTTCCTTTGGAGGATTATCTGTCGAAATATCCTGTTGCGTGATCTTTCCGATTTGTTTGTCGAGCACAATCATATTTTTAATAAAAACAGTTGTGTCTGACAAATTGTGTCTTCTGGGGCAGCTCAACTCGCAGGTACTGTTGAAGCACCTGGCGGTAAATTCTGAGGTGTCGTAACCCGGAATATCATTTCCGGTAAGTAACGCCTGTAAAATACCCAGAGTAATTGCCGGGTGGGTTTGTCTGCGTATATATGAAAATCCGGCAGATAAGTAAGTGCTGTGTATACGGTCAATTACACTGAAAGAATCGAGCGTGACCAATATCCTTGAAACTTCAATACCCAAAACAGCAGAAGCACTAACCCATATGAAGCTGTCCCTTTGCATACGTATCTGACCGGAGAAAGAAGTTACGGTGCCATTGGCGGAATAATCAGCATCAAAATCCGCAGAAAACCAGTCAAAATGAAGGCTGTTGCCACTTATAACTCGATAATCATATTTTAAATTCCGGGGAATTTGCTTCGGAGGTACCCATTCTTTTGTTTTACATGAATAAGATAGGAAAAGAAAGAAAACAAATAAAAGGAAGACAGTATATTTTGAGAAGGTACAGATGGTTTTATTCATACAATTTTTTATCTCTGATTTTTTTATCAATATTTGGCGTAGCACCACCTGCTTTTAAAGCTTTTTCCCAATAAATCACACTGTTTGTTACATCTCCTAATTTAAAAAGAACATCCCCGTAATGTTCAAGAACCTCGCCTTTATTTCCTGCACCGTTATCAATAGCTTTTCCGATCCACTTTTTGGCGTCTTCACATTTTCCAAGCTTATAAAAAACCCAGCCATAGGTATCCTGGAAAGAATTGTTTTCCGGTTCCAGGATATTGGCTTTTTTTGCCATTTCGAGCGCTTTTTCAAGCTTTTCGGAAAGTAAAGAGAGATAATAGCTGTAATTATTCAAGACATAGGTGTTATTGGGATCAATGGCAAGGACCTTGTCGTAGAATGCAAAAGCGGTATCCGGTTTATTTAACTGGTAATAGGTGTCACCCAGATACATGTAGAATTGGGAAGCAAGGTCTTTGTTGTCGCCCGCCAGTTCAAGGCCTGCTTTTAATGATTTAATTGCCTCTGTATAGTCCTTGAACATATAATTTGCCATGCCATTGAAAAGAAAAGGAGTTGGTTGTACAGGAAAAAGCTCCATAGCTCTCTTGCTGTCATCACGTAAGGCAATGTTGTCATTTTGCTCAGAGTGAATAAAGAGTAAAGTTTCCCACACAACATATTTTGAGCTGTCAAGAGAGATCACTTTATTGAAGGCTTCTTTTGCTTCATTTAATTTTTTATCGCGGTATAAATAATCACCCATCATCGAAAAAGCTTTAGGGTTTTCCGGATGTGTTTTTACCAGTATATTCAGCAATTCATATGCCTGTGGCTTCATTTCATTGTAAAATTCACTGATAGTAAAATAGGAGAGAAGGATATTTATTTTGGTGTCAATATCCAGGTTGGGACTGGCAAACCCGGCTTTAAGCTCTTCGAATGATTTTTCTTTATTGCCTTGTTTTCTGTAATAATCAGCTAAAGAGATGTGTATATAAGGATCATCAGGATTTATTTCCGAAACCTTCTTATAATAAGGCAATGCCTTATCAAACATATTATTATTCATTAACAGCTCGGCAATCAGCAAATAATACTTTGTTTCAGCAGGTGATTCCTTTAATAATTTTTCCACTTCTGCCACAGCTTTATCCACCTTATTCAAATGAAGATATAGCTTTTGTTTTTGGGTAATAATTTCTTCAGACAGGCCGAATTTCTTTTCCATTTCATCGTATAAACGTATCGCGTCGTAATATTTACCGGCGTAAACCAAAGCCACTCCGCAGTTAAAATAATAGTCAGGATCATTATACCGGACAGCTAATTCCTTATAGATATTGGCCGATTCTTCATAGTACTTGTTTTTCTGATACATATCAGCCAGAAACACTTTGTACCATTTGTTTCCGGGATCAAGTCTCACAGCTTCTTTTGCAAGTTTCAGCGCTTTATCGTTGTCATTCTGAAGCTCATATAAACCACCCAGTTCATAGATGGCAGCATCATTTTTATTGTCGTTTTGAAGAATTTTCAGAAGTAAATTACCGGCTTCGGTATAATTTCCCATTGTTTTCTCACGGCAGGCATCAATAAACATTGCACCGTTTTCCAACCTCTCCTGATTCGATAAAACCGATTTGTTTTTCTTACCACTCCCGGAAATCGCATGATTCAGAGTGGACTTACACGATGCCAGCACCACAATGATAATTAAAGAGGCTAAAAATATATACTTTCTTTTCATTGTCTTTTATTCAGTTGGTTCAGCAGAACGGAAAATGCTGGTATAATCGCCGATACTTACCTGATCGATATCTCCCCGGTAAACCACATTGTTCCCAATCATCGAGTTTTGAATATTGCAATTGGATATTTGGGATTGTGACTCAATAATACTGTTAGTTATCATCGAGTGCCTTATGCAGGTATCATTTTCAACAGACACATAAGGGCCAATTACAGAATTGTTGATTTCGACATTTTTACCGATGTAGCATGGTGGAATAATTAATGAATTTTTATTTATAAATGAGTCATCAATTAATTTTGAATTTTTATTGAATTCAAGTATTCGCTGATGAGTATGGAGGGTTGCTTCCTTATTTCCGCAGTCGAGCCATTCGGTTACAGTTTCAGTGCTGAACCGGCACCCTTTATGCATCATATTTTGCAATACATCAGTAAGCTGGAATTCTCCATTGACCTTGAAATTACTGTCGATCAGATACCTGATTTCGTTTTTTAAACGATCCCCGTCGTTGAAATAATATATACCGATGATAGCCTGATCTGATACAAAAGTCTGTGGTTTCTCGGCAAAGCTTGTAATGATATTATTTTCATCAGTGATAACTACGCCAAATAATGAAGGATTGTTTACTTTATGTGTCCAGATTACAGCCTCCTTTGATTCATCAAGTCTGAATTCAGCCTTGAAAAGCGTATCGGCAAAAGCAATAATCACTTTCCCTGTCAGGGATTCTTCTGCACACATGATAGCGTGCGCAGTTCCAAGGGGAACATCCTGATGAAAAATCCTGCCTTTTGCACCCATTTTTTCTGCAACCGATATCAGCATACATTCCACATCCTTACCAAAATCTCTTACTACAAAAGAAATTTCTTCGACTCTTTCGTTGCAAATGCTGACAATATCTTCAACAAGTCTGTTGACAATTGTTTTTCCTGCTATCCTGATAAGTGGTTTTGGCACTGTAAGGGTGTGAGGACGCAGGCGTTTTCCCATACCTGCCATTGGAATGATGATTTTCATCCTGTGGGTTTATTTTGGAAATTATTTTTCACTGATAACTTCGCCATTTTTATACATGGCAGTCTTTTTTACACTTCCGTCTTCGTTCCAGTAAGTCCAGCTTCCATCTTCATTGCAGTTGATAAAACTGCCTTCGCTTTCTTTGTTCCCGTTTATGTAATAATATGTACTTACCCCGTTTTTATAATCACCTTTGTAGAGCTCCCTGCTTTTGATCTTGCCATTGTCATAATAATGCAGTACCAATCCTTCATATTTGCCGTCTTTATAAGTTGATTCTGAAATTTTTATTCCATTCCGGTTCCATGTAGTTTCTTTCCCGTTCAATTTCCCGTTCTTGTAAGTAGACTCGAATGACTTATGTGTTGCATCAATCCACGAAGTGCATTTGCCTGAAAAAGGTGTAGTTGTTCCCTTTTTACAGGCAATACCATCTTTATCCTCAATATTGTTGCAGTCCGTCTGCTGAGCTTGAAGGCCATATGCGAAAGATATAATGAAAATAACGTGAAACATATTTTTCATAGTATGTTTATTTTGTTCCTGTATGTCCAAATCCCCCGGCGCCTCTTTCTGTTTGCTGCAGCTCTTCGACCTGGATCCAGTCAGCCTTTTCGTGTGATGAGATGATCATTTGGGCAATGCGTTCACCGTCGTTAACCAAAAAATCCTCGGAAGAAAGATTAATAAGAATAACCCGAACTTCACCTCGGTAGTCAGCATCAATGGTTCCGGGGGTGTTTAGAACAGTGATCCCTTTTTTAAAAGCAAGTCCGCTGCGTGGTCTAACCTGTGCTTCATAACCTTCAGGTATTTCCACAAAAAGGCCTGTCGGAATCAGCGCCCTTTCCATAGGTCTAAGCAAAACAGGAACAGAAAGTTCTGCACGGATGTCCATACCCGCAGAATGTATTGTTTCATAGGCCGGCAGTGGATGCTTCGATTGGTTTACTATTCTTATATTCATTCTATATAATGGATTTGAACAAAAATAATCATTATTTGAAGAGCTTCTGAAAATTTTTCTTTTCAAAACGATATAACACAAACACATAAATGAACGTGAAAACAGTTCCCATAGATATTCTCCATGCGAATGTGGGGAGATTCAGAAACTTGTGCAGCAGGAAAACCCCCACAGCCATGATCATATACCCGCATATCGCTTTCAGGTTGTAATCAACACGGTAATATTTCTGCCCGACGATAAACGAAACAATCATCATAGAAAAATAGCAGATAAAAGTTGCCCATGCAGAACCCATATATCCGATAATTGGAATTAGCAGGTAATTGAGTATCAGTGTTAATACGGCTCCAAACAAAGAGATATAAGCACCAAAACGGGTTTGATTGGTCAGTTTATACCAGATGGAAAGATTATAAAACATCCCGATAAACATATTGGCCAGCAGGAGTATAGGGACAACTTTAAGTCCTTCATAATAATCCCTGTCGACGAAATGTTTGACAATATCCATATAAAGCATGATCACAAGAAAAATAAGAGAGCAGGCAATGACAAAATATTTCATGACCTGAGCGTACATATGTTTTGCATTGCTTTCTTTTGACTGGGAAAAGAAAAAAGGTTCTGCAGCATATTTAAATGCCTGTATGAAAATGGTCATCATAATTGAAATCTTATAACAGGCACTGTATATTCCAACCTGCTTCATGGCAATATCAGGAGGAGAAAGATATTTTAAAAAAATTCTGTCCATGGTTTCGTTCACTATGCCCGCGAGGCCAAAGATCAGCAGAGGGAATGCATACCATAACATTTTTTTCAACAGTTTGAGGTCTATTCTCAGATCAATATCAATCATTTCCGGGAGAAGCAATAATAATGTAACTATACTTGCAAGCAGGTTAGCGATAAAAATATAACCGACACCAACACTATTAACATAAAATGATGAGATAAAACCGGTTAAAATATGATGCTTAATAAATAACGGGCAGAGAACCAGAAAAAAAACGTTAAACCCAATATTAGTGAATATATTAACCATTTTGATCAGGGCGAAGCGCCTGGCTTTATTCTGAGCACGGAGTTTTGCAAATGGGATGGTGGTAAGGGCATCAAAAGCAATTACTATGGAAAACCAAATGATGTATTCTTTATGATCGGGGTGGAGGATAATATTGGCAAGAGGTTGAGCAAAGATAACAGTGAGCAGTATAAAAACCGAAGAGGTGGTCAGCAGAGATGCAAATACGCCCGAAAACACTTTTTTCTTATCGGCTTCCTGTTCGGTAAAACGAAAAAATGCCGTTTCCATTCCATAAGTCAGAATGACAATAAGCAATGAAACATAAGCATACATTTCACCAACAACTCCATATTGTTCCGGTGCAAAGATCCGTACATGAAGAGGAACTAACAGGTAATTCAGCAAGCGGCCGATAATAGTCGTTGAACCGTAAATTGCCGTTTGCCCTGCAAGGCGTTTTAATGGATTCAAGAATCTTTAATTAAGTAAAGAAAACACAAAATTAATGATAATATTGTGAATTTTATACCCTGACGATTTAGCAGCAATTTTTAATTAATGCTTTCAGAAAATGTCACAATAGTATTATCTTCAGAAGGATCAGTATCGTATTACATTAAGTTCTGAAACAGCTGATTCCGAGATAATAAATATTTTATTTACGCTTTTATTTAAATTAGGAGTGATGAAAATCCCATCCCCTGATTTTACAAATCCATCCAGATCTTTTTTTACCAATGCACCTTTATTCTGAAATTCACATCCCGATTCCCTGGGGATCTCAATTGTAATTGATGCAACTCCCGATTTGAGGCTTATTTTCGTAACCGGCTGAAGTTTTCCTAACCTGATGTTTAGTTTGGACGCTCCACCTTCAAAAAGAACGTTGCGGACTTTAAGTTTAGTAAAATCAGCATTGATTTCTGCAGCACCCGATTCCATTTCTATATCCCAGTAAGGGTTGGGATTCAGCCGGATCCGGGCTTCATTTTTACTATTCCCGACAGAGAAAGTTTTATCTTTCATTTTCAGGTTGATGATCCTGACGCTGTCTTCATCAAGGCTGGTCAGAGAAAAGTCTCCTATATTGCCCTCTCTGTTGAAGTCAATCAGGTCGGTACTCAGACTGTCAATGGTAAATTCTCCTGCCGCAGCATCGAAAACAAGTTTTGCCCGGGTAATACTGCTGTCGTAAGGCAGATTCATTTTCTGCAGCAGACAATCTTTATTGTTGATAACTTGCTTATGCCGGCAGAAAAAGGAATGATCGGAACCCCCGGTATACATGACAATTATAAATGCTGCAGCAGTTATAAAGAGAGAAATTACCAGCTTTATCCATTCCTTTACCGGAAGAAGTGATATTCCCCAAATCACTATGATCAGCGGCCATAAGGATAATACCATCTGCCAGTTAAAACTGACAATACCGAAATTCCTCAGCGCAAACATGAGCCCTGTGACGATGAGGACTATTCCCCATATGATCCTTCTGTAAGTCATAAAAAATAATTTTAGGATGAATTATTTTCTTCTTGTAAAAGAACCGATTAATATTCCGAGCCCGATTACTATGAGGATAACCGGCCACAGATCACTGAAATCAATTTCGGGGATCAACCGGTTAATCAGGAAAATTACTCCGATGGTGATGAGTATAAGCCCTCCTATCAGGCCGTCGTGCCTTTTCTTTTTACATTTATTCTCTTCAGCAGGAGATGTTTCAGACTTTACATTGTTTTCATTTGCCGGATTTTCAGCCTGGGCACCCGGTGCAGAATTATTCATAACAATAACGGGGTTTGATGGGATAACAATCCATAAAATGATATAAATTAATAATCCTCCGCCACCAAAAACAGCGGCTAAAACAAATAAAATCCTGATCAGGGCAGGGTCAGTTCCAAAATGTTCGGCCAAACCACCTGCCACACCACCGATTACTTTAGTGGTGTTACTTCTGTACAATCTGTTATATTCCATAAGTTGAAATTTAATTAAAACGGTTAATGTATTTCAAAATTACAAATTCTGAAGGAATTATTATTAGATATCACTTTCTAAAAATCGGTTACATAACAATTTTAATAAAACAAATCGGAGCTGAAACTAACAAAAAATGTACAAGTATTCATAACCGCAATCGGATTCTACTGAATTTATCCTAATTTTGTTATATCATATAATACAGGAATGAATAAGCGCGTATTATTTGCTGATAAACCACACCCGGTGCTGGAAGAACGGCTTACAAAAGCCGGGTTTGTCTGCGAGTATTATAAGGGGAAAAGTTCGGAAGAACTTAAGTCAGTAATAACCGGTTACGGAGGTATCATTGTCAGAAGCCGGACAAAACTGACTGCGGATATTCTTGATGTGGCAAAGCAATTACAATTTATCGGCCGCCTGGGATCAGGTATGGAAAATATTGACACAGAATATGCCGCCTTAAAGAATATAGCCTGCTACAGCTCGCCTGAAGGAAACAGCAATGCTGTTGGCGAGCATGCTCTGGGAATGTTGCTTGCGTTGATTAATCATATTCACACTGCTGACACAGAGGTTAGAAATGGAATTTGGCACAGGGAAGCGAACAGGGGTATGGAATTAAGAGGCAAAACCATCGGCATTATCGGGTTTGGAAATACCGGGCCTGCATTTGCCCGCTGTTTGTCAGGTTTCGGGATGAATATCCTGGTTTATGATAAATTTAAATCCGGCTTTGGGATTGATTATATTCTTGAATGCGGAATGGAGCAAATCTTTGAAGAAGCTGACATCCTGAGTTTTCACATTCCCTTGACCAAAGAAACACATTACCTTCTGAATGACAGATATCTGAAACGATTTAAAAAAAGGATATTTGTACTGAATACATCAAGGGGTGAGGTTGTTAATACCGCCTCTCTTGCAACACATCTTCGTTCCGGCAAAGTACTTGGAGCTGCATTGGATGTGATCGAATACGAGAACCTTTTGGCAGAGTCTTTCAGCTATGAAAAAACAGATGAGAATTTCCGATACCTGGCATCACTTCCGAATGTTATCTTTACTCCTCACATAGCAGGAGTTACTGAAGAGTCACATTTCAAACTTGCCGATGTTCTGGCTGATAAAATTATAAATGCATTTATTTAAGAAATTTAGCGATATTATTGCTTTTTTATTCTGTTTTATTTTAATTTTACATCAAATTAAACTGATCACAATGAAAAAATCAATTTCTTTGGTTGTTTGTATGATTCTGATGAGCAACCTGTTTTCACAAAAACTGACTGAAAAAGATGTTTCTGCTGATGTTGTCAAAGCTTTTCAAACGAAATATGCGCAAGCAACCGATGTGAAATGGGAAAAATCTGATGCTGTCTTTAAAGCTGTTTTTATTCAAAATGAAATGAAAACCGTAGTTGAATATACAGCAACGGGCCAATGGATAAAAACAGGGTGGCAAATTCCACAGCAATATGCTCCAAAAGCTATAACAGATTATCTAACGGTTAATTATCCAAAATTTAAACTGGATGAACTGTTGATTGTTGAAGAAGATAAAGCAACGGTTCCAGGGAAATATTATGTCGCAAATATTTCAAAGAAACAGGAAAAACACAGTATAAAATTTAATTTAAAAGGGGAACTGGATGTTCCTGCTCCCGAGAAAAAAGAGAAATAATTACTGGTTTTCGTATTTTTCAATTTCTTCATTAACGTATTCGAGAAGTATGTGTGCCTGTTTGAACATGGCTTCAGATTCCATGCCTGCGTGATATTTTTTTTCGCACACAACCCTGATTATACCGCAATTTATAATGAGCATGGCACAGGTTCTGCAAGGTGTCATTTTGCAATATAAGGTGCTCCCATCCAAAGCGATACCCCTTCTTGCTGCCTGTGTAATGGCATTTTGCTCTGCATGAACGGTTCTCATGCAATGGTTGGTTATGCTTCCGTCTTCATGAATGACCTTTTTAAACAGATGGCCAACTTCATCGCAATGTTGCAGCCCTTTGGGAGAACCAACATAACCGGTTACCAGAACCTGCTTGTCGCGGACAATTACACAGCCACTCCTTCCTCTGTCGCAGGTTGCCCGACGGGCTACAGTAGTTGTCATATCCATGAAATATTCGTCCCATGACGGACGCTTATATGAATTTTCAGCCATAGCTATAAAATTTTTACAATTACCGATTCGATTGCCGAAAATAATTGAGTGATAGTTCCATTGTTGAGAAAGATGTGATCTGAAAGGTCAATACAGCGTCTTAGATTTTGCTTGTTGGGGTCTGTCGAATCCATTTCCCGTTTTTCGTTTTCTAAAAAAGTTTTAAAGGTAATATGGTCGGTTTCGGAATCGCGAAGAACTATTCTCTGGTATCGCAGAAGAGGGTCTGCATCAATCGCAAAAAGAGTAAAATCGCCTTTCTTTCGGAGTGATTCTATTTCTCCCGGTGTCCTTATACTTTCAATGACACAGTTTTTACCACCTGAAACAGCTTCTTCGAAAAGGCAGTCAATGATATAGGAAGGGCTGTGATTCGCCCGGAGTTCATTTGCCACAATAACCATGTTATCGCGGTCATGTCCCAATCCTCTGTTTTCAATTTCTTTTAACAGGAAGCTACGAACGGAATAATGAATAAAATGGTGATGATTGATCAGGTATTCAACAATGGTTCCTTTTCCTGCTCCTATGGTGCCCGTTATTCCTATTATTTTCATGGGTAATATAAAAATCAAAGATATGTTTTTTTCTTATTGGGAAATCGAATTTATGTTATAATCCTTCACCCAGCTTCAATTTAATACGGGACGTAAGTATGTCAATAGCAATATGGTTATCTCCGCCCTGTGGAACTATAATATCTGCATAACGTTTTGTTGGTTCGATGAATTGAAGATGCATCGGCTTAACATAACGCTCGTAATGATTAAGTACCTGCTGGAACGAACGACCTCTTTCTTCGATATCGCGGCGGATTATTCTCATCAGCCTGTCATCAGCATCGGCATCAACAAATACCTTAACATCCATTCTGTCGCGGAGCCTCGGATTGGTAAGAATAAGTATTCCTTCAACAATGACTACTTTTTTTGGAGTAACAGGAATAGTTTCTTTAGCCCTGGCACAAGTCAGGTATGAATAGATAGGGACATCCACGGAATGTCCTTCTTTTAACAGGTCGAGATGTTTTATTAACAGGGAGAATTCGATAGACGAAGGATGATCAAAGTTAATTTTTGCTCTTTGTTCGGGTGAAAGATGTCCGTTATCTTTATAATAGGCATCCTGGGGAAGAACCGTTACAGCATCTTTATGCAGACGTTTCTGGATTTGCTTTACAACCGTCGACTTACCTGAGCCGGATCCACCGGCAATCCCTATAATAAGAACTTTTGACATGAATTTGTTTTTGCAAAGATAAAAATTATTACAGCAAAGCCGTAAAGCCCATTCTAACAAGCTGCAAAAACAAATATAGAAATGTGAAAATTTAAATGAAAAAGACAAAGCTTGATACCTGCTTTGTCTTTTGACTTTATAATTTATTCTGGTGTTTTGCTACAACAGATGTGATCTAGAATTTAAATCCGATATCCAGGCCAATTTTACCAACTATTCCATTATATCCTTCCTGAAAAGAAGTGCCGTTAAACAGGCTGTTGTCAGCATCACTACTGAAATTTCTGCGTATTCCTCCGCCAAAATACAGATCAAGCACAAGCCTTTTCCCTAAGACAAAATATTGACCGAACAAAAAACCACCACCCACGGAATTATAAGTGACGACCTGTTTACTGAATGCACCCATGTAAGTGTCTTCATCGTAAAAAGTCACACTGGTATTTCTGTATTCAACATAAGGGGAAAAATAAATATTGTAAAATTTCTTTTCACGGTCTTTGTCAAGAACATAATATTTTAGATAAATTTCGGAATTAAGCCCTTCTTTTTTCCGGTCATCCTTATCAATGAATGATGCACCAATCCCAATTTTGATAGCCCAATCACTGGTGATTGAACGCTCATAATTGATCTGAAAATTACCTAAGGGAAGGTTTGTCAGTGCTATGCTAAGGGCATTATTATAGATCTTTTCGGGTTTTTGTACAGGTGTCTGTGCCGAAATGAACAATGATGTATAAATAAATACAGCAACCGTAATGATAATTGTTTTCATGGTATATATATTTTTAAAAATGAAAATTAAAATTTAAAACCTATATCCAGACCAACTTTACCCGTAATTCCACTGTATCCTTCTTTAAATATATTGCTATTATATTCCTCAATATATTTATCAGGGTCAAGATTTTTTCGAATACCACCGCCTAAGTAGAAATCGATGAATACCTTCTTACCAAGGGTAAAACTCTGACCAAAAATGATCCCGGCGCTGATGGACTGAAAAGTGAATGTTTTTACTCCCCAGAAATAATATGCAGGGATAGGGCCATGAATAGTGTAATCATCCGTTGTAACTTTGGTATAATGATAATTGACATAGGGCGCAAAGTAGATGTTGTAAAAGGTTTTTTGCCGTTCCGGATTCAAGAGGTAATATTTGAACTGTATCTCGGCATTTCCTCCTTCCTTGGAATCGCCTAATTTATCTTTGTAGGTCATTCCTGCACTGAGCTTCAGAGCCATGCTTGCGTTAATAGCTCTTTCATAATTGATCTGAAAATTATTTACAAACAAATTGGTGATTGTTGTTGTAAAAATGTTTTTGTAAACCTTTGCTTCAGGTTGGCTTTCTTGTGCCAGAGAGCTCAGCGATAGCAATAAAAAAATGATTCCGAATGTTTTTTTCATAATATGTTGAAATTTAAAAATTATGCCAAAGTTCTCAAAAATAATGCCAGAAAGCCCAAAACAATAGATTAAAAATGACAAGAATGTTATAATTGTTATTATTTGTTTAATAAATTATATATCAAAGTTACAAAAATTTTAATAAAAATAAAATCCCCCGGGTATAATTCCTGCATTGAATGAATTTAATAATATTCCGCGTGAAGTAAAAATGTAAATTTTTCCTTTCTGTGAATAATCAATAGCATCAGATATATATATATTCCCTGTTTTATCATCAACACCCAATCCATAAAAGTTAGAAGAATTTATTACGATAAATGGATCGGTTGGCAGACCGGTTGATGAGGTGGCCATTCTAAACACCTGTCCGTTAATAAAATACAACGTGTCTTCAGTGCGATTGATTTTCAGTTTATTCCATGCGTTTAAATAGGATGTAAAAAATAACTTCAACTCAACACCGTTGCCATCAGAATTTAATTTAAATAATGCAGCTTTGGTATTATCCAGATAATTTCCCATACACAAAACCCAGAGTTTCCCGGCTTTGTCCTTTACCATTGAAAGTGGGCCATAACTCAGGTGAATACTATCGGTTATCATATCGGTTGCAGGATCGGCTATATAGATATATTCTTTCTCGGTATTGGCAATATAAACCTTGTTGTTCACCGCCAACATTTCTTCTGTACTTCCCTGGCAGGGAATCTCCCCTGTTTTCATATTTGTGTTTAAATCTATTACGGAAACCGAGTTGGAATACATATCTGAAACATAAGCCTTAGTCTGGCTTACAGGTAAAAAATATCTTGGAGATGTTAACCCGCTTATAGTTGCTATGGATTGAAATGTATTTACATCCACTACTTCAATTTTCCGGGAATTATTGACAATAATGTAAGCTTTACCATTGAAAATATACATGGATTGACAGATATCACCCAGATGCCGGTGATTGATAGTGTAGAAAATGTCATCATAAACTGTATTGCTGTCGGCTCTGTAATAACTGACTGAAGCTTCTCCTGAACCGTAACGTCCTTCATTAACGATAAAAACACCTTTACCTTTTTCGATCAAAGGCGGTTGATTATTATTTTGAGGGGTTTTTTCACAGGAAGAAACCAGAACGGCAGTCAGAAACAGAATAATAATTGGTATACGCATCAGTGTATTATTTGATCATTGTTATTTTATTAGTGACAATATTTTCCCCGGCTATAAGTTGAATAAAGTAAACTCCGGATTTATAATCAGTTAAATCAACAGATAGATTGTTCTCACCGGAAAAACACATGATGTTTTTCACATCGGATAATAAACTTCCGTCAAGGCTATAAATACGGTATTCGACTTTTTCTGCAGAGCAGACAGTAAAAGTAAGGTTAAGAAAATGATATGCCGGGTTTGGAAAAGTCTTCAGGGAAATAATTTCATCCCGGGTTTTTATGGTTTCAGGTAGTAGGTGAATAGCTCCTACAGCATCCAGATCGAAACCGGACGAAGAAAAAGGTGTTGGCCAGGGATCGTTGATTTTATTTCCGTAACTGTCCCTGGAAGCATAACGGTTGTCTATGCTGCCAACAACATCAGTAATTTTAATATGGGTAATATGATTGACATCCAGGCCTGCTTCATTTTTAAGTTCATCCAGATCAAACGGAGTACCGTAAAACAACCTGTATTTCCCGGCGAGATTGTTGACTTTTCTCGTATCAAGGCTGTCGAAGTTTCCTTTCTGGATAGTAGTATCAGTAAGTGAAACCGAAGGAAAACGGAAGAAAAGCTGTCCGTCGGAACTTACTTCAACAAAAGCGAGTTCAAGAAAATAATCGGAAAATGAATTTTCAAATACAGCGAAATCCCAACCGGGGCCATTGTACAAAGCCCTGTCAAAAGAAATAATGGCAGAACCTCCGTCACCTAAACTGACAACACCATTTTGCCCGGCAGCACCTAATGCTGCAGAGCTGTCACCTGTCGTTGTTTTGCCAAGAGCAGTATCGGCAATATTCTGGTAACCCCTTTGAATTTCACAGGCAGTCGCCCATCCCACGAAACAACTGCTGTCTTTGAAAATGGCAGTGGAACCGGTCTGACCTGCCGGTGGCGCAAATTGAGGAAATCCTGCGAATCCGAGATGAGAGATGATTAACAAAAGAATCAATTTTTTTTTGCAGACTGTCAGTTTTGTGACCTTTTTCAATTGGCAGATTATTTTATTTAAACACATCATTTTTTCAGAAATTTATTACTCAGAACTTTATTGGCAGTAAGAATACGAATGCAATACAAGCCTTTTTCCCATGTGCTGATTTGAACCACCGGAATAAATTTATCCGATGAAAAACAGATTTTACCGTTGATGTCGGTAATGTTGATTTCAAGAATGTTTTCAATTTCAAGAATGTTTTCAATAGGTACGATGTGAATCTGGTCTTCAGCCGGATTGGGGTATACTATCAGGTCCATGTTTTTCAGGACGTTTTCTTTAAAACCCACATGGGATTGATGCCGGAATGTCAAATTATCCATGCAAAAATAAGCAGGTGTGTTCATACCGTAAATTCCGTTATCGGTAGAACTGAAACGGAACTGTATACTGTCCACCCTGCCGAGAGGACGGAGATTGACCCACCGCCAGTCTTTAACAATATAATCCTGCAAAGTATCGGCAAAACGATAGTCAGCCAGGTAGAAGATCACACTTTCGCCGTTCTGTATACCATTCCTGAATCCGGCTATAGTAAGCCGGAACCAGTCTGTATCATTCCGGCTGATGCCACCGAATCTTTTGGTGAAGCCATCTCCGTACTTCATGCACAGGGCGGTATAGGTGTTATTGGTAATATAAAACCCATCAACAGTATCTCCTTTGGTGACATCACTGAGTTTTATACACACTGGGTTTGTCCCGTCCCAGTACCCGATTCCAAAGTTGGATGAATGATTGTATCCTCCTCCTGCATAAGAGCTGTACTGATTTGTATATCCGGCTGAAACTGTGTCTTTTTTATTTGAATAGGCGAAAACGCCCCAGGAAGTGACACCATTCCCCCAGTCTGTAAATGTGTTAGGGAAAAAAGCTTCCCCGCACCTGAACCCACCCGAAAAGTCAGCCCCGTTCCAAAAAGAATCAGGTGAAAGCCGGAGAGTGTCAAAGTCAGTAATACTTTGTGACCTGATTATGTTTCCTGAAAAAAACATGGGAATGAATAAAAGAAAAATGACACTGAATTTTTTTAACGCATTAAACAGGTTGTTGTTTTTTTTCATGATGATAATTATTTTTTTTAGGAGGTTTGTTAAATTCTAATGTAATATTGATTCTGAAATTTCTTCCAGGCATAGGACGAGTAGGAACTACTTCGTAAATCTCATTCCAGATATTATAAAATTGCAAGGTTATACGTAATAGTGAAGGTTTAACAGGAACTGTTCCGGAAAAAGAAATGTTTCCTGTCTGGTATGGGTCAAGAAAAGAAGAATTGTCGGAGGATATATACCGGCAACCTGAATATGTGTGATTATAGTTAACATACAACCCATGAAATCCAAGGGTGAAATTAAAAAACAGATTAATTTTAGGGACATACATCAATTGTTTACCGATAGATTCATCGCCTTCTTTTTTTGATTTTTCATTCGTCGTCAGGATATAATTGCCGTTTGCCTGGGCTGAAATTTTCCATTCATTTTTAATAATGTTTGCCCCAACAGTCCACTCCAGTCCCCGGCTCCAAACTTCCTGCAGATTCTTCGGTGACCAGTAGTTGTTTTCAGGAAGCCATATTACCCAGTTTTTCATATTCCTGTTAAACACGGATATTTCACTTTCAAAGGAAAAAATTCGTTTTGTATATTCCACTGACAAAGCCATGTCTTCACTCCATCCTTTTTCGGGCTCTAAGTTAACATTGCCACCTGGATTCCAGTATAATTCGTTAAACGTGGGCAGTCTGAAATTTCTGGTTACACCGGCTTTCAATTTAAATACTTTAAGAAATCTAAGGTCTATTCCGGCTGATGGAATAAAAGGAATATTGATCCCTTTGGTAAATTCCTGCCTTGCGCTTATCATTGCATTGATATTCTGTTTGTTATTGCTGATTTTATAACACATAAACAAAGCAAACTTTTCTCTTTCAGGGTTCCTAATATAATCATCAACATCTGCTTTTTGGTAAGTATTATTAAGCCCGATATTGACCAATTGACGATAGGGAAGACTTATCTTGGTTTCTGTTTCGGTAATCCAGGTATTTGCTTTGCTTACAGCATGTATACCGAAAAGTTTATCCTGATAAAGAATATTATCATTAAAATAAGCGGATCGCAAAACGATACCAAGAGATTTTCCTGTCCTTTGCCAGTCAGCAGTGACCCTGCATGTCCGGTCTGTCTGTCTTGAATCTGATTCTGTCTGATAGACAGTAGGAGGGATATTACGATCATTGAACTGATACCATAAACGAACACTAAGCTTTTGGTTTGGGCTTAGCCTGAAATAATTTTCATGTAAAATGCCATATTGCAATACAGAAGCATGCTTTTGTTTTTCCTCAGGATTACCTGTAATTGTATAGTTTTGAAAAGAGAAATCATTTTCGGCCGTATGATAAAAAACCCGTGTGGAAGTTGTCAGAGAAGAATTGCTGTAAGATAATTGCAACGACTGTTGCTGTGAATGATAACTTCCTGCGCTGCTGTTTACTTGTATTTTAGTGCCATCATTAAATTTGCAACTATTATTAAGTACCAGGGCTCCGCCAACAACTCCGCTTCCCCATACTGCACCTGATCCTCCGTATTGTACATAAAGTTCATCGGCAAAAAGAGCAGGAAGTAAAGCTATATCCGATTGCCCGTTCATAGAACTTTGCAGGTTAAATCCATTCCATAATATGGCGGTATGCTCAGGCCCTGAACCTCTTACCGAAGCATTCGCCAGGCTTCCCCCGCCATAGGATTTAATACTGATAAGACTCTGTTGCTGAAGAATATCCGTTATAAAATTATTACGGTTGATCTGGAGAATGCTGGAATCTGTTTTCTTTATATTTGTTCCTGTAGAAAAATTCAGAAACCGGTTCCCTGTAATAATGACTTCATTTAATGTTTTGGATTTCGTGCTGTCATTGTTTTTTTGCTGAGCAAGAATATTTGAAATCGTGCTCATCATCAGAAAAAGATATATAAAAAACTTACAGGCCATGTGTTCCTTGTTTTGTAAAAACCTGTAGCTGGTCCGGGATATAAAATGAAACAGGGTCACTGTTTTTTTTGCTTTTCGCCCGAAAGCTACAAAACTCTTACCGGTAGGTCTTCTGGCTTGTTCTACTTTACCCGGCCTTCCCGTCCTTATAAATTTCAGACAGTGGCAGAAGAGAGGGTAAAGCTTGTTAAGAACTTACAGCTACGGGGATAGCTCCTGATTTGAACAGGATTCCCTTTTAATTCCATTAAGGAAACCGATAATCTTTTCACTACAAAAATAATTATTATTGAAGTTTATTTTATGAAAACTATTAAAAACTTGTAAACATATCCTGTTAATATAAAGCTGCCTTTGAAATTTTTTATCGGATCGGAATTATCTGAAAAACGGCATTTAGTTCGATCCTTTTATATATTTTTACTTTAGATTCTCTGAAGTGATGAATAAAATAGCAATAATCTTTGATTTTGATGACACACTGGCACCCGATTCAACGTCCAGTTTTCTGCAATCCATTGGGGTCGATGTACATGATTTCTGGCAAAACAAGGTGCAGTTATTAGATGACAGTGACTGGGACCCCATCCCTGCATATCTGTATTCAATGATTGAGATTTCGGGAAATAAGAATACTCCCCTGATAACAAAGGAATTATTTGTAGAATTTGCTAAAGAAATGTTCTTTTTCAAAGGTGTTGAAAAAGTATTCAAAGTTCTGGAAAAACACATTAAGCAAATCAATAAAAATATTGATCTGGAGTATTACCTGATCAGCAGCGGAATCGGCGATATCATCAGAAATACCTCCATTGCCCACAATTTCACAGAGATATGGGCAAGCGAATTCCACTATGATGAAAGTGGTGGTATTGCGTTTCCAAAGAAAATTGTAAGTTTTACGGATAAAACAAGATACATCTTTCAGATAAATAAGGGTATAATCGGGGATAGATTTAGAGGTAAGCCATTCGAAGTCAATAAAAAAGTGAACAAAGAAAATCTTCGTATTCAACCCGAAAATATGATTATCGTCGGTGATGGATATACCGACATTCCCTGTTTTTCGCTGGTACGGTCTTATGGCGGAATTGCTATAGGTGTTTATGATAAAAAGAACAGGAAAAAATGGGGAAAGGCCTGGGGTTTTATTGAGGATGGGAGAGTCTCAAACCTTGTTTCAGCCAACTATTCAGCTAATTCCGATTTGATGAATACGCTGATCATGGCCGTCGACAGTATTGCCCGTAAAATTAGTATGTCTGCAAACATCTATCAGGGATAAAGGTTAAAATTCTTTTTATTTTTGTATTTTTGTACAAATAATCATTTTACATGTCTAAAATTTTAATTACCGGTACTGCCGGGTTTATTGGGTTTCACCTTGCGCTCAAACTGATTGAAATGGGTGAAGACGTTTACGGTTTAGATAATATTAATGATTATTATGATACCCGAATAAAATTCGGAAGACTTAAAGAAACCGGTATTATCAAATCTGAAATAGAATATAACAAATTGATAAAGAGCTGTAAACACGAAAATTATCATTTTATTAAACTTAACCTTGAGGATTACGATAATATTTCCCTTCTTTTTAAAAATCAAAAGTTTGATTTTGTTTGCAATCTGGCAGCTCAGGCAGGCGTGAGATACAGTTTAACAAACCCCTCAGCATATATCAACAGTAATATAACAGGATTTTTGCATATACTTGAAGCTTGTCGGCACAATCATGTGAAGCATCTTATATATGCAAGCAGTTCAAGTGTTTATGGGCTTAATGAAATTCAACCTTTTTCTGCTTCTCATAATGTAGACCATCCCATAAGTCTTTATGCAGCCAGTAAAAAATCAAATGAACTGATGGCACATTCTTACAGCTATCTGTTCAGCCTGCCTACTACCGGTCTTCGTTTTTTTACCGTTTATGGTCCATGGGGGAGGCCGGATATGGCATTGTTCATTTTTACCAGGGCAATTTGTGAAAACAGGCCCATTGATGTTTATAATTTTGGAAATATGTCAAGAGATTTCACCTATATTGATGATATTGTCAATAGTCTTTCAAGGATCATTTTTTCTCCTGCAGCCCCAGATCCAGACTGGTCAGGAAAAGATCCTGTTCCGTCTTCATCCAGAGCACCATACCGCTTGTATAATATTGGAAACAATAACCCAGTAAAACTGATGGATTTTATACATTCTATTGAGGATAACCTGGGAAAAAAAGCGACAATTAATTTATTACCCCTGCAGCCAGGAGATGTGCCCTCTACTTATGCTGACGTAAGCGGTCTGATAAAAGATTTTAATTACAAACCAAACACACCTGTTAATCAGGGAATAGCAGATTTTATAAAATGGTATAAGAGGTTTTATGACATTCCAACATAATCCTAACCCAATTATGTCGGTTCCCTATTTTTGGTATGCCGTTTATACTCATTCAAGAGCCGAAAAAAAAGTGTATAAAAACCTTGTGAACTCTGGCATTGATGCGTTTTTACCTTTACAAAAAAAAACCAGGCAATGGAGCGACAGGAAAACGGTGGTTGAAGAGCCACTGATCCGCTCATATATTTTTGTAAGAATAAGTGAAAAGGAATATTATATTATTTTAAATACTCCCGGTGTTGTAAGGTATGTTACATTCTCAGGAAAAGCTGCTGTTATTCCGGATTGGCAGATTGAAATATTAAAGAAAACAATTCTTTACAACATTGAAAATAAGATTATTACAGAAAAAGCACAACGCGGTGATAAAGTTGAAATTATCGGTGGGCCGTTTGAAGGGTATAAAGGACACTTGGTCGACTTTTATGGGAAAAAAATGCTGTTAATTGAAATATCTCATATTGGCCATTCTCTCCTGTTGAATATTCCCAGTGCCGATATTAAGCTTTAGGGGCTTTTTATAAACTAAAAAGCTGACAATCAATCAATAATTTGTATTTTTATTAAATTAAAATTATAAAAATGTTCCCACAAAAATATAAGAAAACAGAAAATTTTAAGACTAATTCGTTTCTGATAAAAATCTGATTAAATTTGCCCAAAAATAATATTCATAATTAAGCGCTTATGACAGATTATTATGAATATAAATTCGCTACGGAAAGTCAATAGTTAAAGGTTATATAATAAAAATTAAAGGCGATACATTAATGAATAACAAGCTAAGGATAGGAATTTTACTTGATTGCAATAGCATACCTGCTTGGTCCTACCTTATGCTAGAAAAAATCAATACTAGTTCATGTAGCGAAATAGTATTGATAGTAAAGAATAAATCAGCTTTTGCCAAGAAGAAAAGTTTATTAAGAAGAATTATTGTTAATCGTAATTCTATTTTATATTATTTATTTACAAAAATTGAAAATAAATTCTTCAAAATAACACCTGATGCTTTTGAAATTAAGGATATTAGGACAATGTTATCAATTGATACAATAGAAGTTAATCCCTCAAAAACAAAATATAGAGATATTATTAATGAGATTGACTTAAAGGAAATTGAAAAATATAACATTGATATCTTTATTAGGATGGGCTTTAGAATACTTAGTGGAGACATTCTTAAAATTGCAAAATATGGAATTTGGTCATTTCACCATGGTGACAATAAAGTAAATAAAGGTGGTCCGGCAGGGTTTTGGGAAGTATTTGAAAGTTGGCCCGAAACAGGTGTAATATTACAAATCCTAACTGAAGATCTTGATAGCGGAATTCTCTTACATAAATCATATTCGTTGACAGATACAATCAGTCCAACCAGGAACAAGAATAATTATTATTGGAAAGCGCTTTCTTTTATACCTTCAAAAATAGAAGAATTATACAATCTTGGAGAAGAGATGTTTTTTAAAAAAGTTGATGAATTAAACATCCATCCACAATTTTATTCAAATAGACTCTACACAATTCCTACTAATAAAGAAATGTTTTTGTTTGGTTTTAATTTGTTTTTTCGGTATTTTCAAAATAAAATAAATGCAATATTTTATTTTAAGCAATGGATTTTATTGTTTAAACTGAGTTCACATAACTCTATCTCAACATCTTTTTTTCAATTTAAAAAAATAGTTCCACCAAAAGATAGAATTTGGGCGGACCCACATGTTTTGAGAAGAAATAACAAATATTACATATTCATTGAGGAGTTGGTTCATTCATTGAAAAAAGGGCACATTTCTTTGATTGTTATGGATGACAAAGGGAGTTACACAGAACCTGTCAAAGTATTAGAAAGAGATTACCACTTATCCTATCCTTTTATAATAGAAGACAATGGGGAACTCTACATGGTGCCAGAAACAGCTGAAAATAATACTATTGAATTGTATAAATGTACGCTATTCCCTTCGAAATGGGAATTGAAGATAATTTTAATTGACAATATAATAGCGGTAGATTCTACTATCATATTTAAGGATGGAAAATATTGGTTATTTGCCAACGTTGTAAGGAATAAAGGGGCATCCTCTCTCGATGAATTGTTCCTGTTTTCTTCGGAAAAATTAGTTAGTAATAATTGGATATCTCATCCTCAAAATCCTATAGTTTCGGATGTAAAGCAATCTCGTCCGGCAGGCAATTTTTTCATCTATAAGGACAATCTTTATCGTCCCTCACAAAACTGTTCTAAAAGGTATGGATATGGCATGAGAATTAACCAGGTGATTGAACTTACCGAGACAAATTACCAGGAGAAAGTAGTGGATTCGATATTCCCTAATTGGGAAAGAAATTTGCAATCAACACATACAATCAGTTCTGTTAATAATCTAACAGTTATAGATGCGTTAATTAAAAGAAGAAAATAATTACTACAGTTAATCGAGTGGACTGCCCAGCCGACGGCGGAGAGAAACCCTCACAGACCCGAGAAATGAATCCATTTATATAAATGTGGGAGAACATTCTTTTAACTTAGCATCGATATTATCAGTTAGCAAGTGTTGCACTAAATCCCATCCCGACAAAAGTCGGGACGGGATAGCACTTTTTTGCATAAAAATAGTAAAAAGAACAAACCAAAACATTTTTACATTATGCAAACAAATCCAAAATTAAGAAAA
>Ga0114951_10000544_pt1 | contig 51228 bp, 11 predicted proteins | sample AM7aDNAmetaG_FD_88677 | JGI IMG/M metagenome (GOLD analysis project Ga0114951, IMG submission 88677) | Freshwater microbial communities from Finland to study Microbial Dark Matter (Phase II) - AM7a DNA metaG | ecosystem: Environmental > Aquatic > Freshwater > Lake | place: Finland: Lake Alinen...
CATGCTCACATAGCTGAATAGCCCGCTGTTCTCTTGATCATTGCCGCGCATCCCTCACCTCCAGAGTTGTAGAAGCCTTATTCTACCACCCCGGATGAGGGTTTTTCAGCAGCCTGCTAAGCAGTCCGAACCCCGCGCTCAATCGAAAAAAATTGTCCGGTCTTCGCGACCCACAACGCCTTTTGAGGACAGACGTCCACCCACCTCTGTCCGGGAACTCCCGGGCGTGGAAATTAATGATACCGGTAATCGGCAGAGCATCGCCCAGCTTCCGCCGCAGAAATTGCTCAATCGTAATCCCAACCCCCGCTATCCGCAGGGTGGATTAGAGGGGAGGAATCGTCCCCTCGCTCCCGCCGCCCGCTCTGAGAAGAGGGGATTAGCGATTAACGAACTACCGGCGCAGTTTGAGGCCTGGAAAAAAGGACATCCGGAAGAAACGCCCATCACTGTTCAGCAACTTTCTCCGGCCTCTCTTGTAAGGTATGCCGAATATTTGGAAAAAGGTTTTCGGGGGATTTCGGGATCTGCGACCACCGTCGACACGCTCATGGCGGGTGTTCAGACGTCCAGTGAGTCTGATGTGATCCGAGAAGCCGAAAGCGCGCAAGCGGACATTACCTTGGTTCAGGTTCACGGATCTTATTCCGAGAAACCCGTTGCGGCAGGGAAATTTCCGGGAAAAGTGGTGGTGCTGATCCATCGGCCTGAAGAATTTCTGGACCGGAATAAAACAAAAGCGGAGAGGGACCAATTCTTGGCGGGCGCAGACGCCCTCGTATTGCTTGGGCCTGCTTCTCTTGAGACTTATCAACAGCTTTATCCTGACAAAGTAGTCACGACGATCCCTCACGGATTTTTTGAAATGGGGACGATCGATTACAGTCGTCTAGATCCAGGCTCAATCGCGACCGTGGGTTCCATTACGACCTGGGACATGAAAGACATGCGTCATATTCCAGACGCCCTGAAACTGATCGCGGAGGTCAAGGCCAAAGGAACCGGGCTGAATGTGTTGGGCTATCTCGGTCATCCGGCCGGGTCTAAAGCGAAGGACAATTTAGAAGAGTACCGGGGCCGGGAAGACGTTTGGCTCCTGAGCAATGCGGAGTTGGAGCAACTGATCGAGGACCACGATGTGAAGGATGCGGCAGGATTCCAGAGAATGATCTATGCGGAATCCATGAAGACTGGTAAGAGCCGGACGATTATCCGGACAGAATCCGCCTCCAAGGGAAGTTCTCTCGCTGAGTGGGAAACGGGGCTGATCGATTTCAATCTTCAGCTTTACCGTGAAGTGACCAAGGGCGGTACCGCGAAGGTGGAATATTCCGGAACCCTCCATTTAATGGGCGTGCCGGCAATCTATGTGGTGCTGGATTCCCCGGCCATGAACGACGTCGCGACAAATGAAGGACTCGGGATCCTCCAAGTGCCGATCGATGGCACGGCCATCAACTATAGCGCCGGCGCTGAAAAGATCCTGTCGATGATCCGTGATCCGGCCGGAAGAAGGACGATGCTCGAAAAGAACCGGGATGTCGCCTCGAAACTCGGCATGGACACGATCGCCTTTGCCTATGACCGCCTTTTTAGGGAATTGTTGGCCGACCGCGCCGAGATGAGAATTTTTAATCTCCCGTTCTTTAACCGTTGGCAAACAAAGGAAGATCAGTTGCGCCTTTTTGCAGCAAATGATCTCCGGAAGGTTTTTCAAATTGTAAAACAAGCTTACTCCGGCCTTCCAGACTCTTATGAAAAAGACAATCTGCACGTTGTCACCGTTGCCGATCACCTGGTTCAGCTTTTGCTTGTTTTAGAACTTCAACAGTTATTTCCAGACGATTATTTTCTCGGAGAGGAAAAAATCGATCTTGATTATCTTCAAGATCAGTTTAGTGAATTAGCCAAGATCGACAGGCCCCAGCTTCAGAAGACTTTCGGTCAGGAACTGGTGCGATTCAAGCAACTGAAAGCAGATCACGAGAATCGGGCAACTCAAAAGAGCGTAGCGGCTCGGTGGTCCATTGAGGATGTCCTGGACGGTAAGAGTCATTTGAATCCCTTAAATTTTGTCATTAATGACCCGATGGATGGAACAAGCAATTTCAAGAAAGGCAGTTTGATGTATGGTTTCTCGCTTGCGCGCACGACTTGGAACCCCGCGACAGATCTTCATGAACCCAGTTATAGTATTACTTATGCTCCGGAATACACCCTTACGCTTCGAGATGGACGGACGATCTACGGTCCGATGCTGGAATACAATCAGCGGGAGGACCGTGTCTCTCTCTACGGGACCCTTCCCAAAAGTGCGTTTATGCAGATCCTACACAAGCTCCTCTATGGGGTCCTTCCACACGGTACGTTTGGGCTGATCATACGCAACCTCAAGCTGACGCCTCCTCTATCGAGAAAAGAAAACATCGTTGTTCTCAGGGATTCCAAAAGCGAGGGGCCCAACCCGCACTTAGGGCCTTTACAAGCGGGTTTTCAGGATTACCAGACTTCGGATAAATGGGATTCCTCGGTTGTGGGGATTATGGAAACCATCCTTGGCAATTTGGCGGTGTACGGCGGCATCATGAAGCTTTGGGATCATGCCGGATCCCTGGGTTTGGTCCGCGCTATGGGAGGTATCATTTTTAGAATCGATGAGCATGGTTATGGTAAGGAACTTTTAGGGTATACGGATGATGATATAAAGAGGGGGTACCAAGACGAGCTTTTTCCCGTGGTGGTAGTTTTTGGCGAAAGAAACATTCAAAATTTTCGTAAAGTCCTTGAGCAAGTACGCTTTTTTGCATATGCCGGCGGTACGGATCCCGAGACAAAGAAAACCAAGGATTCCAGTAACACCGTCATCGTGACAGTTCCCGATCCGAATGCAGGCCTTGCGAATAGGGCCACGGTTTGGGACGGCAAGACCAAGAAACCCGTCGCAAGAATTTCCTTCGAAGGTGTTTTTCCTTCTGCTGAGGAGGTAACAGGAATTCAGACGTCTCAAAATGGGCGATGGGTGTTTTTAACGACACGAAATAGCGTGGCGACTTTCGATTTAAAAAAGATTGAGACTACCGAAGAATCAAAATTTGACTTGATCGCACCTGGCCACCAGGGCGATCCGCAGAGAGCCATTGACCAGTGGCTTGGCATGCAGAGCGATGGGGTCACCCATTCGGAAATGGCCCGATTTTTTATCGCTCTTCGGACCTCCGCCACCCGCACCGAGGCGAGGGCCACCTTGATAAAAGTGGCTTACGGGGCCGCGGTTCTTGCAAGCATTGTGGCGATAGTGTGGGCGTTGCCAATTCCCGCCATGCTGGCGGCTCGCGTTTATTATGGCAGTTCCGGCGTGTTTGCCGCATTACTCATTGCGCCGTTCATCGGAGCTTACTGGCAGATGAACCAACACACGGACGCGAAGGCCACCCTGATGAGAGTGGCTTACGGGGCCGCGATTGTTGCTAGCATTGCGGCGATAGTGTGGGCGTTGCCGCTTCCCGGGATGCTGCCGGCTCGCGTTTTTTATGGCGGTTTAGGCGTGATTGTCGCATTACTCATTGCGCCGTTCATCAGAGCTCACCGGAAGATGAACCAAAAAAGTCGGTCTCATGAATCTCTTCCTGCCGCGCCTCGGGGCTCAGGGCCCATCATACTCCATGGAGAGACCCATGGAGCAACGCTCAAACTCGGTAGCAAGAAACCCTCTCTCTTTCTTCAAAATAGCCTTGGGATCAGGGTGACAGATCAGGGTGAAACCTACGGCTACGACATTCTTGGGAATCACGCACTACTCGGCAAAGTTCGCGCTGAGGGGTCCGTTAATAAGACTTTCCTTAAAACAGAATTTTGGAACGTTGCACGAGGAAAAAGCGGAGAAATGCTACAGATAAAATTGCTGCCGGCTTCCACCGGCAAAGTTGACTTTGTTTACAGGGTCATCGCACGGGCGGACGATCAGTCTGGGGTTCTTCCGGACGTTGACAGACCTTGGTTTAATCCGAAGAATGTGTCGACCACTCTCGGTGGCCTGGAAGCAGCACAAAACAGGGCCTATGTCACCGGATTAGGGATTCTGAGTTTAATTGCCGGGTTTAAATCACACCCAAATGATTTGATTTTTTTCAAGGAATGGGTATCGCCACTCGTTTCAAATTGGGCTCAAGTGAGGGAACTGTTTCAGCCTGGACTGACACTTGCAAATATCGATGTGTTGCTCACGCCGCCTGAGGAAAAGACGCCCTCAGAGTTTGATCTTACCCAAGCTCACCGAAGCTTGGTTGATCAGATCGGTCAATTACAGCTCCGCGCTGAGACGCGGTTGGCTTCTGCGATGGGATTCATCAGGAGTGCGGGATCCGGCGTTCTGGTTCTTGCCGCTGTTTTGATCACGTCTGCATGCAAAAAAGGTACGCCGAATACGCCTGCCGAAAAATCCGAGATCCTGCAAACCGCTGCCCCGGCTCAAAATCCGCCGCAATCCGGATTCCGCCCGATAGCGGAGGATCCAGGCGTCTTGTTGACAACACCCGCCGGAGTCGTGCTCACTTTCCACAAACTGAAACCGGCCTATGACGAGGCTGTTGCAAACGGCGATCTTCAAAAAATAAAAGAGCTCGGAATCAGTGCTCTTGGAACCGTAGTCTCAATAGACAAACTAACACCGAAATCCGGGGTCGCGGCAGAGATTGCTGACGGCGTTGCGTTACGGATGCTCAGCACAAAAAAGGGCGGTAAGGCGACTGCGGACCAGCCGTTCGCGGGATTTCTGCGGTTGCTTCAAGAAAGACTTCCCGAGCTCACCAATGAGGACTCCGGTGTTTTGTTGAAGTTACCCAACGGGGTCGTACTCACTTTCCGCGATCTGATGCAGGCCTATGACGAAGCTGTCAAGAAATCCGATCTTTCCAAAATAGAAGCGATCGCGACCGAAATTCTGGCGACAGCGGCGCAAATCGGACAGTTCAAACCGAAACCCAGGCTCGCGAATGCGGTGGCAAAGGGCGCAGCTCAATGGATGCTCGGCAAAGAAAATGGTGGTATGGCGCCGGCTAACCAGCCGTTCGCGAAACTCCTGTTGGCGATTGAAGACAAACTTCCCGAACTTGCCAGCGAGAACTCCGTTGTTTCGTTGAAGACACCCAAAGGAGACGTGCTCGATTTTAGCAATTTAAAACCGGCCTATGACGAGGCTGTCAAGAAAACCGATCTTCCAAAAATAGAAGCAATCGCGGCCGAAATTCTGCAGACGGCGGCGAATAAAGACCGTCTCCCCACGAAACCCAAGGACGTAGAAGCGAAGGCAAAGGGCGTTGCTAAATGGATGCTCGACAAGAAAAGGGGAGGTATGGCGCCGGATGACCAGCCGATCGAGGAACTCGTGCGGTCGATCGAAGAAATACTTCACGAACTCGCCCGCTCCGAGACGAGGACAAAGCGACGTGATTTTCTAAAGGCAGCAACTTCGGCTCTTGCGTTCAATTTGGGTACAGGATTAGGTCTGAATGCTGCAGAGCCGGACACGAAATCGCCGGTAGACGATGAGCAAGCGCGCGCAAATCTGTTGAAGGGGGTCCGCGCCGAGCTCGAGCGGATGATGAAGGAGAAGAGTTTTAAGGGCAACGATATTACCTATTCGACGTACTGGGTGCGCAATATGAACCGGACAATCCTGGGACATCATTGGACGGAGATCCTGGAGCCCATGATTCAATATGCCATGGTCCCACTTAAGGTAGAAAAAATCATTTCCCCAGAGGATTTTGCGGGCCGAGCCGGAAAATTCCTGTCATTACTCGAAAAACACAAGAATGCTTTTTCCGCGGGAGTTCTGGCCGAACTCGATCGAATGGAGAACGAAAAAACATTCCGCGGTAACGATTTTCTGACTGATGGTTATTGGTCTCGGAATACTGGGCGAGAAATCAGTGATGCGGATTGGAAGAGGGCTCTGGAGCCGATGCTCCGCGACACAATGAAACAATTGAAAGGCAAACAAGTCATAGAGCCCGCTGAATTTGCGAAGAAGGCAAAAGAGTATGTGAAGCAAAATCCCGGTATTTTGAATCCCCCTCGCTCCGAGACGAGGTTGCGGATCTCTCCCGAGATGATTCAAAAAGGGCGTGAAGCGATGAGCTTAACCTTGCAGAGCGTAGGTTACGCTATGCTTGTTGCGTCTGTTCTTGTCTTTGGGTTATCGGCGCTCTATATACGCTTTTCGATCCTGGGGGACCCCAGGGCGCTCCCGATCCTCGCTGCTTCTTTCATAACGTTTCTATTTCTTTTCTTCTTTCTTGAAAACTTTCCTGAACGGGCGACAACACCCTCGACCCGGATGAAGTGGCTCGTTGCGGGAGCGACGGCTTTGATCTTAAGCTTGGGAGCGTGGGGTGTTTACGAGGCGAGAGATTTTATAATGCAGCAGTTGCCAGCGATCCAAAACGTTCCGGAGAGCAATAGTTTAGAGGATTTGCCATTCATCCAACCACCACGCTCCGAGAAGAGGACGAACAGTTTGACTAGGCACGAATCCTCCGACCCATCAAGAAGAAGTGAAATCAAGGGATGGATAGTGCTCTTGTCTTTCGGGCTAACTGTCCTCGGGCCTTTGGTTTTGTGGATCTATTCAATGTATGCAGAGGATCAGCGGGAGATTGCACGCGTTGAACAAGTTGTTGGGCATCCATGGAATGGCTGGAAAACTCACGGCGGGGGTGCTCTTTACGCCATTGAGGCAGTCGATGACAGCTTGGGTGTGGAAGGACGGCCGGATTGGCTTTTGATATTTGAGGGCAACCAGATCTACAGATTGCCGGTCCCCAAGACTCTTAATCCCGCTTTCGGTCGTTCGCGGAGTGATTTTCCTACTCGCGATCGCGGTCTGCTTCTTACTCTTGCCGGGAATTTTTTGCTATCTGAATTAAAATCCGAATCACAGCCGGTGACCCCCGACATGATGAAGCCAATGCCGTATAATAGCGTTACTCGTTTTAGAATTGGCAATCCGGAAGACGACATCCGCGCGTTTCATGCCCGTTATGATTCGGCGTCTGCAGTGACCGTTAATGGCCGGACGGTTCTGAGAATTGGGAATCGCTCGGAGAGCGTCAATATCGCCCCGCAGTCTGCGCTTGGTCTTTTGGGCGCCATTCAAAAGCTGCAACTTCAAGGTAATTTGCCTTGGGACCTTAGGGTCGAGTTCCTTGGCATGGATAGTGTCTATTTTTCCATCCACGATCAATCCTCTAATGATACCGAAGCCTCATTCGAGCCACGATCCCTCTTTCCGAAACACTCCGGCGGTGTTCAGGTGACAGATTACGCGAGACTGGCTCAGGCGTTGACCGCAAGTCTGCAGGAAAGCCCGGAGGGTCAAGCGGCCTTGAAAGCGCAGGCCAGCAAGCTGCAAGCTCAGAGGAAAGCCCATATCCTTTCGCTCAAAAAAGGCGTGCAGGGAGACGCTATAGAACAGGTGGGGTTAAAGCCGGGCGATCATGTTTACGGCTACTTTCCAGAGGAACTATCGCCGGACGGGAGTTCGATTATTCCAGAGGGGTATCACCACTTAGTGATAAGTTTTATTTCGGAGATCTCCCAAGGCCTAACCTGGACACATGTACCAAGTGCTTATGATCCCATCCGGGATAGCCAAACCAAACCAGACCCTGACCACCCGAAACGTATTATTGCAACTGTCCACTTTGTGGATGCTGATGGTAGAGAATTGCAAAGTTCAGATGTGTCTATCGATGAAATGAAGAAACAAAATGTCATAGTGGTCCGCTCCGAGAAGAGGGCGGATTTTGCACCGGAAGCGTGGATAGCGCCGAAGGCATTGTCTCTGACAGAGACCATGGAGCGTGAAGGAACCTCACTTCCCGGGATCGCCACAACGGTGAGGGAAGTGACAAAAGGGCTTTATGCGACCTGGGTCATCGCCAAGGCGAAAGCTGTGGCGAAACTTCTTTCGCTTGCTATGCCGGAGCGCGCGGGAATAATCTCAGAAGATCTTGAGAAGAAGCTCACGAACATCGCCCAAGGGGCTCTCGGGTTAGTGGGAAAACAAGCGCCTACCGCTTCAGACGTTCTGGTGCTAACCCGCGATTTGTGGCGGAAGGATCCGGACCTTAAAGTGCCGGCGGGCATGCGTCGAGCCTATCCAGGGCAAATGATCCTTTTGATCTGCAGAAATGACGGGGATTTGGCACAGGTTGCGGAGCTTAATCTCCGTCTTGAGAAAGCAGGTATTCGACAGCCGGTGAATGCTGTGTTGGAGAATGACCACGCTGAATTCGTGAGGCTTGTTGGCAAGCAGTCGTCGATTAAGGCGCTGTTCTATGGCGACGGGAATGCAAAGGTTCCCGCGGTTCTGTTGCTTGAAAAATACGAACAGGTGAACGTATTGCCGGGAATGCTCAAGAGGTTCCTGGCGGCCATGAGCGAGCTTGTGAGCTACATTACGAATGGCCTTGCGGCGTCTTTCGCGACCGCTCACAGCGCGTAATAACTATTTTAAAATTGAACGGGGATGGCCCCTTTTTCGGGCTTTTCCCGTTCTTTTTTTCTGCACAAGGTTTCAGGTCATAAGAACATCTTCTTGTTTGACGATTAGGCACAAAGCGCTGCGCCATTATGGCGCAGACAAGCACTTCAATTCTCATATCAGAAACTTGATCAATGCAACCCATTTCTATTAAACGAGTTATAATTTTTTATTTTTTGGAATAATGGCACGGTAATTGAGCTATGATGGACGTCACTCGTATTATCAACAAAACTCAAAGACCTGCCCAAGGCAGGCAAGGAGAATAAAATGGCAAAGATCTTAGGAATCGATTTAGGAACCACCAATTCATGCATGGCCATCATCGAGGGCGGGGAGCCCAAGGTGATCGAGAATAAGGAAGGCAACCGAACCACGCCTTCCATCGTCGCTTTCACGAAAACGGGGGAGCAGTTGTGCGGGCAGACCGCGAAACGTCAGTCCGTGACCAATTCGGAGAACACCATCTTCAGCGCCAAGCGTTTTATTGGCCGCCGTTTTGAAGAAGCGGGACATGAGGTCCAGATGGTGCCGTTCAAGGTCAAAGCCGGGAAACACGGCGAAGCGGTATTCAACATTCCTCAGGAAAAACGCGATTTCACGCCGCAGGAGATCTCCGCGAAAGTCCTTATGAAGCTCAAGGCCGACGCGGAAATGTATCTCGGGGAAACCATCACGCAGGCCGTCATTACGGTGCCGGCGTATTTTAACGATTCCCAGCGCCAGGCCACCAAAGATGCCGGGCAGATCGCCGGACTCGAAGTCCTGCGCATCATCAATGAACCGACCGCGGCGGCACTCGCATACGGTCTCGACAAGAAAAAGGATGAAACCGTAGCCGTCTACGACCTCGGCGGTGGAACCTTCGATATTTCCGTCCTCGAGCTCGGTGAGGGCGTTTTTGAAGTCAAAGCCACGAATGGCGACACGCACTTGGGCGGTGATGACTTCGACCAGAAGATCATCGACTGGCTCATCGCGGAATTCAAAAAAACCGAAGGCGTCGATCTCAGCAAAGACAAGATGGCGATCCAGCGCCTCAAGGAAGCCGCGGAAAAAGCAAAGTGCGAGCTCTCCACAGCCCAAAGCACGGACGTCAACCTTCCGTTTATCACCGCCGATGCCTCCGGGCCGAAGCATCTTCTTCTGACGCTGACGCGCGCCAAACTCGAGCAGTTGGTGGTCGATCTTATCGAACGCACGGTCGGCCCCTGCATGCAAGCGATGAAAGATGCCGGTGTGAAACCCGAGGAAATCGATGAAGTGATCCTGGTCGGCGGTATGACCCGCATGCCAGCCGTAGTCCAGAAAGCGAAGGATCTTTTCAAGAAAATCCCGCATCAGGGAGTGAACCCCGATGAGGTCGTTGCGATCGGTGCGGCGATCCAGGGCGGCGTGCTGAAAGGGGATGTCAAAGACATCCTGCTGCTCGACGTCACCCCGCTTTCGCTCGGTATCGAAACCCTCGGCGGTGTCATGACCAAGCTGATCGAGCGCAACACCACGATCCCTACGCGGAAATCTGAGATCTTTTCTACCGCCGCGGACAATCAAACCGCGGTGACCGTGAAAGTCCTTCAAGGAGAGCGAGAAATGGCCGCGCACAACCGCGTGCTCGGGCTTTTCAATCTCGAGGGAATCCCGCCCGCGCCGCGCGGCGTCCCTCAAGTCGAGGTGACCTTTGATATCGACGCGAACGGCATCGTTCACGTGTCTGCCAAGGATCTTGGGACGGGGAAGGAGCAGAAGATCCGCATCGAATCTTCATCCGGTCTTTCCAAAGATGAAGTCGAGAAGCTTGTCAAGGAAGGTCAGGCTCACGCCGATGAAGACAAACGCCAGCACGAGGTCATCACCGCGCGCAACCAACTCGACAACCTGATCTACGCAACCGAGAAAACACTGAAAGAACACGGCGACAAGATCTCGGAAGACGAGAAGAAGAAGGTCGAGGAGGCTCTCAAAGAAGCCAAGACCGCACTCACCAGCGAAGCTAAGGAAGAACTGGAAAAAGCAGCGCAAAAGCTCAGCACCGCGTCTCATACTATTGCTCAGAAGATGTATGAGGAAGCCGCAAAGAAGGCCGGGAATAAAGGCGGCGCAGCTCCCGAAGCGGGCGGCGGAGAAGCCAAAAAGGATGAGGGGGTCGTGGACGCGGATTATGAAGTCGTCGACGAAGAAGGCAAGAAAAAGAAAGAAGAAGAGAAGCAATAAACTTGGGAAATAGCCCCCAGGGGCCCGAAGAAAATAGCAGGTGGGGAACGTTCGCGATCAACGCGGGCGTTCCCTTTTCTCCGTTTCACTTAGCAAAAAAGGCGAGACGCTCATGGCTCAAATTGTAAAACGCACGGCTCTATACATTCTTCTATTTTTGGTGCTCGCTTGTTTGCCAAGTGCTTGGGCGGATCCCGCTCTCGAGGGAGCGCAACTGCCTGCAGATATTTACCAGGACCAAAAAGTAGAACTCAAGCTGACTATTGAATGGCCGGCTAGCGAAGGCGCCTATGAGTTCAAATCCCCGGATGACATCAAATTCAGCAACTTCCAACTTCTCGATCACGGCCAATCGCAAGATACATATTCCGGTAGTTCTGGCCCCACCTCCCGTCTGGCCTTGACCTATCAAATCATGCCGATCACCGCTGGACAAGGGATGGTCAGCAGCTTCGAAGTCCGCTACCGGAAATCGCGAGGGTCGAGTTGGAACAAAATCCGGACACCCAACATCCTCGTAGACATAAAGCCGGGATTGCCTATAAAAATGATCCTGATCTTAACCTCAATCACGCTCGCCATCATCATTCCCTTTGCGCTCTGGCTCTTCCGCTCTTCGGCGGTGGAGAAAGAACATGAAAAAAAGTTTCAGAATGATCCGAAACAGCAGGTCTACGCGAACGCCGCATTAAAGTTCGACGACTTCATCTCCGGATATAACGCAACCGCTCTTAAAACGCTGCTTAGCGAATGGTCTTCGGAGCTACTCCGTGTGATTTTCACCTGCCACGACATTCCGCTCCACTCAGCGAGTCGCTCCGAGGTCCTCAATGAGCTTGCCGCCAAGAATATTCCGGAAAGTGAAATCGAGGAAATCAAGACTCTTTTCAGCAATCTCGAGCGCCTGAAATTTTCGGCAGATTCCATGACAAGCTCTGAATTAGAAGGGATTAGGGACACGCTTTTAAGATACACGAGAAGCAAGATTGTCGTTGGCCCATCTGATTTTACAAATTACCTGAAGTGATCAGCCACGAAGCACGTTTCTTCATGTTAGGAAAGTCCTGTGAACCTTCAAAATAGATGGTTACGCATGAAACGGAAATTTGTATTTTCTTTTCTCTTGGCTGCCATACTGGTGCCATCGGCGTTCGCAGCCCCGAGCCTGAAGGTAACCGCCCCGCCCGCGCAAATCTCTCTGAGTGAACGCTCGACACTGACCTTGCAACTCGAATGGCCGGCCGCTGAAGACCCCTACGAGATCAATTCCCTGGAGCCAAAAACAGAGAACCTGGAACTCGTCGATCAAAATCAGTCGCAGGAAACAGGGGCTGTGGTCAGGCAGACGATTACGTATACATTCCGCGCCATCAAAAAAGGCTCAGCCCTTATCTACCCGTTCGAGATCAGCTATCGGAAATCGGAAACGGATCCGTGGAGCCCGATCCTCATTCCGGAACAAAAGATTCGCGTCACTTCAAGCTTCCCCTTGAAATCGATCTTCATAGGAATCATCATTTTGTTGGGCGTCACCGCTTTGGGCTACGGCATTTTCATTACTCAGAAGATCCTTGCGAAAAAGAAAGCCGCAAGCGAGATGCCTCCGCCGGACCCCCGGCAAAGGATCTACGCGAACGCCGAAGAAGCCATCGCGACTTTCGCTTCTCCGGATGCGAAGATCAAGCTCACCCACTGGTCCAATCAGCTCCGAGCCGTAGTCGCGACCTATTATGACGCTACCGCCAAGGGCAACTCGAACACTGGGCTTCTTTTGCACCTGAAGTCGAAGGGGCTTCCCACGGGGGAGTGGAACGAAGTCTCACAGCTTTTGGAGCAATTGACCGAGATGCAATTTTCGCGGCAGGACATTCCGTCCTACGACCTCGACCGGCTGCAAAAGACCCTCTTGCAATATATAAAGGGCAAGATTATCATTGAAAATTCAAATTCGTAATCATAACCAACCTGCGCACGAAGGAGACCCCCATGGACAGCTCGATCCAGGAAGTAAATGCCAAGATTCGCGAAGCTAGCGCCACTCTAAAAGACCTCAACCGTGAGATTGGAAAGGTCATTGTCGGTCAGCAGTATCTTGTCGACCGGCTCCTCATGGCGCTTTTGGCCGACGGGCACATTCTGATCGAGGGCGTCCCGGGCCTTGCCAAGACCCTCTCCGTCCGGACACTTTCGCAGGCGATCGCCGCACAGTTCCAGCGCATCCAGTTCACGCCGGACCTTCTCCCCGCCGACGTGGTGGGGACCCTGGTCTATAACCCCAAAGATGGGCATTTTACGACCAAGAAGGGCCCGATTTTCACGAACATCGTCTTAGCCGACGAAATCAACCGGGCCCCCTCCAAGGTCCAAAGCGCGCTACTGGAGGCCATGCAGGAGCGCCAGGTCACGATTGGCAGCGAAACATTCCCTCTGCCGGTGCCTTTTCTGGTCCTCGCCACTCAAAACCCCATTGAACAAGAGGGGACTTACCCGCTACCCGAAGCCCAGGTCGACCGTTTTATGCTGAAACTTGTGGTCAGTTACCCGAGTAAGAAAGAGGAGAAGGAAATCCTGGAGCGCATGGCAATCGGCAAACCCATCAAGGTCAATCCCGTGATGACGATCGACCGGATCATGGAACTTCGCCAGCTTATGCATGAGATCTATATCGATGAGAAGGTGAAGGATTATATCCTCGACCTTGTATTCGCGACGCGCAACCCGCAAGACTACAAGCTGGCCGATTTAAAGCCGCTTATCTCCTACGGCGCTTCACCTCGCGCGAGCATCATGCTGACGTTGGCGGCCAAAGCCAACGCCTTCCTTCAGGGACGCGGCTATGTGACTCCCGATGACGTCAAACAGATCGGAACGGACGTCCTTCGCCACCGCGTGCTCGTCACCTATGAAGCGGAAGCCGAGGACATCACGTCCGAGGACATCGTCAAAAAGATCTTTGACCAGGTCGAAGTCCCGTAACAATTCAAGATCCGGGATCCGAATTTTTTGATCTTGAATCTGTTCGGACCGGCAAGGAAGGATAGAATCGAACGATGATCCCCGCAACGCTTCTCAAAAAAGTCCGTAAGATCGAGATCCGGACCACGCGTCTCGTCAACGACCTCTTCGGCGGGGAGTATGAGTCGGTATTCAAGGGGCAGGGGATCGAGTTCGCCGACGTCCGGGAGTATGTCCCCGGCGACGATGTCCGCTCGATCGACTGGAACGTCACGGCAAGGACCGGCCACCCTTTCGTCAAAAAATTCGTCGAAACCCGCGAGCTCACGGTATTTTTCCTAGTCGACATGTCCGGCTCGCAGTATTTCGGCTCCATTGACAAACTCAAATCCGAGATCGCGGCCGAAATCACCGCGATCCTCGCCTTTTCGGCTGTCAAGAATAACGACAAAACAGGACTCCTCATCGCGACGGAAGGCGTCGAAAAATTCATCCCCGTCAAGAAGGGGAGGAACCACGCCCTCCGCGTCATTCGCGAGATCCTCGGCTATCAACCTCAGAAAAAGAAAACGAATCTTAAAGAAGCCATTGAATATCTTTACCGGGTCCAGACGCGTACCTCAGTCGTCTTTCTCATCTCGGATTTCATGGATGACGGCTATGAAAAGGCGCTGAAGATCCTCAGCCAGAAACACGATGTCGTCGCAATTCATCTGCATGATCCTCTGGAACAGCAACTCCCGAAGGTCGGACTCCTCGAACTCGTGGACCGGGAGACGGGGAAAACAATGTTAGTCGACACGTCCTCGCCTCAATTCCAGAAACGGTTCCGCCAGACAACGGATCAAAAGCTCGCGGCCCTGGAAAAACTCTTCAAACGTCTTCAGATCGACCGCATTGACATTCCCGCGAACGCCTCGTATATCGAGCCTCTGTTCAAATTCTTCAAGAGCCGGGAGAAAAAATGAAAAAGCTCCTCGGCTTCGCGCTTCTTTTCTTCATTCTCTCAGGAGGTTGGGCGCTCGCCGCCGAAGCCGACGATATCCATGTTAAAGCGGAAGTCGACAAAGCCTTCCTCACGATCGGCGACCCGGTCACTTATACGGTCACGGTGGAACACTCGCCCGACATCCAGGTTCTCTCCAATTTTCCGGCGCCGGCTTCGGACGTCCTTGAGATCAAAAAAGTCGAGGACATTCACAGAAAACTGAAGAAGAAATCCATTGATGGACGAAAATTCATGCTCACGACCTACCGCCTCGGCGAATTCGTCCTCGACCCCGTAACGATCGAGTACCGCAAAGAGGGACAGGCCATCAAAAAGGTACAAACCAACAAGCTCTACCTGACGGTCAAGAGCGTCGCGAGTGGAGAGAAACTGGAAGACATTCGGGACGTCAAATCCGTCATCCCATTCAAATTCCGCATGGGAAAGTTCCTATGGACGCTTGTGGGCCTCTCCCTAGCCACGGCTGGCTTTTTCCTCTACCGTTTCCTCCGTAAACACAAGGCTCTGGCCCTGCCTCCAGCGCCGCCCCTCACGCCCGAGGAAGAGGCGCTGCTTCACCTGACGGAGCTTTTCGAATCAGACCTTCTCAAGCGCGCGTTTATAAAACTGTATTACCTTCGGCTTTCGGAGATCCTGCGCGCTTACTTTGAAAAGCGTTACAAGATCCTTGCCGTGGAGTCCACCACAAGCGAGATCCTGCGCGCCATCCGCCCGCTGCATCTTGAGCCCGGACTCTATCAAAAGATCCAGTACGTCCTGGAGTCCTCCGACCTCGCTAAATTTGCCAAGTGGGTCCCGACGCCCTCCGAAACGATACAGCTCAATAAGAAGGCTGAAGAGATCGTCCGGGAAGCAGCACCGGCTCCGGAGCCAGCACCCGTGGAGGAGGCCTCCCATGGTGTTTAGGCATCCCGCGTTCTTTCTGCTTGTGTTCCTTTTGCCGCTCATCTTTATGTGGGCCCGTGGCCGCGAGAAGCTGGAATTCGCCTATTCTTCGGTGGATCTTCTAAAAGGCCGCCCGGCAACCACGCGGATGTTTCTCTGGAAGATGCTGCCACTCTTGCGCGCCCTCGTCTTCGTTCTGCTGATCGCGGCGCTTGCAAGACCCTCGAGCGTTTCAAGCGACAGGGAATACCAGACCCATGGAGTCGACATCCTGATCGCACTGGATATTTCGGGATCCATGCTCGCCGAAGACTTCCAACCGGAGAACCGCGTTGCCGTCGCCAAGCAGGAAGCGATCAAGTTCATCAAAGGCCGTGAAAATGACCGGATCGGGCTCGTAGTCTTCTCGAAAAAGGCCTTCACGCAGTGCCCTCTGACCCTGGATTACCGCATTTTGATTGAGCTTCTGGGTGAGATCCGTGTCGGCATGATCGCCGACGGTACCGCCATCGGCATGGGGATCGCCACTGCCGTGAACCGCCTCCGCGACTCGAACGCCAAGAGCAAGGTCATCATTCTCCTAACGGACGGAGAGAATAACGCCGGGAATATCGACCCCATCACGGCAGCGGAACTTGCCAAGAGCTTTGGCATCAAGGTCTACACGATCGGCATTGGACGGGGAGGGATGGTGCCGTTTCCGGTCGATGACCCGCTTTTCGGCAAGCGCTATGTGCAGGCCAACGTGGATATCGACGAGACCACTCTGAAGCGCATCGCCGACATCACTGGCGGCCTTTTCTTCCGGGCCCGCGACACCGCCGGACTCGCAGAGATCTACGAGCGCATCAACAAGCTTGAAAAAAGCGAGGTCAAGGTCAAGGAATACAAAAGCTTCAATGAACTCTTTCCGATCTTTCTCTTTCCGGCCATCTTACTGCTTTTCCTGGATATTTTTTTACGGCGCACGATTCTAATGAAAGTACCTTAAATGCAATTCTTTAAACCTGAAAATTTTCTATATCTGTGGTTGGTTCCGGCGATCCTGGCGCTTTTTCTTCTTTCTCACAATCTCTGGAAAAAAAGGATGAGCCGCTTAGTTCAGGACGAAACCCTCTTGGCAAAGCTCGTCGCAGGCTACCGGAAAGGCGAGTGGCTCGTCCGCGCGATCCTCACCATGCTCGCCGTCCTTTGCTTTGTGCTCGCACTCGCGAGGCCTCAATGGGGCGATGAAAAGCGAAGCGTCCAGCGTAAGGGCGTCGACCTCATCTTCCTTGTCGACACCTCGCTTTCCATGCTCGCAGAGGACATCAAACCCAACCGCCTGGGAAAAGCCAAGTTCGAGATCGAGACCTTTATTCAAAATCTGAAGGGGGACCGCGTCGGTATGGTCACCTTCGCGGGATCGGGGTTCCTCCAGACGCCGCTCACACTCGACCACGCGGCCTTCCTGCTCTTTCTGGACGCCGTTCAGGTCGGATTTCTGCCCGACCCCGGGACCTCACTGGTTCAGGCCATACAGTTGGCCCTACGGGCTTTCCCTCAAAAAGAGCTTAAATACAAAGCCCTGATCCTTTTCTCAGACGGGGAAGACCATGAAGGGAGCATCGAACAGGCCATTGAAGAGGCCAAAGAGGCCAATGTCCGCGTCTATACGATCGGCCTTGGGACCGCAGAAGGGGAGCCCATCCCCCTGAAGAATGAGAAAGGGGAGCGCCAGGGGTTCAAGAAGGACCGTAGCGGGCAGATGGTGCTTACAAAGCTCAATCAGCCACTCCTCGAGCGCCTCGCCAAAGAAACGGGCGGCATCTATCTTCCCGCCACCCCCGGCGAAAAGGAAGTCGATGTGATCCTGAAACATCTGCGCGGCTGGGGCGAGCAACAGTTTGAAGAAAAAATGGTGGTCGAGAGGGAAGACCAATATCAGATCTTCCTCATCTTCGCCTTTATCTTCCTTGTCGCGGAAATGCTAGTCCGGCGCAAAGACCGTCCCAAGGCGGGCCTTCTTGTCTGTCTGGCGGCTTTTTTTCTTTTCACGGGCTTCCTGGAAACCTCCCAAGGCACAGTCAAAAAGGGCAACACCCAATTCGCGAAAAAACAATACCAGTCCGCACTCGACGCCTACCGCAAGGTGCAGGTGAAGAACCCGGACGCGCCAGAAGTACTTTACGATCTGGGAACCACGCTTTATAAAACTGATTCCTTCCAGGAGGCGGCCCAGAACTTGGAGACCGCCGCAGCCAAGGCGCAGGAACCTCCGACGAAGGCCAAAGCCCTTTACAATTATGGCAACGCCCAATACAGGCTTGGCAATTTTGAAAAGGCCATCGACTCCTACAAAAAAGCCCTCGCGATCGACCCCAACGACAAGGACGCCAAATACAATCTCGAATTCCTGCGGAATCAGAAAAACAAGATCGACAAAAAAGATCAGGAAAAGAAAAAAGAAGATCAAAAAAAGGATCAAAATAAGGACCAGAATCAGCAGAAAAACCAACAGCAAAAACAAGACCAGAAGGACCAACAAAAGGATCAACAAGGCCAAGGGCAGCAAGACCAGAAAAATCAGGGGCAAGGCCAAAAAGACAAGCAGGACCAGGGCGGCCAGGGGCAGCAGGACCAAAAAGACCAGAAGCAGGAACAGAAGGATAAGCAAGATCAGCAACAGAGCCAGGGACAGCAGGGTCAACAAGATCAACAGAAGCCTCAGGATCAGCAGCAAAGCCAGGGACAGCAAGGCAAGCAGGACCAAAAGGATCAGCAACAGCAGCCCAAACCCCAGGACCAGCAACAGAACCAGGGGCAACAGGGTGATCAGGATAAAAAAGACCAGGGGCAACAAGGACAGGAGCAGCAAAAGCAAGACCAACAACAAGGTGATCAGCAGAAAGAACAACCGCAGCCAGGCCAGGAACAAAAAAAAGAAGGCGCTGAAAAAGACCACCAAGGCCAGGCCAAGCAGCCTCTTCAGGGCCAAATGAGCATGGACAATGCCTTAAACATTCTGGACGCGATGAAGGAATCCGAAAAAGAGCTTCAGGACCTCCGCCGCCCGCCAGTCAACAAAAACCCGCCAGCGGTGGACAAAGATTGGTAGATACGCGGGTAACGGGAAACGGGAAAGCTTTATCGTTACCCGTTAGCCGTTCCCCGAGTTTTATTTTATAAACTGTAAAGATGGTTTTATAACACAAAGGAGAAATGACATGAGCCTGATGGAACAGATCGAAAAGGACGTAATCGACGCGATGCGGGCCAAGGATACGGTCAAGTTGTCGACGCTCCGGATGCTTAAAAGCGCTGTTGGCAACTATTTGATACAGGCCAAAAAGGACAAAGCGGATGACGCCGAAGTCCTGAGCCTTATTGGCAAGCAGGCAAAACAGCGCCGTGAAAGTATTGATAGCTTTGAAAAAGCGGGCTGCAAAGAACTGGCGGATAAAGAGAAGAGCGAACTTATGATCCTGGAAGCGTATCTGCCCAAGCAACTCTCCGATGAAGAACTCAAGGCGGAAGTCCAGAAGGCCATCGCTGCATCCGGTGCCACTAGTGCTGCCGACATGGGAAAGCTCATGAAGGTTCTAATGCCCGCCATTCAGGGCAAGGCCGACGGCAAGCGCATTCAGGAAGCCATCAAATCCATCCTAAAATAGCCGCCAAAGCGGCGGTCTATCAGCCTCCTGAGATTCTCTAGGCTCTCCCTATAGATTACTTTACATAAGATACATTATAGGACGTTATATTGTTTAGAAAACAGTTCTCCCCCTGTAGAGATTAGTAGACCTTCTCAGAATGAAACTCAGTCACAACTCACCCTGACACGCTATAACAAATATTTTTATCGACCTACGCAAAAAGCCGTTACAACAAAATCAAGAATCTCATATAATAAAAAACATGGGGAGAAAAAGCAGGCTAAAAGCGCATATCCGGCTAGACAAACATAAGAGCGATATTCATTCTGAGACATTGGAGCCACCGGGCGCGCCCTTCCCCTGGCCCCTCCTTTTCTGGCTGAGTGTCATCACCCTGATCCCTCTGGCACAGGTTACCACCTTCAGTTTCCTGAATTTCGACGACAGCCAATACATTCTCAAAAATCCCTTGGTCAGGACCGGCCTCTCCGGATTCAGCATTCAAGCGGCCTTTCTGTCAAGCTACGCCGCAAACTGGATTCCGCTCACATGGATCACGCTCATGGCTGAGGTAAATCTTTGGGGATTCCACGCCGCGGGCTTCCACACAACCAATCTTTTTCTTCACATCTTGAGCGCGTCGCTTCTTTTCTTGTTCCTGGGCAAAGCAACCAAGCACTACGGCCGCAGCTTCTTCGTGGCCTGTTTTTTTGCGATCCACCCCATGCACGTTCAGTCCGTTGCCTGGATAACCGAGATCAAGGATGTCCTCAGCACGGCACTCGCGTTCACCGCCATTCTTTTTTATGTCCGAAAGCCCGGCCGCTTTAATCTTGGATGCTTCGCGTTCTACCTGTTAAGTCTTTTATCAAAACCGATGTTTGTCACCATGCCTTTCATTCTATTGATACTGGATTTTTGGCCGCTGCAAAGATTGAATCTCTCGAACTCATGGAAGCGCGTGATTGAGAAAATCCCGTATTTGATCGTGGCGTATTTCGTATCCAGACTGACCCTGTGGGCGCAGACTTCGGCAGGAGCCGTCCAAACATTCGAAGATCTATCCTTACCGCTGCGGCTCCAAAACAGCGCGGCTGCCTGTGTGAGCTATATAGGAAAGCTATTCCTCCCGGCACGCCTATCCATCTTTTATCCTTACGCGCAACACATCTCTCCTTTGAGCACGATAAGCTCCTGCGCCATTCTGGTTGCGATAACGGTCGCTTGCGTTCTCCTGCGGCGCGCAAAACCCTATCTTATTGCGGGCTGGCTCTTTTTTCTTGTCACACTGACACCCGTGATTGGCATCATCCAGGTCGGATCCCAGGCCATGGCCGACCGCTACACCTATGTGCCCTATGTGGGGCTCTTCTGGATGTTATCATGGCTGTTATTTGATTTTTTTCAGGGCAAGTCGAGGGGCAAGCGAAATCTCCTCATCGCGGGAATCCTAATACTTCTTGTACTTACTCAGCGGACCTACGTCGAGGCAAAATACTGGAAAAACGGAACGGCACTTTTCCAGCGCGCCGTGGATATCAATCCCAACATTTCTCTGACCCAGTATCAACTGGGCGTGGCTTTTCATGATGAGATGCTTTACAAGGAAGCCAAAAAACATCTCCAAAAAGCCCGGGAATTGAACCCGAAGGAACGGGAAATCCTCAATCAGTTGGGCCTCGTGTTTGTCAAAGAGAACAACCCTGCCGAGGCAGAATCTCTGTTCAAGAAAGCTATTGAAATGGATCCCGCTTACTTTATCGCTTATAACAATCTTGGCGCGCTTTATTGGAAACGAGACCCGACGCTTGCGCTAAAAGCATTCCAGAGAGCCGCCGAGATCAACCCTGACTACGACGAAGCGAACCATAATCTTTTGATGCTATCCCTGCAGCGATGCTCCATTCAAACCGTCTGGCCCTTGATACCCCAGATGACGCGATTAGCACGAACCTATACCCCCATAAGAAAACCTCTTGATTTCCTGATCCACCTTCCGGGCAACACTCCTTTGGAAAAAGAAAACTCATGTGTTGACTCGAAATTCAAAAGAAATTCTCCTTAGATTATTCTAAAATTCCTCGCAGCAATTTGAGGTAACCCTGAGTTTTGGTGGGAATGGGACCGGACGACAGACATCCGCTATTTTTTAAATGAGGAAGTGGCCCTTGGAATTCAGGACCTTTTAGGCAGCAACCGCGACGGAATTCTGAGCTTCGAGAGCGTTGAGGACCGCCTGAATAAACTCATTCCGCAAACACTCCGCTATCGAGAAATAGCCCGTCTCTTTATTTGAAGCTTGCTTCATGAGGTCCTTGAACTGATCTTTGCCGATCGACGCCGCCAATTGCGAGATCGCAAAGATCCGCTCGCCCAATCTCTTGCCTTCCTTGTCACTGATCATGACAATGGCGCCCTTATCCATCAGGCGGTTCAACACTCCACGCGCGCGCACAGACGCCAGAAGCTTCGGATTGACCGTCAGGATGCGATGCTCCATCGAAGCGCCGCTCTTGGCTTCCGCCAAAAGCTTCGCCTCAAGCGCTTCGAGGCCCTTCACTGAATGATAATCATTATTGACCCCCGGAATATTGAGCAAGCGCGGCTCGTCAATACCATAGACCATCGATCGAACATTCTCGATCAAGGCGTCCATGCCGGAACGGTATTCAATGGTCGCTTCCAGGATCTGCAGAGCTTTCTCGTAGGCAGCACTCTCTTTGGGAAGGTTTGCCAGCACGGTCAGAAGGAATTCCAATTCGTTAACGACGGCAGAATGGCGAGATGTTCCCGCCGCCTGGTCAGCCGCCTTTAGGGACTCAATTGTTTCTCGGTAAGAATCTTTCTCGTCACCTCCGAGAGCGTGGCGCAATTCATGCCGCAACGCCGATTCCATCGCATCAAGAACCATCGCTTGATCCAGAGCTCCCGAAGCATTGAAGACATCCACGAATTTTTGAGAGAGTACGATCTGTTTCGTGGTCTCGGTCTCCATATAGAAAGCCGATTTCCCAAGCGGAACTTGCCCAATACGGACGGAGACGCCCCTCTCACGTTCAAGACGCTCCAAAGCGTTCCTCTGGATTGCCGGCATGGAACCTCGGACCGTCCGGAGCAATCCTTCGCTTGCCACCTGACGAAAGCGCTCCGCATACCTTCCGGCATTCTTGAATCCCCCAAGCGAAAGAGCCGCCGGATCCGCATCGACCGGCAAGCCGGCACCCGCCGATCGCAACTCCGTCCGTCCACCCATTTCAACTGATGCTGCTGGCATCTCAGACGTGACAGACTCTGGTTCATTTGTGGCATTTTGTTGAGACTCTTGTTCTTCAAGCCGGGTTTTTACCCAGTCATGCTTTGAGAACACATCAAACACAAGGAATATTCCGATACTTATCGCGGCGCCGACAGGGCCCGTGGTGACAGTCGAGATTCCGGCAATGCCCGCATATTTAAGAAAGGTCCCCAAAATACCCTTAGCATCTCCGCGAAGGGCACGCCTGAACAGGGTGTCCTTCGACTTTCGGGTAAGGATGTCCTCGATAGGCGCAAGCAACGCAATCGGAGCAAAAAGGCCGCTCAACGGAATAAGGAACGGCAGTACCTGGTATCCATACTGTATAGCGGCTGTCTTCTTCCAGGAACTCGGCTTAGCGGTCACAGGCCGCTCCTTCATAAGCCCAGTCGCCGAGCTCGACTGAGATTCGGCAGAGGGAATACCCGTGCGCTTTTCCGCGCGCACCGCAACAGGCCCCGCCGGCTGAGCAGCGGCAGCATTCGCGGCCATGCGCAATTCCGGGCGCCCTGAACCGGCCGCAGGCGCTGGCGGCGGGAGTGCGGCCATTGAAGCCTGGGACAAGTTATCAACAAGGGATTTCAGGGTCCCGGCCATTTGATTAAGTTCATGGATATTCGTCGACTCAAATCCCCGCAAGTGCGCGTAGTAGCCGCTAAAGACATTAAAAACAGCCTCGATCTCGTTCCCCGTGGATTTATCCGCGTCAAATTGTCCCGTCTGAATATTGAAGCGGCGGATATGGTAGAAATCCCCATTGCTGTTCTCAGACATTTCGCCTTTGTGCGCATCATCCTGAGCGCCCGACGTTTTCCCGTCAATCAGGATACCCTGCGTGCCCAGGACCCGAGCCGTGACATCTTTGTATTGAGCTGCGCTGCCGGGAGCCGCCACATCAATATAATGCTCGATATTTTGGGAGGGCATAAAGCCTTCTCCCGTAGACTCGATCTTCTCATAAGCCGGTTCTCCGTCATCGCCGACCGTCACTCGCTCGCTCGCAGCGCCGCGGCCATAATCATCCTCTGTTTTTTCAGTCTGATTCTGGCGGTCCGCAGAATAAACGCGCCGCACCCCCGTCAGAACATTTTTCAGCATCTGATTGAAGGGTTTACTTTGTACCGCGTGAAGGACGCCAAGCCCGACTTCTTCCCCCGTCGTCACAAGAAGACGGATCTCGCCTTCGTGCTTCGGCTCCCGGACTAAGGCGATGATCGTGCTCAGGATTATGGCGAGACCGGCCCGGTTATCGGCTCCGAGAGCCGAAAGCGGGTCTTTGGCGCGAATATTCCCGAAAGCGTCTATCGTTGCCTCAAGATCAGTCGCAACCTCGGGACGTACGTCCACGTGAGCTATGTGCAGGACGGGATCCTCTGTCGTATCGGGATTCTTCGCCGCGATCCTCACGGCCAATCCCTTGCCCGGAATCTGCTCGATCGCGTACTGATCCGAGGTGAGACCGGCGCTTGCGAGAAGCCCCACGAGGAGACTCCTTGTTTGATCCAACGCCAACCCCTCATCACGGATAGAAACCTTCGAAGGATCCAGGAGTTGGCTCAGGATGGCTTGCACCGATGATTCGTCATGGACACCGTCCGTCAGCTTGATCGGCTGATAATCCGCGACATTATGAACAAGACCGAATTCCTGATAAAGAGCACCACGCAAGGCGTTCAGAGCAATAGCGGAAGCATCGCCGGCTTCCGGATGAGCGTTCAGATAGCTAACAAGTTTCTCATAGCCCTTCCCCGTATGGGCGCGCAGCGCACGTTCGATCAGACGGGCCTTGGCCCGGCCCTGTTCCTGGAGATCCATTTGCTCGGCCTGGGGCTTCAACGCTTCCGATGCGAGGAGCTCGTCTATCAGTTTCTCGGCATCCGCCTTCGCCTTACCCAAGGTGATCGAACCGTTAGGCATCAATTGATCGCTCAAGGCATGAACGATGAGGTCGTCCGTGAGATCGTTCTGTTGCAATTGATCGGCAGTCAAATCATCCAGCAGGACGAGATCGGCGGCGTTCGTTATATACTTTCCGAACCGGACGGCCTGAGATCCATGAAGCAGATACAGCCGGAAGAATGACCGGAATGACGCCTTCATGATTTCCGAGCTGAAGTTATGACCCCGGGCGTAACTTTCGAGTTTCCTGTCGATCCCTTCCCAGTTATAGGTATGTCCGTGTTCCCGGTCCTGCAACTGCTCGATGATCTGGCCGAAGAAGTTAAAAACTTCCTCCATCATGATCATGCCATGTGAATCGCTCCGCGAGTACAGGTATGGGCGGGGTTGCGTGACATGCTTATATTCGTGTTGCGGCGACTGTTTCCACCAGTAATCGGCGCAATAGACCATCCCCGTTGACGTGAACCAGTTGGGACGCCCCTTGCCATCTCTCGCAATTTTGTATTCATGGGCCACCGTCGCTTCCGCACCCGTCGACTGAACCCAGTTATTCTTCATAAAGTCATAATATTCACCTATCTCCTGGACGATATCTTCGGCAACATTAAAAACGGGCACCCCCATGTTGGTGTATCCATGCTTCGACATCCATAGGTCCATCCGCTCTTGATCCGATAGACCTGCGTCTTCCGGCAGGTTCGCCGTGGCGGGGATTGCCATGGAGGTTCCCAAACCGTCCGATTTCTCGACACGGCCCGTGGTCGGATCAAAACGGGCAACCCCGAAAAAGATCTTCCCTTCCCTCATTTTCGATTCGATGAAATCGACGAATTTAGCACGGCGAGCCGGATCGATCTGAAGCCGGTGACTCCCGTTCTCGTTATTTTCCATCGTGAACACGTAGTATTCGGCCATCGACCGATAATCGCCCTTGGCGGTAGCTTCTCTTATAAACGCGCCGAAATCTTCGACCCCACGCAAATGCCTTGCGGTTGATAAAAGGTCCAAGGCAGAAAGTCTTTGCGCCGTATCGTTCGTGAGTACTTCCGAAGTGACAGTCCCGTCGCGGCCCATACGCTTGGCCGACAAGCCGCTTTCCGTCGCGCGTTTCAGGAATAGTTCATAGGCTTTGGCATAGGCCTTAATCTGCTCCAGCGCTTCCTGGGCCTTCTTTCCCGCAGACTTGTATTCATTGAGCTTATCATTGGAAACCGATCGCTTCGCCTGGGTGATCGTCGCGGGAAGCAGAATCATGATCTTTTCCATGAGCGGCACAATATCCTGGAGGTCGGTCATTCGACCCGGAGTGCGATTGGCCTCAGACAGAGGATCCAGCAATTCAGAAAGTTGCTGTCTCAGCATCATGAGTTCATTGTCACCGATGTCGATCTTCTGCAGGGACTTCAGGAAAGCCTGGATCAGCCCATAACTTGATTGCTGCAAAAGAATATCTCTTTCTTTCTCATCGAATTCGCCATCGGTTTGGATCAACCGGATAGCCGATCTTGCGAAATCGGCGCCTTGAATGAAGTGATCAAAACCGGCCAACCGGGCCGATTCCATGAGCCGGATCATCGCTTCATAACGATCCGAAGAGCTCATAACTGCAAGCATATCCGCCCGAGCCTTCTCGTTCGCGTTTTTGAGATCCTCCGCGAAAGCTACTTTTTGGGCTTCGATAATGGCGATCAAGGCGCTGTCTTGCACGGGATCGAGCCGGCTGATCAGATGGTTCAGCATGCTGACATCGTCGACAGGAGGATTCCCCTGATCGCGCGCTTCGATCATCTGATCCACGATCTCCATGAACCGGTCTGCCGACGGCTCCTGTTGCGACAAAGCGCTGCGATAGACCGGCAAAAGAGCCCGCGAAGCGGCAAATTCGGTCGAGTACGCCGAGATCTTAAGCCAATCGTCGAGCAGTAGTCTCTTTCCCGGATCTGGGATCTGGGCGATATTCTTAAGCTCCTCCAGAGAGAAAAATATTTCGTTCAGCCGAATCCCGGGAACACCGTTGTTTTCCACGAGCCGCGCATCGGCCAGCAACACCTTGCGTCCGTCCGGGCTCATCACAGGCGCGAAACTTTTGCCGTCCGGCTGGCGGGTATAAAGCACCGGCCCGACATCGCGCGTATGCTGGTTAATGTTATCAAAGAGGAAGACATCCTGAACTGCCCCGTCGACTATATTGAGATCGGCAAATCCACCCTCATGGTTCGCGCCGCCGCTTGAGAGCTTCAGCACGTCTCCGTCGAAAGCGACAGAGAGTGCGGTCACGAGATCATGACGCTGGAATTCCATCGCACGACCGAATTCATCCAGAATTCCGGCCAAGACCACGCGACTTCCGTCCACCATTGCCGAAACTCCCGATCCGGCCTCAATGCGGACCTTATCCGGGCTGAAAAACACCTTTACCCCTCGCCCTCGGTTCGTCTCGGCGATCCACTGTCCGCCGTGGAATTCAAAATTCGTAACCTGCTGACCCGAGAGATTGACAAGGGGCGCGCCGGTATGACTCACGATCTGATTTCCGTTTAGAATGAACCGCTCCTTCATTTTTATTTTCGCTTCGGCCGCCAAGGCGGAAGGGGTCAGTCCGGACGTCAGAGTCAGACCTTTCAAATTAAGGAAAAGATCTTCCGAGTTTGAGAAAACAGCACCTTGCGCCTGCAGATCCATCAGAAATTTATCGACTTTGTTTCCATCCGTCAAACCGAGCCGGACCAGAAGTTCAGCATCCCGGAGCGATTTGAGATTAAACGCTATACCCCCGTCGAGCATGATCGAACTGGCCTGAAGATCCAGCCAAAGGTTCGCCGCCTTTGCCGCCGTCTGAAACGCGTCCGTTTGGCTCCAATCCGTGTCACGCCACAACTCGAAGATCTGGCTCACGCTCAACCTGTCCTCTCCCGCGAAGGCCTTCACAAAATGCAGCTGGTTTAAAAAATCACCGAGTCTCGGCCGGATCACCAAATTGATGTCCTTCAGGATATCGGCTTCGACCCGTGCAAGATTGCCCTGGACACGGGCCGCGGCAATGGCCTGCCGGTGAACTCGCATTTGATTCTGCGACGGGGCAAGTTCCGCAGCAAGGGCAAGGACCCGGCTCATCACGAGTGCGGCGGGATTGGAATACTGGCCGGAGGGACCGGAAATCCTGATCTTCTTAGTGGGATCCGCCGGGTCTGTTACCTCAAAGCCAGTACAATCCAGGAAATCAAAGAGTTCGTCCGCGCTCATACCAATTCGGGACACACCGATGATCGTCGCGGCCTGCGACACAACATCGCGGACTTCGGTTCGCCGCTCCGTGGAGGACGTGCCCGCCCGGTCGACCCCGCTTGCCAGCACCGAAAGAGCGAGGGCCTGCCGGAGAGCGCCCTTGAAAACACCCTCGGAGAGCTGCTGATAAGAAGCAAGCGGCATCCTCCGGAGCACCTGATAGAACGCCAGGGGATCAATCACTTCACCCCACTGATCCGCTTCCGCACTACTGAATCCGGCCTTTTTAAAGACCTGCCCCGTGATCATGGATTGTTCGGACAAGGTTACAAGCTTCGAAAGCTGCTCGGGCTCCATTTGTTGCAGAGCGTCCAAAACCGTGCCGCTCAGGTTCAGATTCTTGGCAAGGACCGCGCGCCGCTTGGCCTGCTGGGCACCGCCCGGCAACGCCAGCATTTCGGACACGATCAGATCCCAGACCTTGACAGCTCCCCCGCGCGGGAGGGCGCCACGAAGCTCCGTGATATCTTCAGTGGTTAGACCATAGCCCAGCAACTGATGATAGATAGTCAAATAGGATTTCCAATTATCGAAACCGGTATCGCCGAGAAGAGATTTCAGCCAGCTTGCCTGAGACTCAAGATGCGACTTCATCTCGTCTTCATAATTCACGCTAAACACAACGCGCCCGGCCTGGAACCTGGCCTTCAGGAGGGAGTTGTTTGTGAGCAGTTGGCGGAGATTCGCGTCCTGAATCTTCGCAACATCAATCTTTATCCCCGCGACATTCACAGTTCGGATTTTTGTTGTATTATCTGTCTGAACGGGCGCCTTATACTCACCATTCAGGGTCTCAAGCATCGCCCTGTCTTTGTCGGGAGTCCCCTCGGTAAGCTCCGACGCCTGCACGGTAACTTCGCTCGCCCGCCTCGATGCGTCTAGACCGGCCCGGGCACCTATCCCGCTCAATTCCGGCGCGAACTCGACGGCAAAACCCAGAGCAATAGCGATCATCGTGTCCGCCCGGGACGCCACATCGGTTTTAAAGCTGAGATTCCCGAAAAACTCCCCTTCATACTGGCGCCGCCGCTGCGCTTGATTGATCGCCTCAAACTCAACACCCGCCCGTTCGATCACAGTACCGGCTGTCTCCACGGCCTCCTGGAGAGACCGCCTCACGGGTTCGCTTAGCTCTTTTCCGGCTCCCTTCGTGAGAAAGTTGTTAAGTTGATCTTTCGCCGTTTTCGCTCTTGAGCGGACAAGGCTGTTCACCGAATGAGGTCCGGAAACATAATCGTCGCCCCGTTCCATATCATAATCGCTGCCGTAATGGCGCATCAGTTCAATATTGAATTCACAAAGGATCTCGCGCTCCTTGACGCCCTGGGCGCCCTGCGTAAAATTCGCCCGGAACATCGCGTCGCGCATCGGGTTGAACATGAGTGCGAAATCCATGAGCTGGCCGGTAAGGGAACGCGCTGTCGCGTCCGCCGCGTGGGCGCTGTTCAGCGCGTAGCTGAGGAGGAACTGCTCTTCCTTCGACAATTTCTCCCACTGCCCCTCATGCACATTCCGCAGCCGGTCAAGAAGCTCGACGATGTTCTTCGGTCCGTTCTCGCCCAATTTATTCCCATACTCGTAGGCTTTTCCTGCGGGTGTATCCATCCGCTCAAGAAAAAATTTGCGCCATCCGTCAATAGCCTTGAAATCAGAGAACACACTCATTTGGCTCTCAAGAAAATCCTGATTCTGATAGACCACAATATCCGCGTCATAGCGATCCTTGTCGCCAAACTTCACTTCATTGACAGGCTTAAGCGTTTCCGACAGAAAACTACTCCCCTCCTCTGTCACCCGATCCGCCGCAGACCGATCACTTGAAAGAATCTCGCTCAGTTTTCTCCCGTCCTGTCCTTTTCCCAAGGCAGTTTTGAGCGCGGCACTATAGGTCTCCCAATATTTTGAATTAATCTGATCAGCAAGATCTTGGGACGTTCCCCAGAGCCCCGATTTCCCTTCCGCGTAAGCCGAGACCATCGCTTCAAAAACCTCGTGCATGGCGATCGTACGGCCAATACGGCCTTGGTTCTGAATCAACATAACGGAGGTGATCTCCGGCGTGAACCCGGCATAAAGCATATTTTCACGCTGATAATCGAAACCGATCAGCGCGTGCTGGGCCGCCAAAACGATTTTCTCCTCGCTCCCCTGGTTGAACTTATCAACAGAGGGCTTGACGCTCTGCTGGCTTTCATAGGTTCCGTCGATCACAACGATCTGGTCCACCTTGATTTTCTCTTTTACCAATTCCGCTTTAACCAGGTCGATCATCGTATCCGTCGAAAAGCCCGACAGAACCGACCGCCGTCCCTCTTTAAACGCTGCGATTAGCTCTCGAGCGATAAAGTTGGCTTCCGCTTCCTGTGACTTGAAACTCGAAGGTTTCCAAGACTTGAGCTCGAATGATTTCTTGGCTTGTCCCGGTCCGCGCGTCTTCTGAGAAAGAAGTTCATGGATATAAGCATCCGCGAACTGTCCACCCTTTCCGAAGATAACTTCCGTATTCCGGCCGGCGATCATTTTCGCCTGCATGCTCACTTCCGCCACAGTGCCCGACATTCCGTAAGCGGCAGAAACCCCGCCAAAAAGCATAAAGATATCGGCCATGCTGGAAGCCGTGAGCGTATTCGTCATCTCGATGTTTTTGGCGCTCCCGCGGATCTGGGCAAGATCCAACGACTCGTAGCGGTTCGCCTTTCCGGCGGCCTTCAGGACCTGCGTCTCAGTCTTATACCCGGCCTCCTTCGACCCCTTGATGCCGAGACCGGCCAATTCATGGGCCAAACCGACATCATTGAGTTTATAGCTGATCGTGATCAAACCGACGGTATCCGAAATGATCTGGGTATCCGCCTGCTTTCCGTCAGAACCCATGGGACGGTATTGATCCCCGACCCCTTTCCGGATCCTCCCCACGATACCCCGCTCAACCATTTCCGCGGTACGCATCGCCTGGTATTTCAAGATGGACTGGAGCTCTGAGGTGAAGATCGAAAGATCCTCAAGCTTCTCGCTCCTGTCATTCACCGGGATCGACTCGTTCTCGGCATCATAGATCTTGTTATAGCGTTCTTTTAGCGCGTCCGCTGCGCGGCCCCGCTTGAAGAACTGTCCGACTTGTGTCGAGGACTTCCGTATCTCGTACCGGGACGAATCAAAGAGAATAACCGCCCTCTGGTCGCCGTACTGCTTAAAATACTTTCCGCTCTCAGTCACAATGATGTGATCGCTCCAGCTCAGATTGGACTGATCCACGACATTATCGAAGCGGTCCATGAGAACGCCGTCCTTTTCCCAAAGCATGATACTCTTGTCGCCCTTCATGGCCGGATCCACGAAAAGTTCGTTGTAGGCGCAGTACACATGAAAATAGCGCAGCTCGGTGGCTTTCATCGTATCGCCGCCGAGGATAAAATAAGTCGGATCCACAATGCGGTGGATCTCGTCCATATTGCGGACTGAACTTTGGAACACCTTGGAGAATTCCTGGTACTTGGCAAGCTCCGTCGACCGGAAATGCGTCATCAGATGGCCGAGGGTGGTATAACTCACGGCCAGCACCTCGCGGGCCTGATTTCCGTCTTGACTGAGAATGCTGAGCAATCGCTGATAAGCTGCTTCGCGGCCAGACTCGGGGCCTTTGGTGATGGCTTCGATCAATTTCTCCCCATTAACCAGCTCAATGCCCAAAGCGTTGGCGAGTTTTTCAGCCGGAGACTTCTTTTGATTCGGCTCAGCAACAATACGCCCGACCGCCTGCTCACTTTCAGTGATATGGACATTCGCGCCAAAAATGAAATCAAAGGTCGCCATAAGGAAGGTCTTCCCGCCACCTACGGCTACGTTCACATTCGAGCCCAAAAGTCCTTCCAGAATGGCGCACATTTGCTCGTGCAAAAGTTTGATGCCTCTGGCGCTGAAGACGAGCGCCGCGGTACGGAGCATCGTTTCGTGGGCCTTGAAGCCTCCCATGCTTGAGAAGAAATCCTTGAGCGAGGGCTCGGCCTTTGCGTCGCGAACGGTTTTTTCCATGAATGCGAAAATACGGGCATAGCTCTCAAATCCCCCGCCGCCTTCCGCCGCACATCGCGGCGCAAGATAACTCTCGAGGAATCGATTGAATTCCGGTTCGGAGAGTCCCACCGTCTTTGCAGATTTCTTTGCACTCCCGAAAGCGGTGTCGAGAATTCCCACTGCCGCCTGCCGGACCATGGTATCGGGGTCTAACAACTCCGAAATCAGACTGGGTTGCGCCTCATCGACGGGATAGGCCTGGTTTTTTATGTTCTTCAAAAACATGGCGTGAATAGCCGTCAGTTCGGTAACGAGGGTATCGAGGTTCGGGGCTTTATCAATCGCGTTAAACTTCTCGACGCCGTGGGTGAGTACAAAATAATACGCCGCGCTGGCAGCTCTCTCCACAGCCGCCGTCTCAATGGGAGAATTTTCAAGACTCGTCTTCCATGACCGCACCGGATCACTTGCAAGCCAGTCATTTACCGTTTGAACCCGTTGGCGCACAAAAAACTCGACAAGGACTGGATTGCTGACGCGCGGACTGGTGCCGTTCTTAAAAATCAGTTTGCCGTCACTTTCCGTCTGAAGCACCAATTTCCCATTTTCAACGACAAAAGAAACGTCGCCGCCGTAACGCCTGATCTCCGGAGCCAGGTAAAAACGCATGATCTCGAGGGCGACAGATGTCGCAAAGCTATTTTTCAAAAGGGCTTCTTTCCCCTCGAATTTTCCTTTGAGATCCAGCAACTGCTCCGCCACTTTTACCAGCGAGTCTACCTGGCTCAGCCATGGGTTATGAGCCTGGACCTTTTCAGCCTGATGGCGGAGAGCCTCGAACGCGGCGGCCTTTTCAGGATCGGCATCAATTCCCGTGACGCCCAGAGTATTCATGAAAACCGCGATCTGGACATGTGAGTTGGTCTCGGCAAGCTTCGTGATCAAAGACTCAAGCAGCGTCCCTTTATACCCCCCGTCAAGCACCGCGTTTCCGAGCGCTCTCGCAAACGCGCCGTTCTTGTCCAACCCACTGATCACCTGAAAAAGATGATCGGCCGTTTCCACAGAAAGGATCAAAGGCGCCTTCTCCCCGTCGATCCCGAAAACAACCCTTGCGACCTGTCCTTCGGCATACTGACTCGCCGGGATATTCCGGAAAGCGTCAAAAAGCGCCTTGACCTGCTCCTTCACCCCGATCGACGTGCGCATGTCCATGCGCCGCGCGCTTTCGCGCAGAATGGCAAAACGCCCGATAGCGTCCAGCCCTTCAAGACTCCGGCCGGAGCGCACCGAAAAGATCCCTCCGTGAGTTTCAATGATAGATCTCAAGATCGACTCAGAGGGACTCAATTTACTGATCAAAAGGTCCAAAACATTATTCCCGTCGATCGTGACACTGTGGCCATCGAGAGTGGACAAGTCATTCAATATCGTCATGAACCGGTCGCCTTCTCCTGCACGGACAGCATCAACGTAGATAGTTAAAAGACCCCGTGATACCGAAGCGTCGGACGAATACCGGGAGATGTTAATCCAGGAATCTAGCAATTTTCTTTTACCCGAACCAACTTCGATCGTGTCAGGATTCCTGAGTTCCTCCCTAGTAAAGTTGTGAATTCCAAGAATGACCCCCGACCGCGTCACTCTTGCTCCCGCTGCGAGCACAAGCTGGAAGGTGCTCCCATCCGCGGCCTGGATCGACAAAAAGCCTTGGGTCTCCGTCTGACGGAAGAATTCATTCAGAAAAGCTCCAAACTCGCCGCGCGGCAGGCCGGTAAACAAAGCATCCGCGATCGCCGTCATTATGTCCGTGCTGGCTTCCAGCCGTCCCTCGAGGCCTCGGAGGGCCTCGGGCAACGTGCCGCCCATTTTTTCCGCGATGGAGACGGCGGGTTTTGCGGTCTGATTGGGTGCGGAAGGATTGGCCGCATCCTTGACGGGTACTGACTTAACCTCTTCCGGCGCCTTAAAAAGCCGCGCGCCAACCGACGTCCGTTCACTGGCCGAAACCTTTGCGAAGGAACTGGCCATAGGACGAGTCCAGTTATCAAGCAACACAGCCTTAAACTCCCCAGTGATCACATCGAACAGGTGAGTCACTTCCGCGGGAGCAAGCTTACCGCTATAAAAGTTATTGAGCAGTTCGTCTACGGTCAGCCTGCCGCCCGCTTTATCGGAGTTGAAACTTTCGAGGCTCAGGCGGCCGGTCATAGCAGCATCGCGAACGATAAAATCCAGGCGTCCCCTATTGATACTGGAAAGTCCCGTGGATAATTGAGGCGGGCGGGCAAGATCGGCGAGGATGCCTTGGGCAACATCCAAACGCCCCTTGTTCAGAGCGCGATAAATCGTAGCTCTCGCCGTTTCTCCGAGGCCATTGACGAACGTTTGCACCTCAGGGCTCAGTATCCCGAGCCTAATATTACATCCGACCTCGAAATCAGAAAGTCGTCCCGCCGCGTCATAGCTCTGGCGGGCGAGAGGGCTCAGGCTGTCCAAAAGCCCCTGAAGTCCGTCAGGACTTGCCAAGAAATCCGGGAGGAGATTGGCGCGAACATCTATCATGCTTCCGGAGCCGGTGGACGTGCTCATGAATTTCCAAACTGTGAAAGCTTGAAGGTCCTGAAGAACATCCTTATCCGTGATCACGCTTGTCAGAGCGCGTGGAACAACTATTGGAGGCGCACTCATCAGGATCTTCTCCGCAACGACATGATCCCGGTTAGCCATAGCTTCGTGAAAGGCCGACCTCGCCCTGTCATTTAAAGCGGTGTAGCGCGCCTGATCACGACGCAAAGGCTCACGAATAATATCCCGGAACGGAGACCGCAGATTGCCGGCTGCCTGAGGCACCAGGAGGATCGCGCTTCTTGAAAGAGCGCCCGCGAACGTGCCGAGTTCGGTAAAGGCTCTTGTAAAATCCCCTGAAACCGCTACCGCGAGTACGCCGGCTAAAAATCCGGGAAGGCTCGCGAAATCTTTCAGGATGGATTCCACATCAGAAATTCCCTGAACGTGCCCCTCCTTCTGCTGGATGACGGGGGCCTTAACCAATGTCGCGAAAGCCTGTGACGATGCCATCACCAAATTAAAAAGCAGAAGATTATCGGCATAAGCAAAACCTGAGGATGCGAAACCCGCCAGGGTTTGCTTCCAGCCTTGGGCCATATACGTTTCCGTCATTTTCGCGGCCCATCGGGTGACAGAGCCCGGCAAGAGCGCCCGGATGACCCCGTTCGTTTCTGAAAAACGTCCAAAAAGGCCCTGCGAGAAGGTCGGCGCAAAAAAATGAAGCGCCTGCCCCAGCAGGACATCATGAAGCACACGGCTCGGCGCCCAGGCTTTTGCATCAAGGAAGTTGGTGCGAAAAACGTAAATCAAATGTCCCCAATAGCTCCGATCCTCATCCTGGATAAAATGCATTCCAAATTGATTCATCACCACTTCAAAAAGATGTTCGACCCCGAGAGCCGCCATGGCCACAGGCAGCATATGGAAGGTCACCACGCTCCGGCCGGCATCAATGACTAACAGCTTTAAGATGCTCGTGTTAAGACTCACGCTTTCCTGGGCAAGACGCGCTCCGAACCGGGAGGCCGCACCCAAACCAGCCACACGATCCACGAGCAGTTGTCCCTGAAGCGACAGCTCCCCGGCCGCTGTAATTCCTTGGACTGTTACCAAACGGGCCAAAAGCACTCCTTGCAGGGCTTTGAGACCCAGCGATACCATCAAGAGCGTAATGCCCGCATCCCGGATCGGTTTATTCCCCTTCAAGGCGCCATACGCCGCCATCCCGACACCGGCTCCATAGACGGCGACATTGCCAAGTCCCAGGAACACCTGCCCCCATTTAAAATAAGAGGCGGCGCCGGCCGCCGTTTTGATGGAAGAAATTCCAGCGATCTCGGAAATCGACGGCGCAAAGAACTGGACAAACCGCGCGCCGATGGCAAACCCCGCGACCAAGATCCCCATGTTTGTCAACCAAGGATTGTCGCTCCATTTGCCGGCACCAAACATCGCAACGCCGACGGTCGCCGCAATATTCATCATCCCCGCGACAACGCGGGAAGTTTTCGCGAAAAATCCAATAGAAGAACTGATCTTGCTGAATTGGTTCACCCCCAAAGCGATGCGCCATAAAGAACCGATGGCGATAGCGGAAGCACCGATAGTGGTCAATAATTTTCCGTAGCCCACCGCCCAATCCTGATGGGCCGCCAGGCCGAACCCCCAAAGCCCGAGCCCGGTCAGAGTGGTAAGTCTGGCCATTCCCACGAAGAGGTTCGAAGTGTTGGCAGCCCAACCGGCCGCCATGCTCAGCTGCCGGAGCCGGCTAATACCCGAAACTGTGGAGAACACCGTTTTGGTCGATTTCACAAATCCTGCAGCACGGCTTGCCTGCGCAATACCTTGTGCGGTCTTCATTCCCTTGCTGATTGCATTGACGGCTTCCGCAGCGATCTTCCTGCCCCAACCTCCGAAAAGAGCGCCCAGGATAAAACCTGCCATCTCAATCGTGGTCAGGACCTTATAGGTCATATCTGTTTGATCTATAACACCGCAGTACTCCAATCCCCCCTTCAGGATCGTCGTGCCAATTCCTACCCACATGGCATACGCCGATACTTTCATGATAATGGCTGCGGTACTGGCACCCACTGCCGAGAGGATAGCTCCTGCAATAGCCCCCACTGCACAGACCCCCGCATAAAGGGCAATCCCAGCCATGGCAACCGCCGTGGGGGCGTTAGCTGCTGCCCAGAGCAGGGTTTGCGCGCTGTAGAGCCTGCCGAACTCCCAGAAGCTGATCTTTTCTTCCCGCGAAACTCCGGTGATAGTATTCGTATCGGTCCAGCTTCTCCAACTGTGGAAAGTCCTGACGTTACCTAACGAAGCGCCGACCAGCTCAAGCGAGGAATTCACGCCCCAGTGACTGTACAACGTATCACTCGCTATAACTTCGTTGGCGAAGCCCTGGTAGGGACGCCCCTCGTAAACGATCAGCCGGTTATCAAACAAGGAACCCGGATTGTCAGTCCCCTTCACGATCCCGATAAAGCCGTACTGATTGTTCATCTGATCGACAAACAACCGGTTCGCTATGAGATTGTCCCCCGCCGCCCCGCCGCCCCAGACCGTATCGGCCGGAAGATAGTATGTGAAGGTCACGGTCTGACTGTCTTCGTGGGTATAAGCTATTCCCTTATCCGTATCATGAACAAGCTTGTCCGCAAAGCTACCGCTCTCACGATATGTGACAACATCCATGACCGTTTCGCCGCGCAAATTTTTCCGCACAACATACTCTGTACGGTCCTGATGAAATACAGCCTGAGCTGTTCCGTTCTTCGCGTAGGAGCGGGATTTGACCTCGATAAGGCGGCCATAGTCATCAAATACTGGGAGTTCCTTATAAGTCAGCGTGCACTCGAGCGAAGCTTGGCCCCGCCAAAAGAGATGTCCCAAAGTGATCGTACCATCCAGGCTTGCAGTGACGCCTTCGGAATCAACCACTTCGCACTGCGCCAGGCCGAGGCCGATCCGTTCTTTGGTAAAATACTTGCCGGTAGTATCTTCCCGCGCCATCATGTCCAGGACAATTTTGTAACCGGCCTTTCCGTCTGTCTTGTCAAACTTGAAGTCTTTCCCGAGCTGATAATCTTTGTAATTGGAGTTCACAATGATTCCTGCCTTATAATCCGTTATACCGTTGTCCATTTCTTTAAAAGTCATCTCGTCTTTAGAGAAATAGTTCCACTCCTTGGTGGTTTTCTGACCAACGACCTTCTGTATCCAGTAAGTGACTCCCTCTTCAAGGTCCAAGGCATTGCAACGAAGGGATTCCACCCCCTTCCCCTTGATCTGCCCAACCATTCCTTTGAACTGATCAACCATTCCCTTGAACCGATCCAAAGGAGTGTCTCCAAGACTTAAAAAAGCCTCGTTTCCGGCCAGCGATTTCATTTCAAAAGACGCATCTTTGCCGAACAGAGTGCCCGTCACAACCAAGTTCTTGTCGGCGGCTTTAAACTCCTGCGTAAATCCCCATTTCCAGTCAACTTTTGACACGAGGGCATTATGTCCGCTTGCGATCCAGCCCTTATTAATTTCCTCGAGCTTGTCCTCCAAAAGGAATTTGTAAGCGCTTGCTTGTTCAACATTCAGCGTTATCAACCCCTTTCCATAACTTATCTTTTCAACGAGGATGGTTCCCTTGGCGTCAGATGTTCCGGCACCGCCGATATTCTGCCCTCCAAAAGTATAAGTTCCTGAAAAGGACATGTCCTGAAACTCACCCCAGTCTTTCCAATAAACGGTTTCCGCGAACTCCTTGAACGTACCCGCAATATTCGCGCTGACCTTACCCGGCAGAAACTTCTGGAGAAACTCACGGCCTTCCTCGGATTCGGCGCCCACATGTTGATTGAGATGTATCAATTCGATGGCACTAAGCGGTTGATCCGCAGAAGACGAATATATGATAGAAAGATCCCCTTGACCGGCTTTCCGGGAAGCATCGAGGGTGAATTCACCATTATAAAAATTAATGTGCCCGAGCCCCCCGCCGGAGGTCTGGACATCAATCACGACTTTATTTAAGCCCTGGGCTCTCATAAAAACGTGTTCGATCTCCTTTCCGTTTTCGTCAACCCCTTTCACGCGGAAAGCCGCTATCAGGTCCGCAAAAGTCTTACTCGACTCCCAGAGTCGCACGCCATTGGCATCCCGGATCTTCCCATTGACGATCTTGAAGGTGACATTGTTGAAATTCCAGTACCCATTCCCGTTCAACTTCTCCCCCAAGATCGCGCCGAGGGTCGCGACGTAACGGGAGACACCGTTAAATTCACCCCCGACGACCTGGAGGGCAAAGTCGGTGCTACGGATCACGCCGAGCGCTACCGCAGCCTCCGTCATGCGGTCCATAAGCTTCGCGGATTCCGCCGGATCCATGAGCGCCAGTATTTTCGAGGAATCCGAAGAAACCATCATTTTCGCCCGGGCAGGTTGCATCCACGTGGTGTTATTTTCACCGGAATAGGTCAGCCATCCTTGCTCGGAAACATTGACGCGTTCAAAGTTCCCGCCGTTGGCAAGAAATAAAAACTCGAAGCCATTGGTCATGGCGTCGATCCAAGGGTGCTGTTCATGGTTCATAATGCCAATGAAGCCCGTGAAATTGCCGTCTTTGATCTCGGCAAAACGGGTGGGATCATGCCGCACCCCGGACTGGATGATCAGTGAGGTGACCGCGTTGGAAACCATGGTCTGCATCGACTGCATCTGGATATTCAGCTTTCTGATCGCCTCGGGTGAGGCATCAATCTTCCAATCCTCTTTCGAGGTGTTGATAAACTTGTCTAAAGCCTCGCCAAGCTTCACGGAAAAGGCGCTCCAGCCCAGAAAATCCCGTCCGCCGGAACTTGCGGATAGCCGCGTCTGGATACCAAGATCCGGAGTAAACCAATGCGTATCTCTAAGTGCACTTATCTGCTCCGTTGTAAAGACCTTCAGTAGGCTCTCACGGAACTCCGGAGTGTCATCCAGGGTCAGGGCGACGGAGAGCTTCACCGTCTTTCCGTCTGAGAGCATATACGCATTCCCAATGGATTTTCCATCGGGACCGGTCAAAGCCTGCGTCGCCCCTTTGAGGCCGACCGCGCCGTTGACGATTTCATAGATAGTCCCCGAGGCTTCCCGGAGACCTGAGGCGGCAATTTGCTGGCGGATATATTCCATTTGAACCGGGGAGTATTTCTCGGAAGCCGTACGAAGAGTACCGTCGGCCATGCGGATATTGACGCTATAAGAATTACGGCCAAATATCTCGATCCAGCCGCTGCCGCCGATATAACGAAGCTCCGGCGTCTCTGCTGTCGGAACGAGAATATCGGAGGAGTCAATGAGCTTGCTTTGCAGGAAGCTCAGCATCTTCGCCGCCACGGACGGCAGAAGACCGGTTCTCGACCCGCCCCCCGCGGGCGTCTCCATCAAAGGGGTCCCTAAAAAGAAATTCGCCACGGAATTCATCGCGTTCGTCAGCCATGAAGCGATGGAGCCGCTCTCCTCCTCATGAGCGGAAGCCCCCTGGCCGCTAACAAGGTTTTTAAGATAGCCCAGCATTTTGGACGCGGCGGAGGGCTTATTGAAAACCCGGATCTCATCCCCTTTTTTCAACCAAGAGAGGCAATCCTCATTGAAATTCCAGGCGCCGATCGCGCCCGTGCGAATCCCGTTCGCGTCGATCTCATAGGCTCTCCCCGGCAGGGCGCGAACCCCCAGAAGCTGCAGGCTGTCGTAGAGATGCTGGAGACCACCTTCTATATCCTGGTCTCGCATTTCTCTCCCGTCCGCAAAAGAAACTTTGTACAGGTTGACGACCTCGATCCGTTTCCCTTCTTGAGTGTGAATGCTCGTCGTACTCTCACCGGCGTTAAAGCTGGAGAACTCTCCACTGTAACTATTGGCAGACATGACCGCCCCGGTGACGGAATTCCCGATATATTGAATGCCGCCCAAGCCTCCCAGGAAATTCTTATCAAACATGCCGGTCCATCCATTCGCGCTGCCGTTGGCCAGCATGAGGCAGAGATTCTCAGTCAACCGAAGGTTGAGAGCATTCAGACGGCCCTTATATGTGTCGATCTCGTCTTTTTGCAAAGCGCCTCCACTCAAAGCGCCGATCAAATACGGCATATAGCGACGAAAGGTTTTCCCGCCCTGTTTGAAATCGACGATCTCCTGAGCGCCTACGTTCAGCTGCACCAGCTTCCCGTCACGAAGCCCAAAGAATTTCCCGCTATCTGCGACAAAGTCCACTTTGCCAAGGTCAAAGTTGTAATAACCGATCCCGCCGGAAAACATCCGGCTGTCTTTGTAAAACGTAACGAGATTCGCATTCAGACGCAGGCCCAGAGCTTCGATCTCGCTCTTCAGAATATCCGTCGCATCGCCGGCCGGAAGGATATTTCCGGTCATATCCATGATGTCATACGGGCCGTTGACCATATACATCGCCCCGTCATCCTGCAGAACAGAAAATGAGCGGTTCGGCGTGGCGGCTATGGCGTTAAAGCTTCCCGTATTGATGTTATGGCTGAGGATCGTCAGATTGTCGGTCCCGGAGGAAGATATGCTAAGGAAGTCCTTCCCCTTCAATGAAAGAAAACGCGCCGTACCGGCGCTGAGCTTCTCCCCGGCTGTCATACGAAGGGTGGAATCCAGACCAAACGTGGTGGTTGCATAGCCTAAGAGAGCCCCGGCAAAGGGATTCGCCCGGAGAATGTCTGTCGGGGCCGCAACTTCACCCTCGAGGGTGGCACCACCCAACAGTGAGGCAAAGATTTTGGTCAGCTCCGCTCCGGTCATAACGCTCGTAAGGGCCTTTCCGGTGATGGCGTCATAGAGGATCCTGTCTGCGGTACTTCCGTAAAAGGAAATCGCTCCGTCCTTCCTGGATTGCAGCACCCCCGCGATCCCCAAACGGTTCAGCCCGCTGTCATAGATGAGCAGGACATTGCCGTTAGAATCTTTCCCCGCCCCTAAAGCATAGGAATCCGTAAGTCCAATAATAGCCCGCGTCAGTTGGCGGCCGCCGTCAGCCATCACATCGTTCGCGATACCGCTCGCTGCGGGCATGGTCCCAAAAACCCAATGTCCCGCTTTGTCGGAGAGCCACTGGTCGGTGTTCTTGATCGCGACGCCGTCCATTTCCGTGAAGCCGTGCATTATTAGGTTGCTCCCGAATGCGCCAAACGCCGCGTAGCCCTCTTTGGCCGCCGCAAGGGCCTGCGTAAAAGTCATATTCGTTATCAGCCGGCCGTTCGCGTCCCGGTATTGAGCAGGCGCGTTATCGCCGGGCATGCTCATCGTCCTGGACGCCTTGTCTTCCACCGCGTCCTGGGAGATCATGATCCCGAATTTCGCGATGTAGGTTTCCGTGCGGGTCCGGTCGCCCGCCCTCCCTCCCGATACAATCTTGAAGAAATCAAAAGTGTCCTTGCCACGCGCGGAGCCGATAACGCGCGCGACGATCTTATCGCCTTCAATTCCGCCCTGGATAAGGCCGGTTGCGTCGAAAATAGCCTGGTTCAGCCGTCCGGACAGAGGGCCCATATTTAACCCGTCGAGCATCGCGTACGCGCTCACGCCCTGACGCTGGAGCGCTCCGGACGCGTTGAGCACCGTCAGATAAATCTTTCCTCCGGCGGAATATTCTTCCTTGATGAGAAGAACAGATCCGCCGCGATTGCCGGCATAGACCTTGTTGTCGAGCCAATAGACGACATTCCCCGTTTTTTTGTCCGGCTCAAAGGCCTGGGCGTAAACCGAGCCGTCCTTGTTGATAAGCGCAAAGTTGATCATGCTCTTCGCAATGCCGTCCAGAGCCCACTTGGAGAGTCCGTTCGTCCCGGTAGCCGAAATGATCGTGTTCGAATAGACGCCGCGGCTGACACCGTCATGGGCGAGGATATTCACCGCCTTCCCGTCAATAAGCGTCGGGGTCCGGTAATCGGCATTATTAATATGGCTCACGACAACCCCGTAAGCGCCGTAGCCGCCGCCATTCGCCGTGGGTATCGACGAGACTCCCCAGCCGATAACAAAAGCCTCTACGCCGGCTCTATTCAAAGTGACCATGCGCATCGAATTTTTCGAATCGGCTTCAGTGGCATGAGGGATCAGCTTTTCAAGGATATTTTTAAAAGCCGTGGCGCCTGACGCCGTCGAAAGATCCATCCGGGCTCCCTCCAGAACAGCCTTTTTAATGAAGGCGAATGTGGCCTTCAGACTGCCCCAGCTTCCGTTCTCCGAAACCGCCTGACCGCCGAGATGCTGGATGGTCAGACTTTCGGTGAGGATCCTTCCGTCCTTCTTCAGAATGCTCAGGAAAAGAGAACGTTCAGCGGTGAAGAAGCTTGCATCGAGCACTCCGTAGCGCCGCAGCGATTCCGCCGCGAGGATCTCCATGCCCGATACCGTGAGAAGGTCCAGGGTACGGGCCTTGGCACGCAGAGCCTCCAATTTCGAGCCCTCGAGTCCTATCAGATGCGCCGTCCCGTTCCGGTCAAAGATCCAGTTGTCGGTCTGCTTGATCCTGACGGTGTTGATGGATTTGACGCCCCAGCCAATCAGCCTGGCCCCGGAATAGTCCGAGGCGACAAATCCGGTTCGCGCCATTTTCAGGAGAGCAGCCCAGGAGGGGCCAAAAATCTTGTTCCCGGCGATGTCTATCATGTAGACCTGCCCGGTCTTCACATCGCGGTAGATCGTCGATCCGTTCTGGAAGATCTTCTCGGTGTTCAGTTTCCAAGTGTAAGTGTCGGTCAGCGAGTATTCGGCGGCACCGTGGCCGTCCAAGATCGATTTGGTGAGCAACAGGTTATCACCGCGAGCACTAATGACGCGGCCGGCGCTGTTACGGAGCAAGGTCAATGAACCCGAAGACCGGAGTGTCATGTGATTGCGATCGTCCCTGTATTCTTGCTGCAGCCGGGCATACCGCGACAAGAGCCCCGTGGACGGATCCCGCTGGGAGAAGGTTGTCGTCATGGACTCATAGCCTCTCCGGGAAAAGATCTCCGTCAGTGCCGTGCCTCCGGAGGAAAGACCGGCCATGCTCGCGCTGAAGCTGAGGTCGCCCGACTGATTATAAAACCCGACCGTCGTCGCCGTGGTGACCGTGTCACCGGTCCGTGTGCTCGAGGCCGCAGCGGGGGTTTTGGATCCGCCCGTGATGGTCGAACCCGCCTGGCCCGTGCCGTGCTTGTCGATCGGCTTTTTGTCCTCATTCACTTTTTGCGAGGCCTTCATCATCGGGACGAAAACATCGTTTCGTAATTGATGGTTCCGGTCCTGCGTCAGATAAAAATCATAATAACGGTAAGTAAGATATTTTGTGACCAGCCCCGAATCGCTCTGATACGTGTCTAAAATTCTAGCGCATTCTGCTTTGAAGGCATTTGCGGCATCTTTTTCTGCTTTTTGCATCGCATTCCACGCCGTTTTATCGCTCCCAAAACCTCCGGCCGCGGCATACGCGATATGATAGACCTGTTCCGCCACCTGATACGCGGATTGATATGTCGCCTGGGCCGCAAGCCCGTAAAAATTGGCACGTAGCATCAAAAGATTGTTATCGAGACCGCTGACCAGGTAATAGTCCTTGGCGTCTGTCAAAGCGGTCGTGAGTTCACTGGTGCGGGTGGTGGCCAAACCGACCAAAGTGCTGAGGATCGCCCCTGCATCGGAGGTGAGATGCTTAAGCGCAGCCTCAACGTTGGCAGCCCAGGTGTTATCCTTCGATGTGATGTCTGTTTGACCACCATTTGTCCTGTCTCTCCCATGAGGGCCATCAATATAAAAACATCCCATATCGCTGCCACTCCCATAAATGGGTTGGAACAGATCTCCTGCCTGGCCGCCCCAACCGGAATAACCGGCCAGAGAACCGTAGAGATTGATCGCATTGTTCAACGCGGCGGCCTTTCTGAGAAGGATGGCCGTCTTGAACCCCTGGGCGGCAATATCCGCGGAACAACCATCCTCTGTCGTCTTACACAAAGCGTCATTCACGGCGTCGAGGGCACCGAAGTAAGCCGAGCGTACCGATTCGACCCTCCCCATAATATCGTCGACATTCGCGACCCAAACGCCTCTGGCGGCATCTCTCACTGTCTTCTGGGTGCGATCGCCGACCCACTCATTCGACTCCATTGCCACCTTAAGGGCGATCACTATCCCGCTGTTGACCCGGAGAGCGCTGTCCGCTTTCACAAGATCCAGAAACTTCCCGCGGATGCCTGCATAGTCGGCTGTCAGTGTCTCCAGATACCCCCCGGTTCCCGTGACCAGAGCAGCCCCATCCGTGATCGATTTAGAATTGTCTCCATAGTATGCGGTGGGAGAATTCGCTTTATAGAGAGTGGAATCGAGCAAGGGATACTGCTGTAAAACCGTTTCCGTAAAACGCGTGACACGCTCCACAGCATACCCGGTCACCATATCTTCCAGGCCGTTCGCGGAACCGACGATCTGGAGCGTCACCCCGTCACTTGTCCGGACAAATCCCCCTTGGCTGAATGCCCGCGTGAGTGAATCGCCATCGACGGATGCGTCCTGCAATGCGTCCGTGACTGATCCCTGATAGTTCTGTTGGGCAGCACGCAAGGAGGTTTGATAAGATGCGGCGTCACCGCCAAGAGAGTTCAGATTGGTCGCAAGATCCGTGGTATTTCCTTCTCGGATGCTTGTAATCGTGTCTTTCGCAAGATCCTCCTCGTGAGTATCCTTGTCTATGCTTCCTTCGGCCTCACCACTCCCTTTAAATAACGCCTTAGTCTGATCCACAACCGTCTTCATATAGCCGATGGTGGCGCTGTATAAACCGGCGGCGGCTGTTGAAGTCGTGTTAATGCGGCTAAGTGCTTTATCAATGAAATCGGTCGCTCCATCAACAACTGTGGAGTCCCATTTGAGATTCCCGGACTGATCAAACTCCGGCGGGATGGGCAGCCGGATATTGACGTCATTCATCGTAAAGAAAAGGGCGTCCCGGGACGCGTAGCGGAAAAGGCCGCAATCCCCGGTCAAGTTGTTGTTAAATGGCGCATAAGCGTCGTTAAGATCCGAAGTTAATTGATCAACATTAGTCTGGATCCACTGGTTGAATTTCTGGGTGGCATCCTTGTACGCAGCGTTCAGCGCCGTGAGGGCAGCTGACGGATCGCTCGCGACATCACGCTTATAATCCGCGGCAGCTTTTTTGATGGCCCCGATAAACTCGTTTTTCTTTCCGGTAATACCCGTTTTGAAAGTGTCAGTTGCTGTCGTGACATCCCCCAAAGACGGGTCGCCGTCGGGAGCCCCGGCCAATTCGCTTTCATAAGTGCGGGCAATCTGGGCGGCGAGATCAAAATACGAATCGGGGACCTGTCCCATCCGTGATCCCATGCGGTTCTTCAGGAAATCACTAACATTTGCCGCTGTGATATTATGGGTCGTGACATCGACGATCGTCTCAAAGAGGATATCGCGCATCGTGTAAATGCCGGTTCTGCTTGTTGACGCGGGGGGCTGAATAATCATACTTGCCGTAAGTTGCCCTGCCTGCGCGGCATTGGCTTGCGCAGTTGCCGCCGTGGGATCAGTCGTCGCATAAACCCTGCTACTCATGAGCGCCCTCATGCCGGGAAGGCTTTCGTTAAGTTGGCGCAAGTCCGCAAGAGGCAGCGTGCTGTTGGCTACGTTCCAGTAGGAATTTTGATTGGCTGGCACTTCGGTATTTGTCTTGTCGTAACAATTCGGACCATTATTCCCGGTGCATGCGGGAAGACCCTGGGTGTTATCCAGTGTGTTCGTCAGAGCTCCGAGGGCTGCGCCGTTGTATTCGAGACTGACCGGAAGGCCATTGCCGTCCAGGACGACCGCAAAAGCGGGCGGTTGTCTCGCCCCAGCGAGTGCCGCCGGGGGCATGCGCTCGATCCCGACCACCCTTGTACCGTTGGCGCGTTCGACAAAGAGAAGCTTGATGCGTTCGGCTTTGGCTTCGTCAAACTCCGAACCGATAAAGAACTGTTGTTTTTCGAAGGTTTGGGGATCGTTATAGTCGCCGAACGTGGTCACGATCTTATCCCGGAGCAAGCCCGCGGTCGGAGCCCAGGTATCTCCGAGAAAATTCGCCTGGTAGTTTATGGTCTCGGTTGATTGGGTAACATTCCCCAGCGCGTTACGCGCATCAATGGTGATCTGCCGGTCATAAAGCTCCATCGGCGAGGACACAAGGATCTTGGACCCGAGAAAGGACGACAAGTTCACCTTCTTGACGCGCTGGCTGATGACCTCTCCATATTGGCTGTAAAAGCTGCCGGTGCGATCTTCAAAATACCCATCCCCCGTGCTCTTATGGTAAAGCGTGCGCTGCTCGCTCACGACGGGAGTTCCTGATTCGAACGATTCGTCACCCATCGCCAGGCGGTAGGTGAAAAAGCTGTTGGAAGTGAAGTCCGCACCGCTGGCGTCTGTCCCCGTACGCGAGAGTGCCATCAAAGTCCCGTAGCCGTTCTGCGCGAGATGTTTTTGGACAAATTCATTGTCGAAGAGATCCCAAGAGACCATCGATTTGATGGCGTGGGTCTTATCATTGGGATCGGGCTCATACGCAACGTTATAGCCCGGGATCGTGATATTCGACGTGTCCTGACTTGGCGTCAGGAAATAGCGGGTAATTTCCTCGACTCCCGCAGCCCCTGACGGAGTATAAGTTTCGACGGTCTTTTCGATAAACCCGTGAGCATCCGTGGTGTAAACGTACTCGCGTTGGCCGACAGAGGCATTCCTGCTGTCGTCGTCTCTTGTCCCACCGCGGAAGAGCGTAACCCGGTTGTACTCGTCGTACTCTTCATAAGTCGCGTAATAGCCGTCATTAACGGTCGTGTACGTACAGGTCGACCCGGAACATTTCAAATCGGTGTTTTTCTGCATCTCAGTCCCCGAATTAGTCGGGTCATCAACGGTATAAACCGTGTTGTCGGCTGCCACTAATGTTTTCGGAGACGATGTATATCCTTCCGACTGGGTGCGCGTCCGTCCCGTAAGTTTTCCGTCAGTATAATCATTGTCATAAAGGGAGAAAACACCTTCGAAATCAGTCTCCGCGCGGATCGTGTTAAAATAAGGGTCGAACCAGACTTCTCGCGTGTCCGAGAGCCCCTGGTTCTCGCGCGATTCGCTGACCTCCGTGTAGTGAACAAGACGGCCCCGCCCGTCCAGAGAATCAGCGTCATACTCATAGCGGAAGGCGTTACCGCGCGCGTCGACATACCGCGTTTTGAATCCCGTCTTCACATCCAGAAAGAGCTGGGTGGTGAATTCCTTGCTGTCAATCACCTGGGTATCGCTGTAGCCATTGACCAGGAAGGAGCCGTATTCAAAGGAGTTCGTCCGCGTAAAAACATTCCCCCAAACATCCAGGTACCCGGTGACATTGCCAAAACGGTCGAAATAGAAGGTTCTCGGGAGATTCGCCTGGGGTTTTCCGGGAGCCCCGGGCGTTTGGTCCAAAGTCTGCTCGGATTTCAGGAAACCGCCTTCGAATAATTGAGTGATCGTGGATAAATTTCCGAAATTATCGATCGTTTGATTTTTGATGCCCACGGAATTAAACTTGGTGATGGTAATGTTCTCATTAACAGTAGATTCTTCGCTGGACACGACAGACAACTGCTTGACCGTCAGATCGTCCTGGAGACCATTCGCTTTCAGCGTGCGGACGTATTCCGTGTGGTTCCCGTAGCGGTCCATCGTTTTTGTTTCCATGCCGATCTTGTCATATTGAGTCTCGGTACAACTGACGCTTGCGGAAAGCGTGAAGCAATTCCCGGCCATGGGCAAAGCAGCCAACTGCGCCGCAGTCAGGTAGGGCGATAACTTCGAGGTCATCGTCAGATCCATCTCAGTCGTTTTCGTGAGAAGTCCTTTCGAAAGCACATACTCAAACTTGCTGAGTTGAGTCCTGAGAACTTTCAGCCCGGCTTTGGCCGTTTCGGCATCATCTCCTTTCGTAAAGATTTTGTTTCCCGTGGAGGTCGCGGCCGGATTCCAAGCGTCAGCCAAAATGCGTTCCCGGCTCTTGGCATAGCCCTTATCGTCCATCACCTCGTAAACCGCGTCCGTGGTCGTGATCCCGCTTGTTGCATCAGTCCTCGGAGTCCGTGTCAAGACGGCCGCGGTTCGGCCGCAACCATTGATCGTGTAATTGTAGTAGGTAACGACGGCATAAGAATCGGTTTGCTTTGTCATCAGGCCGGTATCGGGATCAAATTCCTGTTTCGTGCCAAGGAACTCCTGTCCGTCGAAATCCCCCGGCGTGTACCACGTGGGACAATCTCCGTCAGCGAAACACCGGTCGCGCCAGTCCTTGATCACCATCTCTGTCATTTGCCCGACGTTATTCTTGGTGTAAGTAAAATCGGTTCTATTGCCGAAGCGGTCCGTGCTTGAAATGACATCACCCACATTGTTAAAAGTCTGGACGGTGGCCTGAAGCTTCGGGGTGTTTGTCAAATTCCAATCCTTCATCAGCTGATCGGTCGTCGTGATCTTTCTGAGAACACCGTTCGTATCTCTCGTATAAGTGAGATCCGACTGGTCGGTGCCGGTCTTCGGCTCGTACCGGTTCTTGATATGGATCACGTCCCCGTTACTGGCGTAATAGCGCGTCATGTCGTAGGTTGAATCTGGCGGGTTTGGCCTGGAAGCGGCGGGAATAAAAGACTCCCACGCAGCGGCGCTCATAACGGCGGTTTTCACAAGGGCTGAATAATCCCTTCCAAAGCCCCCGCGCGTCTCCGTCATGCTTTCGAGATTGCCGGTGACCGAATCATAGGTTGCACTCGCCGTTTGGTAGACCACCGTCGCACGAAGCTGGTCTATCACCATCTGGTTCTGGCCCCAGGCATCCTGGACTGTGAGTTGTTGGACGCTACCATAATTGGTAACAGCGGGAGTATCCGAAATGACACGCACGGTTGTCGCAGTCGGCGGATTGTCAAGCGCCGGGGTGAAGGCTCCCGATTGGCCCGGTTTGAACATGAATGACACGGTTTGCGTGATCCGCCCCAAAGCATCCCTGGGGCGGATAAAGACCTGGTCGCCAAAATCGGATTTGATCACAGACAGCTCTCCACGGTCGCTGTAGTAATAATATTCCAAGCGCTGGCCGCCCCCCGTAACGCCCAGGTCTGCTGGGGGGTGCATCACTTTATCGATCAGATCCTGGTAGGCCCCCATCACTTTTTTCTGCATATATTGAGTAACGGTGCCGTCAGAGCCGGTCGTTTTGTCAATATCGCAATAGGGTCCCGTCGGGGGGGTAACGTACGTGTAGGTCGTCTTGAGACCCGTCGGAGCGGTGATAGTGTTGATCCGGCCTTTCCTTTGTCCGGTGGTGTAGAACTGCGTCACGGTCCCGTTCCCGTCTGTGACCGTGTCGACGGTTTTGCGCCCATCATAAGGATCCGTGGCATAGGTGTAGGTCTGGACATTGAAAACGCGGCCGATGACGGGAACATCCACGGTGCCACCTTGATCGAATTTATTGATCTTGGAAGTCGTGGTCTGCAGAAGTTCCTCGCCACGGTTGCCGGTATAGACATTGTTGGTCACGAGGGTATCCGTAGCGGTATCAACTTTTTCCATGGCGTGCGACGTCGTATTGTAGGTGTATTTACTTTGCGATACTTTGCGCGGTGTGATATTAACCGGAGAACCCGTGGGATTCGTTCGCTCGTAAACATCGCTTACCGAGATTCTGTCCCCGACCATGGTCTGATCGATCCACTGGAGGTAACTGTAATCGGACGAGTACTGATCGTTTTGATAGCGCTGGATCAGGTACTCATGGTTGCCAGGCGTGCTGTTCTCGGCTCCTGTGAGTTGACGGGCATAGGTGGTCCGTACCGAATCCGTCGCGAAGCCACTGGTGAGATCCCCCTGGATCCGGACCCAGTTCCCTTGCTGCGAAATCCCGTTCACATCATACGCGGTGCCGACCTCTTGAATAAGTTTGGAGTAGCGGTTATACGTGGTATTGGGAGTGAACAGCATATCCCCATAATCAGTGATCCGGTAAGTGAACACCGTGGTGCCTCCCAACAAAGGATCAGTTTCCTTCCGTGTGAGTTGGCGTGTCAGCTGCGTCGAATTTTGCTTTGCGAAAGCGCCGGTCAGGGAGGTAGCCATAGCCGTCCAGTTACCCGGGATTCCGCCGTAGGTCGCGCCCTTCTGGAGGATTTGCTTTGAATATTCCAAATCCTTGTCGGTTACGACCCCAGTGAAGGACGAGTTGTAGTTGCCGATCGAGTAGGTCACGGGACGCAGGGCATTGTCCGCGAGAGTATTTTCAACGATCGTGATCTGCCGACTGTAACGGGATTTGTAGGCCTGATCTCCGAAGGTGGAACTAAGATCGGATGACACTCTCATCCATTTCTTCGTGCCTTGATTCACGCCGGCGTTTGAGAAGTCCGCGTCTTCCGTCTGCTTCGTGTAAGTAAGCCCCGTCTTGTCGGCCGCAGCGCCGCAGTTTTCGTCCGCATAGTTCCCCACGACGTATGTCACGCCCGAAACCGTGATCTGCCGCATGAAATTCGAATCTGCGGTGATTCCAAATGTCGCGCTGAGGTCCGTCGAAACTTTCATCCAGGTTTCGTTCGTGGTCGTCACCCCGACATTCGAGTAAGTCGAGTCTTTCACCTGTTTCGTGTAAGTAAGACCCGTGGTATCGGCCGCGGCATTAAACGCAGCGTTGTAATTCCCGACCACATAAGTTACGATCCCGACCGTCACCTGACGCATGTACTCCATGCTTGTCCCGGTCTTAAAACTACTCGTAAGACCCGTCGTCACTTTCATCCAGGTCTCGTTCGTGGTCGTGACCCCGACATTCGAATAAGTCGAGTCTTTCTCCTGGATCGTGTACTCG
>Ga0114951_10000546_pt1 | contig 51050 bp, 37 predicted proteins | sample AM7aDNAmetaG_FD_88677 | JGI IMG/M metagenome (GOLD analysis project Ga0114951, IMG submission 88677) | Freshwater microbial communities from Finland to study Microbial Dark Matter (Phase II) - AM7a DNA metaG | ecosystem: Environmental > Aquatic > Freshwater > Lake | place: Finland: Lake Alinen...
ACAATGCCGTTTTTTTCCTTAATGGCTTTCAGTCCCAGGCTGCCGTCGGAGCCCATGCCCGAAAGGATGATGCCGATGCTTTGTTCCTGCCTGTCGTCGGCCAGTGAACGGAAGAAAATATCAACCGGCAGCCGCAACCCCCTTGTTTCCACCGGGTCGAAGAGGTGCAATGCGCCATTGAGTATCGAGAGGCTCTTGTTGGGAGGGATCACATACACGCAGTTTTGTTTCACTTTAAGCCCGTCGGCAGCCTGGGAAACCTTCATGGATGATATTCGCTGAAGGAGTTCCGGCATGATGCCCTTATGATTTGGGTCGAGGTGCTGGATCACCACGAATGCCATGCCGCTGTCTTTTGGCATATTTGTAAAGAACATTTCCAATGCTTCGAGCCCGCCTGCCGAGGCTCCAATACCCACTATAGGAAATTGGTTATTATCGGATTTAGCCGAGGATTTTTCTTTGACAGGTTCCGGTGATTTAGGTTTATGGGGGGACATAGGAAAGGATTTTGTTGAGTCCGAGATTGGTTTAAAATGTAATTACTTGTAAAGATAGATTACAAATCAAGGAATTACTAATTTTTACCAATCGTGAGTAAGAACTGATGAAACTTAATTCGGTAACTTGATTATAAAAAGTCAAGAACACTTCGTTCAAAAGTGAAAAAGGGCGTGAACCTCCGCTTCCTTCAAGCTAATTGAGGTACCGCCAAGCACCCGAATCCAACTGAAATAGCAAAAGGAACACACCCGTTGGGTGCGTCCGCTAAGGCTATTTCTCTGGATTCTAAAATTTGGCGGTTTTCAATTAGAGAAATAATAGCAACGCAAGATCTTAATTATGTGTAAGAACGATAAATACATTTGCTGAGGTTTTAATCAAATTATTTAAAGAATAAAGCCTCAAGATTGTGATCAGTTTAACAAATATACAGCATTCATTTGTTTTCTGATCTACAAAGCCCAAATACTTAGAATACAATTAGGATTATTCTGTAAAATAGCGCTATGACCATGCATGGAAAATCAGATAGATTGCAGGCAGCAAGCGCAATACCATTCATAAAACTCATCAAATGTGTGGACAATGAGGTATATACCTCCTGCTTTTTCAATTTCCGCTTGATATTTCGCTTGGGCTTGGCTTTGACGGTCGTGGCCCCATTTGATTTCGATCTTTATGGATTTGCCCTGGATTGTGGCGGAAATGTCGGCGGATCCTTTGCTCATGGCTGAGGGGATGTATTTGACTGAGCCGATCTGTTTGCGGTGGCCGAGGATATCGGTATAGGTTTTGCGGGTGTTGATAGTGCGGCCGGTGACAGAGATGCGTTCGGCCTGACCGCCGGTGAGGCGGATGAATTTGATGACTGCGTTGGTGAGTTCGTTTGCTGAATTGGCTTTGATAGGTTTGCAATAAAGAAGATCGGGTGGGATATCGGGGTACTTATTCCTGAGGTATGCCCGGTTCATTTCGTTGAGAATCTGGATGGGGGTTGGCATTTTTTCTAACAATTACAAACGTGAATTTCTTTGTTAAGAGGTTAACGTGTTGATATTTATTTGTTTACATCATCCTAACATTATTACAGACTTTTGGGCGAACCTATTATATTTTTTATTTTTACTTCCTATTCTGTAATCCTTATAGATTCCTATTATTACTTTTATTTTGTAAGAAAATAATATAATATATTAGTATACAGATATATAAGCACTTACAAAAAATCTCACAAAAATTTTCTTCCTGCCCTTGGATTGTAAGATTGTAAGGTTTTAAAATGGAAGTTCATCGGCGGGGTTTTTCAGGTTTTCGATTTTAAGCATGCTTTTCTTTATCAGATATGGCCTTGCTGTTTTGGGCGGTTCATTAACAAATGGATTGAAATAAATCGGGTTGGCTACCGGAGTAAGGTTAAAATCATTCTTAAGAACGGTTCTGATGTAAGGCAGATCAATTTTGGAATCGTTGAAAAAGAACTTGCTCTTAATGGATTTGACGTCGGCGTAGAATTCATCCTGGGCCCAAAGTTCATTCAGGAACAAATCTTCGAACAACATGACCATGGCTTTATACAGGCTGGATTTGGATTCCTTTTTAACGTCGAGTAGCGAACTGTTTGACAATTCGGCCGGGGTGAAGCCAGAGCGGTCCCTGGAGAAGTCGACCGGAGGCAAGGTGGTGAGGTAGTGAAGGAAGGCCGGAATTTCTTTGACCATGTCGGCCTCGATGTTGTGGTTGGTGATGGACGGAATGCTGACTTTACGAATGAAAAACCTGATTTCTTCTTCGTCGATACGGGCGAACTTATCTTCATTATTGGACGTAAGGATGATTTTACCGAAGAATGGCATGCGGTATTGGCTGACGAATTTCTGGTTTACGGAGATAAACTTCTGTGTTGCCATGGATTTGACTTTCTCAACGGTAATGGCTTTTTCAATGAGGGTTTCTTCGACGGCTATGATATTGCTGCTTGCATAGGTTGAATTGAAGCCATTGATGAGATCGTCGGGGGAGATGGTTGCCATGTTGTCGCCAAATATCATGCTGAGCCAGTTTACAAAGGTGGTCTTGCCGGTTTGCCGTTCGCGGCTAACCATGACCAGGATGGGCATCAGGCGATCGGGATGGAGATATAGGATCTGCAGATACCTTAGTCCAAGGTCATATTGTTCGCCGAAAATATGCCGGATCAGAACTTCGGTCCAGTCCCAGCTGCCAAGCGTTGGCTTATGTGTGAAAGAACGATACAGATTATAACAATTATTGACTATGGGGGAATAATTCAGGTTGTCGGGAAGGATAGTAAAATCGTCGAAGCGGGCTATTCTGTCGAGAATTGCCTTGCCGTGATCCTGCTTGATTGCATCAATCTTCCATGGTTTAAGCTCGGTGCGGCTGATCCCGAAGCGGTCGGTCTTTTTAATTTTCTTGAAATAGTCGACTCCGATCCTGATATATGGGACCTCTTCATCAAAATACTTCTGTTGGATCCAGGAAATGGCTGCATTGTACGAATCGTTAAACCTTAGGCGGACGAGGATCTGAAAGGGTGAATAGTAACATCCGTTGAGAAAAGGTGGAGCAGAAGAGCTGAATACATACAAGGAGTTGTGCTTTTTGCCCCATGTGGCTGAATGCTCATTGCCCTGCTTGCCCGGGCGTTTCCAGTACTCGATGTCTTCAGTTTCATCAGTCCGAAGTTTTACCCAGCCTTTATCCTCAAGGAGTTTTTTAGCATAAGCGGAGCAGTTCCAGTTGAAGTAGCTCACGGGGTCGGTGTTGTCGAAATGAAGATCGTGAGGAAGGACGTGAGGAAGATCGTTAGGAAAATCGTGAGGGAGGACGTGAGGAAGGGCGTGGGTGAAGGTTTTGGCGAAGGTTATCAGGTAGTTGCGTTCGTCCTGGGTGATTGTTGGGATGGAATTGATTGATCCGCTGAGGATGGTGTAGTTTGGGGAGGGACAGACCACGGTATAGCCGCCTTCGCCCCGGGTTTCGATCATGGATTCTCCAGTGGGCCAGTTTGCCAATTTGCGGTTGCCTTCATAGATACTGGTCTCGTACCGATAAAGTATATGATATCCGCCCCGGGGTGAACGCTCGATAGGAGGATCATAGCGGGACAGGATACATTTTACTCCTTCATCTGAAATGAAGTGGTTATAGATCGCATCGATATCCTTCTCATGCGCATCGAAATCCATGACCTCCAATCCGCCTGAAACAGAGCCAGAAATGAGGGCCAGTCCCCATGCCTGTAAAAACAGTTGATCACAATCCTCAAAATCGGGCAGGGCCTTCTGATACTTCTCCCATTTCAGTGTTGCCCTTTTGTCGGAACTTACCGGAATTACCGATAATCCCGCGAGCAGATAGTCTTCGGCGATATTTTGCAAGGGGTTAGGCATTAGGGATGAGGGATTAGATTGAAATTAAAATGGAAGGTCATCTTCGGGCGGTTGGAATGAAACCAGGCCGGATGATTCAGGGCTGGCCTGGGCTGCTTTCATTTCGGGTGTCATGAGGTAATCGTTAAGCTGAGACTCTGTTGGTTTTTCGTGGTTCTGGATTTGTTTTTCTTCGATATAGCCGGTGATCCTGATCTTTCCGGAATCGGTGAGGCGGGCCCAGGCTGATAGGCGGAGTTCAACTCCTTTGAACTTTGCTTCGCCGAAGAAATCGGGGGAGGTTTCTTTTTTCTTGTTTTCGGGATACACTTTGATGAGGCTGAAGGTGCCTTCTTTAACTTCGAATTTATCTGCCATAGGATTGAATTTTTGATTAATAGTTAAAATGGATATTTTGATAAATACACTTCAAGCCCTTTATCTGCAATCCATACGGAGGCATTGGGGGCTATTGCCTGGACTGATTTTTTAAACAGTTTTGCATCGGAATTGACGCGGCTGAGGTGGAGAAGTACAATGTTGCGGACCTGCTTCATATCGTTTGCCTGCAGGAATTCCAGGCAGGTATCGAGGCTCATGTGTTTACCCACGGCCCGGTCGCTGGTAAGGAGGGCATCCTCATAATTGGCTTCAATGAGGATATGATTGAGGTTATTGAACTTGTTGGAGATATATGCTGCATCTGTTACGAACAGAATGGAGCCTGAAAACGGATGATTGATCAGAAAACCGAAAGTAGGCACACCATGAGGAACCGGGAAGGGGATGACTTTGAATTCACCGATCCGGATCATAGTATTGGCCTGGATTGGATGGACCCGGTGGCCTGAGATGGCAGCGGCCTGAATGGTTTCGGCTGAAGTGTAAATGTCAATACCGGCCTTGAGATAGTCAGTCGCATACTTGCAATGATCACCATGGGCATGGGTGATGAAACACCCAATGACCTTCCGCAGATCATAATTCAGGGCTTTTTTGACATCATTTAAGCGGATACCAGCCTCGATGATGAGGATCTCGAAAAAGGATTCGAGAAGATAGCAGTTTCCTGCAGATTCGCTGCCGAGGACTTTGAGTGTCATCAGAAACCAGGTTCCTTGGGTGAAACTTCCCTTTTCCACTCACGCTTGGATTCAGGTTTGGGCGAAGTGGCTGGCGAAGGTGGATCGAGAGGTTCAATGGTGGCCTCTACAGGTTCCTCTTCGGGAATTTCGATCAAATCACCCTGATTGGCCCCGGCTTCGATCTCTGCTTTTACCCTGCCGATACGACCATCTTCACCAGGTTCCATCAGCACGGAATCATCGCTGGCCGCAATCAGCAGTTTACAGGCCCGGTTGATGACGGTTTTCTTGGCCATCTCCCCGGGGAAATTGGTATGAGCCGGGCTTTTGCCTTTTGTAGGCCCCTGTTCCCATGACTTCTGGATCTGGGCCATGGTCATGATCTCGGTATTCACTGATCCGTCGTCAAAGGTCACCACCGCATAAGCCCCGATGATCTTTGAATCATCCAGGTTTTCCATACGCTGGGCATGAGACGTAATCTTTTTCATGCCGGTGGTGGTGTCGATAGCGTATTCAAATACATCACCCTTGTAAATGACCCCGGCGTATATGTTCTTCATGGAGCTATACCTGCGGGCCAGGGCTATACTTCCGGCATATTCCCTCTGCAAGGTCAGTTTATTGCCATACAGGATGAAGCTGCACTGGCGTTTGGACGGGTTGAGACCCTGAACGACCATATTAAACAAGGAATTCGCAATAGAATCAGGGGTTGATGACTGGAGGACCGGCAGGTTGGCCTTGTCTTTCATGTCCTGAAGGATTAGCCAGGCGGAGCGAAGCGCATTTTCGGCGCTGTAATCGGGAGGAAGGGCGATGCCGCCGATTTCTTTGAGGCTGTTTACTTTGGTGAGAACCTTTTCGACCATTGGTTGGTCGAACTTTTTGATTGAGTTTTCTGTTGGCATAGGAATGGGATTTTTGAATATCGAATATTGAACACTGAATGTTGAATGTCGAGTTATGTTTATTTGATTATCAGGGTTTTGTCGGTGCTGACGATAAGGTTTATAAGTTGGGATTCGGTGTGGGGGATGGTGTTTGTGGATTCGCGGTTGTCGATCCAGATGGGGGCGGTGATGCTGTAGTGTTTACTCAGGGTGTTGATAATGTCGATGCCAGCCCGGATCTTGCCGGCGCTGTTGACGTCGGCATAGGGGACGCCCTGGACCATGCAATCGCAGGCTTCTTCTATGCCACCGTTGATGAGGGTGTTGAACATCCTGAATTTGACGAGACTGAATTTGCCGTTGACCCGGGCTTCGACCATATCCATGCGGGAGCGGCTGTAGGCATCCATGGAGAATTCCTGCTTTTCGAGATTGCTGATTTGGGCGGCGAGGGATTTTTCAAGGGCCAGGAGTTCGTTGATACGGGTTTTGCCGCGCTTGATCACATCGAGATGTCCCAGGGTGACCTGAAGGTTGTAGATTTGAGACTGGAGCCGGGATTTTTGCTGTTTGAGGGATTCGAGGTTGAGCTTCGGAGTTTCGAGGATCTGCAGCTCAAGTTTTGCTATCTGCTGACGGATTTCGACGCACTGAGGGACGGAATCGGGATCAGGGTCCAGGGGAGCTGGCAGAGTTTCGGATTCGGAGAGTTGTTGGGAAAGTGATTCAAGTGATGCTGAAAGTTTATGGACTTCGGCTTTGGTAGTTTCGATATCCGCCGTGATTTCGCCAAATGTTACAGAAAGCCGGCGGCCCCGGGTGGTGATATCCGCCAGCCGTTTTGAATTATTTTCAGTGAAGGTCTGAATCATTTGTGCGGACTTCTCGGCAATGCTTTCGGGATTCAGTTCCCGTTTGCAGAGAGGACAAACAAATTCATCCTCCTTAAAAATCAATTCTGCCATACTGACCGCGGTCCATTCGGCCCTGAGCTCATTGATCTCGGATTCGATGGACGATTTGGATTGAAGCGAAACATCGAGAGCATGCTGCTCATCTTTCAACCGGTGGGAAAGAACAGAATGCTGTTGTTTCAGATCGTTGAGCTTCAGCATTTGTTCATTCCGGACTTTCTGCAGACTGGATTTCTCTTCGAACTGCATTGAATTCATGGTTTCGCGGAGTTTGAACACCTGGTTCTGGATGCACTGGATCTCTTCTGCCTTCTGCTTGTAAGCCGTGACCTGGTCGGTGATCGTATTCTCTACTTCGAGCAAGGCAGCTTGCTTTTGGGAGATATCGGCCTTGACGGCTTCGAAATCGAGCGGTTCTGGCAAACCCTTTGTGACTTCATCGATGCGGGAAGGAATCGTCTTTAACTCATCGCTGAGCTTTTTTTTGCGAACCGCAATCTCCTTACGGAAATCGGCCAGGTCCTTGCCGGAATTGAGAATGGCGGTAATATCCTTTACCTGTTCCTTATCCATGTTGCTCAGCACTTCCTTATCACTGATCTCACCGGCAATGAGGATCAATACCTGGCGGCGGTCCTGCCACTTCATCGAATTGAAATACAAAGTGGATGTGAGCAGCTTGAATAAACCTTCATTGATGAGATTATCAATCTTTGACTTGTACTCACCAGCCTGCAGGGGGACACCGTTCCACCAGAACAGAGTTTCGTGACCTGTAAGCTCCGATTGCTCAGCGCCCCGGCGACGGGTCCACTTTTCCTGGTACGTCCGTTTAAGGGTAGTCTCGATGCCATCCGCAGTCAATATCCCTTCAACAGAATGTTCAAGCATGGGTATTGCCTTGCTGGTTTCATCCAGCGTTTTGATGTTAAAGTCTTTTGCATCGTGTGAATCCTTGCCGAAAAGCAACCAGGCAAACGCATCGAAAATGGTTGACTTGCCGGTACCGTTATCGCCCTGGATATTCGTTATGGCATTCAGTTCAATGGTGAGCTGCCTTATTCCCTTGAAATTTGAGAGAGTTAGTTGTTTGAGCTGGATGTTCATGGGGTTAGGGATTGGGGGTTGGGGATTACCGGACTAGGCTGGCGATGGCGTTGGCTTTGATCTCATCGACGGTGGAACGCCTGGCTGATTTAACCCAAGCGAGGAGTTCGACTTTCGAGAAATACAAGCGGCCCCGGCGTTTCATGCAGGGAATGGCCCGCTGGTGGACATATCCATATACCGTTGGCACTGTTACGGACAGCAGTTCGGCAGCCGATTCGATGGTGAGTAGTTCATCCTTGACCGGATCGTTACTGGTAAGAAGGGATTCTTTTAAAGCTTTACGGACCTGGTTAAAGATGAGGGTTTCAAGCTCGCTGAGGGAAAGAGGGGAGAGAATAAAGTCTTGCATTGCTGATTTGATTTAAAACCAGCAGCAAATAAAATACAAAAAAAAGCGAAAAGTTCAAATTGCCTTTGCCTGATTTGCCGATCAGCAAACGAGGCAAACCAGGCAATCGAAATCCAGTGCATCGATAAGAAAGGCAAGAAAAGGGATGATGGAAACTATGATGGTCTTTTTCAGTTCGTTGAACAGATAGGAAAATTCCTTTGGTGAAGGATTAACATGCGTGATGGTAGAAGAACTGATATCCTCGGTTTTGAAGGTATTCGTGCAGATGGACTGGATTTCGGAGATGGTAAATTTAGCTTTCTTGCAAAAGCCATAAATAGCAAGCCATTTCACCAGACTTACCACGATCAACTTCCAGCCAGGCCGGTAATCGTGCCAGGTACCACTGCCTGTGCAAAATCCTTTATCCTGAAGCTTGGCCATGACCTGCTGATAGTCCGATACGTTATTGAAGGCTTCAAGAAGGGTGTTAAAGGCGGGTTTCTTTTTCCTGCTCTCATAGGAGGTTAATGATTTGGGATTGAGAAATCCGATGGCAGGAGCTGTTGCAGGGAACGTAAGGTTATGCATCATTTTCACAAGGTAACCTTCGACAATATGCCTTAATTCGGGGCTGAAATTCTGAGGGTTCTCATGAAATCTTTGAAAGGTGGATGAAAGCCAGGTTAAGGAATCGCCACCCCGATGAATGTAAGCATCGAGCAGGTTCTGTAAAATCGCAATAATGATTTCCTCGTTGACAAAGATCTGATTAAGGCCAGTGTATAATGAAGAAAGATCAATGGTATCAAGCTGTTTAACGTGATCGTCGGTCAATTCAAGTTCGGGATAATTTTTCAACAGCTCCTTTACCGGCAGGTTTTTATCCTGGACCAATATGGTGTGATCAAGATTCATCAGTAACCCATACCTGGGCACATATTCGGCGACCTTCATAACAAGAATGGATTTGTTTATTCCGGCCAAGATGACCACCCCCGTGAATGGGGGAACAAACAAATTTATGGTGAAAGACCGAGGACTCTCTGTTGATAAAAATTATTATTCGGAAGGTTTTCAACAACAGGGCACCCTAAAAAATAATCATTACCGTGCTGGTAATAACCAGCTTGGTAAGGTTATTAACATATGACAGGCTGTTAATCGCCGGAAGAGTGATGGAAGGTTTTACCGAAATTCTTAAATATCTGTTTCGGGCAGTAACATATTGGCCCATTTCTTTTTTTCTTCGTCCTCGAAATTGGCCAGGTAGTTCTGGGTGGTTTGCTTGTTACGGTGGCCCAGGGATTCGCTGATGAACTCGATTGAGGCTCCCGATCTCTTTAATACTGTTGCAAAGCTATGCCGGGCCGTGTAAGTGGTTGCCCGGGCAATCTTAAGCTCGCTGCAGATATTCGTCATGTTTTTATTGATGGTTTGCACCGCCTGCTGGATGGCCCGGTACTCATCCTCCGGCGTCATGTCTTTAGTGAGGATGGGAAATATATACTGATCGCTGGTGCCCGGCTTATTGCCATGCAGATCGATGATGCGGCCGATTTGTTTGGTAATCATGATGTCGATGGTTGTTTCCTCATCGACCGATTCGGCTGTTTTTGCCCTGATCAGGGTAATCTTATCCCCCTTGATATTCGCGAACTTCAAGCGGGCCATATCTTTTATATTAATGCCATTGCATAGATAACTGAACAGCCAGTAATCACGGCTCATTTGCTCAATGGTTCCTTTGGCGGCAGGGTAGGAGGCAATCTTCGCAACGTCAGCCTGGGTTAAGGCCTTTTTGGTGTTCTTGCCTTTAGGGATGGTATAGAGTCCTTGCTTTGACTTTCCAAAGGGATAAAGCACCCCGACCGGTTTGACCAGGTTGAAGACTGTGCGAACATTCCGAAGGTATATTCCAACTGTGGTGCGTCCGTTCACTTTTGTGCGGGATTTGGTCTTGCCGGATTTCGTTTTCCATTCAATCACTTTGGGGGTGAGCATCCAACTTTCATAATCCTTCAGAAACTTTACTGTGACACTCTCGAATGGGAATTTTTCTTTGGCTGTAAACTCTTTAAGAGACCTCAAAGTGCATTCATAGGCAACCGCGGTACTTATACGTCCTTCCTTCCTGATATTCTCAGCTGCAACTTCCAATGACGAAAACAGATCATCTTTATCTTTGGGTTTGGCGAAGTATAAAGTCTCAAAATTTTCAAACAAAAATGGTTTCATGTTTTTAATTACCTCATCGGCCTTTGTTATGAACCCTGAAAAGATTTTGGCAATGATTTTATTCACGCCAGTTGGTTTGATACTTGTGGCATTATCAAAATCATTTTTTGATAATTGTATGGATTTGCCCGCCAAACCAGCCATTTCAGGCTCTTCCCTTTGAGGATATTTCATAATTGCCTGCCATGATTTACGCTGGTAAATGACCCGAAGATAGACCGGAAAGCGGCCATCCTTAGCAGAATTTTTTCCCAGAAATAGTAAAATTGATGGGGTTTGGATTGCTTTCATAGAGGGAAAATTTTTCAAACATTTTTCAAACAAATGTACAAAAAACAACAAAAAACGCTTTGTAAAGTTTTAAACAATTTGACATTAACATACTGTTATAGAGATATTTAAACTGTTTTACGAACTTTTACAAAATATCAAAAAAGGGTAGTTTTTCGACTACGGATCAGAAGGTTGGGGGTTTGACTCCCTCCGGGGTCACAAGATAATCAGCCACTTACAAATAAAATGTAGGTGGCTTTTTATTTTTTTGCATACATCCAACAGGCCGGAATATTCAGGGGGTGACCTGAATTGAACTTTTCCGGACAGAAATATAATTGGCTGGCAACGAAAAAACTTATCTTTGAGGGTACATCCTGCTGGTAACAAATATGCAGGTGGATATTTACCGTGAAAATCAGGGATCGTTTATGGATTTAAACAAACAGGAAATTTATGTTTACCGATGATATTCTAAAAACAAGAAAAGAAATTAAGAGATTTTTCATTGCAGGCTTCTGGACTTTGCTGTTGGAAACTCTTTTATGCCTGTATATCGCGTATATTTCAAATTCTGTTATCATTTTTACTTTCATGCTGCAAAACTCCTTATCGCTCATAGTTTATTTTTTCGCAATAATTGCGCTGGATCTTTCCATAAAAGACAATTCTTATAAATTTCCATATGGAACCGGAAGACTGGAAAATTTTATAAGTTTTTTTCAGGCCGGCCTGAGCTTGCCCGGTGCGGGAATTGTCCTTTATTCTATATGGAAAACTTCAGTTAATGCCCCGCCAACAATCAGTTTTGGATACACACAAATAGCTTTTCTTTACATCAATCTCCGCCTGGTCATGCTAAAATGGTGGGCTAATTCGATTATGAAGCGGTCTGACGCTTACTCTCCGATCCTGAAAGCTTACAATGTATATTACACGATCTGTCTCATTGAAACGATATTATCTGCAGTTTCCCTTCTGGTAGCACTCTATCTTCAGCATTCCCACATGGTCCTCCAGGCGAGAATCATCGACATTTTGCTTTCGGTTATCGTCGCAACCTATTGGATTGTCAATTCACTGAAAGTAATGAAAGAAAACTTTGAAGCACTGATCGATCTGCCCTTAAAAGAGGCTGATCAGTTGATGATTATGAAAACCCTGGCAGAACAATTCAATCAGTATGAAGGGATTGGCTACATTTATTCCAGAACCAGCGGCAGGCAGAAGATTATCGAGATAGAACTGAATTTTTCGAAAAACAGAAACTTATCCGAGATAGCCGATCTGCAGGAAGCGATGAAAAACCGTCTCGCACAGCATTTCTCCGATGTTAAATTCAATTTAATTCCTGTTATCAAATAAACTTGCCGTATTTAATAATTATGCAAGGGACAGCAGATTATCCCCGTTTATAAGGATACCACCAGGGCTTTTCCTTCTGCACAAAATCCCAGTGCACGTGTTTAGTCTCCATAAATTCCTCCAGGCCCTCCAGCCCAAGCTCGCGTCCCAGGCCGCTCATCTTCATGCCGCCGAACGGTCCTGCGTCGTTATCGGTCAGGGGGTCGTTGATCCAGATGCTTCCCGCCTTGACCTCTTCGAAGAAAGTCTTTGCTTTTACTGCGTCGCGGGTGAAGAGGACGGCACCAAGGCCGTATTGAGTCCCCTGCGCAAGGCGGATAGCCTCGTCGAAGTCATTGTAGACCATAACGGGCGCCACCGGTCCGAAGGTTTCTTCGCTCATCACTCTCATTGAGGACGTGACATTGGTCAGCACCGTTGGCTCGTAATAGTATCCCTTCTGAAATCCCGCAGGTCGCTTGCCTCCGGCCAGTACGACTGCCCCCATCTTCCTTGCCTCCTCAACATGTTCCTCCACTTTGCGCCGGTAGTGGTCGCGTGCCAGTGGCCCGATGTCGGTGGTCGGCTCTATACCGGGACCAAGCCTTAGAGTGCCGGTAAAGTCTACCAAAGCTTCCAGAAAGCGATCTGCAATAGAGCTCTGTACATAGATGCGCTCTGAGGATGTGCAGACCTGGCCTGCATTGAGGTAGGCTGCCCAGGCCACCGCCCGTGCTGCCACCTTAACATCACTGTCTTCGCAGACTACGAAAGGATCTTTGCCTCCAAGTTCCAGCGTGACTTTCTTGAAACTTTCGGCACATTGGCGGGCGATCTTTCGTCCCGTCCCGGTGCTGCCTGTAAAAGCCACCACATGCGTACCGGGATGGGTAACCAGAGCATTGCCGATTTCTTCGCCAGAGCCGGTGACGATATTCACTGCGCCCGGCGGCAGCACTTCGAAACACTCGCTAAAGGCCAGAGTGGCGAGTGGTGTAATACTGCTGGGTTTAATAATGACCGTATTGCCGGCGGCCAGGGCCGGCGCCACTTTCCATGCCATCAGGAGCAGGGGATAGTTATAAGGTACGATGCATACCACTACCCCATAGGGCTCCTTCAGCACCATCGACAACTGGGTGGACTCGATGCTGGGAATGACCCGTCCCCGGCTGTTGCGCCCTATTTCTGCATAGTAGTGGAAACAGGCCACACACCACCCTACTTCGTCGATGTTTTCCTTGAGTGGTTTGCCTCCTTCCAAGGTCAGGAGGCGTGCAATCTCTTCAGTCCGTGCTTTCAGCCGGTCCGCAACTTCGTGCAGGAGTTCGCCACGTGATACGGCGGTCATACGGTGCCAGATCCCGAAAGCTTTTTTGGCAGCCACAACAGCCGCATCAGCATCCCCACGGCTGCCGTCCAGAACCTGCTCAAAAACCTCCTCGGTGGCAGGATTGATGATATCAATGGGCTCCCTGTTGACCTGGCCCATCCATTCGCCTCCGATCCAGTGTCGCTTCATGGTTTGTTTGTGTCCTTTCTCTATTGTTTGTATTTATTCCGGGCGCTCGCTCTGCGTTTTGAAGGTGAGGCTGGTTTACCGCGGCCCTCTTGCACCTCCAGGAGTGTCTCATGGAGTATTTCAAGTACCCGATTTAAGTCATCATGGGGCATGGCCAATGGTGGCTCGATTCGAATAACCCGCGCATTGAGCATCGTCCCTGCGACCAGGACTCCGCGGTCGTAGAGGCCCTTCGCGACCTCAAAACCGATATCGTCATCTGGAAATTCCATGCCGATCATCAACCCCTTTCCACGAACTTCAGAAAGGATATCCGGGAACTCACAGGACAACTGTTGCAACCTCTTTAGGAAATGGGCGCCGGTGCTGGCCGCTTTCTCCGGCAGGTTCTCGGACAGTGTTACATGGATGGCGGCAATGGCTGCTGCACATGCCAGTGGGTTGCCCCCGAAGGTTGATGAGTGCAGGAAGGGATTCGGGATCATCTTCTGCCAGATCTTTGCATTCGACATGAAAGCGCCTGCCGGCATGATTCCGCCTCCGAAGGATTTTCCTATGCACAAAATATCGGGTATAACACCCCAATGTTCTGAGGCCCACAGTTTGCCGGTTCTCCCCATGCCTGTCTGTATCTCGTCAAGGATAAGCAGACAGCCGTAGTGATTGCACAGCGCCCTAACCTCCTGCAGGTAGCCGTCCGGCGGAAGAATTACGCCACCCTCGCCCTGGATGGGTTCCAGCAGCACAGCTGCTACGTCTTCGCCGACCTTGTCAAGCGACCATAGCATTTTCTCGAGTGAATACAGGTCTCCAAACGGGACATGGTGGAATGCCGGAACCAGAGGGAGAAATGCCTTGCGAAAATCTGCATTCGCTGTTGCCCCAAGGGAGCCCATCGACTTGCCATGGAACCCATCCACTGCAGCAATGTAGTTTAGTCTCCCGGTGTGAAGGCGCGACAGCTTGAGAGCGCCTTCCACTGCCTCCGTGCCACTGCTGGTTAAGAAGGAGTACTGAAGGTCCCCGGGGGTAATATCCGCCAGAAGCTTCGAAAGAAGCCCCCGTAAAGGATCAAGGAGCTCCTGACTGTGAATGGCCTGGCGGTCAAGTTGGGCCTTTACGGCCGCCACGATTTTCGGATGCCTGTGCCCCATGTTAAGGGTCCCGTAACCTCCAAGACAATCGATGTACTCTCTACCGTGTATATCCCGAAACCTGCATGTGCTGTCGGACCATTCGATGGCTGTGTAGTCGTTGGAGACAGACTTGCGGTATTTCAGGAATCCGGGATTGACGTAGTCGTTGAAGTTACTGACAGCGGTTTCCGATATCCAGATCTTTTCTTTTTCTGTCAGCTCAGTCTTCTGGATGATATCCAAGACTATGCGCGTGTCCTCTAAGACTTCCTCTGTGGATTTCTTCATGTTAACCGCAAAAAGTTTGGTGCGTTGTCAAGGTACATTCATTTCACAATTTAATCAGCCGGAAGTCCTGGAACATGCCATTACGGCCTGTTATCTCAAGAAAATAGGCACCGGCCTTATAGTTTGAAAGGTCTACTTCAGTGGCAGCTGTTCCGGTTTCATCCTTTTCATACCTGGTTAAAACTATGCTCCCTGTAAGCGAACGCAATACGATCTTAGTAACTCTTTCCTGCCCGCTGCCGGATGTCACGATCAACTTGTCATGAACCGGATTCGGTGAAACAACAAACTTATACAAACTACCCGGATCCGTGATACCAACCGTGTTGCACGATTTCATGTACGTGATCCGCTGTGAATACTGAAGCGAATCGTTGAAGACAGTCCAGCCGAGGGGTATTGTTTTCAGGTAATAATCGAGGTAAGGAACCAGGAAATCGATCACCGCATCGTGCTGCTGATCGCGGGTGATTGTAAACGATGAAGCACAGCCGACTTCTCCGACCGAACAGGTGAAGTTATAATCAGCAAAGTAACAATGTCCGCCCCCCTTGATGTTGATGAAAACCTTGCAGGCTGATGCCAGGGAATCATACATCGGCACCTGGTTCGTGGCCGGAGGTGTTACACAGTCCTTATCCGCAGAAAATACAAGTGAAGGAATGTTAATATGCCTGGCAGCGGTGATTGCAGATGGGGATGTTTCTGCTGCAGCAAAAGTGATCATCGCATTTGGAACAGAATTATTTTCACATCCCAGGAACGATGCTCCCCCGCCCATTGAATGTCCAATGATAGCTGATGTACTGTCGATATGGTTATAGTATGCGGATGATGGAGTGGTACCCTCTAACTTCATCTGGTTTACAAGGAATGCAAGGTCTTTTCCTAATTCAAGATGATCGGGCCATATTCCGGTTTCTGTTTTTGCAAATGCAATGATGTACCCCAACGGGACCAGTGAATCTTTCAGATACAGGTAGGAATCATAGGCCATCAGAAAGCCATGACCGAAAGAGATCACAGGGAACTTCCCGTTAGCCAGGGGTGCATTGCTTCCTGCGGTAAGTCCCGGATAGTACACCTCGGCAGGAACAGGTCGGTTGCTCCGGACCGGGTCGGTGAAATTCATCGTCTGGTAGCCGATAGGAAAGTTCTGGGCTGACAGACTAAACGCAAGCAGGCAAAAAAGACATGAAACTAATCCGGTTCTCATCTTTATTGTTTTACAAAGCATACATTTCCTTTTGCAAAAACAATTAACGGTATTTGCTCATGATACAAATTTAAGAAAATGGCAAAGCAAACATACATCACTACGCTAATGATGTTCGACACCGTCTTTTCGCCCCACAGCAGGGACTGATTTTTACCTCTTTTTTTATGGTTTTCTGCATATCTGGTTAGAATATCCTATGATATTTGGAAATTTTGCAAATTCCTGATGTAAGATATTTATTATTTGGGATTTTCTGCAAATAAATACAAGCGAGTATGGAAAACCAATTAGGAAACCAAAAAAGCCGTAAGTATATTTGTGTGAAAGTCTAAAATCTTAGAGCATGACAACAATGAAATGTTCATGTTTACAACAGTTCAGGAAGCAACAGAAAGGTTCAGAATAAGTATGAGTGATTTGCAAATGAATGAGGCCCACGGTGGAAAATTCCATCTCAGCAAATGGTTTCTCGATTTCATTGGAGAAGATGGAGAGTCAATGATTTTCTATTCTGCAAAATTAAAATGGCATGGCTTTACTGTTTCTTATACCAGCTGGCTGCGTTATGACGGACTTACAGGAGTTGTCGTGAAATCCAGGTTCCATCATGTTCAGGTCCCCCAGATAAATGCTGATACGATAACCTGGAAGGATAAAAAATTCGGGGTGTCAGGAACGTGGGAATCATTGGAGAATATGATTCAAACCCGGATCTTTGAAACGGAAGAAGGCTTCCTGGATTGGAAATGTTTTCAGCCGGCCTCAAAAGTTCAACTGAGAATAACCGATAAAGTTATAGAAGGAAGAGGTTATGCGGAACTATTGACTCTCACCGTCCCCCCATGGAAAATTCCTATGGATGAATTACGCTGGGGTCGGTTTGCTTCGGATAAAAACAACATGGTGTGGATTGAGCTGAGAGAAAAAGAAAAACAGCAATGGCTTTGGTTGAATGGTAAGAAGATAGAGCACTGCATCATTGAAGATGACCACATCTCCCTGCCTGATTACGACCGGGTTTTAAATCTCGACAGGGGGGTGGTGCTTGAATCAGAGAAAAAGATCAGCTCGCTTGTGCAGAAGTTGATCAGGTACATCCCCGGGATCAACAAATTAATACCGGTAAATTTCCTGATGGCCGATGAATTCAAGTGGCTCAGCAAGTGCGATTTTCAAGGGGATAATAATACATACTCACACGGGATGTCCATTCATGAACTGGTAAATTTTAAAGCCGGGCAGGCATGATTCTGAAGGTTGAAAATATTGAAAAAGCATTCGGGAAGAATAAGGTCCTAAAGAATGTTTCCATGGAAATGGATTCAGCTTCATTGTATGGAATTGTGGGTGAAAACGGATCAGGCAAATCAACCCTTTTAAAGATCATTGTCGGCGAATGGAGACCTGATCGCGGAAAAATTTCAGTAACTGGTCCACTTGGGTATTGTCCGCAGGAAACACTGCTTTTCGCGCTCTTAACGGTAGACGAACATTTCCGTTATTTCGCCGAGGCTTACGGAACAGATAAATCCGAATTATTGCAAAGGGGCGAATCGCTGATGAATTTTTTCAATTTTACAAAATTCAGAAATGAAAGAATTGCCAATTTAAGCGGCGGAACAAAGCAAAAACTGAGCCTCGCCATTGCAATTCTTCATCAACCTAAACTGCTGATTCTCGATGAACCATACAGCGGTTTTGACTGGGACACTTATTTAAGTTTCTGGGATTTAACTGATAAACTCCGGCAGGAAGGCTGCGCCATTCTTGTCGTTACCCATATGCTTACCGAGAAGAAACGATTTGACAGGATATTTAAACTGGAACAAGGGCTGTTATCATGAAATTAAGACGAATCAAAACCGGTTTATTCATGATCTTGAAAATGCTGTTCAGGAGACGCATTGTTCTCCTCCTGCTTGTGCTGATGCCCCTTGTTTTTCTTTCTGTTGTAGAATTGACGGCTTCAACAAAGATGATCCTCTTCCGGCTCGCATCACTGGACAAGATGGGTTTCATCGAAGAAACCCAGAAACAGATTTCATTGATCTTTTTTTCCGTAACATCAACCGGATTTCTGGTTTCCTTCCTTGCCTTAAACCTGATCCAGATCGACAGCAATGTCAACCGAAGGCTGGTCATATGCGGGTATCACCCGTTTGAATTACTTATTTCGAACTTGCTTTCCCTTCTCCTTGTGATTTTTTTGATTGCCATTTATATCGGGTTGCTGATTAATGTTTTTTTTACTGTGAGGCATCTTCTTTTGTTTATATTCGGACTGGTATTAATCGGTTTCGTTTACGGTTGCTATGGACTGGCCATCGGCAGCCTGGTTAAAGGCAAACTGGAAGGTGTTTTTTTCATTGTTTTATTGGCCAATATCGACGCGGGCTGGCTTCAGAATCCCATGTATTATGCCGAAGCCCAGAACAATATTATCATTCGGTATCTTCCTGCATATTATCCGTCACAATCAGCAATTGTTGCTGCTTTCACCGATTATTCCGGCACCAATGCCTGCTTTTTCAGCATCCTTTATGGATCCGGGTTTTTGGTCCTGTCGTTACTGATTTTTTATAATAAAATGCGAATAAAAAAATGAAAAACATGTTTTTTCGACCCGGCAAATTCCTTTATGCCATAGCTTTTCTTATTTTAATCCCTGCCGGCTTATGGTTTTGGGCAAGAAATACCCTGGCTGTAATTCAAATCCCGGCAATAGAATCAAAGCCGGCCGGATGGATTATGATGGCTTCAGGCGGTTTTCTGATGTTGTGGGCCATGATTGCCTTAAGAATATACGGGAAAGGACTGCCAATGAATGCGTATCCTCCTCCTGTTTTTGTAAGCCGTGGACCTTACCGGCTTTTTCATCATCCTATTTATTGTGGTTTCGCAATCCTGATGATTGGTTATTTCGTTTTTGCCGGTTCTGCAAGCGGGATATGGCTGGTATCTCCATTGACAATACTCGGAATGACAGCCCTGGTTATGGGTTATGAAAATTTTGATTTGAAACGAAGATTTCCTGATCAGATCATTGAAACTGTTTTAGGTATTCCTGACAAAAACAATGCCGTCCCCCGTTTCAGGGATCGTATTGCCGTGCTTTTCCGGATTTTTTCTGTATTAATTCTCAGCAATTTCCTGATCTCAGCTGTCGAAGGGACTTCAACACCTTTATTTGGAGGACCTCTTCGTATGTTCAGGGGTCCTGACACCTCTCTGATACAATTTTTAAGTTTTGCTTTTTTAAGCGCGGTCCCATTCTTTATGAAAAGAAACGAGGAGTTGAGGGAATGGGCAATCTCGATGATACTATCCTTATGCTTCCTTCTTTTCATCGCACTCCAGTATCCTGTGATCGGGGCTCAGTACCTTCCTCCGCAAGGTTCAGCACTTTTTGCCGTTCCGGTTTTTTTGATCTTCATTTCACTAAAGGCAATATACCGGCAGGCTGTACAGATTACCATCGTATTCATGATCTCTGCATCATGCCTTGTGGCAATCCAGTTAACGAACAGCCGTTCCGCAGTCCTGCATTTTATTCTTTCAATGTTGATATTTCTTCTTTCAGCTTATTACCTGGAAATTTGGATTCTCATCAAAAGCGCAGCTGAGAAAGTTGCCAATTCATGGAAAGAATGGACATACGGGAAAGTCAGGGTGATCAATCATGGCTTTTACAATGGTTTGGGCACTTTCTTCGTCATCATGGGCGGCGGTATTTTAGCCGGCCGGGAGTATACACTGGCCCTGATGATCTGCTCTGTATTGCTGACCATATGCGCAGCACTCTGGGCCCAGATCATCGAAGGCTCTGAAAAACTGAAAAGGCCATTCGGATATTACGGATCCATTGTAGGACTTCTGTTTGGATCTTTGCTTGTGTGGCTTATGGGTCTTAATGCCTGGGTTGTTTTGGGTGTTGTTTCGGTAGTAATGCCCTGGGGACAGGCGCTGGGGCGATTGAGATGTCTTGTTAATGGCTGCTGTCACGGAAGCCGGGTTAACAGCTCCATCATCGGGATCCGGTTTTTTCATCCTCGCTCAAGAGTTAACAATATCTCCGGATTGAAAGGAGAATTGCTGCACCCCACGCAACTTTATTCCATATTGTGGTTGTTTTTTGTTGGTATTTTTTTATTCACCCTCTGGAACAATCATGTTTCAAACCCCTTGATTTTTGGTTTATACCTGATATTGACGAGTCTTGGCCGTTTTGTTGAAGAGGCTTACAGGGGCGAGGCGCAAACGCCGATTATCAGTGGGCTACGTCTTTACCAGTGGGTTGCTGTTGTTGTATGCATTGTGGGCATTGCAATGACATTCATCAAGGCAGAACCGGGTGTTATTCATCCTGGTTTTACCTGGGTATCATTCATCTATTCAGCCATTGGCGGAATCTTCTCTTTTTTTGCGTTCGGAGTTGATTTCCCGTATTCAAATGCGAGGTTTTCAAGATTGGTTTAAATGGATATGTCAAAACAGGTACAGGGCGATAGGGGCCATCTGATAAATTTTCCTCTGTTTGAGGCTACAAGAAGATTATGTAAAGGAGGCAGGATATCTTTTAAAGGAATTTTCGGGATCCTGTTTTATTACCTGCAGATACTGATTTCTCTTCCGTTTACTTTTTTACAATTTATCCTCTTCAGTAAAAAAATCAGGAAAACAGTCATTTCAAAAGATCCTGTTTTTATTCTTGGACACTATCGAAGCGGCACTACTTATTTGCAGAAGTTATTGGTCAGCGACAAACAGTTTGGTTTTTTATCAAACTATGATGCCTTGTTTGCAAATTCGAATCTCCTTTTTGGCAGGAAAATGCAATCGGTTTTTCAGTTTCTGATAAATACGTTTAAAATTAAAAACCCTTTCTTTAACGACAGCATCGTGCTGCTTACGGAACCAACTGAAGAAGATGATTATCTTATGAACAAAGTTTCGGCTTATTCAGCATACTGGGGCCTGGTTTTTCCCAAACGCTGGCGCGAATGGCTGAATGGTTCACCGCAATTTATGAATCAATCATATCGTAAGGGATGGGAAAGAGAGTACCTGGATACGTTAAAGTTTACGACTTTTAAGAACAAAGGGAAGCAGCTTGTTCTGAAAAGTCCACCAAATACGGAGCGGATCAGCCTTTTGCTGCAAATGTTTCCGCATGCGAAATTCATTTATATCTATCGAAATCCTTTTCACATGTACTATTCCATAAGAAATATGTGGAAACGGGCTATCCTTGGCTATTACAGCGTGCAGAAAATTTCTGACGAGGAGCTTGACGAAATTGTTTTTGACCACTTTATTTATCTTACCGGCCAATACGAAAAGGAAAAGAACCTTATTCCTGAAGGAAATTTATTGGAGCTTTCATATGAAGAATTAAAAGCGGATTCATTTCTTTGTATAAAAAATATATATTCCGGATTAAATCTTCCTGGTTTTGAAGAGGCAGCTGAAAATCTGCTGTTGCAAATAGAAAAGGAAAAGGATTATAAGAATTTTCAGTATCATTTTTGTGACGCTACCTTCAGAACGATTGAAGAAAAGTGGGGAAAATATATCCGTGAAAGGAATTATAATGCCAAATGACAAGAACGTGTGAGCTACAGTAAATAATGGAAAAAAAACACGTTATACCTGAGGAACTTCGTTTCGCCATTACCCGGAAATGTGATGGAGCATGCAGGCATTGCTACAATTATTCGGGTAAAGTTACTGATCGGATCACATCTGTTGATATTATCCGATTAATAAAAAATGTGCATGCATTGAATCCGGATTTTGACCGTATAACATTGACAGGCGGAGAGCCATTGTTGGAAAAAGACAAAGTGCTGAACATATCAAGGTTTGCGAAATCTTTAGGAATCAGGGTCAGGCTCGTGACAAGAGGATGGGAACTGGATACTGCACTATGTCATGAATTAAAGGAGTCAGGAGTTACCAGGATTCAGATCGGGCTTGATTCCTCCGGTGAAATTAATTATGAGGATGACGTTCAGGAAGGCTGGGATACTTTTCACAGCTGGTTGCGTGACGATAAAATGGGGTTTATTAAGACCGTTGATGCCATTAAAATTGCCCTGGAGGCGGGAATGGATATCTCAGTCAGATATTCTCTGTGCCGCACTAATTTCAATGATGTTATTAAAACCTATAAGTTCGTTTCCTCTCTGGGTGTTTCAAAATTTAAATTCAGGGTTTTGTTTCCTGACGGCCGGGCAAAAAGAAGGTTGCTTGACGAACTCATTAAAGGGGAAGATTTGGCGGATGCACAATATAATTTAATCCAGGCATCAAAAGGAAATAATACAACGGTCGAAATTACCCAGCCTTGTATGTTTTCTATTCCTGGTAAAAATCATGCATCGAATGAGGAAAGTAAGTTAAACGTGTTTAAGGAGCCTTGTCCATGCGGGAAGACTGCCGCTTACATCGATGCAAACGGAGATGTTAAATATTGCCTTTTTGATGAAACGATTATAGGCAATGTTTATAATGACTCGTTTTTGAATGTCTGGAATTCAGTTCCGGCAAAGGAAGCAAGAGATCAACGATGTTCCATCGATCAATCCGGATCCGGATGTTCTTCGTTTAAATTGTTATACTCCCAATTTAATGACTATGACAGTTTCATGAAAGCATACTTCAACAAGGTCAACGAGAACAAAATATGAAATGTTAACAGTAAACAGGTCTCACGGTGCAAAAACCCAAAGTGCTCATAATAATTGCCTTTATTCTTATTGTTGTTTCCTGTATTTTATTCGGATTGATTTTCGTTGTTCCGTTTCTCACTCTGACAACGGTACAGAAGGGAATTTCCGTTACAATACTTGTAATATCCATGGAGATTACCTGGTGGACAGGGGTGGCATTGATTGGTAAACAATTGTTTACAAAGTACAGGAAGTATTTTAATCCTTCTACCTGGTGGAAAAACCGGAGCATTTAACCACCCTGAGCCCGATACATCGGTATTAACCCCAGAGTACAGCCCTGGATCCGGATTCCGCCTTAAGGGGCGGGGAATTAACAAGGAGAGATTAAACGAATCAATTATAGTATCTCCTGCCCGAAATTTTTCGAATAAGAATTTTTGCAACGCCGCATGAATATTATGAACTTAACAATTTAATTCAACCCCGAAACTTAAGTTATTAATTTTGCCTTACATTATAAAAAATTCCTGGAATGGATTCTGCCTTCGATGAAGTTTCAACAGCAGAACTTCAGATACTGCATAAGGAGCAGGGAACCAGGATCATTGACGTAAGGTCTGCCGATGCTTATAATGGATGGACTTTGCAAAATGAAGCCCGTGGCGGGCATATTAAGGACGCAAAGAACCTGCCTGCAAAATGGACAGGGTATCTTGACTGGATAGAAATGGTCAGGCATAAACAGATTCACCCCGAACATCATGTGATTATTTATGGTTATGATAATTCGGATACAGGTAAAGTTGCTTCAAGGTTTTTGAAATCAGGATATCATCATGTTTCTGTTTATCACCGGTTTGTAAAGGAATGGTCGGGGAATCCTGAAATGCCGATGCAACAACTGGAACGCTTCTCAAAGCTGGTACCTGCACAATGGATACATAATCTGATTTCCGGTAACAGGCCGCCGCATTTCGAAAACGATAAATTTGCTGTTGTCCATGCTCACTACCGCAACCGTGATGCCTACCTGAGCGGTCATATTCCCGGTGCCATCGACATGGATACAATGGCTTTGGAAGCACCGGAAACATGGAACAGGAGGAGTCCGCAGGAGCTCAAAAAAGCCCTCGAGGAACATGGAATTACTTCAGACACTACTGTGATCATGTATGGCAAATTCATGTCGCCTGATAAAAGGGATCCGTTTCCCGGGAGCGCTGCCGGTGATATAGGAGCAGTGAGATGCGCTTTGATCATGATGTATGCAGGGGTAAAAGATGTAAGGGTGCTTAATGGAGGATTTCAATCCTGGCAGGATGAGGGGTATAAAATTTCATATGCAGATGTTCCGAAAAAGCCTGTTCCTGAGTTTGGGGCAGAGATACCTGTTCATCCTGAACTTTTTGTCGATCTGCCTGAAGCAAAACAAATCCTTGCCTCAAATCTCGCTGAACTGGTTTGTGTACGAAGCTGGCCCGAATTCATTGGTGAAGTCAGCGGGTATAATTATATCGAAAAAAAGGGCAGGATACCCGGGGCAATCTTTGCAGATTGCGGCTCAGATGCTTATCACATGGAGAATTACAGGAATTTTGATCAGACAAGCCGCGAATATCATGAAATAGCTGAAAACTGGATAAGAAGCGGGATCACTCCCGGCAAACAACTTGCTTTTTACTGCGGTACCGGATGGCGCGGAAGCGAAGCCTGGTTCAATGCCTGGCTGATGGGATGGCCCAGGGTATCTGTATATGACGGAGGCTGGTTCGAATGGAGCAATGACCCGCTTAACCATGTCGAAACCGGTATTCCTGAAATTGGCGGGGAAATTATATCTGAAATTTTAACCGGTCTTTCATCTCCCCAAAAATACATATCCAGCCGTTTTTTCTATGACGAAAAAGGTTCTGAACTTTTTGAGAAGATTACCGGGTTGCCGGAATATTACCTTACCCGTACCGAGAAATCGATTTTGAAAGAGGCTGCCCCCCGGATCATGAACAGCCCCGCAATTAAAAATATAGTTGAGCTGGGCAGCGGGGATTGTTCGAAAATATCTGTTCTGCTGGATTCGATACCCGGATACATGATGCGGGAAATAACCTACATCCCGGTTGATATTAGTAAAACTTCCATTGAAAAATCAGCCATAACATTGTCAAAAAAATATCCCGGTATCAGGGTTCAGGGTGTCCTCGCCGATTTTATAAAGCCTGGTAATCAAATTAGATGTGAAGGGAACAAACTGATCTGTTTTTTTGGCAGCACATTCGGAAATCTTAGCAGAACACAGGAAATTCCTTTCCTGTCAGGGTTAAGATCAACAATGAACACTGGCGATCAATTACTCATCGGATTCGACATGGTGAAAGACATTGCCTTTATCGAAAAAGCATATAATGATGAACAAGGGATGACGGCTGCTTTTAATAAAAATATATTGAATGTCATAAATCGCTTTGCCAAAACCAATTTTGATCCGGATTACTTTGACCACTATTCATTTTATAACACTGCAGAGTCCCGGATTGAGATGCACCTTCGGGCCCTCAGGAGTTTTGAAATCAGCACTCCTTTTATGAATGGAAAAATCTTTTTTAAGGAAGGGGAGACCATACATTCCGAAAATTCTCATAAATACGATATGGCCTATATTCATCAGCTGGCTAAAGACACCGGCCTGCAGATAACAAATATTTATACCGATACGAATCAATGGTTTTCACTGGTGCAATTCAGTAAGAGAACCCCGGGCTTATAATTTGAAATACAGGAATTCACGGGTATCAGCTTCATTTTAAGTCACAACATTAAGCATGACATATGAATAACCATGAAGAATTAAAAGGTCTGAAGAGGATCAGCGAATTGAGTATTTACTCTTCACTTATCATTACACCCTTATCGATCATTTTCTCAATGATCTCGGGTTCTGTCACACTAGTCGTGTATTTTATCTGGGCTGCAGCTGCGATTGCCGTAAAGATCTTTGCGATGATCTCGATACGGATCATGATGAAAGAAAATCAGTTCATGTTTCCCAATGGTACAGGAAAACTGGAAAATTTTTCTTCTTTTTTCTTCGGAGTTTCCATAGTTCCGATAGGAGCATATTACCTGGTTACCTCTATCATGAGGTTATTTTCCCCCCTGCCCGTTGTTACCTACCTCCTCTGCCAGGTTCCGGTCGCGCTGTCATTACTCCTGACCCTGGGGCTGAAAATACTGACGATGCGTATCATCCGGCGGAACCAAAATCCTTCACCTCTTCTGAGCGCATATAACATCAATTTCAACGTCTCCCTCACATCGGATTCCTTCCTGTTCCTGGCGTTCCTGGCCGGATACCTCCTGTCGGTCCTCGGTTTTGACTACCTTAGTGCCATAGTAGACCCGGTTTTGTCGGTCATACTGTCATTGTATATGCTCAGGGTTGGCCTGCCCCTCATTATCGACAATTTCCGTTCACTGATCGACCTTCCATTGCCTGAAAAAGATATGCTTAAAATACTGAAAGTTGCTACAGAGTTTTATAAAGAATACACTGGTTTTGGAATGATGTTTTCAAGGCAGAGCGGAAAACAAAAAGTCATTGAGATCGAATTACTTTTTGACCCGGGAATTTCTCTTCAAAAAATCATGCAGATCGAACAAAATATGTTATCCAGGATAAACCAGGATATCCCGGATGTTCGTTTCAGGCTGATACCAAAAGTCCTGACTCCGGGAGGCCGGTGTTGATGCATCGGGTGATTTCAGTATATGTCTTCGCACTCCGTATAATCAGGGAATATTCTGAATCAGCTCGCCCCCGATTCCAATATGGTAGCCCTGGGAAAGATAGAGTAAATCTCCTCGTGCATTGATCAAGGTCACCACTGGAAGTGAAGAGCCTGGGATTTGTCCGGCAGCCCTGAATACCAGTTTAATAAGATCACTCCCCGGGACAACACAGGAAGCGCCTGCAGGCATCTCTTTAATAGTCGTGGCAATGAAGTCCCTTTCATCTTTCTCATTGATGAACAGGAAAAATATATTGCATTTCTTTCTTTCAAATTCCTTTCTTTTTGCTGTCAGATCAGCGATAAAATGCCTCGTAGGTTCTTTGCCCGGTTCTACCCAGGCCAGAACGAGGCTGCCTGACGAAAGCGGGCTGGCTTGGGGAAGGGCCGATAGCAACGCTTTGAGATCGAGGCTGCCAAGAACTGCAGTGGCTGGCTTTTTGCGTATTTGTATTACCTGTTTAACATCCTTTCCTTTCCCGAGGTTGAAGAATGAAAGGTTTGCAAGAACTGTTCCGTCTTTCATTCGGTTCCCGCTTACAATGAGGTAATACCCTGCTGCAAGATCAAGTTCACACGGAAATGAACTGAGGCGGGGATCAGTTTCATAATCGAGGGACCTGAAAAACCCGTCATCAAACTTTTCCAATGTAAAATGGATATAATACTCAGGTTTTATTTTATCTTTAACATCCTGATTTATAGTTAATTTAACTCTTTCAGTTGAAGCTTTACCTCGCTTCTCAAACTGCACATCATGCCATGTGTTTTTAAAATAATACTGCGGAAGGCGTGTCCCCGGTTCGAGGCGGGCTGCAATACCAAGGCTTCTGCAAACTGCCACAAAGAAAATATCCCTTGAGTGAGGATCTGCGACTTTCAGCTCATAAACACCGATAGGAGTGAGGGGAGCCCTGCTGTAATTCGCTTTGTCATCGGTAAGGACAGTGGTTTTTACCCATTCTGCCAGCATTCCTGGCTCAGCTGCCGCCCTGGCTTTGAAGTCAGGGTCAAACTTCTCCTTCAGAAAGATTTTATAAGGTCTTAACCATTCATTATCAACCCTGGGGTTTAAAAGGTATTTAAAAAAAATCTCCCAGTCACCTCCGGACGTTCCGGGATAAACCGAATTATTAATATTATCCATCAGGACATCCAGGGAAACATCCCTGAGGTCTTTTCCTGAAACAGCTGATAGCAGCGGAAATACCCATGTTTTACCTGATCCAATGGCTGATCCTGCGAAATCAATGATCGTACGGTAGTTCCCACGGCTTTCACGGAGAAAGGCCCGGAGGGTATCGGCATTCAATTTTAGCGTAGCGGCAAGCCTTGTCGCCATTGAGCTGTCAATGAATGTATTCTCGTAAGCGGATCTCAGTTTGTCTTCAAAACCAAGTTTCTTTGCATTGGCTTCTTTCAGTGAGTCTGTAACAACTGAACTGACAGGTTTTTCAACGGGAGGGACAAAATCCTCCTGCAATGTGTATTCCCTGCCTGGTTTCATCAACAGCTCCAAAATAACCGTATCGTTTGTTTTTGCACTTATCTTTCTGAAAGCAAACCTTCCGTTTTTGGAAGCCCATACCAGCAGGTCGCCCAAGCCAGTCTGAAAACTGCACATCCCCTTGTGATCAGAGAATGTCCTCAGCAAAGGATAAAACTCGGCATAATTGTAAAGCTGGAATTCCACTGCAGCGCTGTCGGCAGGCTTTCCTGATGAATCCCTCACGAACACATAAACACGTTTCGTTTCAGCATAATTCGAAAGGATGTTGATCCTTGTAAAGCGTTCATCCTTCAGCAGCACATCTTCAGGACCCTCATAATCCCCGAAAACATTCGTATTTACAAGCATTGCACGTTTTGCCGGAGCGGTAAACCAGGCTGCATCGAGAACAGGCTCGGGTTCACAGGCGCCTATATAATGCCAGCGGCCATCGACCCAAACCTCCACCCATGCATGGTTATCGTCTGAATGTGCCCAGCGGGGAGTATAACACTGCCTGGCTGGAATGCAAACAGAACGCAGAGCAGCAACGGTAAATGTAGATTCTTCCCCGCAACGTCCCCAGGCTGTCTGCACAGTGGCCAGGGGAGAGGATGTGCGCTCATCACTCCCCCTGTATGTTACTTTTTCATGACACCAGTGATTTACCTCAAGAGCAGCATCCCTCATGCTCATCTTCCTTATCCTGTTTTTCAGCTCTCCAAAAAAGACCATACGAGAGCTGTCAAGGTTTTCATTGTTCACCCTGACCGGGAGCACAAAATGCCTGAAAAGATCATCAGGCAAGGTTTTTCCCCATGAAAAAGTATCACGGGCTGCAAACGAGGCCCGGATGTTATTCAGAAAAAATTCACCATCATAATCTGCAATATCACTAAGCGGGGAATAGGCGAGGATGAACTTCAAAGCTTCGGTTTCCCTTAAGGCCATTTTATGATCGGTAAGTCTGAAAACCTGCTCCCAACGGTTTTTACAAAGTTGCTTCTGCTTTTCAAACTGGAATTCAACTTTTTCACGATAGGCCTTTTCCTTAAGGAAATGTTCCCCCCTCCGGCATCCGACAGCAGCCAGGAGAATGATAAACAGTAGAAATGCACTCAGGTTTCTCATTGTATAATGGTTTTATCCGTCAATTCCTTTTAACCAGCAGGATAGCGATCCAGGTAATATAAAACATACAAAAAACAGGTACCATGAAACTCATTGTAATTGATACTGAATCCGTCACGGCCCACATCAATGAAGTAAAAAAAGCACTGACTGGGATGGTCCCTGTCATCATCCCCAGAAGTACCTTTTTATCGTGTTGTATGAGATCCATAGCAAGGCCGATCATCAGGGGGAAGATATTGGCTGAACCAATTCCTATCATTACCGTTGCTGCAAGTGACAGGTATTTCTGCCCGATAAACATCGTAAACAAACCAAGAACGCTCAGAACACTGCTGTAAAGAAACACTGTTTCGGGCCTGGTTCTGAAAAGTATCAATACCCCCGCGATCCTTCCGGCCACAAATGAAAAAATGAATAACCCGACACCGGGGATGATCATCTGTAGTATTTTAATCCCGAATATTTCTGAAAAATAGAATGGGATCAGGTTAACCAGGCAGGCTTCAGCGCCTGAATACACCAGCAAACCTCCCAGCATAAGAATGATATTCTTGTTGTGAAGCAGCTGCCCGATCGTGTATGTAATATGTTTTCCCGGAATGGTTTCTTCCCGGACTTTGAATGGCAGAAGAAACAGCAAGGCAACAGATAACAGAATGAAGAACAAAGCGGCATAAGGTAACAACCCGCTCATTTGTGCAAGGGTTGAAGGGAGGATGGCCGGAACGCTTATCCCTGCCATGAAACCAAACGTTTTAATGCAGTACAGCAACACAATTCTTCGGATGTTCCTTCCTTTTTCATTTGCTGCCAGTATCGCATTAAGCCCGGCAACCTGAACAAAAAGGCTGCCGGCAAACAGGCAGAGCGCAATCAATAAAACCAGATGCCCGGGTTTTACATCGAATAAAAGGATCAGCAGGCCGGAAAGAACTACCAGTAAGGCTGCGGTCAGATTTACCCGGTTACCTTTTCCCGTCCTGATCATACCAAAAAGAACGGATAAAAAAGCCAGAACCAGCAACCCGGTAAAAGTCAGGATACGGAGAGAATATTCATGCTGAAAAACAAAACTGATCTGCCATTTGAGCCGGGGAAATAATGTTTCAACAAGCCCAATGGCAAAAAAAGCAGGATATACCGCGACTGAATTCCTTTTCCAGTTGTTTTTGCCGGTGTTCATCTCTTACTCATAATGAATGTTTAATTCATTTGAGTTAAAAGGCAGAACTGCCGACTGGGTGTCATGTTTAAGCCGCTGGGTAGAAATTTTGCTTCCGTTGACATTTAAAGAGCTTAAAACAGGAAAAGAATGAAGGATCAGGCGCACTGCAGTGAACTTTGAACTGAATGTACCATCAGCCTTGCCGATTACGATAATTTTGCCCTGAGGATTATATTGGATGAGTTTCTTGCAGTATTTCCCCTGCTCGTAATTATAAGTGAGCCCGTCATCCTCATAATACACAAAAGCGGCAGAACTTCTGCCGGCATAAATATGCACATCAAGCGTATCTGAAGGTTTTTCGGAAGTATTCTGGATCACAGACTGCATAGGGATGATCCCTGAGGCTTTTACAAAGACAGGCAGATCGTCGAGGGGAGCTTCCACATTCACCTCCTGTTTCCCTTTGTAAAATTCACCGGAAGTGAGTCTGTACCAGTCCCCTTCGGGCAGATACACCCTCGCCATATTCTGGGTGCATGAAACCGGCGCTACAAGCAGGTTATCGCCAAACAGGTATTCTTCCTGGTATCTCCACCACCATATTTTTTCATCATTGGTATAATTGATCGCCAGGCTCCTGGCAACCGGCAATCCGCTTTGCGTTGATGTATAAAAAGCTGAATAGATATAAGGCAACAGCCTGTAGCGCTGTGAAATCAGTTTTATCGAAGATGCCTCAACTTCCTCACCCAGGGACCACGGCTCTTTACGCAGGGTTCCTTTTGACGCGTGGTTCCTGAAGAACGGCGTATATACTCCCAGTGACAGCCAGCGTACAAATAATTCTTTTGAAGGGGATTCCATGAACCCTCCCATATCGGGACCCACGAAGCTCAGTCCCGACAAGCCCATGCTGTTGACCATCCTCGCCGATAGCAGCATATGTTCATCAGAAGCTACGTTATCGCCGGTCCATACTGCCGAATACCGTTGAATCCCGGCAAAGGCTGCACGGGTAAGCACAAATGGCCGTTTGCCGTTCAGGAGTTTTTTCGTTCCTTCGAAAGTAGCCCTCGACATATTCAGGCCGTAAACATTATGGGCCTGCTTTATAGTGCTGCCATGCCCGTCAAAGTCAAACTGAACGATATCCGGAATGCTCTGTCCCCAGGCCGAGGGTTCGTTCATATCGTTCCAGAACCCTTCCACCCCGGGCTCAACAAGGTATTTAAACGAAGCGCCCCACCATTGCCTTACAACTTCTTTTGTGAAATCAGGGAAATGGCATCTTCCGGGCCATACACTGCCGATATATCTCCGGCCATCCGGATATTTTACGAAATAATCGTTTTTCACTCCTTCATCATAGGCGAAATAACCGGGGTCGACTTTTATACCGGGGTCGACAATGGTTCCCACATGAAAACCCATACCCTTCAGTTCAGAAATAAGCCCCTTTGGATTGGCAAATCCTTTAGGGTTCCAGGTAAAGATCTTATAGGCATCCATATAATCGATATCGAAGTAAATCATATCGCAGGGGATCTTTTTAGCCCTGAACTGCCGGGCCACTTCGAGGACTTCCGAATCAGGGAAATAACTCCATCTGCTCTGCTGAAAACCCAGGCTCCAATAGGGAGGGAGCGACATGCGGCCTGTAAGCCATGTGTAATCTTTCAGGATCCCTGAGATCGTAGAAGCCCCGAAAAAATAATAATTCAGTTCTCCTTCTGCAACCGAAAACCAGCTGAAAAGATTGTCGGTGGATGCCGCGAAATCAAACCTGGTCCTTGACGAATTATCAAGAAAGATCCCGTACGTCAGACTGTCATGGATGCCCATAAAAAAAGGGATGCTTACATACAGGGGATCAGCATTCGATGCATAGGCCGGCACATCGGAGTTCCACATCTCGTATTTATTGTCCCGCCGGTTCAGGTTCCCGGTCTTCTCACCCAGGCCGATAAACTTCTCGTCAGGGAAAAGCTTCCGGTAACAGGTAATCACAGGTCCCTGCCAGCCATTGCCGAAAGGTGAGTATTCCTCGGAAAGAATCCTGCCTTGTTTGTTTTTTATTTGAATGCGGATGGGATTTTTCCCGATCTCCAGCTTCAGCGAATCCGTGAGAAGGATGATCTGTTCGCCTGTTTCCTGCAGTTTGAACCCGCCCGCTTCAGGACTGGCAATCACGGCGTAGGAAAAATCAGTTGTTTTAAGACCCCTGTCCATCCTGATACGGATGACGGTTGGTGAATAAAACCGGACCTCAAGACCCGCATTTTCAGCTCTGATTAAAACCTCCTGTCCTGAGGTTTTGAGGGATTTGAAATTTCCGATAAACCCAGACTGTCCGCAAAGCCTTATCTGGGAAGACAATAACAATATCCCTGTCATGAGAAGGCCTGCAATGATTTTTGTTTTTTTGCTCATTTGCGTTTGAATTGCCGGCATTGGCCGGATTGGTTAAACTCCTTCGTGTTCTGTCCTCCGGATGATCTCATTCTGAAGATCCTCGCCCAGGTCATTAAAATAATCACTGTACCCTGCGACACGGACTATCAGGTCCCGGTGTTTTTCAGGATGTTTCTGTGCATCTCTGAGAGTCGCCGCGTCCACCACGTTGAATTGTATATGGTGACCGTCCATCCTGAACCAGGAACGGATAAGGCTCGTAAGTTTGCTGATTGCTTCATCCCCTTCAAAAAATGAAGGCGAGAATTTCTGGTTCAGCAGGGTGCCGCCGGTCAGAAGATGGTCTATTTTGCTTGCCGACTTCAGCACGGCAGTGGGGCCTTTATGATCAGCCCCCTGGAAGGGAGAAATACCTTCTGAAAGCGGTTGCCCGGCTTTTCTTCCATCAGGCAAAGCCCCTATGACACTGCCAAAATACACATGCGATGTGGTCGGGAGCATGTTGATCCGGTGTTTTCCGCCAATTGAAGTGGGCCTTCCGTCGACTGCCTCAAAAAACATCCTGAATACTAAACGTGCCTGGTCATCTGCATAATCGTCATCATTCCCGTATTTTGGCGTATGATATACCAGCTCTTTCCTGAACTCCTCAAAATCTGCGAAATCCGCAGAGAGTGCCTTCAGCAGGCCTTTCATTGTAATGGTCTTCTGTTCGAAAACATGATATTTTATGGCGGTCAGCGAATCGGTTATGCTTCCAAGGCCCACACCCTGGACATAGGTGGTGTTGTACCTGGCTCCCCCGGCATTGTAATCCATGCCGTTTGGTATACAGTCATCGATCAGAAGGCTGAGGAATGGCATGGGCATATAATCCGCAAAGATCCTGTGTATAATATTGTTCCCACGCATCTTGATGGCTGTCAGGTGTTCAAGTTGTTGCTGAAATGCCCTGGTCAGCGCTTCAAAAGAGCTGAATTCTTCAGGATTGCCGGTTTCCAGGCCAACCTGCTTCTGAGTCCGGTTGTCAAATCCATTGTTCAGGGTCAGTTCAAGGACTTTAGCGAGGTTAAAATATCCGGAAAGGATATAGGCTTCCGTTCCGAAAGCACCTGCCTCTACACAGCCGCTGGCCCCGCCATTCCTTGCATCGGCAAGGCTTTTTCCCTGCCGGATCAGTTCCTGGACGATAGCATCGGTATTAAAATAGGAAGGCTGGCCAAATCCGGTCCTTGTGATCTGAAGCGTACGGCTGATAAAACTATCGGGGTTCTTTTTACTCACCTGAACCATCGAACTCGGCTGAAGCAGCCGCATTTCCTCTATGACATCAAGTAAAATGAAGGTGAGTTCATTCACTGCGTCCGAACCGTCAGTTTTCACTCCACCCAGGTTGATCAGGCAAAAATCAGTATACGTATTGCTTTCAAGCGCTGTAATGCCGACTTTTGGAGGTGCCGGATGGTTGTTGAATTTTATCCAGAACCCCTGTAACAGTTCAACAGCCTTTTCTTTCGTAAGTGAGCCATCTTCAAGACCTTTTATATAGAAAGGAAGCAAGTGCTGATCGAGCCGGCCCGGGTTGAATGAATCCCATGTATTCAGCTCTGTAATCACACCAAGGTGTACAAACCAGTAATACTGGAGGGCTTCATGGAAAGTGCTGGGAGCACGAGCGGGTACAAGGCTGCAGATCTCCGCCATCACCTTCAGTTCTTTCACCCTGGCTTCATCAGTCTCTGTTTCAGCCAGGTTTCTGAGTTCGGTTGCATGACGACCGGCAAACATGATGAGTGCATGAGCCGCGATCTCCATGGCTTTGAGTTCTTCGCGTTTTTCAAATGCCATAGGGTCATTGACGAAATCAAGCCTGCTTATTTCTTCGCTGATCTGCCTGATCAGGTCGTTCATGCCAAGGCTGTATATCTTACTGCCCAGCACTGTATGACCCGGCGCCCTCTGTTCCTGGAATTCAGTAAATACGCCGGCTTTATAAGCGTTCAGCCATTCCTCTGACATCAGATTCATGATACGCTCACGGTTGCTGCAGCCATTCCAGAAAGGAATGATTTTTTCTTTGTATATCCTGCGGACTTCATCATCGGCTTTGAAAGATACTTTTTTACGGGTATCAAGGATCTCAAGGTCTTCCAGAGTATGTAGACAAATTTCAGGATAGGTAGGGCAGGCCTTTGGAGCCGGTCCGCGTTCGCCAACGATGAGCTCCCCTTCGTTTATGCATATTTCCTTATGCCGGAGAATATGGTCAAATGCCATAGCCCTTCCTACAGGCACCGAAACCTTTCGGTCTATGCCTGTTTCGTAAAACTCTGTTACCAGAACCGCACGCTCGGCGCTGATGCGGTTTATGGCATTCAGGCTTTGTTCGCGTAATTTTTTGATTCTATCGGTCATATATCTGCTTTCGTTGATGATATTTATCCTCCGATTTTTACTGAATATCCCATCGCCTCCAGTTCACTTTTCCGCTGAAACAAAGCTTCTTTCGGTATACTTTTTACATTTTTCATTAAATTTTCCTTGCCGAATCGCTTGTATTTATTCGCTGCTGCTGCATGATAGGGAAGAAGGCTGATCTCCTTAACTTCAGGCTTCATTTTGCCCAGAAACGTCCGCAGTGCACTGAAAAACTCATCGGTGTCGCTGATCCCGGGTATTACAGGCAGGCGGACAATGATCCGTTTCCCAGACCTGGCCAGCTTTTGCATATTGTCAAGGATAAGCTTATTTGAAACCCCTGTATACATAAAATGCTGTTTGTCATCTAAAAGTTTCAGATCATAAAGATACAAATCTGCATAATTCATCGTCAGTGAGAGGGTCTCCCATGAGGTATATCCGCAGGTATCCAATGCTGTATGAAGACCTTTTGATTTCAGCGCTTTGAAAAGTGAAAGCAGGAATTCAGGCTGGAATGTTGGTTCTCCTCCTGAAATGGTGACTCCCCCGCCTGATTCGTCATAAAAAACCCTGTCCTTTTCCACTTCGTTAAGGACCTCCTCAACGGTCATCCACTTACCGCTTACCTCTTCCTCCCTGAATTTCCTGCCTTCCAGGGGAAATATTTTAATACTAGTCTCAGGAAGTCCGCTCTGGCTTTCCGGGTTATGGCACCAGGAGCAGGAGAGAGGGCAGCCCTTTAAAAAGACCGTACTCCGGATCCCTGGCCCGTCATGAACCGTAAACCTCCTGATATCAAAAACAAGTCCTTTCATCATCTTTACCCGGATGCAATTACCAGCCACCCGGAAACCCGTTATTTACCGTTTCCTGCTTGTTCTGTATAGTACATTATCATTGTAATAATGGCCTTGCTGCAAACAGGGCAAAATCCTTTGGCATCGTTCGACTTCATCCTGCAGTCCATGCCCGGGCTGTAGACCCCTTTTCCTGAATAGCCACCTCCTTCAAACATGCCGGTCACATCCCTGTATTTTTGTATCCTGGGCGTCGGAATTGGAATACTGTCGGACATCATTGCTTTCCATTTCGAAGCAAAATCAACATTGGTGGTCAGATTAGGCTCCCAGGGCTCAACCTTAAGGTTATAGAAGTCAGAATACGTGACTTCTGCATCGTAATACTCATCAGCAAGCCCGGCAAAGGAGTGCCCGAATTCATGGATTGCAACAACCTTCGAAAACTGGTTGTCGACAGTCCCTTCACAGTAATGATTAAAAAAACCACCGCCTCCGTAACGCTTCGAGTTCACGAGGACAAATATTGCATCATAAGGGACATTGGCCGCAATATCATAAATCGTCTTCGTGTCAAAACTGGTAAGATAACGGTCCATATCAAAGGTATAAAAGCTGCTGTGAATGTTGGTATTCACATACAGATCCTTCCCCGGTATTGTAACCCCTGATTCATCCGAGGCCGACATGATTGCATAAAAATTGAATTTGTCGCGAAAGCTGCTGTATGGATCAACCGACATAAAATAATCAGCCATTGAACGGGCATCCTCTAAGAATTTAGGCATTTCCGTTTCAGTATAACCCTCGGCCATAAATGCAATATCAACGTGATCTTCAGGAGATCCTGAGTATTTCAGTTTTTCAACTTTAAGCCGGTGAATGCTGTCCTTCAGAATAAAATAATCATCGGGCCTGAGTTTCATTTCAAACATTTTTTCAAACAAACCGGTTTCATAAGACCTTTTCTCGATCAGGAAATTCATCGTTTTATTAGGAAAAGGCATGGTAGCAACCATTGGGAATGCCCGGCGGATCTGTTTTGCCTCCGGCGTTCCCCTCCACTCCTGGAAAAGGCTGCTGAATCCTTTTGCAAATAAAATTTTTCCTGAAGCGGAATCAACAAGTATATAACGGTATGACCCTGTATTCTTCAGAGCTGCCAGGTCATGGTGAGGCCCGCCGTAATAAGGTTCTTCCCTCATCTCCCTGAAAAAAACGTTTTCTTCAGAATTGTTCCCGGCGAGGAAATAATCAATCCTCAGTGTTTTATTGAGAAAGTATTCATCGAATTGCCCGGGTACGTTGCTGGCTGCATTGGCCGGGGAAGTCTTATCCTGGGCTGCAACCAGGCAGGGGAGGAGGAGAAGGAGCGCAAAAATTGAAAAGTTTTTCATTGACTGAATGATTATTTGTTGATTGATTAATCGTTAATCCCTTGTTTCTTCATGTGGATTTCCCTTTCAACTGCACCACCACAGTTCCCGAAAGCATTAACAGGCAACCGGCGAACATGCGCAGGCTCAGGGTCTCACCGAGGAGGAGCATGCCGCCTATAACGGCAAATACAGCTTCCAGCCCGAGGATAATGCTCACGTATGCCGGGTGGGCGGTTTTTTGTGCAATGATCTGGAGGGTATAGGCCAGCCCTACCGAAAGTATGCCTCCGTAACAGATCGGGAGCCATGCTTCAAGGATTTTGGCCATACTTATGATCTCGACCGAGAATGCAACGCAAAGATTGATGAAAGCCGTGATCGAGAACTGAATAACTGCAAGAAGTATGGAATCCATCTGAGGTGAAAGCCAGCCTATGATCAGTACGTGGAATGTGAAAACGAAAGAACACATCAGCAGAAGAGAGTCACCCGGGGCAAGGCTGAATCCCTTTGTAACGCTAAGAAAATAAAGACCGATCATTGAAAGCAATACGCCTGCCCAGATATACCAATTGCTTTTTTGTCCCAGAAACAAACCAATCACAGGAACAAATGCAACATACAGTTCTGTAAGAAAGCCGGCTTTGCCCGCCGTCGTTTTCTGAAGGCCAAGCTGTTGCAGTGCGACGCCTGTAAAAAGGAAAAGGCCGGTGAGCAGGCTTCCCATTATTATCTTACGGCGGCCGGCAGGGCTGCCGGTAAACAGCATCGGCTTTCCCTTAATGAGCCTTTTGTAAAAAAACGGCAGCAGAACCAGCACGCCCAGCGAAAACCTGACCCCGTTATAGGTAAACGGACCAACATAATCCATTCCAACCCTTTGCGCAACAAAGGCGAATCCCCAGATTGCCGCGGCAAGTAACAGGATAAGATCGGCTTTTACTTTCGCAGTGATCATTTGATAACTATTTCATCAACAAAGACCCAGGCTTTTTTACCTGCACCCGGATGCCAGGCAGGGCAACTGCCCCTGTTCACTGCTTGCACCCTGATATACCTTACTGGTTTTTGATTCAGCTTAACACTGAAATCCCTGATCACAGTGCCATTTGTCCTTTCGCTTACCTTATTTTTAACAGCAGGGAGCTCTATAAAGTTTTTATTATCGGCAGAGACCGCAAATTTCACTTCAAGGGGCATAAAGATCCAGGATCCCTGGTCCTGGTAACAGCCCAGCGAGAGTTCATGTATATTTTTCAAAGTCTGAAGGTCAACAACGGCTTCCACATCCGATCCTTCATACCCCTGCCATCCGCCGGTATTAAAATTATCACCTCCCCTGATAAAATCAATAAGCGCTATATCTCCTCCGGCTGAATACTGCCCTGAATATTTTGTGTGTAGTGTAATTTTCCTGTGATCGGGTATCTTTATAAATTGCGCCCCGGTCATAAAGCTTTTTTCAAGCCCGGGTGCAACTGCAAAGGCTTTCAGGCTTGTAGTTGTTTTGACTGTCAAAGGTTTTGAATAGATTCCGTATTTTTCATCCGGGTCCTTGCCGTCAAGAGTATAATAGATCTTTGCACCTTTTACAGGGCAGGTGAGTGCCGGCATAGCTGAATCCATAAAAGTCTGCCCGGCATTTTCCACCGCCGGAACAGGGGTGATCAGGCCGTCGGTAATGGAAGACACGGGAAAAGCTCCTTCACTGCATCCCCAAGTCGTGTCAGGTTCCGATGACATTGTAAAACTCAGTGTCCCTCCCTGCATGATATCGGAATGGGTTATGAAACATTTATTGTAAGACTTACCATTCAAAGATGATGAATTTATATAATACTTATGACTGCTGATGTTTTTTGCCTCAATTGTAAACGTTTTACCGTTTTCAAGACGGATGGACACTTTTGGGAATAATGGCGTTCCGATTGCATACACTTCCGAGCCGGGAACAACAGGGTAAAAACCCATTGCACTGAGCACATACCATGCACTCATCTGGCCGCAATCCTCATTCCCGCATAGGCCGTCCGGATCATTCCTGTATAAGCCATATATGATACGGTGGACCATTTCCTGGGTTTTCCATGGTTTTCCCGCATAATCATACAGGTAGGCCATATGATGGCTTGGTTCATTACCCTGTGCATACTGGCCTATCATCCCGGAGATATCAGCCTGCTCCCGGCCTGATGTTGCTGAAGCTGCAGTAAAAAGGGCATTAAGTTTCAGTGCAAACTTTTCCCGGCCTCCCATCAGATCCATAAGCCCGCTGATGTCCTGGGGCACATAGAAGCTGTATTGCCATGCATTGGCTTCTGTATAATTGAAATTCACTTCCGACGGATCAAAAGGCGTGAACCATCCGGCCTTCGTTTTAGCACGCATAAACCCTGTCGTTTCGTCAAACAGGTTTTTATAATACTGTGCACGCCGGATATACGTATTGTAATCATCTGTTTTGAGAAGCGCTTTGGCCATCCGGGCTATGCACCAGTCATCATAGGCATATTCAAGGGTCTTTGAAACTGACTCACCTTCACGGTCCGATGGGATATAGCCCAGTGTTTTATAATATTTCAGTCCAAGCTCATCCTGCTCAGCACTATGTTTCATGGCTTTCAGCGCCAGTTCTGTATCAAACCCCTGAATGCCTTTCAGATAGGCATCCGCAATCACAGGCACCGAATGGTAACCTATCATGCAGCCTGTTTCGTTCGATGAAAGCTCCCATACGGGAAGCTTCCCACCTTCCTGGTATTCCTTAAGAAACGTATTAATGAAATCATTGGTCCGCTTCCGGTCAAGGATCGTAAGCAGGGGATGTTCAGCCCTGTATGTATCCCATAACGAAAATACTGTATAATAATCAAAGCCCGCGGCAGCATGGGCTTTCAAATCCCTCCCAAGATACTGTCCATCCACATCCATGTAAAGGTTGGGGTTCAGCATCGCATGGTAAAGCGCGGTATAGAAAACGGTTTTTTGATCGCTGCTTCCGCCTTCAACAATTATCTTACCTAATTCTTTATTCCATATATCCCGGGCCTGCTTTGCTGTTGCTTCAAAATCCCAGCCAGGGTTCTCCTTCTCAAGGTTCCTTCTCGCACCATCTGTACTGATTGCTGAAATGCCGATTTTAAGCAATAAGGGCTCTCCTTTTTTCAGGTTGAAATTGAATTCCGCCTTGATGTCATTGCCTCTGAAATCTTTTGCACTCCCTGATATTTCATTTCCGTTCCTGACCCTGAATGTTAAAAACGGTCTTGAAAATTTTATCACAAAGTACAGGATTTGTTTCGATGCCCAGGCCTTTGAAACCCTCATTCCCTCAATTTCATCATCTCTGTTGATCTTAAGCCTTGAATCAAGTACAAGGTCCCTGTGCTTAAGGTCCAATACCAGGCCGGCCTGGCCTGGATTTTTATATTCATACCGGTGCATGCCCGTCCTTAGTGTCGATGTAAGCGAGGCTTTTACTCCGGGCGCATCAAGTTCGACTTCATAATAACCGGGCCTCGCTTTTTCGGTCGTCTTCCTGAATTTTGAACGGAAGCCATAATTATCCAAAACAGCCGGTCCGTTAACAGGCATTACAAGTATATCCCCATAGTCGGAACATCCTGTACCGCTGAGGTGTGTATGGCTGAATCCATAAATCACCGAATCGCTGTTGTGATAGGCGGAGCAAGCATCCCAACCCTCCATTCGGGTGTCGGGGCTAAGCTGTATCATACCAAAAGGAAGGCTGACCCCGGGATAAGTATGCCCGTGCCCGCCGGTCCCGAGAAAGGGATTAACATAATCGGCAGCTTGTTTTTTCTGATCTGAACAGGCAATCAGGAATAATGAAATGATCAGAATTCCCGCGCTGGTATATTTCCTCATATATCTTGTTAATAGGTGTCGTAAAGGCTGCGAATACTGAGCTTGTCGGGCAAATCTTTCTGCTTATATGATGTTGAAAAGAATATTTCGACTGGTTTGCCGGGAATTATATCAACGAAATTATCTGAGAATTTTCCATTGGCTTTTGCAGAAAGCCAGACACTCCTGGCAAGTTTGTCTGTTTTCAGCCTGATCTGATAACCACCCGGCATTTCACTGATTTCCTTAATGATACCAGGCTTTTCAAGGGCGAGGTCTTTAATGGGAACAAAATAAAAACTGCAGCCGTACTTTTTCCGATCTTCATCGGCGGAACTATAAGCGGCAGTAAGAACAATTTTCCGTGGATCCATGTTTTTCAGAAAAGCGGCAGAGTCTATATCGAATACGCAGTTTGAGCTGAAGGAAGGCACTTTGAACTTATATACGGTATCCCTGAGGACCTTTCCATCAAAACCTCTGATCTCGATATCAAGCCGGCCTTCTGAAGCAACATGTCGATCGGAGACTACATAAACCTTCAGGCGATGATGTTCCATTAGCGGGGAAACCAGCATATCATCATATTCCCTGTACAGGTAGTAATGCAGGGCTTTCGGAGCCCCGTAATAATCCCTTGCCGACCAGGAAACCACCGGCCAGCAGTCATTGTACTGCCAGAACATCGTTCCCATGCAGTATGGCATCGCCCTGCGGTGAGCCTCAATAGCCGTTTTAATCCCTTCGGCCTGCAGGACCTGGCTTACATAGGCATACGATTCAAAATCCTTCGGGCGCTTAAATTCGCGCAGCATATATTCATCAATGAGCTCATAGCCGGTGGGATGTTTCTGGTGGACTTTCATTACGGCAGATCCCAGTGTAAGATCCTCAGGTTTTGCGAATTTTTTAAAGCTGCCCGGGTCAGGGAAAGCCTGGAAACCATATTCCGATGCAAAACGGCCAATAACTTCCTTATACTTCGTAAAGGGCTCTTTACCCCACCATACTCCCCAGTAATGCGTATCGCCCGAAAGTGTACTGCTTTTATTTCCCCATCCAAACATAGGGGATGTCGGGACGTAAGGCCTGAGTGTATCCAGCCTCCTGACGTTGTCCTGTAACATCACGTTAAAGATTCTCTGATAGGTATCATAAACTTCGGCCGAATCGGCAGGAGAATAATTGTACTGTCTGATCCATCCCCAGTTTTTCCAGCCTTCGTCAATTTCGTTATTCCCGCACCAAAGAGCAAGGCATGGATGCCTGCGAAGGCGGATAATATTTTCAGAGGACTCTGCATTCACATTATCCAGGAATTCCCTGTTGCCAGGGTACATGGCACATGCAAACATGAAATCCTGCCACACCATAATGCCGAGTTCATCACAGATATCATAAAAAATATCTTTCTCGTAAATGCCGCCTCCCCAGACTCTCAGCATGTTCATATTCCGGCCTTTGACATCAGTGAGCAAAGCACGGTAATCCGAATCACTTACCCTGGAAGGGAAATTGTCCTGGGGTATGTAATTAGCTCCTTTTATAAAAACAGTGACATTGTTGACCCGAAAATAAAATGAACTGCCAATGCTGTCTTTCTGCTGAACAAGTTCAATGGTACGGAGCCCTGTCTTCTGCTTGCCTTTTGCAACCAGCTCATCACGAAGATATATGCAGTAGTTCAAAGGATACAGGTAAGGTGTTCCCAAGCCGCTGGGCCACCACAATTTCGGGTTCCTGATTACAAAGTCAAAACGGATTACATTTTTCCCTTTGTCAATACTGCAGGTATGGGCCATTAACTGAACAGAGTCGTTATTGATCATGATCCTGCCTGTTCCGGGAAGATCTGAAGTCAGGGTAAATACAGCCGACATCGTTGCAGCTGAACCTGTAATTTTTTTCTGGATAAACTGGACCCCGAGCAGGTTTACCCGGTCGTAAAGCTTCAGGTAAACAGGTTTTGATATGCCGCAGGTGACCAGCCTGGGTCCCCAGTCCCAACCAAAATTATAGGCAGCTTTCCGGCAGACTACTTTTTCATCACCGGGGAGCTTCTGACTGAGTTTATCATAAAGTGCCCTGTTACGCTTTGTAATTGAGGGGAAACGGATAAGGAGTTCATTTTTTCCTGTCTTCAGTCTGAACTTTGCATTTTCATAAATCCATTCCCTGAACATATTATCAGCTACCACGATTAAAGAATCATTCAGGTACACATCTGCATAGGTGTCAAGCCCTTCAAAAACAAGGTCGATATGCGGTGAAGTAAACATCGAAGCATCCAGGTTGAACACCCGGCGGTATTCCCAGTCGTTCCCGTCAATCCATTGCACGCTGTCCTCATCAGACCGGTAAAAAGGGTCACCGATAAGCTTGTTATTTAAAAGGTCAAGTTGAACGCATCCCGGCACAGTTGCAGGATGCCAGGATGTCGTCCCGGCTTGCCTGAATTCCCAAATCCCTCCCAGATCATATTTTAAGGGCAGCTGGGCGTTTAATGAAGAAAGCAATCCGCAGACAAAAAACCAGGAGAGCAGTTTCTTTACCATCAGTAAAAAAATATTGAACAAAAATATCAAATAATTGCGAAAATGTGGTATTTTCGAAGACTTCAAACACTATTGACTGATGAACATCCAGGAATTTCAGAAGCTGTTTTTTAATTTATACGGAAACCCTCAAAAAACTCCAAGGTTATTTTTTGCTCCCGGCAGGGTCAACCTGATAGGTGAGCATACCGATTATAACGGGGGATTTGTTCTTCCCTGCGCACTTCAGTACGGAACCTATCTTCTGATAAGAAAAAGACCTGACAACCTGGTCAGATTTGCGACGACAAACTTTGATTATAAGATTGAATATGACATTTCAAAAGGGTATGTTAAGCAACAGGGGCAATGGATCAATTACCCTCTTGGGATATTTGATCAGTTCGATAAATTGAAGATCGGCCTTTCCGGTTTCGATATGCTTTTCTCAGGGGATATCCCGAACAGCGCGGGGCTTTCCTCATCAGCTTCCATTGAAATGGTCACTGCATTTGCCCTGGCTTCGATGCTTAATGTGACCAGCCTTGAAATGACCGACCTGGTCAATCTCTCAAAACGGTCCGAAAACGAGTTCATAGGGCTTGACTGCGGCATCATGGATATGTTTGCCGTGGGCATGGGCTCTGCCGATCATGCCATCTTCCTGAACTGCCTTACGCTTGAATTTAAACGAATCCCGTTTATCCTTAACGGTTACAAGCTGATCATTGCAAATACCAATAAAAAGAGGGGGCTGGCCGATTCAAAATACAATGAAAGGGTTCAGGAATGCAAGGAGGCCATCGATGCGATCAGGCCCCATATACCCGTAAACCATCTCGGGGAAATAGGGTTCATGCAGTTTTTCAAGATACAGGAATTAATAGAAGATGAAAGGGTAAGGCGGAGGGCACGCCATGTGATCTCTGAAAACCAAAGGGTTTTGAATGCCGTTTCCTGTCTGCATAAAAATGACCTCCTTCAGTTCGGAGCCCTGATGAATGCCTCTCATGAGTCTTTGCGGGATAATTATGAAGTCACCGGTATTGAGCTGGACACACTTGTTGAAGAAGCCTGGAAGATCAATGGTGTAATAGGCTCAAGGATGACCGGAGCGGGATTTGGCGGATGTACTGTTAGTATTGTCAGGGATAATGTCGTTGAAAAGTTTATTCATCAGGCGGGGGATAATTACAGGCAAAAGACCGGACTGACGGCATCCTTTTATATTGCAGAGGTTTCGGACGGGACAAGGGAAATCATTACAGAATCGGTTTAACATACATACCATGGGACATAAAAGCGAGAAACAGAAGCAGGCGGATAAACCTTCTTCCGTAAAGAAATCAAAAAAGTTCAAGTCTGAAAAGGCAGAGAATCTGAATATCCTGAAGAAGGAAGAAGAGATCGACAGCAGGCTGAAGAAAAAGTTTTACGAGGAAGAACTCGCGAATCTCCAGATCGAACTGGTTAAACTCCAGGAATGGATCAAGTACAAAGGACTTAGGGCAGTTGTTCTTTTCGAAGGGAGGGACGCTGCAGGGAAAGGCGGGACGATAAAAAGGATCACCGAAACCCTGAATCCGCGCGTTGTCAGGGTTGTCGCCCTGGGTGTTCCCACCGAAAAAGAGAAAAGCCAGTGGTATTTCCAGCGTTACGTGGCTCATTTGCCCGCAGCGGGTGAAATGGTTTTGTTCGACAGGAGCTGGTATAACCGTGCAGGGGTCGAAAGGGTGATGGGTTTCTGCTCGGAAACAGAGTACTGGGACTTTCTGAGGTCCTGCCCGAACTTTGAGAATATGCTTATCCGTTCAGGCATAATCCTTATCAAATACTGGTTCTCGGTTAGTGATAAAGAGCAGGAGAGAAGGTTCATCCAGAGAATAAACGACCCCACGAGAAGATGGAAGATCAGCCCTATGGATGTGGAATCACGTTCCAAATGGGTTGACTATTCAAGGGCAAAGGATGACATGTTTGCCTATACCGATACAAAACAATGTCCGTGGTATGTTGTGGAAGCAGACGACAAACGAAGGGCAAGATTAAACTGCATCAGCCAGTTGCTGGGCCTCATTAAATACAAGGACGTCCCGAGGGAGAAGATTGTTCTGCCTCCGCTTGAGAAAGAGAAATTGTATGTGCGTCCCCCGATGTCGGAACAGACTTTTGTGCCAAAAAAATTCTGAATATTGATTCCCTCTGGCAAGGATCAGATGAACACTGATCTTAACGGAATCATTCAATAACAGAAAATCTGAAGGTGGTTTTTTCGATATAAGGTATTCCCGGTTTCAGTATGGTATTCGGGAACCCGGGTTGGTTCGGGGAATCAGGAAAATGCTGGGTTTCAAGGCAAAAACCATAATGCTTATTGTAAACTTTGCCTCCTTTGCCTTTGCAGCTTCCGTCGAGAAAATTACCACTGTAAAACTGTATTCCCGGCTGGGTTGTTTCGATAGTCACTTTCCTTCCTGACCCCGGATCAGAAAACACTGCTGCAACCGACATCTCGCCGGGTTTTTTCCTGAGGACATAATTATGGTCGTAACCTCCCTTTACCATGTCAATCCTTTTACCAATAGGAGTGGGGGTATTGAAATCCATCGGGGACCCTTTAACTTCAGGCAGCTTTCCCGTCGGAATAAGCTGGTCGTTCACCTCGGTATACTCATCTGCAGGGATCATCAGGATATGTCCCAGAATATCTGAATCAGCCCCGTTCAGGTTAAAATACGAATGATTGCAGATGTTGACCGGGGTGGCCTTATCGGAAACGGCTTCGACACACATCAGAAGTTCATCATGATTGTTCAGGGTATAAGTTACAACCACCGTTAAATTCCCCGGATACCCTTCTTCCCGATCGGGACTGAGATACTGCAGGGTGAGTCTTGAAATGGCAGTGTCACTGTATTCGGCTGCATCCCAAACAACCTTATCAAATCCTTTGATCCCTCCGTGCAGGGCGTTATTCCCGTTATTCCTGGCAAGCTTGTATGTTACTCCGTCCAGGGTGAACTCCCCTTTTGCGATACGGTTGGCATAACGCCCAACAATGGCGCCGAAGTATGGGCTGTTGGCCACATAGGCTTGAAGGTTATCATAACCGAGTACGATATTCCCGGTTTTTTGATCCTTTCCGGGCATCAGGATTTCGGTTATAATGCCACCGTAGTTGGTGATCTTAACCGTGATACCATGCCTGTTGGTCAGCGTGAATAAATACACATCCTTGTTGCCTGTTTTCCCAAAACTGCTTTTCATGATTGAAACTTTTGTTACATCCTTTAACACTTTTTCTTTCCCGTTTCCCGAAAATCTGCATCCGCTGAAAGACAGGCAGATAGCCAGAAGTACATGATAACATGAAATTTGTCGCATTTTTTTCTACTTTTGAATTCCCAAACAAACGTACTCAAATTTTCTATTCCGCACATGGAAATCAGGGATAAAGTAGTCATCATCACAGGTGCCTCAGGTGGCATAGGGCAGGCTGCTGCGCTGGCTTTCGGCCATTCAGGCGCAAAGGTCGTACTCGTTGCAAGGCGTTCAGAACTACTTCAGGAAATTGCCTCGAAAATGAATAACACCCTTGTGATTACTGCGGATCTTTCAAAAGAAGAAGACTGCCTGGGAATGATAGAGCAGACGATTTCCCGTTTTCAAAGGATCGATATTCTTATTAATAATGCTGCCAGCATTATTGTGTCACCCTCAGAAAGTGTGAGCAGGGAAGATCTGCTCAGGGCATTCAGGACAAACCTCCTGGGGCCGGTAACTGCAACCCAGGCAGTGATTCCCCATATGCTCAGGCAGGGCGGAGGGCACATCATCAATATAGGTTCACCCGGCTTTATGATGGGGATACCTTTTTACTCTCCCTATGTTTGCTCGAAGGCCGCATTCTCAGCCTGGACAAGGACCATTCAATCAGAATGGAAGGGAAGCAAAATCAGGGTTAGCGAGTATTTCCCGGGGTATATCAGAACAGATTCAAAACCCGAGTCCAGGCTGGGAGAGGTGGAACAGGATTTCCTGATGAACAATAACCAGAATTTTATTACCCGCATGTTTGCCAAACCCAAAAATCCCGATGATGTTGCCAAACAGCTGGTAGAGCTTGCAATAAACCCGAAAATACTGGTTTACACCGATTTATCAACCAGGATAGGTGCATTTATTTCCAATATCAGTTCGTTCAGGCTTTCGATTGCCGCACAGATGGCCCGCACTGCCAGAAACAAGAAAAATCTTCAGATGTTCAACCTATAAAACCACGATCAATGCGAAATGTTATTCCCTTAAAGGAGAGGCCTGCTGATTATATTTATATCGGTTTTTTTGTGATCAATATCCTGTTTATAACCTATATCGTCGACCTCGAACAGCTGGTCATTGCTGATCCGTCGAATTTCGATTATCCGGTATGGCCTCTGCCTTTTTTAGTCAATATGACCCATTGGTGGGGAGCTAATTTCGATCCTTTGCAATGGCTCAGGCCAACCTGGTGGAAAGCTACAATATGGCTGGATGTCGTTTTTTTCGGACCCTATTATGCAACCGCGATATACGCATTCATAAAAGGGAAGGAATGGATAAGGATCCCAACCATCATTATCATGTCAATCTTATTTACGAATGTATTTATTATCTGCAGCGAGGAGATCTTCGGACTCACACCTGCGAAGAACCTTCCGCTGGTCTTATTTGCCAATGCACCATGGTTCCTGTTTCCCGTTTTTCTGATCTGGAAAATGTGGAAAAAGGAACATCCGTTTACGAAGGAGTGTTTGAAAGAATCAGTGAATAAATGATTATTTTATGAATCATCCAACCAGGTTTTCATCGCTGTTTTCCGGATTTGACCTTAAAGGATCCAGGGTTAAGAACAGAATTGTTTTACCTCCGATGGTATGTTTCGGATATGCGGGAGATAACGGATCTGTAAGTCGAAAGAACCTCGATCATTACCGTTTAAGAGCTGAAAGCGGGGCAGGGATCATTATAACCGAGGCCACTGCCGTTAAAAAAGACGGAAGGACCACTCATACCCAGCTTGGCGTGTGGTCCGATGAACATATTGCCGGCCTGAGTGAGATAACTACCATTGTAAGGGGGCATGGGGCAGTTTCCCTTCTTCAGCTTCATCATGCAGGTCTTGTGACCCCGGCTGCAGTATCTCCATACGCATTTGGGCCATCTGAACAAAAAGATAAACCGGAATCACGTGAACTTACTTCAGATGAGATCCCTGAGATCATTTCAGCTTTCATTCATGGCGCAAGAAGGGCAAGGGAGGCTGGATTTGACGGAGTGGAACTTCACGGTGCACACGGCTACCTGATAAACCAGTTTGCAAATACCTTATGGAACAGGAGGACCGATGAATATGGCGGCAGTTTGGACAACCGGATCCGCTTTGCCAGAGAAATCATTTATGGAATAAGAGAGCAATGCGGGAACAAATTCATACTGGGTTACAGATTAGGCGCGAATACGCCCGCCCTTGCTGATGGCATCCGCATTGCAAAAGCCATTGAATCGTATGGTGCCGACTACATTCATGTATCGCATGGGGGGAACCTCCGGAACCTCCCCAGGCCTCCGAAAGGGTTTGATTTTAACTGGATCGTATATTCAGGGGTAAAAGTCAAAGAGAACATAAGCATCCCGGTAATTGTTGTAAACGAAATTAAAACGGCCGAAAGGGCAAACCACCTCGTCGAAAGCGGCCGGGCTGATTTTGTTGCTATCGGCCGGCCACAGCTTGCCGATCCATTCTGGGTTAAGCATGTGCAACATGATCAGCTGATCAATCCCTGCCTTTCATGCAAGCCAAAATGCAGGTGGTTTGAAACCAGTGAACTCTGCCCCGCACAAAAAAAGCTGAGGGAAAAAGCAGGCTAGAGTTTTATTTTATCCAGTTGAGGTTTCCACCGGGCTACGATGGCATTGTATTGTTGCATCGACATGGGAGGCACCGGATCCGAAGGGGGCGATTCCATGCGAAGCGGATCAACAGGCGACCCGTTTTTATATACCCTGAAATCAAGATGCGGCCCGGTTGCCAGTCCGCTGCTGCCAACAAAACCGATCACCTGGCCCTGGCTGACATGAACCCCGGGCCTGATATTTTTCGCATATCCTGAAAGATGGGCATACGAAGTAGCATAAACTGAATTATGGCGGATTGAGATGAACCTTCCATAACCTCCTTTCCAGCCGGCTTCCGTCACTTTTCCTTCTCCGAGAGCCTCGACAGGAGTCCCATGTGGGGCTGCATAATCAACACCCCAGTGAGGCCTTGCAATCTTTAATATAGGATGCATCCTTGAACGGGAGAATCGTGAACTTATTCTGGAAAACCTCAGGGGGGCTTTGAGAAATGAACGCTGAAGGCTCTGCCCGTTCTCATCAAACCAAGCTTTCTTTCCCTTATCTTCCCACAGGAAGGCATAATAGGACTTATCCCCGTTACGAAAGTAAGCCGAAAGTATCCTGTCAATTCCAATCATCCTGCCATCCACATACATTTCCTCATAAATCACCTTGAAAGTATCGCCGTTCTGCAAACCATAAAAATCGACAGTCCAGGCAAAGACCTCCGAAAGATCCAGAGCCAGGTTTATATTAAGGTCCAGGTCTTCGAAGGTTTTCCACAGTGAGCCGGAAATGCTGCCGCTGGCCGTCTTAATATCCACCTTCACTTTCTTTTTATCACGGTAAACTCTTAATGAATCCCTGAAATCATAAACCACGAATTCAATGCTGTTGATCTCATAAATAAAATACAGCATGCGCCGGGTTGAATCTTTAGTTGTAATCCTCGCACAGATGTTGCCCGAGTGCATCTTTCTAACATCAAAAACATCACTGGTCCCTTTCGCAATCTTATCGATCATCCCTCCTGAAATGAAGGGTTTAAGGATATCTGACAGGCTCTGATTATTTCCGACTTTACTGCAGATGATCTCAAGGCTGTCAAGCTTGATATTGTATGCCTGGTTTAGATGATGCTTTGCCACAGTCTTCGGCTTCTCTGTCATTCTCAGGTTATACAACCATACCCCGATGACAATCAAAATGATAAAAAGAGCTGCCAGGGCCGGCAGTATGATCCACAGCCGTGGTTTCAGAT